>Ga0315336_1000331_pt1 | contig 151879 bp, 138 predicted proteins | sample ASW5metaG_FD_204512 | JGI IMG/M metagenome (GOLD analysis project Ga0315336, IMG submission 204512) | Ammonia-oxidizing marine archaeal communities from Monterey Bay, California, United States - ASW #5 | ecosystem: Environmental > Aquatic > Marine > Intertidal zone | place: USA: California... | reverse complement strand
CCTTGAAATTGTCGGAGGTGGACGAAAGGACGAGCCGCTCGGCTTCCGCCTTGGTCCGGCCGTAGTCCGCTTCGTAATGCGAGGCGTAACCCACGGACTCATCGACGCCTTCCAGATCCGCGAGGCCAGACACCACGCTCGGTGTGGAGGTGTATACGAGCGCCGTTACGCCGCATTCCCGGCAAGCGGTGAGCACGTTCGCGGTACCCGTGACATTGGTTTCGTGGAAGTCTGCGGACCGACCTCCGGCCTCCACTTTTGCCGCCGTATGGAAAACGATGTCGACCCCGCGGGCCGCGTCGGCCACGGCGTCGAGGTCTGCCACATCTCCCCGATGTTGCTCGATGTCGTACGCGGCTAACTCCGGGTGCTCTCCGCGGGAAAAGCCTCGGACGTCGTCTCCCCGGTCACGCAGGGTGCGGGCGATGGCTCCCCCTAGGAAGCCGTTGGCTCCGGTCACTAGCGCCCTCAAGGTGCCACCTGATTGCCGGCCCACTCCGCCAGCTTCTCTCGGTAGATCTTGGCGTTGTGGCGAACGTCCACTGGGAAAGAGGGGTGGTAAAGCATGGTGTCGATTGGCCGGGTGTGCTCGTGGCTTCGCGCGATCTCCAGCAACTCTTCCGTGAGTCGCCCGTTTTCGATCGTCGCTTCTTGGACCCGCTCCACGCAGAGCAGAGGTGTGGGCCTGCCCTCTCTCGAGACCCCCACTAGCGCACTTCGTCGAACGGCCGGGTGGGTGTTGAACACGGCCTCACAGGGGATCGTGTGCATGGTGCCTGTTTCGGCCTCCACTCGGTGGCCCTTCCGGCCGCACATCCAGAGCCGGCCCTGGTCGTCCAAATAGCCGACGTCGCCCATCCGGTGCCAGACGTCTCCGTGCCCCGCGCGAATCTTGGCGAGCTTCGTCTCTTGGAGCCGTTTGTAGTAGGATGGTGTCACAACAGCCCCACGCACCACGATCTCGCCGATCTCTCCCTGGGGAAGCGCCAAATCCTCGGTCCAGGTATCGATCGGCTGATCGTGGATGGCCACGATCCGCACGTCCACACCGGGAGTGGGGCGGCCTACACACACGCCGCCGCCCTGCTCTGTGAGTCGTCGCGTCTCCCTCAGAATCGTTCGGCTTCCGAGAAAAGACACCGGCAGGGCCTCGGTGGCGCCGTATGAATTCAGGACCTCGACCCCGTCGGGAAGACACTGTTGGAACCGCTCGAGTGCCGTGTTCGAGGCCGGCGCGCCTGCCGAGATGGCTCGCCGCAGCGATTGAAGCTCCAAGCCTTGATCGACGCAGTGGCGTCCTAGCTTGTCGATGAGGGCCGGCGAGGCGAACAAATTGGTGCACGCGTAGTCCTGGAATGCCTCGAAGAGGACCCGGGGATCGGCCTGCGCCGGGCGGCTCGCATCCATATCCGGGACCACCGACGCCATCCCGAGGGCTGGACCGAACAGCGCAAACAGTGGAAAGGTCGCCAGATCACGCTCCCCGGGCTGGATCCCGTATACCTCTCTGAGCACCTTCACCTGCGCCGCGAAGACCCGGAACGGCGTAACGACCCCTTTGGGTAGGCCGGTGCTTCCGCTCGTGAAGAGGATCGCAGCGGTCTGTTCGGGATCGGGCTCCAGGATCGGGAAGGGGTCGGGCGTCGCGCTCGCCTCCAACTTGGTCAGCGTGTGCCCCCCCCAGAAGAACTTGTGCCCCACGGTCACTTTGACCTTCACGGTCTGTTTCGCCCAACCGAAGACGACCCTCGCCGCTTGTGCCTTGGGGACGCCGATGAAGGCCGCTGGCTCGGCTTCTCGAAGGCACGCGCCCAGATGCTTGACGCCCATGCCTGGATCCACCATGACCGGGATCGCCCCGACCTTGAGCATCGCAAAGGTCAACGCGAAGAAGTCCAGACTGGGCTCCACCATGAGCACGGTTCGAACGCCGGCGTCGATTCCAACTCTCACAAGCGCGTGGGCGATACGATCGGAGCGGCGATGCAGCTTGAGCGCCGTCAATTCCGCGTAGCGGGCGGACCCGTCCGGGTTACGCCCATCCCAGACCGCCACCGCCAGAGCATCCGGCTGGCTCTGGGCCAGATCGGCCAGGAAGGCGGCGACGTTGGCGTGGTCTGGGGCGCGCTCCACGGCCGCGTCGGACCCCACAGGAGGCTCGGATTCAGGTGCCGGATCGGCCCCAGCCCCGTTCATGCAGACCTGTCCGTCGGCCGAGCTGCGGAATCGACGAATTCACAGACGAGCGGAATGATCTCCTCTCCGGCATCCTCCAGGACGTAGTGACCGCAGTCCTCGAAGCGTCGGACGTCGGCACTCGGGAACCGACGGATCCACTCGTCCAGGAATTCGCACCGGAAGACGAAGTCCTTGAGGCCCCAGCAAATCAGCATCGGTTTGTCGACCAACCGACCGAGGGTGCCCGCCGTTTCCCTCACGATTGGGTAGGCCCCATCGTTTTCCTTGCGTGGTATGTCCTGCACGAAACGGTGCACGGCGATGCGATGCGCCCAGTTGTCGTACGGCTCCAGGTAGCCGGCGGCCACCGCCTCGGGCATCGGTCGACGCGTCACACAATACCGTACCGCCCTCCGAGAGAAGGCGTTGGCCCCCCGGACGAACAGAGCGCCGATCCCCGGAGTACGGGCCAGCGCGAGGGAGGCAGGAAGCTTCTTGTCGGACGGTAGAAGGAAAGCGGCAGTGTTCATTATGACCAGCTTCGCGATCCGATCGGCGTGTTGGGCCGCCCAGGCCATCCCGATCATGCCGCCCCAGTCGTGCACGACCAGAGTGATATCACGAAGATCGAGCGAGTCGATCAGCGTGCCGAGGTCCGCCACTCGTGTCGACAGCGTGTAATCGTAGTGATCGTCGTTGGGCTTGTCGGAGCGCCCACACCCGATGTGATCCGGAGCGATCATGCGGTGGCTCGACTTCAGCGCCCCGATCAGATCCCGGTAGAAGAAGGACCAGCTCGGATTGCCGTGGACCATGAGGACCGGGTCTCCCTCGCCCTCGTCCACGTAGTGCATGCGGTGGTGGCCAGCGGAGCGACCCCTGACCTCAATGTAATGCGGAGCAAACGGGTAGAGCTCGCTCACCAGTCCACTCCGAGCATCATGCAGTTGAGACCGCTACCGATGCCCAAGAGTCCCACGCGGTGACCCGGTGCCAGGAATCCGCGTTCGTGCGCTAGCGCGGTGGCAACGGGGAGGGCAGCCGTGCCGGTGTTTCCGAGATACTCGTAGGTCACGAAGTCCTGTTCGGATGACAGACCCATCGTCCGCAGCATGACGTCCCGATGGGCTGAACCGACCTGATGGCACACGGTGCGATCCACGTTCTGGACCGGCCACTCCATCTCTGCGAGGAACTTGTCCCACGTGCGAGCCCCCAGGGCGACACCGTGTTCAAGAACGGCTGCGGCGTCGGTGCTGGCGAACTCTCTCAGGCTCGCTTCGGTTCCGTTCGCCTGTCCATCGGGGTGAGCCTCCAAGCCCCAGCGGCAAAGCAGGTGATGCTCGGGCGCGTTTTCGACCACCGCTCCACGGAGGCGCCGCCGGTCGGACTCCCCAAAGGAGCCGTCACTCAGAATCACGGCTACTGCGGACGAGCCCCCGGTAAGCGTGGCGATGGCGGTCCTGAACTCCTCCATCACTGGATTGTTGGTCAACCGCTTAATCGTTGTATCGACGATGTCCCGCGCGCTCTCGCAGCTGACCACCATTCCCGCCCGGATCTGGCCCAATTCGATTCGGTTGGCGATGTCGAGCACCCCGTTCAACACACCGAGGCAGGCGTTGCTGACGTCGTAGACGTGCGCCGAAGGGTCGATCGAGCAGCCCACACGTTGGAGGCCGGCCGCGACGTGACACGCCGTGGCCGGCTCAAAGTGCTCACGACACACGCCTGCGTAAATCAACGTGTCGAGGGCATTTGCCGGCACAGGTGAATCACGGAGCGCGTGCTCCGCAGCGGTCGTGGCCCCCTGGGTCACCGTATAACCCGGTTCCCAATAACGACGCTCCTGGATACCGGTCATCTGAAAGAGCTGTCCCGGTTGGACGTGTAGCTTCTGATAGACCGGGGCGAGCCGGGCCTCCAATTCATCGGACGTGACCACGCACGGGGCGAGCTCGTATCCGAAGCTATCGATGACGACACGCGTATATCTCAAGAGGTCACACCCAGGCTGAAGTCGTTCATCGCGTAAGTCGTTCGGCCATCCACCGTGAGGAACCCGTCGGCTCGTACACGCTTGTGGACGTCGTCCACTTCCGTGATGCTGGCGAACACCTCTACCCACACGCAACCCGGAATGATCTGTCCGCGGTAGGTCCAGCGGTGCCGGTCACCACCGGCTAGCTCTGTACCGGTCGCCTCACTGCCGGTTATCTGTCCACCAGTCGCGTCACTACCTGTCGTTTCCCCTCCGGCCATCGTCGTGAATTCCGTGCTTTCTCCCAGGTCCCACCGGTCCACGGCGTAGACCTTGAGCAACTGAATGAACGCCTCGAGGCCCAGAGAGCCGGGCCAGACGGGATCTTGGTAGAAGTGGGCCTCGAAAAACCAAGCGCTCGGATCGACCTTGATCGAACCGTGCACCCACCCGAGCCCGTGGGTGCCACCGTCCGCTACGAGGAGGTCGATGTGATCGACCATGCGGAACCGTGGTTCTGGGAAGGGCGGCGTGTGCGGCATCACCAGGCTACGGCCTCTGTCCCTTTCGGCGGGGGTGGGCTCGTGGATTAGCGCGTCGCGGATGCCGACTTGATCCGCCAGGGCCTGGTCGGAGAAGAACCCGAAGTAGGTCCTTCCCTCATAGAGGGGCCCGAGGCGTTCGCTGCTCAGGGACATGGTGTAATGCTGGATGATCATACCACCCGACGCCGACACACTCGTGAGATCGACCTGCGTCGTGATCACGTCCTCGGCGGCCGTCAAGCACGCCAATTGGATCGCCTCTCCGCCGAGATTACGGAATCGCAAGTTGTCCTCGGATGTCAAAGCCGAGCCAACGTAGGCGGCCAGCCATCCGCACGGCTGTAGCGCCACCTCGAGGAGCACGGAGAACGGCATTTCACGCTGGCGATTGCTCCCGAAGTACCAGTGATCGGAACGCACGTCGAAGTGGGCGGTGGCGCTCGCGCCAGCTTGCATCACGAACGGCTCCCCCACCACTTCTGAGATCCGATCCAGGAACTGGTACGGCGGGCGGGGCAGCCGCGCGATGCGACGATCCTCCTCATCGAAGACGCGATACGGTGCCCCATACGCCTCGGAGGGTTTGCCACTGCCGAACGCGAGGATGCTGTTCTTATCGTAGAGGATCGGGCTGTCGGGCTTCGTGCCCCGGAGGTCGCTCGCCGGAGACTCGACTTTCTTGGGGCCAGCATCGCGACCTGGGCTTCGGTGCGCCCACACGTCCTCGAGCCTCTTCCTGTCGGTGCCGGTCAGACGGACGGACATGTCGCGGATCTCCACGATCGGTTTTCCATCGGCGTACATGAGCGCGTCGGCCATCGCGTACGGCTCCGGGCCATAACCCAGTTCACGCAGATGGATCTCGTACGTAACCATCTTCGTGGAGGCGAGCACCTGCCCCCGGCACCGAAGCCGGCTCTTGACGTCTACGACCGGCTGCCAGGTGGCGCCCTCGGCCTCCGTGATCCAACCCATGCGCAGGAGGAAGATGCGGAGCGTATGCAGGCAGCATTCGTACATCAGGGTGCCTGGCATCACTTGATCGTCGGAGAAATGGCACGTCAGGAACCAGTCATCGGGGCGGATATCCGCTTCCGCTACGATACTGCCGATCCCATAGCGCCCTCCTAGGGGATCGAGTTCAGTGACGCGGTGGACCAGCCGCATACGTTCTCCCGGGATGGTAAGCGGCCCTTGAATCTCCAGACCCGAAAAGTCCTTTCCGAACGCGCTGACCAGGTCTCCCGCACGAAGCGCCGCCAGTCGTTCTTCGCCGAGGGCCTCCTTCTCCATCGGCACGAGCTCCTGCCAGTCAGCGGGGCGGCTTCCGGCCACTTCCTGCTCGGCGATGCCGCTCCGGACGATCCCCTTGCCTGCGTCGAGTTCATCCTGAGTGAAGAAGCCCGCCGTTCCCTCGCGCATCGTCAGGAGCGGCCTGCCGTTCACCGTGGAGTCGAACTGGAAGCGGAAGAGCCAGGTATCGCCCTGCCGGAAAAACTGGAGAATGCGAATGTCGTATTGGATGACTTGGCCGGGATGTGGAAGCTCGGAATGAAACGTGACCCCCGCATCGAGAAGGCGATAGACGGCCAGGCCCTTGGTTTCAGAGTCGATGCCGAGGTAGCCCGACAGAAGAAGATCCGCTTGGCCTGCCTCTACGGCGACGCACGTCGGGAGTCGCCCGCCATCGAGATACCACCCATCCTCGAGAACGTCATGCTCCGTAACGATCCGTCCGGAGGTCATCGATTGGGGCTCTGCCTCGATGTTCGTGACGCGGTCGACGAGCATGAGTGGTTCGTCCGGAAGACGCACCCGCGCCGGGTGACCGTCTACGTGAGCGAAGCGCTCGCCTAGGGCCCGGCCGATCGATCCGATCGCAAACTCCATGAGCTGGTCGCGACCCATGGCGATCGTGGGAGCCGTGGACTGGGTTGAGGGTTGGGCCATGGATGGGGTGTTTACGCTGATCGGGGCTTCCGTTTGGATGAGCGCTCCACCGACCACAGAGGCATTGCCCTCGCCTGAGAGGGAGCGAATCAGGTTCTGCTGCCTGGCGTATTCGTCCAGAGCGAGTTCCTGCGTCCGTTGGGCAGCCCGCAGATAGGCCTCGTGGGCCTGCATCGTGGTCTCGGCGGCTCGGATGGCTTCGCTCAGTTCAGCCGAGGCCACTTCCGAGCCCACCGGCATGACCTCCGCGTCCAATGGAAGAGGGACCGGGGACGGACTTTGCGACGCGAGTGGCAAAGCCCCAAAGCCTGCTTGTCCCACGGGAATCAGAGTGACGGGGCCCGGCTCTTCCTCCACCGGGTTGCTCTCCGGGTAGAGCTGCGTCAGATCGACCGGAACACGCTCCGCGATGAGCATTCCGAGCGCCCGGAGGACCGCGGAGGGTTCATCCTGGGTGGCGGAGGAGATCGAGCGCGCGCGGAACGGGATGCCGTCGAGAATCTTGTGGATCATCCGCGCGCACGATCCTCCCGGGCCCATCTCCAGGAAAATCCTCACGCCATCGTCATACGCTTGGCGCACCGTCTTCGGGAAGTCTACTCCTTGGATCGCCTGGGCCAGGAGGGAATCCGCCGCCCGGTCCTGATCGACCTCGTACGCTTCACCCCATGCTCCGCTGTAGAAACGCATGTCCTCCGGCGGGCGGGTGTCCAGCACATGCAGGTTGCGGTAGGCCTCCGCTACCGCGCTGGCTACCTCGCAATGGACCGTGGGGACGCCCTCCAGAGCGTGGAATGGGCATCCGATCATCTCGACGGCCCTCTGCACCGCTGATGCGTCGCCTCCGATCACGCATTCGTCCGGAGTGTTGATGATGAGCAAGTAGACTCGGTCGAGCTCCGCAATGACCTCACGTGCCCGATCGGCGGGCGTCTCGACCATGCCCACGCTCCACTCCACCGCCGCGTCCTCAGCGACGCCCCAGGCTCTCCGCGCGGCGTTACAGCGTCCGGTCAATTCGCTGACGAACAACTCGCTTTCCGTCACACGTAGGAGCATCTCGTCCCGCTCATGCCAAGCGCCGAACGAGAACAGGCCGGCGGTCTCGCCGAGAGAGTATCCAACGACCGCTTGGGGCCGGACGCCGAAACCCACCATCAGATCCGTCGCGATGGTGCCTAGAGTGACTTGCGAGAGAATGGCCGTCCTGGCGCTTTCTGTGTCGGATGCGTTTCCCCACATCTCGGAGACCTTGAACTGCGATTTCAGCCGTTCATTCGTGTGGTCCTGGGCACGCAGGACGTCCGGCCATTGGAGGCAGAGTTCACGTCCCATACCGGCGTATTGGCTTCCTGAACCGGGGTATACGAAGGCCAACTCTCCCTTCGGTCCGAGCGGGTCCCGTGAGAAAAACACGCGGCCTGCACTCCGATCCGATGGGTCCTTCTCCCGCTCGAGCTGGCCCGCGGCGGACTGAGCCAAGGTCCTGAGCTCGCCGGGGTCTCGGGCGATCAGGGTGATGGCGAGCTGGGCGTCGGGGTGGCCGGGGTGCTCTAGCCACCACTCTCTCGCGAGACGATGGATCACCGCCGACCCGATCGCGTCGGTTGCCGCGTCCGTGAGGTTTCGTAGGCCCACCACGATTTCCTCGGTGTCGTCTCCGTCGACGACGAAGAGCCCCTCACTCATCGGAAGAAAGCCCTGCCAGCTGTGGGGCTCGGCAGCCGAGGTTCTCTGCGACTCGGGCTCCTCCAGTATCGCGTGGGAACATGAGCCGCCCCGTGAGATGGCCAAGACCCCAGTCCGACGCGGCCCGTCGATACGGTCGCGAACCCATGGTGTGGGGTCGCCCAGTGCGGTGGGCCCACCGCCGTTGGCGCCCGGAGCAGCGGGCAGGACCTGTCGGTACAACGAGAGCGTCGCACCCAGTACGGATATGAGCCCGGCCGCGGCTCCCGCGTGCCCCACATGGGCCTTCGTGCAACCGAGCACGGTGTCCGGGCCGAAGGCCGCGGAAAGCGCGGTCATTTCCGCTCGGCCCTGACTGGCGATTCTGGAACCGTGTGTCTCCACGTAGGGGATGTCCCCGGAGGTGATGCCGGCGTCCTCGCTGCTTCTGCGAATCGCTTCCCTGATGGAAGTGTCCAGATCGGGAGAATTCACGCCAGTCGTGGCCGAATCGGGGGCGGTCGCATCACTGCCGGCGCTCCCAATCGCTCGTACAATCCCATACACACGGTCACCGTCACGCTCAGCGTCCGCCGGGCGCTTCAGCACGAGCGCCACGGCGCCGTCGCTCGGCGTGGCCAGTCCGTCCGTGCTCTCGAGGGAGATCATGGCGCGCACGTCCCCTGCCAGGTCGACAGCCCCGACCACGGCGCAATCGATACGCCCCTGTTGGAGCGCGCGAGAGGCCGCGTGGAGAGCGGAGAGGCCAGAAGTTTCTTCGCTCGATATCACGTAGCTAGGTCCGCCCAGTCCGAATTCTCGGGCGATGCGGCTGGCCGCGATCGAACCGAGCCCTCCGATGGTGCGGTTCGCGTTGAGCGCGGGCGTGAGCGAATCGCAGAGTTCGTCTACCCACCGGTCGAACTCCTCGCCGTGTGCGGCGTGCCCGAGTTGCTCCGCCCAATCCGCCGCACGTGACCGCACGGCCCAACGGAGGTGGTAGTTGGTCGTGTTGAGGTCGAGCTCGACCCCGATGTAGACGCCGGTTCGGAGGCGATCGACCCGCCTGAGGTCCGCGTCGGCGATCGCCTGCTCCGCTACCTGAAGCATGAGCATCTGCTGGGGAAGGGCCTCTTCGACCTCCCGAGGAGGGATCTTGAAGCGACCGATCGGAATCTCGAGTTCCTCGATGAACCACCCGACGGGAGCGTCTGGAAGACCCCAGTGGTTGGCCTTGGGGCGGGTGGGGTGATCTTCGCCCCGGCCCATCAACCGGTTTCCGACTTCGACGACGTTCTTCCAAGGCCCGACTCGAGCTCCCATGCCGACGATCGCGACGTCGGCGCCCTTTGACGCGTGAGATTTCTCGGCTTCAGGCCGCTCCGGCTTGAGGTTCTCCGGCCCGGGCTTCTCGATGACACTAACGATCGACCGTCCTCCGGCCGCCTCGCTCGGCTCCTCGAGAAGGACGTGTGCGTTGGTCCCCCCGAACCCGAATCCGCTGACGGCCGCCCGGCGTGGATGATCGGAAGGGGCCCCCCACTCCTCGGCGGCGGCGAGCACACGAAACGGACTTTCACCCAGATCGATCTTGTCGCCCGGTTCTTCAAAATTGGCGGTGGGCGGAAGAACGCGGTTCTCCATCGCCAGCACGGTCTTCAGGAGGCCCACGGCTCCCGCTCCCGTAAGCAGATGGCCGGTGTTTGACTTGGCCGACCCAATCACACACTGGCCGGCCTCGTATGTCTCCTCTCCCCAAAGTGTCTGGAGGCTTGCGAACTCGACGGAATCTCCAACCGGCGTGCCCGTCGCGTGGCACTCGACCATGTCCACCTGGTTCGGCGTCCACCCCGCGGCCCGGTAGGCTCCCTGCATAGCGCGCAGTTGGCCCTCCCGGCTGGGAGCGAGGAGACTGCCCTCAACGTCGTTGGAGAGCCCAACGGAGTGTATGACGGCGCGGATTCGGTCGCCGTGCCGCCGTGCATCGGACAGACGCTTCAGAACGAGGACGCCTGCGCCCTCACCTACCACGAGGCCGTCGCTCTTATGGTCGAACGGTGAGCACCGGCCCGTGGGCGAGACCGCGAGCAACTGCGAAAAGCCCATCTGCGTGTAGAGCGAATCCGGCCGCGAGACCCCGCCGGCGAGTACGGCGTCGAGGCGTCCCTGCCGCAGCGCGTCCACGGCGAGTTCCACGGTAAAGAGCGACGATGAACAGGCGGCGTCGATGCAGAATCGATCACCCCCGAATCCCAACCCCCTGGCCAGCATCGCCGCCGGGAGGCCCGCGACCCATCGGTTGATCGTGGCCACGGGAGCCCGGGTTTCCGGGGGCATGGGCATACCTGCCGCCCGGAACAGTTCGCGCTCGAAGCGACGTCCGAGGATCCAGTCCGCCATCGCCGAAGCTGATGCGGTGGGAAGGACGATGTTGCCCAGCATCACGCCGACGCGCGCGGGATCGACACCCTCGGTTACCGCGTCGCGCCAAGCCTGCTGTCCGGCGTGAAGCGCCAGGTGCACCATGGGATCGAGAGATTCGACCAGCTCCGCTGGAAGGTCGATTCCTTGGGCGTCGAACTCGAAGTCGCGCACAAAGCAGGCGCGCCGAGAGTGGACACGATCGGGCTGTGCCTGGTCCTTCGAGTAAGCGCGCTCGACATTGAGGCACCAGCGTCCGGGGGGCGGATCGGAGGCCGTGTCCACCCCCGACTCGACGACACTCCAGAACTCGTCGAGCGTCGGGGCGCCGGGAAGCACTCCTCCGAGTCCGACGATGGCAATCGGCTCGGGCATGCGGGTTACGCCCTCGTCGGTGCGCTCTCGTGGAGTCGGTTGTGACGGAACGCCTTGCTCAACCCAGGGTCCACGACCGATTCGTAGCCCTCGAGGCGGGCGAGCAAGTTTCCGTCCTCACCGATCCAATCGATATCGGAAACGACCTTGCCGTTCGTTCGCTCGTGCACGTCGATGACGATGCGCGCTCCTTTGCTGGGGAACGAGGACACGAACTGGCGATAGCGCGTGAATCGTGAGGGCAACGACAATTTACCCTCACGCTCCGAAGTCCAGACGATCATCGCTTGAAGACCACTGTCCAAGGCGAGCGGGTCGGCGATCCATCGGCTCCGCACGGGCTCCTTCATCCAGTCCTTCGGAGGCGGAGCCACCCTGCAGCGCGCCACCAACCCGGCGTCCCCGCAACTTTCCACGTCGAGCAGTCCATGCATGGCGGGGCCATGGAAGAGCGTTTTGGCGTAGATCTGCTCGATTGACTGATCGAGGGCCGGCATGTCGCCCGAGAGCATAGCGGTGCCGGCATCGGGCTGCTTGGTGGCCAACACGACGGAGGCTCGCGCGTGCAGAACCCGCCGGCCGTTGCTGCCCCCACTGCAGAGTTCAGCCATCACGAGGAATTCGTCCCCCTGCTTCTGTGCCTTGTCGGCGCAAACGCGGACTCGGAGGGACTCGTTGGGGTGAATGAGGACTCCTTTGAATACACGTAGGTCGTCGACCCCGACGAAGCGCAATCCCGGGTTCCCGTGGAGTGCGCCGTGGGCCAGCCATTCTAGCGTCATTGCGACCGGGAGCACCGCACGGCCGTCGAACACGTGCGACGCCATGAATTCATGCGTGTCCGTGGCGATGGTGCGCTCGAACACGGTGGGTAATTCCGTGAAGGATGCTTCAGGGGCGCCACTTTCCGCCGCACTCACCCCGTTCTCCGCCCCTGTCCCGTTCCCTCCAACGCCGTTCGTGGGGGCGTCAACACTGTCCTCCCGTGAGACCGCGGGCGATCCGGGCTCCGGGATCCGAGATCCGCTCCCGAGGATGAGCACTTCGGCCGGACCGTCCTTGTCGGCGATCTCGTCGAGGAGGTAGGCCGCACCGCTCTCTTTGCCGATCACTTCGATCCCCTCGTCGGCGAAAATGGTCCTCAAGCCGGGGGTCACCATGCCTCCATCCCAAGGACCCCAATTGACCGAAACGACACGGCACCCGTCCCGCTGGGCCGCTTCCACCCGTGCCACCTTGTTCATGACCTCGTTCCCTGCCGCGTAGTCGACTTGTCCTCGGCGCCCGAACCGCGCGGTCGAGGACGAGAACAGCACCATCGCCTTGAGAGGACTCTCGCCGATGGCTTTCAGGACCGAGCGGAGCCCGCCCACCTTGGTGCCGAAGACACGGGCGAAGTCCTCGTCGCTCTTGTCTTCGATGCTCCGGTCGGCCAGGACGCCGGCTCCGTGTACGAGGCCGGTGACAGGTCCGTATTCCTCGACGAGTGGGGTGATCGTCTGACGGACCGCATCGGCGTCTCGCACATCGGCGGAACGGTACGAGACCTCGGAACCGGCCTTGGAGATGCGCTCGATCGTACGGCGGATCTCCCTGCCCGCATGGATGCGCTTAAACTCGGCCTGAACCTCCTGGGGAGTGATGCTCGGGCCCACGTGGTTCAGAATCGCCCGTTTGATTTCGGCCTCGCTGTTGAGTCCGATGAGCCAATCGGGCTCCTTCTCGGGCTCGGGACTCCGCCCCATGAGGATGAGCCGCGGCTGCCCTGCCTCGGCCATCGCGACCGCGACCTCGGCGGTCACACCGCGCGCTCCTCCGGTAATCAACACCGTGTCGTCCGAGCCGGGGAACGTCGCTCCCCCTCCGGGCTCGACCGATCGGCGTTCGAGGACCACCGTTTGGGGGCCATCGGGCCCTAGGCCGATCTCCACGGGTCCTCGCGAAAGCGCATGCCGCACGATCTCCGCCGCGAGGCCCTCGCGGGCCGGATCGACGTCGATCGTCCGACAATTGACATCGGTCCATTCCGCGGCCGCCGTCTTCATCATTCCTCCCCAAGCGCCACCGGTCGGATCGACATCCTCAGGCGGTGGGGCATCGAGGGCGAAACCACCACCGAGGGCCGTGACGCTGCACAGGAGAGCACCACCCTGAAGCGCCGCTCGACGGAGAACGGGCGCCATCGACCGCATCCGTCCGAAGCCGAAAAGGATGTCCTCGTCGGTGACTTGTGGGGGTACGACGACGATGAGTCCCGCCAGCTCGTCGGGCGGATCGTGTCCGTTCTCGCTCAACTCGATCTCTTCCGCCGCGAACCCTTGAGCGCTCAACTCCTCCACGATCTGCCCCGACAGCACATCCCCACTCTTCGTCACCCAGATCTTGGAACCCGCGGGAAGCCCGATGGGGTCGCCCGCGCCCTGAACGGGGTGCAGGGTGGGAACGAAACGTTCGATGCCATTGGACGTCGAGAGACCGTGAATTCCACGGTCCGCCACCTGCTCCGACGGAACGGGCGAAGAAGGGGCCGGGGAAGAGGCGGCCGGGGTGGACATGGCCTCGCTAGACAGCAGGTCGACGATCTGGCTGAGCGTCCGCAACTTGCCCAGTTGATCCGGGGCCACGACGGGAGCTGCTGGAAGAACCTCCTGAAGTGCGGACAGAATCTCGACCCGCTTGATGGAATCGATGCCGAGGTCGGCGTCTAGGTTCATCGAGACGTCGAGCATGTCCACGGGGTAACCGGTCTTTTCAGCAACGACCGTCAGCAAAACTCCCGTGATATCCGGTGCGCCGTCGGCACCGTTCGGCTTCTGCTCGACCACACCGTTCACCGTCTCGGGCACGACGCTGTTCGTCGTCTCCACGACGACATCGTTCGAGTTGGATCCGCCAGTTCCGTTCAAGGCATCGCTGCCGCTCGTCGAAGTCACCGCGGATCCACCCAGGAAATCGACAATCTGGCCGAGCGTCTGGATTTCGCCGAGATGCTCCGGGGTGATGGCGGGGGCCTCGGGAAGACGCTCCTGCAATGCCGAGAGGATTTCGACCCGTTTGATCGAATCGATGCCGAGATCGGCGTCCAACCCCATCGAGAGGTTGAGCATCTCTTCCGGGTAACCCGTCTTCTCGGAAACCACCGTGAGCAACACTTCAGCCACGCCGGGAACGGCCTCAGCAGGCGCGTGCGGTATCTCTATCGCAGGCGGAATCTGTACAGGTGGCACCGCCGGCAAGTCGGACGGGATCGCCAGCGCGGCCGCGGATGGGATCTCCACCGGCACGGCCAAGACCGCACCGGAGGCGGGCAGGCCCTGATGCTGGATAATGGCTTGGATGGTTCGTTCCTGCGACTCCAAGAACTGCCGATGCATTTCGGCCGTCTGCTCCTGGAGCCGTACTAGTGCGGCCAAGGTCGCTTGGCTCGCGCGCATCGCCTCGGCGAGCGCCTGTGGGTCGGACGTCACCGTAGCGTTCGGTTCGAAAGCGGCCGTCGCGGAGGAGGTCGGCGCAGACGCCGTTTGTACGAGCGCCGGTGCCGGGGCTCTCGGGGGACGCTTGGGGCGGTCAGTCACGTGATTGGCTCCACTGATTTTCACGGTCAGGGCGGGTTTCTCTCTGGCCGCCTCGTGCCGCCAGGCCTCGAGGGCACCCTCGTCCCACTGGTCGAGGGCGACGGTATGTCCGGCGGCTGCAAACTGAGCCAGCATGCGGGCCAGATCGACCAGGCCCCGACGCTGTCCGGACGAGGCGTCCACGGCCACGACGGTGATTTCCTCGCCAGCCAAGATCTCCCCAATGAGACCGGCGAGGCGGCGGCCAGGCCCGACCTCGGCGAACGTGCGGACACCGTCGTCGAACATTCTCTTCACGCATTGCACGAAATCCACGGGGGAGACCAGCTGCTGGGACAGCACCCTCCGTGCAGCAGCGCGAGTCGCCGGGTACTTCGTGCCGGTGGTGCTGGCGTATACGGGCACCGCACCCTTTGTCAGCTTCACGCCTTTGAGCTTTTTGGAAAACGGTAACGCGGCCTCAGCCACCAGGGCACTGTGAAATGCGGCCGAAACAGGCAGCTTCTTGCTTCGGAGGCCTTCGTCGGATAGAACTTCCTGCGCTCGCTCGATCTCGTGAGTCACACCCGACAGGACCACCTGACGCGGGCCGTTGTGGTTCGCTATCACCAAATCGAGATCGTGTTTCAGGATGATGGCTTGGGCCCGATCGGACTCGACGGCAACGGCCAGCATCGAGCCGTGATCGCCTTCTCCCATGGTCATGAACTCACCCCGTAGGCGTGAAAGCTCGTTCAGTTCGGCGGGACTGATGCGGCCCGCGGCGCAAAGGGCGACCAACTCACCGTAGCTGTGCCCGCACGTTGCGTTCGGGGCGAGTCCGAACTGCTTGAGCACACGTAAGGCGCCTAGACTGACGGCGCCGAGGGCGGGTTGTGCGGTTTGGGTAGCTCTGAGTGAAGTTTCCTGTGCGGCCTTGGCATCCTCTTCGAACGCAGGGTGCGGATAAAGTCTGTCGACGAGTCCCGGGGTGAACTCCGTCGCGGCGGCGAGCGTCTCAGCGGCGACAGGGAAACGGCACGTGAGTTCACGCAACATACCGACGTACTGGGCTCCTTGCCCGGGGAAACAGGCCGCCCATCCTCCCGTCGACGAACCGGAACCGAAGAAGACTCCCTGCGGCAAGCTCCACGCGGACTCGGATTCTTCCAGTCGGGCCAGCGCCAGGGCGATAAGGTTTGCCGGCGACTTTCCGTCGCGCTCGGCCACCATGAGCAAGCGGACCTCGTGCGAAGCATCGAAGTCCTCCCTCGTTTCAGCCGCCCGTCCCCGGATCTCCGCCCACTCCCAGCCTGCATCGAAGTCCTTCAGCCTCGACACGAGGGCCTCGCGGCTTTCGGCCGAGAAGGCGAAGATCTGATCCCGTCCGTCCCAATCCACCGCGTTGGCCCGCGGCTCGTACTCTTCGACCACACAGTGGAAGTTGCTGCCGCCGAAGCCGAAGGCGCTCACGCCTGCGCGCCGGGGATGACCGCTCTCCGGAAGCCAGGGACGCTTTTCCGTATTGACGTAGAAGGGCGTCTCCCCGGGAGTCACGGCTTCGTTGGGTGTCTCGACCTTGATCGTGGGCGGGAGAATCTTGTGATGGAGCGCCATTACGGCCTTGATCAGCCCCGCGGCCCCCGCTGCCGCTTTGGTATGCCCGATCATCGACTTGACCGAACCCAACGCACACCACGATCCCTCGCGGCTGGTATCCTCGTAGACGCTGGTGAGGCCGCGGGCCTCTGTGGCGTCTCCCACGATGGTGCCGGTGCCGTGGGCCTCGACGAGACTGATCGTGTCCGGCGTCACACCCGCGTTGCGATACGCAGCGCGCAACGCCCGTGCCTGGCCTTCGGGAGAGGGCGTGTAGACGGCTTGACCCTTACCGTCGCTCGAAGACCCTACGCCCTTGATTACGGCATAGATGCGATCACCGTCCCGCTCGGCGTCCGCCAGGCGCTTGAGCGCCACGACGCCTATGCCCTCGCCGAGAATCGTTCCGTCCGCGTCCTGGCTGAACGGCTGTGCGTTCCCCGACTCCGAAAGCGCGGGCGTCTTCGAGAAGCACATGTACATGAAGATGTCGTTGAACGTGTCCAGGCCACCGCTCAGGACCATGTCGGCCCGACCCGCCTCGAGTTCGAGAGAGGCGAGATGGATGGCACTCAAGGACGAGGCGCATGCGGCGTCGACGATGCAGTTGGTCCCGTGTAGATCAAGCCGGTTGGCGATGCGGCCGGCCACGACGTTGGCCAGAAGTCCGGGGAAGGAGTTCTCCTGCCACGGCACATATCCGTCGGCGATCCGAGCGATCACGTCCTCGCCGGTCTCCGGATCGACCCCGGCCTCGGCCAAAGCCTGTCGCCAAATCGGGTGGCCGAGGCGAGCTCCCAAGGGGATCACCAAAGGAAGCGTCCCGCTGACACCGAGGATCACGCTGGTGCGTTCACGGTCGAAGTTTCTACCGTTGGCCCCGTAGCCCGCATCCCTCAGCGCTTGCTTGGCGACGTGCATGCCGAGCAACTGTGTGGAGTCGGTAGCCTCGAGGTCCCGGGGCGAGATGCCGAAGCCCATCGGGTCGAAGTCGACCGCGTCGAGGAACCCTCCACGGCGCCCGTAGGTCATGTCAGGCGCCTTGGGGTCGGCGTCGAAATAGTTGCCCACGCTCCAGTGGCTGGGCGGGACGTCCGTGATCGCGTCGACGCCGTCGCGAACGTTTGCCCAGTACTCCTGCAGGCCGCTCGCGCCTGGGAATAGGCAGGATATGCCGACGATGGCTATGGGTGAGGGGGCCGCAGCCCGATCTTCATTCCGATCGCTCAAGTCAGCAATTCCTCAAGTTCGCCTGGACCACGGGGCAGGACATCCACGCACGCGGCTGGAAAGTCCACCCCCTGGCTACGTAGAGCGGCGGCGCGAGTGATGACCGCTGCTCCATGCAACATGTTGTGCGCCACGGTGACCGTGCGGCGATTCTCCCAGGGATCGAGAATACTATCCCGAACCCATTCGTTGAACGCCCCCATCGCCGGACCGCACCATACCTGGTAGTCCATTTCTCGTCCCGGCTCACCACGGTTGGCCCACCGCGACGACATCCCGAGGTACCAGCGAAACACCAGCGCCATCCGATGCTTCGGATCTCGCTCGGCCCTCTCGGTCTGGGTGACGTCGCGGTGCTCCCAGAAACGTCGCGTCTCGTTCCAGATTTCCTCCAACGGCTTACGAAAAAGCGTGTCTTCGAGGTTCTTCCGATCGTCGCTGGATATGTCTTCGAGCCCACTGTGGGCACGGTACAAATCATACAAACGATGTGCCCGCATAGGAAACATCGTTCCACGCTTGAGCACCTGCAACCTGACGCCCATCTCGAACATGTCGGCCGCCGGGGCCATCGTGACGTCGGCCTGCTCGGCTTGGGCCAACATCTGCCGTACCGTATCGGAGGTTCCGGCCTCTCGGCACGCCTGGTTGACCGATCCCGTCAGGACGTAGTCGGCGCCCATCGCGAACGCTGCAGCCACCGAATGAGGCGTGGATATTCCTCCGGCGGCACCGATGCGGAGGGGGACGTCGTAGTCGTACTCGGTCTGCATTCGATCCCGTAGCGCCAGCATGGACGGAAGCAGGGCGATGGCCGGCCGATTGTCCGTATGGCCTCCGGAGTCAGCCTCGACGGTCAAATCCTGGGCGACGGGGACGGTCTGGGCCATCTGTGACTGCTCCTCCGACAGATCCCCACGCGCCACGAGCTCGGCCAGCATCCTTGCGGGTGCGGGAGCGAGGAACCTACGCGCTACTTCGATCCGCGAGACCTTCGCGACCAGTCGATTCGGGGTCACGATCCGCCCCGAGGCGTCGGCATGAATCCCGCTTAGCCGGTATCGAACGAGCGGAAGCGTCAGATCCATGTAGGCGGAAGCCGATACCCGAGTCACTCCGCGGCGCACGTAGAGGTCGGCGACCGCGTCCTCGAGCAGCGGCTCGTAGGGACTGTGGATCAGGTTGAATCCCCAGGGCCGTTCGCCCAAGCGCGTGGAGATCCGGTCGATGGCGTCCTCCACCGTATCCGGCGCCAAGCCAGCGGCTCCGAAGAAGGCGAGCATGCCAGCCCGGCCCATCGCCTCGACGAGTTCCACGGAACCGATGCCGTTCGCCATGGCTCCGGCCAGATAACAGAAGCGAACGCCGTGATCCTTGGCGAAACTGGACGCGCCGAAATTCTCGGGTCTGCAGGGGGGGGCCAGTGCGAGGAGAGGCAGTCCGTGAACTTTGGGATCCCCGCCCAACTCGACGGATCCGCAGTCCGCGAGCCCAAAAACCTCTCCATGGTCCACCGCGTACAGCGGCCGTCCCACACGACGGAGTCCCAAAGCGAACTCTTCGGGAGCCGTGAGAAGGCGATCGCCCGGCCCACTCCACGAGCCGATCGGTGTGCTGGATTTGATTTTCAGATTCGACATCGGGTGCGCCCTGACACGGGGCCTGGCGAGGGACTCGCTCAACGGGGCGATTTGGGTCCGCGGCGGATTCCCAGCTTCCGCTAATGTGTACAAGTGCGTGGCGGATGTCGAGTTGAACGAAGCGCGACTTGCGGCCCCATACGGCTTAGACGCATTTTGCTTGCCATGTCCGATGCCGTCGCCTGCCTGAACACGCTCCTCCAAGGCCGCTACGCCATCGGAGCCGTAGGCGCGCGGGCTCCTCTTCCCTCCCTGCTGTCCGGGGCTCCCAGGGGGACTTAGTGCGAGAAAGACGAAGAATCGCTTACGGTCTGGGTTTCGGGCTCGCGTTGTTGGCGGCTGGCCCGATCGCAGCTTTGGCACAGATACCGCTGCCCCCGAACAGCGCGACAGGGAGGACCGTCACGCCGGCTTACGAGGGTTGGTATGAGAATGACGATGGGACGTACAGCCTCTCGTTCGGCTATTTCAACCGGAATACGGACGAGATTCTTGAGATTCCCCTCGGTCCCGATAACATGCTCGAGCCTTCTGTCTTTGGGCAGAATCAGCCGACGCGCTTCGAGGAGGGTCGTCACTGGGGCACGTTCGTCGTGCGGGTACCCGCGGACTTCGAAAACCAGGAAGTGACCTGGACCCTGAGGATGAGAGGCCAGACCCTCACGGTTCCCGGCCACCTGCACCCTGACTGGCGGATCGACGCGCTGCGTGAAGGTGCACATGGCAATACGCCCCCTATGCTGAAATTCGAGCAGAGCGGCCCGGAGGTCACCGGACCAGGAGGGTCGAACTTCGTCTATGGCCCGCTTCGAGCCTCGGTGGGGGAGCCCGTAGACATCACGGTGTACGCCGACGACGATGGCGGGGGCCGGAGCCTCGGTGGCGGGTTTGGATTCGGCCGTGGCGGCGCGCGCGCCCTCGCGACGCTGACGTGGTTCAAGCACCAGGGACCGGGCGACGTCACGTTCGGCCAGACGAGTCAAAGGGTTACTGACGCAGATGTCCCGGTGGTGAACGGCGTCATGTTCGGCGCCCCGGGCGACTATGTTGTACGTATACGTGCTACCGAGTCCGGGGCGGTCGCGACCGCTGGGCATGCCCAGTGCTGTTGGTCCAATGGATTCGTCGCGGTATCCGTGAACCCGTGAATACGAAGAGAGAGGTCGGACTCATGACAGACACGAGAATCAGCCGCGTGCTCCTGGGCGCCGTTGCATTGGGAGTGATGTTCCTGGTGGCCTTGTCGGCCGGGGATCTCCTTGCGCAGGAAGCTGGCGAGCAGGTCACCTACGCACGTGACGTGGCGCCGATCTTCCAAGGAAAGTGCCAGATCTGCCATCAGCCGAACTCGGTGGCGCCGATGTCGTTGCTGACGTATGAGCAGGCGCAGATGTATGCTCCGCTGATCAAGATCAAGGTCGAGGACCGCGTGATGCCTCCGTACCACATCAATCGCACGGTGGGCATCCAGGGCTTCAAGAACGATCGTGGCCTGACGGACGAGCAGATCGAGACGATCGTGAGTTGGGTGGACCAGGGCGCCGTGTACGGCAACGCGGAGGACGAGCCTGATCCCGTCGAGTTCCCGGATCCGAACCGCTGGCAGCTTGCGGATCGCTTCGGTGAGCCGGACCTGGTCGTTCAGTCTGAGCCTTTCACGTTGGAGGCGGTGACTCAGGACAGGTGGTTCCGTCCGACGGTGCCGACGGGACTCACGGAGCCTCGTTGGGTGCGTGCAATCGAGATGAGGCCCTCTTATCCGGAAGGACGGAAGATCGTGCACCACGCGCTCGCCTTCCTCCTTCAACGTGAGGAGGGTGGGATCGCCGGCCTCGCGAGCACGGCGGCCGGCGTCAACGTCGGCATTAGCCCTCTCTTCATGGAGTGGGCCGTCGGTAAGGTCGGAGAGGTCTTTGCCGAGGACGCGGGTAAGCTCATGCTACCGGGCTCCCAGATCAGCTTCGAGGTCCACTTGCACGCCATTGGCGAGCTGGTGCGGGACCAGGTGGTCGAGCTCGGCGTCTACTTTTATCCCGAAGGCTACGTGCCCGAGAATCGCACCGTTCTGAACATGTTCCGGGTGGTCGATGAAGAGCTCGACATCCCGGCGGGGCAGGTGAGCGTGACGCAGAACTTCCATGTGATGCAAGCGCCTGGGCGTTTGGAGAATTTCCAGCCGCACATGCACATGCGCGGCAAGGCGATGTCGATGGAGGCGATCTACCCGGACGGCCGCAAGGAACTGCTGAGCTCCGTCGACAACTTCCAGTGGAATTGGCACGTGAACTACGTCTACGAGGAAGACGTGGCTCCTTTGCTCCCGAAAGGCACGACGCTGGTGTTCACGGCCTGGCACGACAATACGGAGACCAACCCGAACAACCCGGATTACCGTCAATGGGTTGGATACGGGGACCGGACGGTCGATGAGATGGCTCACGCCTGGGTGGATGTGACCTACTTGGAGCAGGAAGAGTTCGACAGGCAGGTCGCGGCGAGAGAGGGTCGTCCGACCGCGGACGACGACCGGTAAGCACTCGTCTTCAACCTCTAGGCCGTTTATCAGCCAGGCCGTCGGTGCGGAGTATGAACCGCCGCGCACTGTTTTTCATTATTGGCGTGTTTCTTCTCGCGCTGGGCGCTCGAGAACCTGGAAGGGATCGAGAATTTCACGAGCTTGACGAGCGTCGGCCTCGTAGACAACCCCGCTCCGGAGAACATCCAGCCGCTTCTCGAGAACATGGGGCTGGGAGTGAATGATCGGGTCTCCCTCTCCAACACGAGCGTGAGTTGTACGGACGTGGCTGCGCTGGAAGCCAAAGGAATGGCGGTGCTTTCCGACTGTCCGTGACTGGTGGGGCGGTGGATCTCGGAGCGATGCTGCCGGCGCATGGTACGCCTCAGGTCTCGCTGCGCCTGATCTCCGCCGCCCTGGCGTGAGCCTCGAGCCCCTCCTGCCGGGCGAACCACGCCACATCCTCGATCAACTCCGGATCGAGATCCGAATCCGTCCGGATCCATGTGCGCACGCGTAGAAAGTCCATAACGGAAAGGCCGCCACGCGCCTTGGCGGTGCCACCCGTGGGAAGGACGTGGTTGGGACCCAACCCATAGTCGCCGAACACCTCAGCCGTCCGTTCACCAATGAAAAGGGCGCCGTAGTGACGGAGTCGATCCGGCCAAGCCTCGGGGTTCGACACCGAGATCTGCAGGTGCTCGGGCGCGATGTCGTCACAGGCTAGGCGGGCGTCCTCCTCGGTTTCGCATACGATGACGCCTCCGTTCGCGAGCGCTGCCTGAGCCGTGGACGCGGTCGAAAGATCCTCGAGTTGACGCGCGAGTTCTCTCTCGACCAAGGAGGGCAACTCCGCGTCGATCGAGATGAGGATCGGCACCGCATCGGGGTCGTGCTCCGCTTGGGCCAGTAGATCTGCCGCTACCCAGGCGGGGTTGGCCGTGGCGTCCGCGAGAACCACCAGCTCCGAAGGCCCCGCGAGCATATCGATCTGGACTTGCCCGGCGAGGAATTGCTTCGCGGCGGTCACGTACAGATTCCCAGGGCCCACCACGACATCGCTCGGGGGAATGGGGCCGACGCCGAACGCCAGAGCCGCGATCGCGTGGGCCCCGCCGGCCACCAAAACTCCGTCGGCACCCGCGATCGCCGCCGCCGCCAGGGTGATCGGGGCCGGGCGTGGGCTCGCGACCCACACGGACCCGACGCCCGCAGCCCGTGCGGTAACCACAGTCATGAGCACGGAGGAGGGCAGGGGATAACGGCCGCCGGGCGCGTAACACCCCGCGGAATCGACCGGATCGACGCGATGGCCGGCCCGCCCACCGGGTACAGTCCTGTCGACCGGAGTGAGCGCCCGGCGTTGTGACAGCGCGAACGCCCGAATGCGCTCCACGATGTGCTCGAGGCGGTTCCGCTCGTCTTCGGGGAGCTCATCCAGGCAGTTTTTCAAGACCTCCCCGGTCAAGTAGAGGGGGGCGCCCGGCTCACAGTCCTCGAAGCGAGTGGCGTATTCCCTCAGCGCCTCTTCGCCGCCGGAGCGTACTCTCTCCACGATGACCGACGCCTCCGCGAGAACCTCTGCGGGCACGCCGCCCTTGTTTCGGATTCGAAACTCTTCGGCCTGCCGGAGGGGCAGCAGCGGCCGGTTCATCGATTCTCTCCCGCGTCGAGCTTCGCCGCCATCGGGCGCCGGCGAACCCGTAGGCTGCGTTGGGCGAGTTCACGGCGGAGCGCCTCCACACCGGCACCGCGGCTCGCGGCAGCGACAAGCGTGAAATAGAGTAGGTCGGCTGCCTCGTGGATTACTTCAGCCGTATCCTCAGCCGCCGCCTCAGTCCCGGCATCACCGCTATCCTCGGGCCCGGATCCGACCTCGTCGGCCTGGAGTGCTTGGATCAGCTCCTCCGTCTCTTCTCGAAGCTTCGCCGCAAGAAGGGCTGGGTCTCTCATGAGCTTGGCCGTCCCCGACCCGTCCGGTGCTTCTTTACCACGACGTGCGATGACGTCCGAAAGCGCGGAGATCGTAAAGGGCGTAGGCCAGCATCCGGGTGTTCCCGTGTGGCAGAAACCGGAGCCGTGCTGACGAACGACGAAGCGGAGCGCATCACGGTCGCAGTCCAACTCCACGCGAAGTAGCTCCTGGATGGCTCCGGAAGTCTCCCCTTTGATCCAGAGTGAGTTTCGGGAACGGGACCAGTAGATCCCCCGCCGCTCACGCACGGCCGCCTCGAGGCTCTCACGTGTACTCCACACCAGCCCGATGGCGTGGCCCTCCTCGTCGCACACGACCGTGGGCCAGAGTCGCTCGTCGATCGCCTTGACCAAAGGGGCGCCCACGGCGTCGCCTAGTGTCATGCGGTTGGTATAGAGGGCCATCCCCACTTGAGCGTCCGCACCCAATCGATCCAACTGCCCGACGTCCTCGGCGGTGGTGATCCCTCCCGCCGCCGTGATCCGGACAGATCCCGCCGCCTGCACGGCCTGTGCGACCAGGTCCTCGTTCCAGCCGGACATGCCCCCTTCATATTCTACCTGTGTCAGCAGGAAGCCGCCCACGACTGGCGCCAGTTCCGTAATCCGATCGATCACACCGTGTTCGGTCTTGGTCTGCCATCCCTCCACGACGACCGTACCACCCTCGGCGTCGACTGCGGCGATCACCCGATCCCGTGGTAACTGGGAGCAGAAGTCCACGGAAGCTGCTGTTCCGATGACTACGCGCTCCGCTCCCGCGTCCAACCACGATAGAGCCGCATCGACATCCCGGATCCCGCCACCGACCCGACAGGGCGCCTGGCGGACCAACTCACGCATGATCGGGGCGTTTGTTCCCCGCCCCATGGCTGCATCCAAATCGACGACTGCGACTTCGCCTGCCACGGAGAACTCCTCAAGGCGCTCGAACGGATCGCCGCCGTCGAGGACGAACTCCTTTCCTTTCCGGAGCTGAACGGCACGTCCATCCATGAGGTCGATGCTCGGAATGATCATGGTCGCACCGCCAATCCTTGATCTGACATGAATTTCTTGATCTCCCCGACGGTGAGGTCCCCGTCATGAAAGACCGATGCGGCCAAAACCGCATCGGCACCCGCTCGGAAAGCCGAGACCACGTCGTCCGGCGTACCGATGCCGCCCGATGCGATGACCGGCACGTCCACGGCCTCACGCATGGTTTCGAGCAGTTCCACGTCACATCCCGCCCGCGTTCCGTCCCGGTCCCAACTGGTGAGCAGAATCTCGCCGGCCCCGAGGCGCGTGCCCTCGCGTGCCCACACGATCGCGTCGATACCCGTGGCCCTCCGCCCACCCATAACAAGGGTGTCCCAGCTGTCGCCTAAACGGCGAGCGTCAATAGCCAGCACCACGCACTGTGTCCCGAACGCTTGGCTCAGCCTCTCCAAAAGGCTGGGATCCTGCACGGCGGCGGTGTTGACGCTCACTTTGTCGGCGCCAGCAGCCAAGAGGCCCCGCGCGTCGTCTACCGTGCGGACGCCTCCTCCGACCGTGAGCGGGATGTGGATACGCCTCCGCACGGCGCGCACCGTCTCCCGCTGTGTTTCGCGCGCCTCGTGGGAGGCCCCGATGTCGAGAATGACGATCTCATCCGCCCCTTGGCGTTCATATTCACCAGCTTGATCGGCCGGATCACCCGCGTCCCGGAGGTTCTGGAAGCGGATGCCCTTCACGACCCGTCCGTCTTTCACATCGAGGCAGGGGACGATCCGGGGCAGGACCTCCTGCCAGACGGCGCGGCCTTCGCCCCTGTCCGTGGAAGGGCCCCCGTGCCCGGTGTCGGCAGCAGCGTCGGGCGCGCCTGGAACGCCTGGGTCCGCCCGCACCTGAAGCTCACCACTGAGCCAGTCCTGGATGAGCCCCATCCCGAACGGACCCGAGAGTTCCGGGTGAAACTGACACGCAAGCGTCCGTCCCTGCGCGAGCATCGAGACGAACCTCGCTCCGTGGATCGTCCAGGCGGCCTGCCACCCGTTGGGAGGACTCGGCAAGTAGAACGAGTTGGCGAACGCTGCCGTGCCGCTCGGGAGGCCCGAGTCCTCATCGACGCTCACCTGATTCCATCCCAGGTGCGGCACGCGCACGGAATCGGGCAAGCGTTGGAACCGGCCTGCGACGATACCGAGCCCCGCTGTGTCCGGGCTCTCGTCACTCCCGTCTCCGAGCATCTGCATGCCGAGGCAGACCGCCAGGAGCGGGGTTCCTCGTTCATGGACGTCGCATACCGCCTCGTTGAGACCATGGCGACGCAGGGTCTCGAGGCCGGCGGAGAATCGCCCTACGCCGGGCAGAACAGCGTGGGTGGCTCCGAGCACGACCGCCGGATCCCCGGTGATCGTGTACGCGACGCCCAGAGCCGTCAGCGCGCTCTCGACGGCAGCGAGGTTGGCCACGCCCGAGTCGATGATCGCGACGTGGCGCTCCTCGGACTGCGCCCCGGACTGCTTTTGGGACCGCTCCTCGATCACGGCGAGACGCCTCCGATCGTGCCTTTCGTGGAAGGGATGTCGTCGAAGCCCGACGCACCCACCGCCACCCGGAGCGCGAGTGCCACGGCCTTAAAGGCCGCCTCGGCCCTGTGGTGGTCGTTGTCGCCCTTGAGCACGTCGACGTGGAGGGTGATGCCCGCCGCCGTGGCGAGGGAACTCAGCACGTGTGGGATGTTCTCGCAGGACAGTTCGCCTAGGCGCTCTCGCGTGAGGCCCAGGTTGATTCTGGCGAAGGGTCGCCCCGAGATGTCCACGACGGCGCGTGCCAGCGCCTCGTCCAGGGGCGCATAGGCGTATCCGAAACGTGCGATTCCCACGCGGTCGCCGAGAGCCTCCTGAAGGGCACTGCCTAGCGCCAGCGCACAGTCCTCCGAGGTGTGGTGGTCATCGACCTGAAGATCTCCCTTGCAGCGGAGTTTCAAGTCGAACCGACCGTGGCGTCCGAGTGCGTCGAGCAGGTGGTCGAGAAAACCGATGCCGGTCTGGACGTCCGAGGAGCCAGTGCCGTCCAGGTGGAGCGTGACGCTGATTTCGGTCTCGTTCGTCTTGCGGTCGATCGTGGCATTTCGGGGAGTCATGTCAGCTTCTCCGAGGGGAGGATTTCCGAAGGGAGGATCGTGGTCATGGAAGTAGCTCCAGAAGATCATCGATTGCGCCGAGTACTGTAGCTGCCCCGGTGTCGCGGAGGGCGGCCGCGCTGGCGGTGGGATCGGGTCCTGGCGCGACGATGCCGATCGGCACGGCGCCCGCCCCCACTGCGGCACGGATATCGTCGGGCGTGTCGCCCACCATCCAGGTACGTTGCACGCCGAGACGGGACGCGGCCTCTCGGACGGGCGCCGGGTCCGGCTTGAGGGGACCGTCTTCCATGCAGACCACCGCGCGGAAGAGGTCGCTCAGGCCCTCCTTGTCGAGGAACCACTCGGCCTCTTCTCGAGGGCGCCCGGTCACGATCGCGAGGGGCAGCCGGTCCGCGAGGCGCGACAGGACGTCACGCGGCACCAGGAGGTTTTCGGACTCCCGGAGCCCGGGCGTGTCCGGGGTGCCGAGGTAGATTTTTTGGTACGCCTCGGTGACGCCGTCGAGCGACACTTCGACGCCTCGGCCCGCGAGGAGGCGTTGCGTCAGAACCCAATCGTTGTTGGCGTCGCCCGCGAGAACCATCGTAGTCAACTCCTTTCGCGTGACCTCCACCCCGAACGTGGCCGCCGTCTTGAGCACGCACCTGCGATAGGAATCCTCCACGTCCGCGATCACTCCGTCCAGGTCGAACAGGAGGGCGTCCGGGGCGAGGCAGCTTCGTAGCGTCTCCAGAAGCCGTTCCAGCGGCTCGGCTTGCTCGGGCACGGTGATGCGTAATTTGTCGGCGATCTCGGGGCGGTGCGGGAAGCGTCGGACACGAACCCCCAGTGCGTCCAATCCATTGAGGATGAAATCGCAGCGGGCGCTGAAGTCGCCGAGCACGAAGTTGCCTTCGGCGGGGCCCGTTTCAATGCCCAGTCCGTTGAGGGTCTCTATGAGGCGCTCCCGCCCGGCACACACGGCCGCCACGTGCTGCTCCAACGCCGCCTCGCCCGTGCTCAACTGAGCCCGAACCGCGGCCAACGAGAGTCCGGCAACCGGGAAGGGACTCCCCACGTTTCGGAGTACGGTGGCGACCTCGGGCGACGCGACTGCGTAGCCCACTCTGCAACCCGCCAGTCCCCAGGCCTTCGAGAACGTGCGCACGGTGACGACGTTGTCGAACTGCTGTGCGACGGACGTGAGATCCTGATCGGAGTATTCGACGTAGGCGTGGTCGAGGATGACCATCGCCCCGAAGGCAGCTCCGGAGTTCACATCGGACGCAGCTGCGGCGACGCGCTCGAGATCACTCGCGGTGGCCGTGCGGCCCGTTGGGTTGTTCGGCGAGATCATGGCGATGAGTGACACTACGTCGTCCAGGGCGGCGATGACCTCGTCGGTGGGAAAGGCGTCGGTCCATGGCACGGGAGCGATCTCCCCACCGACCACGGCTGCGAAGCGGTACATCATCTCGAAGGCGGGTACGGGAAGGACGAGGCGCCGACCGGGGGCCAGAAAGGTGCGGAAGACGCGGTCCAGCGCCTCGTCCGCACCGGCCGTCACGACGACACGTGCCGGATCCATCCCGAGCCGTTCGGCAATGTCGGACTCCAGGGGACGGGCGTCTGGGTAGTCCCGGACCTTGGACAGGTCCGCCGTCGCCAAATCCTCGAGGAGTGCGCGTGGTGGAGGATTCCCCTCGTTACCGTCGAGCTTGAGCACCCCGGGCTCCGGCTGGGCCGGTCCCTTGTAGAGATCCCGGGGGATCCAAGTCGCAGGGAGCGGTGATGCTCGGTCGGTCATGGGACGATCTGGGAGATCGACGTGACCACGACGTCGGTGCCGCCCGCCGCTTTGATAGCCGGGATGATCTCGGGAAGCTTCTCCCTCAACACAGCTGCCTTGACCGCGTATCCGCTGTCTCCGTAGAGGGGGGCCACGGTGGCCTCGCGCATACACGGCAGGAGCGATACGACTTCCTTGAGACGATCCTCGGGGGCGTTCACTTCGACCATGACCCGCTTTCGAGCGTCGAGTACGCTCCGGAGCAGCAGGCGCAGGTCTTCGATACGCTCCCGCTTAACATCGTGTTCCATGGCCTGGGGACTCGCGTACAGCCGCGTCGACGATGTGATCACGGTATCGACGATCTCGAGATCGTTCGCCCGTAGCGTGCTGCCGGTCGCCGTGTTGTCGACGATGACGTCGGCGTCCTCGGGGGGAAAGACCTCGGTGGCACCAAAGGAGCGTACGAATTCCGCCTTAAGGTCTCGTCGTGCGATCCAGGCTTTGGCGAGTGTCTCGTACTCGGATGCTACCACGAGGGGCCGCCCGATCGCGTCGAGTCGGTCGAAGAGGCCCGTGGGGGCCGCTGCCACCACGCTCACGGGGTCGAGCCCCGTATCCAGGAGCTCCACGACCTCGGCCCCCAGCTCCTCGACCCAATCAGCTCCGGCGAATCCCACGTCGCGGCTCCCGAGCTCCAGCATCTCGACGATATTCTGGTGCTTGAGGACCTTCGCCTCGCAGTCGGGAAGGGACACGGCGGGGCGGTACCCACGAGCCGTGGCGGTTACGCGGATGCCGGCGTCGGCCAGCAGCCCGTGCACTGCGTCCTGCATGCGGCCCTTGGGCAAAGCGAGACGGAGGGTATCCGTGCCCGCATCGTCCCGGTTTTCGTTCTCTTGGTTCATGAAGGAGCTCCGTAGTGTGCGCCGGAACTCCGAGGAGGGCATAAATGAACAACGCCGACCTCGGAGGCCGGCGTAAGGTGCGCTCAGGTCGTCAGACGATCTTTAACTCAGTAGCACAGCCCCAGCCAGCCGCTTGGGAGCGGATGATGATAATGGTGCCGATGATGTCGAGTCCAAGTGTTCATGGAAAGTACGTTAAATGCGGGAGCTTGGTGAGGTCAAGTGCCGGGGGGCTGGAGGGTCGTGCCGGAGGGCTGGTGCGTCGTTCACATCCCGGCTTGCAGAGTCCTGTCCGCCGACGCCTTGCGGAAGGTGGCTCGTCGCACCTGGTCCGCTTCTTCCAACTCGCGTTGGATTTCTGGGCAGACGCTTCGGACCACCTCAATATCCTCCCCGCTGAACTCACAGAGAGCACACGGAGTCATCGCTCGGCACGTCGCGGTCCGTCGAGTTCCATGGAGTAAGGCCATTTCACCGAAGAATTCCCCGGCGACAAGCGTCGCCAAGTCCCTGCTGGCTCCGCCGTCTTGTCGGGACACCCTGACCTGGCGTTTGCTAGCCGATCAAGGCCTGATACACCAGCCTGCGGAACTGCTGACGGAAGGTGATGTCGCGGTTCGGACGAATCTGCACCATGAACACGCCGATCAAGTCCTCCTCGGGGTCGACCCAGAACGAGGTCCCCTGAACTCCAATCCAGGAGTAGCTTCCCACCGAATCGGGCATCCCGTCCCGTCCCGCTTCTGTCTTTACCGTGAAGCCGAGCCCGAAGCCCCAGCCGGGTTGCAGGAATCCCGTTGGAATCCCGTCCTCCAAGTGATTCACGGTCATCATCTCGAGCGTTTTCCGCCCGAGGATCCGCTCCCCGTCCAACTCCCCTCCGTTGAGGAGCATCTGGGCGAATCTGGCATAGTCCTGCGCCGTCGACATGAGACCGGCGCCGCCCGAGAAATTCCCGAGCGGGGGAGTGACGCCGACGGTGTCGCCGAGGACGAGCGCCCGCTCGGGCCCTGAATGCCCATAGGTGCGCGCGAAGCGATCCCGTTTCGAGGCGGGTACGTCGAACGCGGTGTCGAGCATGCCCAGCGGTTCGAAGATTCGCTCGCGTAGGAAAGCGTCGAACGACTGCCCGGAGACGACTTCGACGAATCGGGACAGCACGTCTGCGGAAACGCTGTAGTGCCACCGTGTCCCGGGTTGGTAGGCCAGCGGGATCTCCCCCAGTTGCGCGACCAAACCCTCAAGTGTCGACTGGTACAGCACCTCACGCTCCCGGTAGACCGAATCGACGACGGTGTTGGAAAACTCCCCGTAGGTAAAGCCGGACGTATGACGCAGCAGATCCTGGATCGTCACAGATCGGCGCGCCCGCTCCGTGGGGATGGGCTGTCCGCGAACCGCTTCAGAGAGATTGGCCACCTGGAGATTGGCGAGCTCGGGCAGATAACGACCGATGGGCTCATTGAGAAAGAAACGTCCCTCCTCGTACAGCATCATCACAGCCACGGCGGTGATGGGTTTTGTCATGGAGTAGATGCGGAAAATATCTTTTTCCTCCATGGCGTCGCCCTCGTCGAGGTCTCTCACCCCCCACGCGTCGACGTAGGCGACCCTCCCGTTTCTCAGCACCATCCCAACGGCTCCCGCGATCCTCCCTTCGTCCACGTAGGCCTGAAAAGTCTCTCCGAGGCGCTGGAGACGATCCGATGACAGCCCGACCTCCTCGGGCACCGCGCGGCGGATCCGCTGTGCCGAAAGGGAGGGCACGGCTAAGGCGAACAGGCTCACGGCGATGGTTGCCTCTCGAATCATGCCCGGTCTCCGATATGTGGGCGAGAGCACCGATACGGTGCGGGGATTTCCACTCGTTGTGGCCTCGGCAGCGCGATCTCCAGAGCCCGCACGAAGAGTACTCGTGGACTGGCGCGCGCGCGAGTCCGGTTGCGACCTCCGATTCAAACTGGCTAGCAGTGGTTGAGAACGATATGATCATCGGTTACAGTCCAACGAGAATCGGGAGGGTCGAGTGATTTCGAGCACCGTCAAATCTGCAACGCACACCTTGGCAAGGGTCCTCCTCGGCCTGCTTGCGGTTGCCCTCGTGCCCGCTTACGCCGAGGCACAGTCTGCGGACATCCCGAGGACCGCGTCCGGGCGGCCTGATCTGAACGGCATCTGGCAAGCGCTCGGCAACGCCCATTGGGACATCGAGCCGCACCAGGCGCGTGCCGCGCTCCAGATGGTACCGGGCCCCATAGTTCCCGTGCCTGCTCCGGAGGTAGTCTCGTTTGGTGCCGTCGGGGCAGTTCCGCCGGGGATGGGGATCGTCGAGGGCGGAGAGATTCCCTACCTCCCTCAGGCGCTCGCGACCCGGGAGGCGAACCGGGAGAGCTGGGTCACGCTGGACCCGGTGGTCAAGTGCTACCTGCCTGGGGTGCCACGTGCCACCTACATGCCCTTTCCGTTCCAGATCTTTCAGAGTGAGCGTGCTTTCTTCATCACGTATGAATTCGCCGGCGCCGACCGCAACGTCTATCTCGAGGATCCGGGCGAGCCGCAGGTGGATTCCTGGATGGGTCAGTCCGTCGGCCACTGGGAGGGCGACACGTTCGTGGTGGAGGCACGCGGCTTCACCGGCCAGGCCTGGCTCGACCGCTCCGGAAACCACGCGAGCTATCAGTTGCGGGTCACGGAGCGTTACACGATGACGAGCCCTTACCACATCCTCTACGAAGCCACGCTGGAGGATCCCGGCACCTTCTCGCGCCCTTGGACGATCCGCCTGCCGCTGTACAAGCACATCGAGGATGGTGCTCGAATCGGCGTATTCAAGTGCGTGGAGTTCGTGGAGGAGCTTCTGTATGGGCAGTATCGTAAAGTACCTTAAGGCGTTGGTTGACTCGGGGGAGGAGAAAAGATGACGCTGCGTTTCTACGGCTTTCTTTTTGTGCTTGGTCTAGGGATCGCGGCCGAAGGGTTGATCGCGCCCGCGGCGGCCCAGGCGCCGTCCCGGAGTGCCACCGGATGGGTGGCGCCACGCACGGCCGATGGTCGCCCGGACCTCCAAGGAAACTGGAGCAACGCCACGCTTACGCCGTTGCAGCGCCGAAGCGGCCGGGCCAAGGTTCTGACCGCGCAGCAAGTTGATGATATCGAGCACGGGCGGGAGAGCGTCGTCATCGAGCGTTCGGCGGCGAGCGACCCGGACCGTGACGCGCCTGAAGCCGGGGGCACGAACCCGATCTGCATCGACGCGCCCACGACGTGCTACAATGAGGTCTATATCGACCCCGGCACACGGGTCGCCATCGTGAACGGAGAGCCCAGGAGTTCCCTCATCACGGTGCCCGCGAACGGTCGTATACCGGCTCTGACGGATGAGGCCCGGCTGCGTATAGCGGAGTCCCGGGACCTCAATAGCCAGTTCGGCCAATACGACCACCCGGAGGTCCGGCCGGTCGCCGAACGTTGCCTCATATCCTTCGGCAGCAATGCGGGCCCGCCGATGCTTCCCAACGGATGGTACAACAACAACTACACGATCGTGCAGACGACCGACCACGTGTTGATCATGGCCGAGATGGTCCACGACGCCCGAATCATTCGGATCGGCGACGGCCCACGGCTGCCGCCTGACATCCGTCCGTGGTTGGGCGACTCGTGGGGTCATTGGGAGGGGGACGTGCTCGTGGTGGAGACCACGAACCTGCATCCCCTGCAGCAGTACACGTCGGGGAAAATGAAGGTGACCGAGCGCTTCAGCAGGGTGGCCGAGGATGCCCTCCTGTACGAGTTCATGATCGACGATCCGACGACCTATGCCGAGCCCTGGGGAGGCCAGGTGCCGATGAAGGACTTGGGCGAAAAGCTCTACGAGTACGCCTGTCACGAGGGCAACTACGCCCTGTCGAACATATTGATGGGTGCACGGTATCAAGAGACAGTTGACGCGGACGCAAATCGGGACTGACCGAGGTGAAAATGATGAGAACGAAATTGATCTACGGGACTTTGATTTTGGGAGCCGTCGCGCTCCTGGCCTATGCGGCTCCCGCGGTCGCCCACCACGCTTTCGGGGCGGAGTTCGACCCGGATGCCCCCATTCGCCTCCAGGGCAACATCGTCAGGGTCGAATGGGTGAATCCGCATTCGTGGATTCACATCGAGGTGGCGAATGATGATGGTACGTCGCAGGTATGGATGGTCGAAGGAGGCACGCCAAACGTGCTTCAGCGACGAGGCCTCCGCCGAGATTGTCTGCCGATCGGCGCCGAGTTGATCGTCGACGGTTATCAGGCGAAGGACCACTCTCTCCCCCGGGCCAACGGCCGCGACGTCACGTTCACCGATGGCAGGAAGTTCTTCCTGGGATCGTCGGGTACCGGCGCTCCGGAGGATGGGGCCGAGCGCAGGTCTCCCGCGGGCGGCGCGGGGAGATGCTGACCGGGTAACCCTCAGGGGCAATCCGGGTGGCAAGATGAACTCGCGTTTCAGTCGGGCGCTGCTGGTGCCCTGTATTGCAGGCGCGGCGGTTGCGCTGTGCATGCCCGTAGCCGCGCAAGCTCCGTCCAGTGCTTTCGGCGAGTGGGTCGTGCCTCGCACGCCCGATGGACATCCGGACCTCCAGGGTAACTGGAGCAGCGCGACGCTCACCCCGCTCCAGCGCCCGCGAGGCCAGGGCCCCGTCCTTAGCGCGGCCGACGTCGAGAGGATCGAGGGACGGGCGGCGGGCTTCCTGGAGAGGGTCAGCCAGCCTAGCGACCCGGATCGCGTGGCCCCACCGGTGGGTGGTGACGGCTCGACCGGAGCCGCTGGGGGCGTTGGTGGCTACAACGGCATCTATATCGATCGCGGTGATGGCGTGGCGATTTTGGATGGCCAACCCATGAGTTCACTGATCACCCATCCGGCGGACGGCCGTGTACCTCCCCGGACGGCCGAGGCCGAGCGGTTGGCCGACGAGTATCGGGAGTTCAGGAGCCAATTCGGAAGGTATGACCACCCGGAGGTCCGCCCGCTCGGCGAGCGGTGCATTGTGTCCTTCGGCACCAACGCCGGCCCCCCCATGCTCCCCAACGGGTTCTACAACAACAACTACACGATCGTGCAGACCGCCGACCACGTGATGATCATGGCTGAGATGGTGCATGACGCCCGCATCATCCAGATCGGCGACGGTCCGCGGCTGCCCCTACATATACGCCCGTGGATGGGTGACTCCTGGGGCCACTGGGAGGGTGACGTGCTCGTGGTCGAGACCACCAACATCCATACCCTGCAGCGGTTCCGCGGTAACTCGTCGGAACATCTGAAAGTGATCGAGCGGTTCAGCCGGGTCGATGAGGAGACCGTTCTGTATGAATTCACGATCGACGACCCCAAGACCTATACTGAGCTCTGGGGCGGCGCCGTCCCGATGAAGGCGCTACCCGCCCAGCTCTACGAGTACGCATGTCATGAGGGGAACTACGCCCTGTCGAACATATTGAGTGGTGAGCGCTATCAGGAGCGTATGGAACTGGAGAGGACCGGCGCCAACGACTGATTCAGCCGCTGTTTTGGCGCTGTACCTCCTGAGCGCGATGCTCGGGCTCGGCTCGCCGGTAGCAGGTCAGGTTTCGGCACCCGACACCGTGGAGTGGGTTCTGCCCCGGACCCCCAATGGCCACCCGGACCTCCAAGGAAACTGGACCAACGCCACGCTCACTCCGTTCCAGCGCCGACGTGGTCAGGCCCCCGTTCTCACCTGGGAGGAGGTCGCTACGTTGGAGGACTGGGCAAGGGCCCAGGCGGTGGCAGATGCGCGGCCGAACGATCCGGACCGTCCTGCTCTGAGGGTGAGGGGCGCCATCAGTGGTTACAACCTCGTCTATGTCGAGCGCGGTGACCGGGTGGCCGTTGTGAACGGAGAGCCCAGGGGTTCGCTCGTCACGACTCCGGCGGATGGTCGAGTGCCGGGTTTGACCATCAGGGGAGCCGAACGGTTGGCGGAGCACCAAAAGTTCACGAGCCAGTTCGGCGAGTCTGACCATCCGGAGAGTCGTCCGCTACGAGAGCGCTGCATCATGTCCCGCTCGAGTGCCGGACCCCCACTGATCCCCAACACCGTCTACAACAACAACTACATGATTGTGCAGACGGCCGACCATGTCATGATCATGGCGGAAATGGTTCACGACGCGCGCATTATCCGGATGGGGGATGGCCCGCGGTTGCCGCCCCACATCCGTCCCTGGATGGGCGACTCGTGGGGTCATTGGGAGGGGGATGTGCTCGTGATCGAGACCACCAACCTCCATCCCCTTCAGACCTTCCTCGTGAACATGCCCCCTTCGGGGGATCTAAAGGTGATCGAGCGGCTCAGCCGGATCGACGAAGAGACCCTCCTGTATGAGTTCATGATCGACGACCCGACGACCTACACCCAGCCATGGGGTGGGCAGATCCCGATGAAGGGCTTGGGCGAAAAGCTCTACGAGTACGCCTGTCATGAGGGCAACTACGCCCTGTCGAACATATTGATGGGTGCACGGTATCAAGAGACAGTTGATGCGGACGCAAATCGGGACTGACCGAGGTGAAAATGATGAGAACGAAATTGATCTATGGGACTTTGATTTTGGGAACCGTCGCGCTCCTGGCCTATGCGGCTCCCGCGGTCGCCCACCACGCTTTCGGGGCGGAGTTCGACCCGGACGCCCCCATTCGCCTCCAGGGCAACATCGTCAGGGTCGAGTGGGTGAATCCGCATTCGTGGATTCACATCGAGGTGACGAATGATGATGGTACGTCGCAGGTATGGATGGTCGAAGGAGGCACGCCAAACGTGCTTCAGCGACGAGGCCTCCGCCGAGATTGTCTGCCGATCGGCGCCGAGTTGATCGTCGACGGTTATCAGGCGAAGGACCACTCTCTCCCCCGGGCCAACGGCCGCGACGTCACGTTCACCGATGGCAGGAAGTTCTTCCTGGGATCGTCGGGTACCGGCGCTCCGGAGGATGGGGCCGAGCGCAGGTCTCCCGCGGGCGGCGCGGGGAGATGCTGACCGTGTAACCCCTCTAGTAGGCCAGATGGGCTCGTGTGGGTCAGGGCCCCGTCTTCAGCGCCGCCGAGGTCGATAGCTGAGGGGACGGCGGCGGGCCTCCTCGAGAGGGTGAGTCAGGCGAGCGATCCCGACCGCGCGGCCCAACCTGGCGTCGACCCGGCGCTCAGTGAATCAACGTGGCTTGGACGGCTCAGGTCATGGGGACGGCCAGCCATAGTACGGCCAGCCGAAGCCCTCCGAGAGCGTCCGCATGATCGTCCATGCGAGAAAAATGACCGCAAAGCCCACTCCGAACACCAGAGCGAGGCGGCTGAAAGGTATGTCTCCCGCCTTCCTCACGAGTTCGCCCTTCACCCCTTCCTCCTCGCGCTGGTTGAGGCCGCTGTCTTCCACAGATTCCTCCGGCATGTGTCCTCCGCAACCCGTTATGAGAGCAGTCCGATAAGGCGCCCTTCTATGGCTACCCACGTCCAGAGGCCGATGGACACGAGCCCCACGACCTTGCCCCAGACCGGCCCCACACGCGCCTCGTCTGCCATGGTCACCCTGTGGCGGAGCGTGAAGGTGAAGATCAACGCGACCAAAAGGAGCCGCATCTTCAGCCAGAAGAACGGGCTGTAATACTCTCTGATGGGGAGGGACAGGACCTGCGGAATGCCGGTGACCAGCATACAGATGAGTGCTCCGATCATCCATGGACGCGCATCTCGCGCGACTCTCGCCACCGGCTGCTGCGTCATCCCGCGGCCGAGCAGTCGCACGTCGACGATGAGCAGCGAGCCGAGCAGGATGACCAGCGCCAGAATGTGCATCACGTTGATCAGCGGCGCAGCATATGATGAAGTATTGATCCAGTCGCCGACCCGGAGGGTATCCAACCACTCGAAGAAAGGTAGTAGCATGAGATCGGAGGCCTACTCGTAGGTCCACCAGTCGTAGGCCGTCAATCGGCCGAAGGCCACGATACAGGCCCACATGGCCAGGGACAGCACGCCCGCCACCCTCGCTCTACGAGGCGGGCCGGCGGCATCCCACTTGGCGACCGAGCGGTAGGTCGTCAAGTGAAAGAGGAGTGCGTTCGCGCCAGCCAGCACGATCAACGCGATCTTGATCCAGTAGAGCACCTTCCCGAAGTAACGCATCGGCTGGCTGTAGAGGAGCAGAAGTCCGGCGAGGGAGGTCACCGCCATACCCACCATCTGCCACGGAAAGAGCCGCGCCTGGACCTCGGAGAAGGGAGTGCCTCGGAACGCCACGCCGACGAGGCGTAGGTCCATCATCACGACGAGCCCGGCGAACATCGACAGCGAGACGAGGTGGATCGTCAGCAAGACCGGGAAGGCGTAGAGCGACTCGCGCATGGCGATGCTGCTTGGGAATGCGTCCACCCACTCGAACAAGTTACGCGGACTCATCGGCTCATCCACAAGGCGAGGAGTGGCCCAGCGCCGCCGGTTCGGACACCGACTACTAGGCTGATGTCAGACGTTATGCAAACGGTCAAGGCGTGCAGCGTGGTTCCACGTCGCGATACACCTCGTGGCAGACATAACACGCTTCTGCGATGTCGTTGGTGGCGTCACTCGCGGCCGCTTGATCTCTGGCCCGCGCCGCGACCAACGCGACGTCCGCCGCGTCCTTCAGCTGCTGTACGAACTGGGCCCAATTGGGCTGTGACAACGGCACCCCCCGACCGTTCTCGCAACGGCGTCCGGGGATCGTGATGAGATTGGCCGACTCGCCCAAGGCGATCGCCGCGTTCTCGACCATCTGCCATCCCGAGTAGATGCCGGAGAAGGTCGCCGTGGCGCCTCCCCCCGCAGCCGCTGGCGGCGGATTGGCGGGATCGACCGACTGGACGTCGAACAGGATGTTGGAGTTCGGGAACAGGATACCCCGCATCACCTGCGCAAGGCTGCCCATGGGTTCGGGATCGGGCAGGCCTGCCGAGCTCGCGCTCGCGCACGCGGCGATCAACAGTACAAGAGCGGTGCCGACGGATCGCATAGCACACCTTTCGAGGAAGACATGGTGGATAGGCGTTGGAACGCCTCCAACAAACGGGCGGTGTTGGTGGTTGTCAATAGTCGCTGGACGACTTGACCTTATGGGTCCGGTGAACGGGACTTTGAAGCGAAAGAAGATGTTGTGTAGCGGACCGGGGCGGTCTCAGTCGCCCTCACCGCCGGCGTTAGGCCGGAGCGTCTCACGCGCGTAGGTCGTGTGGCAGTCGTTGCAGACCGCATAGAGTTCGGCACCGACGTCGAACACGCCCTGCTCGTCTTGGGCCTCTGCCGCCTCGATCGATCGCCGTCCGACGCTGATCAGGGCCTGCGCGAAAGCGGTGAACTCCGGCTCGTCCACCGCGCGGCCCTCCATCATCATGAGGTTGCCGGACTCGGTGATCTGGTACGCGGCGTTACGCACGCCCTCCCACTCCTCTGGGGACTCAGGCCGAATTTCGGTCGTGCCATTCTCGTCGATAATCCAGCCCACCGCGTCCCAGTAAGCGTCAGCCGCCGGGTCCACGACCGTTAGCATCAGGTCTGGGAGATCCGCGACCTCAATGAAGGGCGGCCCGGCCTCGGCTGTGCAGCCGCACAGGAGGACGGGCACCAAGAGCCATGGGTATCTTTTCGATTTCATGAGCGGCAACCTAATGGGCATCGAGATACTTCGCACCCGTCCAGCGCTCCTTCGGAGAAAACGCAACGATCACCGTCGCGTTCCATACGTTCCATAGCCGGGCCGGAAATGCTGGTGACAGGTTATGCACGACTGATAGAGGGGATCGTTGAGCGCGTCTAGTGCCTCGACGTCCTTGTCTTGCGCTGCCCTCAATGCCGCCTCACCGACGTCGAGCAACAACTTCGCGTCCTCGATCCACTGGTCGCGTCCGCGGGCTCGGCTCGGCATCATCAATAGGTTGGCCGACTCCGCCAGCATGAGCGCCTGGCCCTCGAGTGCGCCCCATTCGGAAGTGGTGGTCGGCGTTCGTGTGAGGATGTAGAAGATGGCGTCCGAGGTCGGGTAAATGAGGTGAACCATGAGCTCGCTCATGGTTCCGATCGGCAGTGGGCCGTCATCCGAATCGGGCGCCGGCTGTTGGGCCGGAAGTGCTTGTGCAAGCGTGGCGCCGGCTATGAGTACCATCGCTGATACGCGCATCGTGATCTTCCCGCTCTCGAGTACAGCCAAGTCAGCGGAACTCGGCTAAGCAAGTTGGACAGTCCGCCAACGTGTAGGATAGATATCTTTTCGTTCCGCTGCAAAGCACTGGGGAGGAGTCCGATCTTCCGAATCGGAGTGGCGTGTTCTATGATCACGCCGTACCCTAGCATCTTGGAGGCGGCGGTGAGAGCAGCGGTAACGGAGGGCGTGACCTTGGCCCTGGAGGTGGTGCTGGCGACGCTTCTTCTGGCATCGACGCCCCTCCAGGCGCAGCAAGGCGCCCCTCCAGGCGTCTGGCCAGCCTATGGAGGGGACGCTGGCAGCACGAAGTACGCCCCCCTCGGCCAGATCGACGCCGACAACATCGAGCAGCTTCAGGTTGTGTGGCAGTGGACCAACTCGGACACGGCGGTGCTTACCTCGAACGAGTTGGGCGTTGGAGCCTTCAAGGCCACCCCGATCATGGTTCACGGAGTCCTCTACGTACGTACGTCCCTGAGTATGGTCGCGGCGATCGTTGCTGCCACCGGTGAGCAGCTCTGGAAATTCGACCCGATGAGCTGGGAGGTGGGGCGCCCAACCAACCTCGGTTTCAATTCTCGGGGTGTCGCGCATTGGTCGGACGGTGAGGCGGAGCGCATCTTCGTCGCCACGGGCGACTCGCACCTGTGGGCGCTCGACGCGTGGACCGGGCGCCCTGTGCGCGACTTCGGTGCGGGCGGCAGGATCGATCTGACCGAGAGCCTCCGCCGGGCGGTCCCGAGACGAGCGTACCAGGTCATGTCGCCTCCACTCGTGGTGGGTGATGTCGTCATCGTGGGCTCGTCGATCTCCGATGGTGCACGGTACATGACGGCGCCACCGGGTGACGTTCGAGCCTTCGACGTCCGCACCGGTGAGGAACGGTGGCGTTTCAACACGGTTCCGGAGAAAGACGAATACGGCATCGAGACGTGGGAGGACGACTCCTGGACCTACACCGGCAACACGAACGTGTGGTCCATCATGAGCGCCGACCTCGACCTCGGATATGTCTACTTACCCATCGGCACGCCGACCAACGATTGGTACGGCGGACACCGCTTGGGGGACAATCTGTTTGCCGAGAGCCTGGTCGCCGTGGACGCTGCGACGGGTGAGCGAGTGTGGCACTATCAGCTCGTGCACCACGGGCTGTGGGACTACGACATTCCGGCTGCACCCACGCTGGTCGACATCACGGTAGATGGTCAGCCCATCAGGGCCGTCGCGCAAGTCACCAAGCAGGGCTTCATCTTCGTGTTCGATCGCGTCACGGGCGAGCCGGTCTGGCCCATCGAGGAGCGCGCGGTGCCGCAGTCGACGGTTCCGGGGGAGCGTGTCTCCCCCACGCAGCCGTTTCCGACGAAGCCCCCGGCCTTCGAGCCGCAGGGTGTCGCGATCGACGACCTCATCGACTTCACCCCCGAGTTAAGGGCCGAGGCTGAGCAAATCCTGTCCCAAGTCGACTACGGCCCTCTCTATTCTCCTCCGTCCGAGCGCGGGACGATCAACCTGCCGGGGTGGGGAGGAGGCGCGAACTGGCACGGCGCGGCGTTCGATCCGGATACCGGTTATCTTTACGTCCCCTCGCGCACGGGCCCGGTGGTGGTTCAGTTGGTAGAGGCCGATCCCGAACGCTCCGATTTTCGGTACATGCGGGGAGGCGAACGCTCCGCCGCGGGGCCGCAAGGCCTACCCCTTCTCAAGCCACCGTACGCACGCGTGACGGCCTACGATCTCAACACCGGGGAACGCGCATGGATGGTGCCGCACGGCAACGGGATCCGACAAAGGCTCATCGATCTCGGTATTCCTGATCCTGGCCCCGTGGGCGGGGGCAGCTATACCGGTCCTCTGCTGACTCCGAATCTGCTATTCCTGGGGCACGGCGGCCGTCGCCAGACCGGGGAGCCTCCCGTCTTGCGGGCGTTCGACAAGGCGACCGGTAGGGTGGTCCATGAGACCGAACTCCCGGTGACCCCGAGCGGCACCCCGATGACCTATATGGCCGAGAGCAGACAGTTCATCGTGATGGCGTATGGCTCAGGAGAAGAGTCCGGATTGATCGGTCTGGCGTTGCCGGCGATGCCATGAGGTTTTTCTCTAGCCAGCGGGTCCTGACCACGACAACGAAGGGACCTGAGAGAATGATCAGGCCCGCCCGAACCTTGGCAACCCTCGTCGTAGTAGTCGCCTCCTGCCTCACGGCAGCCCCCGCAGTCAGCCAAGGCCGCGCCCCGACGATCGCTTCCCTTTCTCGAGACGGGGTCTATGAAGTAAGCATCTACACTGATTTTCCGGACGTGCCGGAGTTTGCTGGGGGGACGATCTATTATCCCTTGGCTACCCCGGCGCCGATCGGGGGAGTCGCGATCTCGCCGGGGCATACCGAATTGCAGCGGCACATCAATTGGTGGGGCCCCCGCCTGGCTTCCCACGGATTCGCGGTATTGGTGCTGGATACGAATCAGCCGCGGGTGGACCAGCCGGAGGACAGGGCTGAAGCCTTGATCGCGGCCGTGAGGATTCTGAAGGCCGAGAACGACCGCGCTAGAAGCCCCCTACGCGGTCGCATCGACGCAGGAAAGATGGCGGTTCTGGGCCATTCCATGGGTGGTGGCGGCACCCTGATCGCGGCCAACGAACACGGGGATGAAGTTCAGGCGGCCATCCCGTTCACTCCCTGGCAGCCGGACGGTGACTTCTCCCGGATCACCGTGCCGACTCTGGTCATGGCTGGTTTGACGGATCGCGTCGCTGAGGTGGTCGATCATGCTTGGCCACACTTCTTGTCGATCCCCGAGTCGACGACCAGGGTCTACATGGAAGTGGCCGACGAGGGTCACAACATCGCGGACACGACCCGTGGATTGGATCTGGCGATGATCGGCCGGTACGGCATCGCCTGGCTGAAGCTCTATCTCGACGGGGACGAGCGTTATTGGGGGTTCATCTACGGGGCAGAGGCCAAGTCGGACCGTGACCGATTCTCGCGTTACGTGACCCATCCCTGAACAAACGGGCCCCGGGACATGCCTGAGGAAGTCCCGAGGCCCGTAGCCTGTCGGTCGCCAGCCAGAAACGCGGCCTAGTTAGCGCCCCGAGTCGTCTCCCTGGACGGCGATCTTGACGTCCGCAGGGATCTCCTCACCCACCACGATGTGGCGCTCTTCCATCGTTCGGAAGCTCATGTAACCTTGAGACATCTCGTCGTGCGTCGGTCGACCCCACGGCACGTCGACGCTCGGATCCGGGTTGTTCGGGTTGTTCGCCGAGTTATCCCACCAGAGCGTGAACCGGAGCACCGAGCCAGCCGGCACAAAGGGCGGCTCCGCGAACCTGTACGTGTGCTGCCAGTTGAAGATGTACTTGGGTACGTGGAGCAGAGTCTCATGCCGCCCGTCCGGATAGGTGATCTCGTACAGGGCGGCTTTACCGCGCAGGTGCATGTGAGGCATGAAGCTGAGGAGTTCGACGTCTTCCTCGAAAACATATTCGCGCGACACTGAGAAGCTCGAGGCCCCGGCCGGAATCAAGAGGGGCATGGTGAAGAGCCCGTCGCCGCCGGTCACGTAGCGGATGACCTCGCCCGGCTCCTTAAAGGTGATTCCCGCCTGGATGTTCGTGCACACCCCCGTGCCGGGCCCTGGAGCCTTGTTGAAGTGCATGTTGAACATGACCTCTCTCGGCCCGGCTCGGAACAGCCGTCCATAGCCGTCCTCGTTTATGCGAGGTGCGGCCCCTGGAACGAGTCCCCCCACCGAGGAAATGATGTGGTGCACCGCCGGTCCGTTCCGGTACTCGACCGACTTGATCCAGCGGTCCTCGGGCAGCATGTCGTCGGTAATCTGAACGGGGATGTCGACGTAGATGTCCTTGAGGTCGTCGTCCAAGCAGTAGGGCTCGTCGAACGAAATGATCAGATCGGGCTCTCCCAGCGTCCACTCGCTGTCACTGGCCATGGCCATTTTCAGGAAGTCCGGCGTGGGTGGAGCGTCCGCGGAATTCCCGGCGGGCGTACCTTCCTCTGCCCATGCGATCAACGTCGCTTTCTCCTTCTCTTCGAGGACGCGCTCGTTCTCGAAAGTGCCCCTGTGCTGTTCCGCAGCGGACCACGGTGGCATCCGGCCTTCACGCACTGCTGAGGCGATCCTGCCAGCTCGTACTCGCGCGTCGTCGTAAGTCACGAGCGGCCACGGTGCGACCATGCCTCCCATGTTCGTACCGGCCTCCCGGTGACACGTCTGGCAGTTCTGCTGCAGGATGGGCAGAACGTCGGCGTAGAAGGTGGGCGTCTCGAGCGCCGCCAATGGGGAAGGATCCGCAGATGCCACTCTCACATCCCGAGCTTGCTGTGCAGCCAATGGCCCAGCTGGGAATGAGGCGAAGACGGCCAGGGCCGCGATCCCCGACGAATTCAGGAGAAGTGAACCGATTGTGGTTCGCATTTCAGTACCTCCGGCGGAGCGCATTGGGTGCCCACCCACGCGCGGCTCGAATTCCAACACTTTGACCAATTAGATAATTTACGTTCAGCGCTGTCGGCAGGCAAAAGAAGACTCCCCCGCGAGCATCGTGGCACTCTGGATGGTCGGAGTTCCCTCTAGTGGTGATGGTGATGGAGCGCCTCGTGCTCGGCGTGGGCTTTTTCGGTCTGGCTCTCCTTTGCCCTCTCCCGCGCGTTCCCGAGATTCCGTTTCCGCGTACCGTCCGAGTTGACCGCAGAGAGGGACATGAGCTTCTCCAGATCCGTGCTCTGGCACTCGGGGCACTCCGGGGAGGTAGAGGCGAACACCAACAGTTCGAATCTGTTTTGGCACTCCCTGCATTCGTATTCGTAGATCGGCATCTGTTCCACCACGCGGTCGGGTCGCCAAATCCTAAGCTGGACCCTGACATATTTGAATCGGTAGCCCACGGTCGTCAACTCGTCCCGCGCTGGGCTGGACGCTCACGTGCAATGAGCGTAGGAAAGCAGCAGAAGGACAAGCTCGGGGATTTGGAGGATCGGATGACGAGCGCGCGACCTTGGCTGGCCTACCGCACGGCCGGGCTCATAGTCCTGTCGCTGTCTACGGCCCTTCTGGGTGCAGCCGAAGCCTGAGCGTTGTGCGTCCGAAGGCATGAGGGGGACTCCTCGCCGTTACGGTTGTCCGGTGGTCTCCAGGAAGCGACGCGCCTCCTGGAACCCGTCGAAGGACTGGCGGTCCGCCCACACGCCGGTCAACTGCCCGTAGGCTCCGGCGGCCATCTCACGGTCCCCAGTCGCGGCATACGCCCGAGCTAGTCCGAGGAGCGACCGCGGACGGTTCGGCATGCGAAGCAGCGACGTCTCGAACTTCTCGATCGCATCGGCAGGCCGGTCCAGGTCGAGCAGGATCTCACCGTAGAGCTCGTGGACCGGTTTCACCGGGGAGGCCGCACCTCGCGGCGCGGCTCCCGCCTCGACGATCGCCTGCGCCTCGTCCATGAGGCCGATGGCCACGGCGGCATGTCCCATGCCGGCATGGAGTAGTGCGCCGACCTCCTTGGCCATGATGTTGGCGTTCTGGTTTCCGTTCGGACCGCGGTCCGCCATCTCCTTGAGCGCGGCTTCGGCTTGGGCAACGGTCGCCTGATTACCCGTGCGCGCGGCGCTCATGCCCGTCGCAAGAAGCTCGTGCATCGACGACTCCTCCGTGATCGGCCGGACTTCCCACTCCTCCGTCTCGACGATGTAGCGGGCTTTCACCAACGCGACAGTATTCGACGCCCGGGCCTGTCCAGGCACACCCCGTGGGCCGCCCTCCAGGAACCCTCCCTCGAAGGCCATGCTCTCGAGCCGATCGATCCACAATCTCGCTTTTTCATAGTCCCCGAGCTGCAGATCACCGTATTGCCCCCAATCCAGCGGGTGGACGGCGTCTCCCATCGGGTCGTCGGGTCGCCACAGCTCCCTCGCGGCGGTGTAGGCGGATTCGTTGTTTCCCGAGACCCGGTCCCACATGCCGTGTTGAATGAAGATGTGTGTCGGCATGTGCCTTGCGTGGGCAACCGCCGGAGCGATCTCGGAAAAACGGTATGCGGCCTCGAGTGAGAGCGGAGCCAGCAGAGGATCGTCGAAGGCATGGATCGTATAGTGAGCGGCACCCGGATGGTTCGGGCTGTGCTCGAACAGATTCAAGGAGATGGTGCCGGCCCTTACGTTGAGCCGCCGGGTCAGGTCGCGTGTCGCAGTTGAGGCGCTCAGCATCGAGAGCGCATAGAAGGCCGCGACTTCGGTATCGTTGGGGTACTGCTCGTACAGCCGGCTCATCGCATCCATGTAGCCGACCCTGCGCTCTACGTGATCACCCTCTCCCCAGAGGATCTCGACCGCGTTCAGGAAGCCCTTTTCGCGGGCAGTCGGCGCCTTGGCCAGTCGCTCGGCGCGCGTGGAAGCAAGCTTTTCGAGGGCTGCTCGCGGGTTGCCCGTGGGCATCTGCGAGGTCAGTGGGTGGTTGTAGGCGAGGGATTCGCCCCAGTACGCCATTACGAAGTCGGGGTCGATCTCCTGAGCCGCATGGAATTCCTCACGGGCTTGTATCCAACCGAAGCTGTGCAGAAAGGCTGCACCCCTTAGAAAATGGTTTTGCGCGTCGCCGGATGCCGAGGTTGGGAATTCGAAGGAGCCCACGTTGTCGAATTGTGCCTGGGCGGGTTTCGCACCCATGACGAGTGAGCTTGAGATCAGCAGAAAGGCGGGTGTAGAAAGCTTCATGGCGGGTTCCTCGTCGGCGTCACACGTCCGGATCCAAGTGTAAGCTATGGAGCGGGTTCGGGCGGGGCAAACCGATCTCTTGCCCGATCATATGCGTCCGTGGATGGATGACTCCTGGGGTTGGTGGGACGTCGGTTGGCCGAATCGGCCGCCAGGTGAGACTATGGTGGACGGAGCGAAGGCGAACCAGAAATCGCTCACGAGGGGAGGCAAATCGACTCGCTCAGTGGCGAACTTGGCCGGGATAGATTAGTGCCCAGGGAGCCAGCGGCGGGAACGAGATAGGCTCGCGGGGAGAATCTCTCCGAGATCGACGCTACTCGGATGCGGCACGGACCCTCCGTCCACGCCATAGCCTTCGGGTCCCGAGAAACAGCCCGATAATACTCGAAGCCAGCCCACCGAGGCTGAGCACGATGACGCCAATGTCCCAGATCGGGCGATTGTAGTACCAGAAGCCGAAGTCCAGGCTGTGAAAGCCATGGTAGATCCACCGCTCGACCCGATCGAGACGGTGGAGGCTCCTCGACAACTGGCCGGACACGGGATCGATGTAGAGCCAAGTGTTGTCGAGGTCGTCGAATTTGACGCGCAGGATCGGCAGTGGCGCCGCGAGGTCTCGCGAGTAATGGTAGGCGTCGTACTCTTCGAGCAGCCGGGTTTCGACGATCGGGGTATCCGGATACGTCTCGCGAACGCGGCTCATCAACGCGTCCACCGAGAACGGGTCCTTTCTGAGTTCCAGGGTCTCTCTTGCCACCAGCACTCGATTGACCCCGGCCCCCGACGGCTTCGCCGTACCCTCTCCGCGAACTGGCTCGTCAGAGGCTGTCTCGGCGCCTTGTGCCGGTGTACTCCGGACCGTGAAGTACGGCTCGCCCAGAATCCTTCCGTACGTGATCTCCTTGATGCTTCGGCCCGGTAGCACCGCATCCCAAGCTCCGGCCTCGATCGACGGAAAGGCCGACGCGTCGAGTGGTCCACCGCCGAGGGCCTGTCGAAGCTCTCCGGTCTGCAGCCCCGGCCCAGACGCCCACCCCAAGGGCTCCATCGACAGCAGACCACTGAAGACCCAGGTCAGAGTGAGGATGCCGAACACCACCCCCGTGATGTAATGCCAACGCATCCAGCCCGCATAAGGGATATGAGAATCGATGCGTGATAGCCGGAAAGGACGGGAGAACCTGAATTGCACGATTCCCAACGTGATGCCGAGAATCGTGAGAATACAGCCGATCCCGGCCGTCCAGAGAATGGTCTGTGTCCACAGGTTCTGCCGGATGCGCAACGGAGTGAAGTAGAGCCAGTGCGGAATCGCGGAGACCCAGGCTAGGGCTCGGCTGGCCCGGGTGGTCAGCAGCGTCACCTCGCCCGATTCGGGCGACACGTAGAGCTGGGTACGGGCCTCGTCGTCGATGCTCAGCTTGTGAAACGGGAGCAGCCTGCGCTGTGATATGGTCCACTGGTCGGACTGCGTCAGAAGCGTCTCGTAGCGGACCCGCTCCGGGGCAACGTCCATGAATCGACTCGCCACGTCGCGAGCCGGATCGGGGCCCACCTCTCCCATCAATTCGCCCGTGTCGGCGAATACGGTCGCCGTGTCCTCGCCACCGATCTGGTAGGCCGGCCGATCCATCACCATGAGGAGCGTGACTCTCTCCAAGGGGTCCTCAAGACCCCCCCGTCGAGCGGCCTCCTCCGGTGTCACCCGGATGGATTCGAGATCCAACGGTGCCAGACGCTCAAGGCGCAGTTCATCGGTCAGGCTCGGCATCCCCCGGGCGTAGATCATCCCGATCCCGGAGGCGAACCAAACCACGAACAGCAGCCCCAGGGCGATGCCCAAGTACCGATGGGAGAGGATCAACCATTTCCGGAGCCGAGCCATCATACGAGTGTCCGGGACACTAGCGCGGGGAGCTGCAGGGCGGGGGACCGCATTCTGCGGTCATCAGAGCCCGCCGACCGTCACCCCTCTACACGGGTTGCGGTAAACGTCCCCAGCAGAAGTCCGCCGGCGATGTCCATCGTCCCTGAGATCGTGCCGTCTGCATTGACGGTTCCGGCGTATTCCACCGGGGCGAGTTGCCCTTGTAGATCGGCCGAGAACTCGAACCTCATCTCCGATCCCGTCACTCGCCCCGATATGGGAGATTGCCCCAGCGCGTCGGACGAATAGCGTCCGCTCAGGGTCTCTCCGTCCTGTGCCAGCGTCACTTCCGGCATGGTGACGCCCGTGTCTGTCGTAACCGAGAAGATCCAATCGCCTGATAGGTCCACCGCCTGAGCGCTGGCCTCGACCGCTCCCGCGATGGCGACCACCATCGCCGCCGTGATCATTCCGACCAAGTGGGTTTTGGGGAACTTCATTTCGTACTCCTCCGTTCGAGTTCTTGCTTGTACGAGTTCTACATCGCCCCCGCGGAGGGCGCTAGTCGATCACCGCCTGATACACGAACCGCTTGAACTGCTGGCGGAACGTGATGTCACGATTCGGCCGAATCTGAATCATGAAGATACCGATGAGGTCTTCCTCGGGATCGACCCAAAAGGAAGTGCCCCGGATTCCGTGCCAGTAGCAGTTGCCCACCGAACTAGGCATCCCATCCAGGTCCGCCACGTTCTTCACCGTGAAGCCAAGCCCGAAACCCCACCCACGTCGCAGGAAACCGGTCGGGATCCCGTCCGGCAGGTGATCGGTTGTCATCAATTCGATCGTCTTCCGACTGAGGATTCGAGCCCGGTCCGCGGAGTGGCCGAACAGTGCGAAAGCGCCGAACAAAGCGAAGAGGCCGAACCGTGCGAAAGCACCGGTGGCTCTGCGGATCATCCTACAGAATCCGCCCTTCCGTCGTCAGCCGAATTCGGTATAGACCCGTGCGTGCGGTCATATAGAGCGTGCGCCCGTCGTCGCCCCAGCCGACATTGGCAGGCACCTCATCGGGCTGGATGCTTCCCAGGTGTGTCCCGTCGGGGGCGAAGACCCAGACCCCGCCCGGTCCCGTCGCGAAGATGTTCCCCGCGAGATCGACCTTCATGCCGTCGGCAGCTCCCTCCGCCATCTGGTCGTTTACGTCGTAGAAGACGCGAGGGTTCGACAAGCCCTCGTCGTCGACGTCGTAAGCGTACCAGACCTTCTGATTCGCGTCCGAGTTCGCCACGTAGAGTATCGTCTCATCGGGCGAGAGGGCGATGCCATTGGGGCGGGTCTGATCCGCGTAGAGCAGCTCCAACTCGCCGTCGAGGCGTAGCCGGTAGATGCCGTTGAAGTCGAGCTCCCGCAACGGCGACTCCTCGAGGGCCTCCAGACCGTATGGGGGATCGGTGAAGTACAGCGAGCCGTCCGCACCGTAGACGGCATCGTTCGGACTGTTCAGCCGTCTCCCCTGGTAGTTGTCGACCAGCGTCGTCCGCGTCCCATCCGCCTCGAGCCGTGAAATGAGGCGGTTTCCGTGCTCGCAGATAATGAGTCGACCCTCCTCGTCGAGCGTCAGGCCGTTGGAGCTGACGGACCCGAGGCCGGTGAGGTCGCCCTCGAACACCGGGTCGATCAAGGGGCTTGCCCCCTCGACCTCGGTCCACTTATAGAGGGCGTTCGCCTGCACGTCCGAAAACAGGAGTCGAGATTCGTTTTGGATCCAGACGGGCCCTTCCGTGAAAACGAATCCGTCGGCCAGCTTCTCGATTCGAGCGTTGGCGGGAACGAGGGCGTCGAAACGCGGGTCGACGCGCAGGATGGATCCGACGCCGGAGTTGCCCTGATCCGGCCCACAGGCTGCGGCTGCAACGAGGGAGACCAACACGCCCGCGATTTTGAGTCTCTTCATGGCGCTGATGACGTCTTCCCGTTTACGACACTAGAGTCACGTCGTGAACCGGCATCATAGTCAGCGGGGACGAAGAGCCACAAGAGTCCGCTGCGGCCGCCTGTAACTTGCCCCTCGTCCTGAAGCGTACGATTCTTGGGGGTCGGATAGCTTTATACGTCACACAATCCCGTTCTTGGATAGGCTCACGATGAAGATGTTCTCGGTGTATGCGGTTGCAGTGTCGTGCCTCCTCGCGCCCTCGACGTCACTGGCCCAAGAAGCGAGTCCGGAGACGTCCGCACAGCCTGAGGTCCGTATTCTCAGTGCGGTGCTCGGGCCTCTCACCCGGGACATCACTACCGCCTATCCAGACGCCCAGGCCTTCTTCGATCAGGGTCTGCAGATGATGTTTGCCTTCACGATTCCGAACGCGCTGGAGTCGTTCCAAGAAGCTGAGCGACGGGATCCCGATTGTGCGATGTGCTACTTCGGGGAAGCTTGGGCGAGGGGCCCCTTCCTCAATGGACGCATGCGGCCCTCGAACGCGCCGCTCGCCTACGCTGCGATCCGGAAGGCGATCGTTCTCGCTGAAGAGGCGGCGACTCCGGCGGAACGGGGTTTGATCAACGCGATGGCTCTCCGGTACACTGAGGAGGAAGACGCGGATCTCCGCCCGAGGCTCGACTCGATCTACTCCCGGGCGATGGCGGAACTCTACCAGGATTTCCCGGACGATTTGGATATCGCGACGCTCTATGCAGAGTCTTTGATTCTCCTGAACCCCACGCGAGCCAACTACCGGCTAGGGGATCCATTTGTCCAGAGTTTCCACCGGGTGCTCGAAGCGGTTCTGGCGAAGGACATCACACATCCCGGCGCGTGCCATATCTACATCCACGCCACGGAAGCGACGGAGGAACCTGGGAGAGCGGAGGACTGTGCGGATCTGCTCGGGGCATCGATTCCCGGGTCGAGCCACATCAACCACATGCCGTCGCACACGTATAACCGGATCGGGCGCTGGGACTCGGCCGTACGATCGAACCTCGACGCGTGGCATTCGGACCAGCGCGTGGCTTTTGAAGAGGGCGTTTCATACGCAGCGACCCACAACTTGCACATGCTGTTGTTCGCGGGGTCCATGGCCGGCCAAGGGGCCGTTTCGCTTTTGGCCGCCGAAGCGTACGCCGATCAAGTGGAGGGCGGCGTGTTCTACGAGGCACTCGTCATGCTGCGGTATGGGTGGTTCGAGGAGGTCTTGGCCCTCGAAGACGAGACTCCCTCCTTCGAGATGCCCATTCAGCGCGGTCTCTTCCAATTCGCTCAAGGCTACGCCCACCTCCGCGCCGGTGAAGCCGACCTGGCACGTGTATATCTGGCGCGGGTCAAAGAGGCGGCCGCGACTCTTCCCGAGAGCACACAGATCCGCGGTGCGACCGCGGCCCGCCTTCTAGGGACCGCCGCCGGCATTCTCGAGGGTGAGATTCTCCGGGAGGAAGGCTTGCTGGACGAAGCGATCAGAGTGTTCGAAGACGCAGTCGAGCTGTATGTGCCCATTCCGTACTCCGAGCCTGAGGCTCTGAACGTCTCGCCGCGGCATTGGCTGGGCGCGGCCCTGCTCGAAGTCGGGCGCGCCGGGGAAGCTGAGCAGGTATATCGGGACGCGTTGGTTCAGCACCCGCACAACGGATGGTCGATCTACGGCTTGGAGCAAGCGCTCCGGGCCCAGGGGCGCGAGGCCGAGGCCGACGAGACCGGGGCATGGTTCCGGGAGGCCTGGCCCAACAACGATACGCTGATTCGTTCGTCGAGGTTCTAGCCGACAACGTCGGTCGCTGTAGTGGACCGCGTATGATTCAGAAATAAGGGCCTACGGGAGTTCGGCGGTCCCGTCCAGGACGAATGTCCACATCCGAGGCCCCTCGCGGGTGCTCCCCCCCCCGATCGACAAGTATTGGACGCCATCGAGCTCATACGTCATGGGTGTCGCGGTGCCGCCCCCGACCTCGGTGGACCAGAGCTCCTCACCCGTGCTCGCGTCGTGCGCGACGAGTCGGTTGCCCGACCCCTGGAACACCAGGTTGCCCCCGGTCGAAAGCGTGCCGCCATTCCCTCCCTGGGACGGAGCGCGCCAGACCTCCGTGTTGGTCACAGGATCCCGCGCCACCAGCATCGTCCTGGGGCCGGTCAGCTCTGGCCGGTCCGGCCGAACTCTGCTGCCCCCGCCGCGGATCGTGGTGCCCGTGTTCCATTGCCCCAGCGTGTACTCGAAGTCGGTGACCATCTCGTAGTAGGACTGTGTGTTTTGCGCAGGCAGATAGACGAGGCCGGTCGTCGGATTCCACGCCATGGGGCGCCAGTTGTGTGCGCCGGTCGGACCGGGCGACAGCCAGGCTCCCTGGCGGTTCGTTCCGTAGCGGGCTTGAGGCGTCTCGATCGGTCGGCCGCTCATCTGGTCGATCCCCGATGCCCAGGTCACGTTGTCGGCGTAGGGCTCCCCGGAGATGAACTCGCCGGTCAGGCGGTCGATGACGAAGAAGAAACCGTTTTTGGGTGCCTGAACGATGACTTTGCGATCTCGCCCATCGATCGGCAGGTCCAACAACATCAGCGGCTGCGTGGCGGTATAGTCCCAGTCGTCACCGGGTGTGGTCTGATAGTGCCACACCAACTCGCCATCGTCCGCGTTGAGAGCCAGAATCGAGGAGAGGTAGAGGTTGTCGCCGCCGCCTGGGCTTCGTATGTCCCGGTTCCACGGCGCGCCGTTGCCGGTGCCCACGTACAGTAGGTTGGCTTCCGGGTCGTAGGCGAAGGCGTCCCACGCCGAGCCGCCGCCGCCGACCACCCACCACTCCCCGGTCCAGGTCTCTGCCGCCAACCGCATCGCCTCGCTCTCGAATCCGTCTGCTGGATTTCCGGGGACGGTGTATGTGCGCCAAGCCTGGTCGCCCGTCTCGGCATCATAGGCCGTGACGAAGCCGCGAATGCCGTACTCGGCGCCGCCATTGCCGATGATGACGTTTCCGGCGGCGATTCGCGGGGCGCCGGTGATGCTGTAGTCCTGTCCCGGGGGCGTGGTCTGGACGACCCACTCCACCAATCCGGTTTCCTTGTTCAGCGCCACCAGCCTTCCATCCAGCAGCCCCGCGAACAGCCTGTCTCCGTAAATGGCGACGCCGCGATTCACGTCTCCGCAGCAGACGCTGGGTCCTCCTTGCCGCTCATCCGGAATCCCCGGGTCCCACTGCCACAGCCTCTCTCCCGTGCGGGCATCGAGCGCGAAAACGAAGCTGTGTGGTCCCGTCGCGTACATCACACCGTCCGACACCAGGGGCGTCGCTTCGAGCCTGGCCCCGGTCTTGGGGATCTCCCAGCCCCAGGCGAGTCCCAGCCGGTCGACGTTGCCGGCGTTGATCTGGTCGAGCGGGCTGTGGTGCGTCTCAGCCTGGTCCCGTCCGTAAGTCAGCCATTCCGCCGGGGCCGCCTCCATCAAGGCGGCTGCATCGACCGACGCGGCCGCACCGGCGTTTCCCGACTGTTGCCCGGACAGGGGCTCGAGCGGCTCGAGTACCGCCGCGAACGTCACGAGTAGGGCGACCAGCAACCACCCATCGTCGAACGAGGTTCTTCTTCTCGGTGGAAACGGCATCATGCGGCGGCTCCTTTGGCGATCTAGGGCGGGGCGAAAGACCCGACGGTACGAAGCCCGGCTGTGTTACAAACAGCGTAGGGTCGCGGGTTGGGAACGTGCAAGGGGCTTGGCGGCGAAACCAACCTACAGTCCAAGCACGTTCGCCCGAAGCTTCGTCAGCCCCCGCTCCTGCGCCCAGATATCCAGCTCTACGGCGGCCAGCTCGTCCACGAGGGGGACCGCGTTGCCCTCCTTACGCAGATCCACCGTCTTGATGTACCGGGAGCACGTGGTGCAGGCGTCGACGCGAACATGGGCGATGGATTCCGCCGTGTGCACCGGAAGCTTATCTGCATCGATCTCACCGCAGTGAAGACACGTGAGCCGTTGAAAGCGCCACTCGGTGGCGCACATGGAGCACATGAGGCTACGACGACCGACGGCGTCGGGGAGATCCCGGAGTACGGCCACCTGAAGCATGCCCCCGCATGCGAAGCAGAAATTCTGGGTCCAATCCGGGGGCTCACGCGAATCCGCTAAGGTGACCGAGGTGACTACGGGCTCCAGGAACGCGCGGGCGTAGAAGGAGAAGTTGGCACCTTCGTTCGCCCGCCCGTCGGTTGGGTCCGCCTTCCGGCTGGTGTCGTCCGCGTTCCGCCAGGCGTGGACCAACGCGCGAAGCGGTTCGAGCTGCCGGTCGTCGTCCTGGGAGAGCAGTGACCGGGCGCCGTCCTTGATCGCCTCGGTGCCGAACTCCGCCACGCCCGAGAGAAAATTGTGGAAGGGAAGGGCTAGTTCCTCGAGTGGAAGCTTGTCGACTCGGACCCGGGGGAACTCGCCCTCAGGGGACTGAACGAGAGCCAGCAGGTCCGCCGCCGGCACCCGGTCCCAAACGCGCTCCTGCACCTCGGTGAGTGCCACGTAAAACTTGAGGATCTCCTCCGCGTGCGGGGTTTGGCCGAGAAGATGGATTGCCCGGGCACGACGGACGCTCCAGAGATTGCCCACCTAGACCCTCAAGACCCGGTCTTCTCGTTCTGCCAAAGCGGGTGGTGGAGCTTGGCCCAGGCGCGCGATACGGATCCGTGAAGCATCCCGCGGAGCGTCCCCGGATAGGCGATCGTACCGAGGTACACGTGTACGATCAACAGCAGGCCCCCGCCCACCGTGGAGAGGTAATGGACTAGGCGCATGCTGTTCACTATGCCTCCGTAGAACGGCCCCAGGCCCAGGACACCCCCGGGCATCCACATGGGAATCCCCGTCACGATGTATGCGATGCCGAGGAAGGCCATCGACCAGAAGAACAGCTTTTGACCCGCGTTGTACTTGCCTGCAGGTGGGACGTTGTCCTTGTCGTGGACCGCGTAGTGCTTCATTGCTTTTAGCCAGGCCCGATCCCCGTCGTGGATCGCCATGTCTCTGGCCCACATGGCGAACATGATGACCATCGACCCGGTGAAGAGGACGCCCGTCCAAGGGTGGAGGAAGCGAGCCGTGGATCCGCCGCCGACCAGGCTGGTGATCCAAAAGAGCCGTGGATGGGAGAAGGCCAGCCCCGTGAAGAGGAGAAAAACGAAGGAGAGGCCAGCCACCCAGTGGATGACCCGTTCGGCGTATGTGAACCGTTGGAGTTCGTCCCGGCTGCTCATGCGTCCTCCTCAGGCTCCTGAGGCCCGAATCCCAAGTAGTGGAGTGCCGTGGCCAGTATTCCGAGACCGAGCGCGGAAGCGCCCAGCTTCCTGAGGCCCCCCAGGGCTGCGAGCGCGCCCGGGCTGGCCGTGGGGTCTGCCGGAAGGTCGTATTCGGCGAGTTGGTCCCCATGCGGCACCACGTACATCATGTGCGTGCCGCCCACTCCCGCCGGGTTGTAGAGGGTGGCGTTCTCGAAGCCCCTGTTTTCCAGCCCTTCAACCTTCCTCTCGCCCAGCGCCACCATGTCCTCCTTGGTGCCCCAGGAGATGGCGTTCGTGGGGCAGGTCTTCACGCACGCCGGCTCCAGCCCGGCCTCGACCCGATCGACGCACATGTTGCACTTGTAGACCTTTTTGGTGTCCTGATTAAACCGGGGGATGTCGAAGGGGCACCCCGACACGCACAGCTGACAACCGATGCACTGTTCCTGGTTGAAGTCGACGATCCCGTTCTCGTACTGGATGATCGCCCCCGGCGCCGGGCAGGCGTACAAACAGCCGGGCTCCTCGCAGTGAAGGCAGGCGTCCTTCTTGATCAGCCACTGGACGTCACCGCCGACCTCGATCTCGTTGAAGCGCATGAGGAGCCAAGTGTCCGGGCTGAGGTCACGGTGGCTCTGCATGCTCCCGAAGTTCTCGGTGGGCTCCACACCGAGCTCGTTCCACTCCTTGCACGCCACCTCGCAGCCTTTGCAGCCGATACAGCGCGAGATGTCGATCAGCTTCGCGTACTCGGGTCCGGTTCGGGCCTCAGGGACAGGGGAGGGGTCTGACGATGCGGAGACCCGCCGCACGGCGAGGCCCCCCTGAGAGCCTTGTGGCGCTTGGGCCATCAGGCCCTCTCCCGTGCCGAGTGGGACATCAGGCTCTCTCCAGGTTTACGAGGAAAGCCTTGAACTCGGGGCAGCTCGTGTTGGCGTCCCCGACGAAGGGCGTGAGGTTGTTGGCCATCGAACCCGTGGTGATCCCCTTGAAACCCCAGTGAACGGGGATGCCGACGGTCCAGCACGTTTGGCCGTTGACCAGGAGCGGCTTGATTCGCTTCGTGACCACGGCCACGCCCTCCACTTCACCGCGCTTGGACCACACGCGGACCCGCTCTCCGTTCTCGATCCCCTTTTCTGCGGCCAGACCGTCTGGGACTTCGACGAAGAAGTCCGGCATGAGCTCGACGAGGTAGGGGACGTTGGAGGTGACGAAGTGCTCACGCTCCACGACGCGGTAGACCGTGCAGGCGTAAGGGAAGTCGTCCGAGCCGTTGGCGAGCGTCTCCTGGACACCGTCGTACCATCGAATCATCGGATTGGTCGGAACGTCGTCGTGCAGGATGTTGGGCGTCGGACTCTCTACCGGTTCGTAGTGTTCGGAGAACGGTCCGTCCACCAGATAGGTCGTGAACAGCCGAGCCACGCCCTCCTCGTTCATAATGAACGCGCCCGCCTGATCGGGCGGCGTGGTCGGACCGTAGTCCGGAACGTCACCGACCCACCTTTCGCCCGTCCATCTGATTCCCGCCCGGGCGCCGTCCCACGGCCTGCCCTCTCCGTCGGCCGAAGCCCGGTTGTAGAGCACGCGCCGGTTCAGGGGCCAACTGAACGCCCAGTCATGATGGAAGCCCATGCCGCTGGGATCGTCGGTCCCGCGTCGAGCCATCATGTTCCCCTCCTCCGTGAAGCTGCCCGTGTAGAGCCAGTTTCCGGATGAGGTGCTGCCGTCGTCACGGAGTTGACCGAAGGACGAGAGAAGTTCGCCCGTCGCCAAATCGGATCCGTTGATTTCCGCCGCCAACTCCTCCAAGCGGGGCTCACGGGGGTTCAAGTAGTTCCACTGGAGGTTGAGGATCGGTTCGTGGTACGCGCCTCCCTCTTCTTCGTACAGCTCCTTCACGCGCTGGAAGAGTTCGGAGAGGATCCATGTGTCGGAGCGGACCCCCTCCGGCGCGTCGATGGCCTGCTCCTTCCACTGTGCCCAGCGGCCGGAGTTGGTGAAGGAGCCCGCCCGCTCCACCCAGTGCGTGGCCGGAAGATAGAGGACCTCGGTCTGGATCTCGGCGGGATCGACGTCCGGTGCCCTCCAGAACTCCGCGGAATCGAGCATGAACGGATCGATGACCACCTTCCACTGCAAGTTCGCCATGGCCCCCAGGAGGCGAGGTACGTCCGGTCCGGCCAGCAGCGGATTGAAGCCAAGAGCGACCAGGCCCTCTAGCCTTCCCTGATGCGCTTGGTCCCACATGGACAACCACGTCGCGTCGTCGGCCGGTTTACCCAGATAGTGATATCCGAACTCGTTTTCCGGCCCCACTGTGTCGCCGAACCAGGCCTTGAGTTGGGAGACCATGAACCTAGGATAGTTGCCCCAGTAGTTGACCGTATCGGGCACCAGCGGCCGCGGCGTGGACTCCGTGAGATGGGTCGCCAGAGACGTCTGGCCCGGAACAGGCACTTTCAGGTAACCGGGGAGAATGCCCGCGACGATGGCGTGGTCCGTCGCGCCTTGCACGTTGGCGTGACCCCTGAGCGCGTTGATGCCGCCGCCCGGCCGGCCGATGTTGCCGAGGATGAGCTGGAGGATTGCCGCAGTGCGGATGATCTGGCTCCCGACGGTGTGCATCGTCCAGCCCACGGCGTACATGATGGTGCCCACGCGGTCGGCGGTCCCCGTGGAGCATACGATGTCCGCCACTGCCAGAAACTCCTCGGCGGAACATCCCGCGATCTGCGCGACCACTTCGGGCGTGTAGCGGCTGTAGTGATCCCTCAGAAGCTGGAAGACGCAGCGGGGATGCTGCAGCGTCATGTCCCGGTTCACGAAGCCGTCCGAGCCGCGTTCGTACTCCCATGCCGTCTTGTCGTAGGCGCCTTGAGCCTGGTCGAAGCCCGCGAACAGACCGTTTTCGAACCCAAAGCCCTCTTCCACGATGAACGAGGCGTTGGTGTGCAGCCGGGCGTACTCTTCGTGGAAGAGCCCCTCTTCGAGGACCTTGCGAATCATCCCGCCCAGGACTGCGATGTCGGAGCCGGGGCGAATCTGCATGTGATGATCGGCGACGGCCGACGTGCGGGTATAGCGGGGGTCGACGGTTACAATGCGGGCGCCGCGCTCATCTCTGGCCTCAAGCGCCCACTTGAACCCGCACGGGTGATTCTCCGCGGGGTTCGCTCCCATGACCAGTACCACGTCGGCGTTCTTGATGTCCTTCCAGTGGTTGGTCATGGCGCCCCGCCCGAACGTTGCGGCCAAACTGGCCACTGTGGGGCTGTGTCATATACGAGCCTGGTGGTCGATGTAGACGAGCCCCATGGCGCGCATCGTCTTGGTGATGAGGTAGGCGTCCTCGTTGGCCACAGTGGCGCTTCCCACCCAGCCGATCCCCTCGCAGCGGTTTACAGTCCGGCCGTCCTCATCCCGCTCCACGAAGGATGCGTCCCGGGAATCCTTGAACTTCCGGGCGAACCAGTCCATCGCGAAGTCCCAGTCGACCTCCGTCCACTCAGAGGCACCGGCCTCCCGGTAAAGCGGACTCTTCTGAAGGCGCGGGCTCATGGCGAGCTGCATCTGGGCGGCGCCCTTGGGGCAGAGCGTCCCGCCATTGATGGGGCTGTCCGGATCGCCCTCGACGTGGATGATGGAATTGACCGTGTTCAGGCCTCCGCTCCCATGCACATACGCGATCGCCCCGCACCCCACGGCGCAGTACGGACACACGGTCTTGAATTCCCGTGCGTTCGAGATCTTGAGCTCGCGTGCTGCCGCGTAGGCGGGCTTCAAGTCGAAGCCTAAGGCGCTGACGAGAGTGGCCCCACCCGCGAGGGCGGAGGCCTTCAGGAGGTCTCTGCGAGAGATGTCCAGGGTCATCGTTGGGGGATGTCCATCGTCATCGTTTTTTGTCATCGTTCCTTCATTCGCTGACATGGCGGATTCGGAGGCGGCCGGGGACACCGCGCTGATTATAGGAAGGGTAGGGGTGGGGCGGCAAACCGCGAGCATCTGCTCGGCCCGGTGGATACGATGCAGTGCACTCCCAACCAACATCACGAGTCCCTTAGTAGCGTGTTCGAGGCCGAACCCGACTTCTGGGTGCTCCCGTGGGGGATTCTTCCGGAGGTTGACTATCTCGCTACATCCCGGCTTGGTGTAACGGTCGCCAGGGCGTTCAGGGCCGACCTAGCCGATGGTCTGTGCAACATAGGAACATAGGATGGAACGGAGGATTGGATCTGCAGCGTGCTGTAGAGCTAGCCGGGCGTCCGGCACTGCCCAACTAGCCCACCCCGCCACTCGTTGCGTTGGAAGGCCGGTCCATGCGAGCGTGCTTGGAGTCTGCGAGTGTGTAAACCCCTCATCCACCTATCCACTGGTCGGGGGCCGTAGTAGATTTGATGCTACAGTGTCACGTCACGAAGATAGGCGCTCCGGTGCCGTAATATTCGCGGATTGCAGGAATCAAGGAGGGGGAGGATGAGGGAGACGGACAGCCCGCTGCATTCTCGACCACTCGCATGCCTTGCCGCGTCGGTCGCCCTGCTTGCGCTTGCAATGGGCGGGGCTCCTGTGGAGGTCACCGCCCAAACGGCCGTGGCGGCGGTTCCCGACCTGGTGGGCGTCTGGGATGGAGGAGGCCGTGTGCGTCGAGTCAACGGTCCGAATATGCCATGGACGTCAGACAATTTCCCCGTGCTCAACGAGCGTGGGCTCGCCTATCAGGCGGTCTTCGATGAGGCGATTGCACCGAAGTACGATTGTGTGCCATCGGCGTCACCGGCGCTCCAGTACGACCCCTATTTCATGGAAGTCGTGCAGTGGCCGGATCGGGTTTTACTCCGGTACGAGAAGGACGACCAGCTGCGTACCGTTTGGCTGGACGGGCGCGAGCCGCCGCTGAACGAACACACCGTTCAGGGTTTCTCGGTGGGTCGATACGAAGGCGACGCGCTCCTCGTCGAAACGACGCACTTCGTCTTCGATATCACAGGATTCGACGATTACAACGGAATTCCGTCGTCCCAGCTCAAGAGGGTGACCGAGCGGTACTGGCGTGAAGGGGAAGAGCTGCGCATGACGCTGACTCTCGAGGACCCCATGTTCCTCAGGGAACCCGCGTCCTACACGACGCGCTGGCTCCCGGCCCCCGAAGGCTACAGGCTCAACCTGTACGAATGTGATGCGGAAGACGCGCGTCGTGCGGTGAAGTACATGATTCCGAAGTACCGATAAGCCCAAGGACCGATCAAGAGTGTGAAGCCTCAAGGAGACAGACCGGTGAAAGCAATGCTCTGGATATCGTCACTCGCTGCTGTTGTCGCCCTCGGATTCGTTCTGACGAGTCCTCCCGCCGAGGCACACCATAGCAGCACGCCGTTCTACGATGACACGCAGGACGTGGAGGTTATCGGTACCGTCTCGAGATTCAACTTCCGGAACCCGCACTCGTTCATCTATATCGAGGCGGAGAACGAAGACGGTCAGATGGTGGAATGGGAAGTCGAGTTGGGCGCGGCCGTGAGCATGTCCCGTAGCGGTTGGACTCGTGAAACGATCCAGACTGGTGACCCCATCAGGGCTGTTGGCAATCCTTCTAGAGCGGCAGGGACGTTCGGCATGTGCTGCGCGAGGCTCACTCAACCGGACGGTAGCGAGATCCAACTCGTGCGTTTCGAGAGCGATGAGGTGCCATTGCAGTTGGTTGCGTTCGTTGCTTCGTTGGCCGGGGGATCCTGAGGGCATCCCCGTGATCGTCTAGGGCCAATCGCTCTGAGCGGGAGTCAGCGTCGTCGTCGGTGACCACCCCCGCACCCGAGAAAGGCAACGATGGCCATCGCCCGGAGTGTCACGTTCGACGTGAAGATCCGGAATCTGTCCGCCCCACTCCCGGCGCTTGATCCAAGATGTACGATCAACGGGTCGCGAACGACCCCGGGCTATGAGGTTCCGTGATCGTGGCCTCGTCGGTGAGGGGCGGGAGGGGGCTACCGGGCTAAACGTTGAAAGGCGAGTTCCCGAGTGGTTGATTGAGGAGTTCGCTGGGTTTGAGGTGATTATCCATGATGGACTGAGTGACAGCGGAAGCTATGTGGTGGTGGATACTCATGCGCATGGCTGGCAGTGGGGTAGAGACACCAGGACTTCTTTCGTTGATTTGGCAACGCATATGGTCGACCTTATGTACTATTGCGCCACTGTCGGTGTCGATGAGTTCTGCTTTCTGATTGGCTCCGACGCCCGGATCGACAAATGCGAGGTTCCCGTCTGAGTTCATTGATTGGCAGATTCGGTCCCTTGATTCGATGCCCGTGGTCTTCAAGGATAGGAAGTGCGCGGTACCCGTAAGTCAGCACCGTTAGGGTCCAAGAAGATAAAGCGGTGTGTAAAGAGAGAGGCGACGTACCCGACCTCATCGCGGTCGGCCAGCTCGGGAGGTACTGAGACGTGGATTCGGAGGTGACTCACGTGCACATGGGTCAGGTGCCGGACGATGACGAGATTTCACTTCTCAATCTGGCAAGTGTCCTTCTTCGGCGAGGTGGCCTCATCATCCTCTCGACGTTTGCGGGAGCGCTAATTGCACTTGTGCCTGCGCTCAGGACACCGCTGGAATATACGGCGACCACTACGTTTCTGCCTAACGCAGAAGGGGAAACGGGATTCGGCGGCATGGCTGGTCTTGCACAACAATTCGGGTTCGCGTTGCCCCGATCAGGCGGTGTTGAGAGAAACTCTGTATTCTATCAGAACCTTCTTCAGTCGAGGGAAATCCTGACTGGGGTGGTCACGCCGGGTATAGAGGTGGTCACGCCCACCGGGGTGACCACTGTGGATCTTGTCGACCGCTTCGGGATCACAGGCGAAACGTCTGAGGAACAGCATGAGCTGACACGACGATATCTGACTGCGTCGGTTATCTCGGTGAGCATCGGTCGGGAAACCGGGGTCGTCACGGTGAGCGTCCGAACCGATGATCCTGGACTATCTGCTGCGATCGGCCGTCGGCTCCTTGACCTGATTGCGACGTTCGACGTTGATACTCGTCAGTCGCAGGCTTCTGCGGAGCGGGGCTTCGCGGAGGAGCGTCTCGGGCAACTTCGACTGGAGCTTTCAACTTCTGAGGATTTGCTCAAGGAGTTCCTGGTCGAGAATCGACAGTTCGAGAACTCCCCGCAGCTTACCTTTGAGCATGAGCGCCTAGAGCGTCAGGTGGCCATGCGGCAGGAGCTCGTGACTGCGATGGCCCAGGCCTACGAGCAGGCTCGGATCGACGAGGTGCGGAATACGTCGATCATCACCGTGATCGACCAGCCCGAGCCCCCAGCGTTGCCGGATCCTCGCGGGAGGCGTAGGAAGCTCATCCTGGGCATGACTTTTGGTCTCATGGCAGGCTTTGGTCTCGCCTTCATCGCGGAATTCGGTGAGCGGACGAGGACTGAGGAGAGCCAAGCCTATGGTGAGTTGCGGGAGGTCCTGAAGGACGCGAAAAGGGACCTCTTTGGTCTCCGTCGATCCAAGAGACCGGCCCCGAGTCCGATGGACCCCAACACGTGATTGGCCACAGAGGGCCCTCTCGACATGCCTGCGTCCTATTCGATCATCGTGAATGCCTGAGCCCCGCGCACTTGACCCTCCCACGCTGGTGTGAGCCCCTCATGTGACCGGCCTTGGTCCTGCCCTTCATGTTATCCCGACAGTGAGGAGATGCGATGAACGCGTCACAGGGAGGAAGAGAAGTCTGGATTGTCGGGGGTGGCACGCCAGTGACGGTCTTGTGACAGTCTGCACCCAGCCCAGAGTCTCTTTGTCATCGAAAAGCGCAGCCACATATGCCGTGGGCATTGCTCATGCTCAGACTGTGCCTCGTCTAGCTTGCGCCTAATGGGGCGGGCTGCAATCTGCGTTTTGCTGGAAACAGCATATCCGCAAGTTTAACCAGCAAGATGACCCCCAAAAAGCTGGTCAGTGGCCGAACCACATCAACGGGAATGACACGCTCAACTGTGCCATTTTCGATGAGATCATTGACAAGAAAAATCCAGAACAGAGCAAAGGTTGGGGAGATTTTGGCGAGGTGTCCCCATTGTGGATAGTACCGCCCCACTGCATAAGCCATCAGAACAACAATCACGGGAGATAACCAGAGCCCAAAGTAAAGATAGAGCGTCCCCTGAATGCTCCACATATGGCTGCTATAAGTCACCCCCTCATCGAAATAGATGTGGTGGAAGAGCTGGTTGATGCCCAACATATTTGGGAACAGTTCACCAGGGACCAAGTCATTAATGGTGCGCATCATAGACTGCAGCGGGTTGTAGATTTCCCAAGGAATATTGATGAAATGATCGTTCATGATCAGAAACTGCGCCTGCAAGCTGCTCACCCGATGCAGCAACTCAGTTAGACCAAAATATACAGTAGTGACTAATGGATTATCCGGATTGAAGACATCAAGACTTGCCAATATCGCCCCCCAAATAATCTCTGGGTCGGCGACGCCGGCGCCAGTCCGAAGCAAGGGACTTATCAGTTGGGCACTCAACCCACTGAAGATGACAATTGGCAGAAGTAGTATCAAAACGATTATTCTCTTCAAATCTCGAGTGCCAATACGTTTGCCAGAGTTGAGATAGATCCAATAAAGAAAAGTAAAAACCATAACATTGAAGAGAGCGCCCCGACCTCCGCCTGCAGTGCCTAATACTGCGGAAACAAGTATTGGGACGACTAAGATCGGAGAGGCTTTTCTGGCACCAGGTTGGCGAGAAGCCAGGAACACGGCCAAACAAGCAAAAAAGATGATCTCCATGTTAAGGAGGCCAAAGGCAAACAAGGGAGAACCCTCTCCGGTTGACCGCCATTGCCACACTTCAGTCGACGGTGCGTAGGTCAGTACTGCCAGTAATATCAAGACCAGCCAAAACCGGAAGTTTGCAGTCGATACGATCTGGTCCATCCACCGAAAAACCCAAGGAGGGGTAACCACCCGGGTTTTCTTTGGTTGTGCTATGAGGAGCCCGAATAACCACGCCAGGAGAAGCGACAACAGGCTGAGATACACCACAGCTGCATCTGAAGGATTGAAAAAGGCGTTATTCCCGTTGATATAATTGATCTGCCCACTATTGAGCTTTGGCAGAAAGACATCCACATAGGGTCGTGTGAGATAGACTTTGAACACATAAAAAGCGATCAGAATATTCAAGAGCAAAGCGCGCCCAGACCAGAGCAGCACTGAAATGACGAGGCACGAGCCCATCATGGCTTGAGTCGCGAAGAAATTCGCTTCCATGAAAGCAGGCGCCGCAACAGGTATAAGCAACCCGTAGAGTAAGAAGAAAGCTGCTGCGAGGGCGCGAATCGTCATCGTAGTCTAGGAAGAGCGTTCATGTGACCCCGTAGTCTTCACCTTCACCCTGTAAGACGCATAGCGAGTCGCCCCGGGTGCTCCGTTGTGAAGAGGCCGATGAACCGGCGTTGTCGCAGGAAACGCCCTGGCAGCTCCACACCCCTTATTCTACCACCACCGCCGCCGCACCTGTACACCCTGTTCTGCGCGTCCTGAGTCGCGAATCTGAGTGGGTGGGTGGAGCATGAGGTAGGCACTACCGGACTTGGGGGAGGATCATCTGATGAAGAGCAGCTACTCGCACTACCTTTGATAGCGGCCCGGACCGTAGCGATGGATCCTCCTTCATCGTCCTGTGCGCGTGGTATATCGCCCGTGGCTCCAGACAACATCTGGCTCGGGAGGTCCATCCAATGGCGAGGGGCACGACAGAGTATAGAGTACCTGCGAGAGCGAGCCTCAGCCCTGCGACTACAAATATGCCCGCACGATGAGTAGCATCAATTTTAATTTGTATGCGCCCCACGGCAGATCCTTCAGGTGGTGCACAGCATCACTAAGCTTCTCCTCATTGATCAGAAGCCGGGCCTGCAAATACGTGAGTTCGTCCGCGAGTTGTTTGTAACCGGACAGTTGCGCTACCGCGGGCTGCGTTCCCAGTTCTTCCACCATCATTCGGTATTCTGCTACGATCCGCGCCTGGTGCTTCCGACCTTCATTGTCACTATGGATGCGGTACCACGCCAGGGGCTCCTGGCACACAGCCATTTTCCATGTCATGGCTAACCGTATCACGAGTTCCATGTCGCCGGACACGTGAAAGCGCGGGTCGCAGCCTCCCGACAAACCGTCAAAAGCCGCGCGACGCACAATGAGCGTCAACAATCCCACCGGATAGTCGGTCAGGATGTCGTTGAGAACCCACCCGGACGGGAGGGTTCTCTTAAACAGCCTGCGCCGCCGCCGTCCTTCTCTGATGATCCAGTAGTTGCTGCAGGCGAAGCCCACGTCGGGATCGGAGAAAAGTGGAATCTGCAATGCGAGTTTGTCGGCACGCCACCAGTCGTCGACATCCAGAAACGCGATGAACTTGCCGCTCGCTTTGTCGATGGCGTAGTTGCGCGCCTCATAGAGGAACGAATGAGTGGGTGCATAAAAGTACTTCAGGCGCGGATCATCATAGCTTCGGAATATCTCCGCGCTGTCGTCAGTCGATTGATTATCCCAGAATATAATCTCCCAATTCTGATACGTCTGGACACGCACACTGGCGATCGCCTCCCTGAGGTACTTCTCGCCGTTGTAGCAATTCATCACGACGGAGACGAGCGGTTGTTCGCTCACGAGGCGTCCCGGATCCATTGAATGGTCCGTTCCAAGCTGGCCTCGAGCGGCACCCTGGGATCCCAGCCCAACATCGCTTTGGCTTCCGACATGCCGGCGTACAAAACCATGTTCTCGCCCGGCCCGTAGGCGACCTCGCCGAATCGAGCGTCGCCACCGCGAGTCAATCGCTGAATCTCCTCAATCACCTGACGGATGGATACCGGGCGGTTCAGACGCAATATTTCCTACTTCGCCGTGGGCGGCAGGTGTCGCGATCTCCGCGAACACCGTGTCCTAAACGAAGCGAAAGTCCCGTGAACCAAAGCTAATTGGCAAAGAGTGCGACCAATGAATACCGAGTCGTCAACCACCAGCATACGATTCATCGCCAAGGTGCCTGACCGGATTGCCATAGATTTTCCAGCGCATCCAGGTCCCGTTTCGTATCCATGCACTGCCAGAAGCCTTCGTGGCGAAAGGCCATGAGTTCACCCATCTTCGCCGCCTGCTCCAGCGGTTCGCGCTCGAGAATGGTGGCATCGCCCGCAATTAGATCAAAGAACCCCGGTTCGATCACGAAATAGCCGCCGTTGATCCAGCCCTGCTTGGTTTGAGGCTTTTCCTGGAATGAGTCAACGCGATCCCCCGTGATCTCCAGTTCACCAAAGCGCGCCCCGGGGTGAACGGCCGTCACGGTTACCATTTTTCCGTGGTTGCGGTGAAACGCCAGCAGGCGTTCGAGATCAATATCAGCCACTCCGTCGCCGTAGGTGAGCATGGAAGTCTCATTGCCGATAAATCGTTGCATACGCTTGACTCGCCCGCCGGTCATGGATTCAAGGCCGGTATTTACCAGCGTCACACGCCAGTCGGCAGCATCGGTTTGATGCGGAGTCGTCAGTCCCGTCGCAAGATCCACGGAAAAATCCGCGTTCATCGAGCGGTAATGGAGAAAATATTCCTTTATGATATCGGCCCGATAGCCCAAGGCCAGATAAAAATCCTTGTGCCCGAAGTGCGCGTAGGTGCGCATGATGTGCCAGACGATCGGCCGGCCGCCGACCGCAACCATGGGCTTGGGGATGGCCTCGGTGTACTCGGAGAGCCGGGAACCGAAGCCGCCGGCCAGCAGGATCACTTTCATTGCGCCCTCTCCCAAGCGTAGTCGAAGTCCTCCGGCCGCCGGCTCAGCGCTTCCGCCGGGTCATGCGGGATATCGGCCACGTTGAGGGCCAGGATGAACGGTTCCGCCAGCCCCTTCTTCATGGTCCGTAGTCAGGCCAAGCGTTGTCTTTATCTGACACCACTTTGATTTCTTCCGGCCACTGGATTGCGAACATAGGATCATTATGGTGGATACCGCATTCGGAATTCGGCGCATAGAATTGAGATACTAAGTAGAACACGTCGGCATCGTCCACCAACGTTACAAATCCGTGCGCGAAATCTTCCGGTACATACAGGGCACGGTAGTTATCCGCGGTAAGTTCCGCGCCCACCCATTGTTGATAGGTCGGTGAGCTGATCCGGAGATCAATGATCACATCATAAATGGCACCTCGCGTGCAACGAACGATCTTGACTTCTTGGAAAGGAGTTTTTTGGTAATGCATGCCGCGCATCGTACCTTTCCTCAGACTGTGCGAGGCATTGGCCTGCGCGACATGTGGATTCAGGCCGTGGGTCTCGAACTCCCGCCGGCAAAAGCTCCGCGCGAAGCTTCCCCGATTGTCCTCCCGCTTTTCCATATCGATCAGAAAAGCGCCTTTCAGTTTTGTTTCCGTAAACTTCACATCAACCCTCCTGCGGTTTCTTGCTTCCAGCGCATGTCGGCATCCAACAATCCTTGATCGCGGAGCCCCGTCAACGCGCGGATGCGCATGAACGTGGAGTGTCGGTAATTAGTGTTCAATCCCATGCCCTCAAGGCCGTGCTTCAATTCCAACACCGCGCTCTTTAGATCCACTGTCGGCTGGTGTGGTGTCGGCGCGAGCGACTTGAAATAATCGAAACTTACCCGGTAGGAACGCTTATCCGGCGGCGCCGACGTGTTGATCGACACTTCGGACCCAGGGAATTCGAGCGACACCGCCTCCGCCAGGTCCTTGACCTGGTAATTCCATTCGTTCGAGCCCGTGTTGCAGACCACGCATACGCCGCCGTTTCTTGCCTCGCGAGTCACGGCCCAATCGATCGCGCGCGCCATGTCCTGAATGTGTATCAGCGGCCTCCAAGGCGTGCCGTCGCTCAAGACCGTAATTGCCTTGCGCAACAGCGCTCCAGCGACGAAATCATTCAGCACGAGATCAAGCCTCACTCTCTCACTCATCCCGCATGCCGTGGCGAATCGCAGGGAGGTGACGATAAAGGATTCGGCCGCCAGCGGCTTCAAGGCCTCTTCCGTCATCACTTTCGACCGTGCGTAAGCCGTCAGAGGGTTGACCTCGGACTGTTCGTTTTTGGCGGCGTCACCGATAGAACCATATACGCTGCAGCTCGACGCGAACACAAAATTTCTGACGCCGGCCTTTTTTGCGAGCTTCGCGAGCCTGACACCCGCCCGGTAGTTCACGTTCAGCGTGATGGTCTCATCGATCTGGCCCATCACGTCGTTCGAGATCGCAGCGAGATGCACCACCGCGTCGACGCCCTTCACGAGCGACGCGGGAATATCGCGTACGTCCATAAAATGCTGCTCATCGATCCTCGTTTCGGGGAGCGCTTTCGCGTTGGTCAGACAGTGCGCAAACAACCCCGAGTCTAGTCCGACAAGCCTAGCTCTCGGGTAAGACTGGCGAAGCTGCCGCACCACGCTCGGCCCGACATATCCCATGTTCCCGGTGATCAGAACGGTTTTCACATGAATCTCCTGTCCGCCGACTCGACGCGGACCAACGGACGGTCCGGGTGACGACCCAAATCTGTAGGGCGGTCAGCTTAGAGAGGCGTGACGACTGCGCGCGGACACTGTCTAACGGGCGGGACTTGCTTCAGACTGCTCCTTGACCCATCGAATGGTTCTATCCAGTCCTGTCTCGAGAGTCACCGTGGGTTCCCAGCCAATAACAGCCTTGGCTTTTGATATGTTAGCATACAACTCCATGTTTTCGCCGGGCCTGTAGGCGATCTCCCCAAACTGCGGCTCACCTCGTCCGACCAGGCGGGTGACGGTTTCAATCATCTTACGGATGGAGGTGGGCTGGCCTGAGCCGATATTGATGACCTCGCCCCTCGCTGCATGGCTGGCAAACGTTGCGAACACCGCATGAACCGTGTCCTGGACGAAGCAAAAATCGCGCATTTGCCCACCCGCTGACGTCGGGAAGGACCGCCCTTCCAGACAACCCAGGATGATCTGCGGGAAAAATCGTCGCCGGTCTTGGCCCGGACCGTAGGTCAGAAAAAGCCGGAGGATCGTGGCGGGGAAGCTCTCCGTCTGATGGAGCATCTGCAGGAAATGGGTGGCCGCCACCTTGCCCAGCGAGTAAGGAGAAATCGGCATCTCCCGCTGCGTCTCAGCCTGCGGAGCCGGAGCACTGCCATATTCATCGCTGCTGCCGATATTGACAAACGCCCGCAGCACGTCGCGATCCAGGGTTTCAACGAGATTCAGCACACCGTCGTAATGGGCTTCAAGAGCCTTCCGGCCGCCGCGAGAGAACAATGCGTGGTCAATGTAACCGCCGCAGTTGACGACATACTCAAACGCGGCGTTTCCCAGCGCCACTTTCAGCCCGGCGCCGTCGGCGATATCGGCTGACACGCGACGCACACCCGGGGAGTTGCCTGCTCCAGCAGATTGCAATGAGAGGCAGGTCACTTCCCAGCCGAGCCCCACCGCATGATTGACGATGTGCCGTCCGATGAACCCGCTACCGCCAACGACCAGAAGGCGCGTGCCGTGTGGCGTCGGGCCTACGCCTAGCGCACCTACGGCGTCCTCCGATAGGCATAGGGCGCATTGAGAAACTGATAATCCCGACTCGTATCCATCAACATGAACCCTTTCTCGTCGAGGTGCTCGCGCATGCGAGTGCTAAAAAGATCGGTAACCGTAACACGTTCATGATGGGGGACCAAGCCGCCTCAGATATCCGTGCGGCGCGACGGTAATCAGCAGCTTGTTTTCAACTGTCTCATCGACTTCTAGCCGCAGCGGCCTGCCGTCATCGGCCGTTCGGCCTTCGTCCGCGAGGCGGGCCAGATACTCAATTACCGCGGTCTTGGGGCTATCGCCCTGCCCCCACGGCCGGCCTGGGGCCGACGTCTCCGGCAAATCCTCGATGACCGTATCGTAGACGATGCAGTAGCTTCCCGGGGTCACCAAAGGGGCGTAGGCCTCGAGTTCCGCGAGCACGTGGGCATGCGTGTGATTCGAGTCGAGACACACGAGGACCCGGTTCGTTCCCTGTCCGGCAAAGCCCGCGACACGTCGATGAATGTCCGCCACGACGTCTGGTGCGATCGAAGACCCCTCAATGAGCTCCATCTTCCGCCGCAGAGGATGGGCGTCAAGCGCCGCCCGGTTATGCGGACGGATATCGATGTCCACGCCAATGACCTTCCTCGGCGACTCCCACGGATCGCACCCGTCCATTACATCGAGTAGGGTCAGCACCGACGCCGACAGCACCAACGACCCACCGTGTGCGATGCCGGTTTCGACGATCACGTCTGGCCGCACCCGGTACACGATCTCCTGGAATGCGACGATGTCCTGGGGATACTGGATAATCGGCCGTCCGAGCCACTCGAAGTGAAACGAGTATTTTGTCGCGCCGGTCAACCTCATCCAGTCCAGTGACGCTCGTCGGGCATCGGCGGATGCCCCCTGGGCCGTGATCTCGGCACGGCAGTTGTCCCGGAATAGCTGCACTGGCTCCTTCTTCATTTCCGACAGACCTCTGCGCTCATGGTGACCACACACATGCTGGCGCCGCGCGTCTCACGGCACCCGCTCCGATCGATTGTCTTGTGCTGACCCGGCGACTCGCCTCAGGCGATTCCCACCACCGATCAACTTCGCTCCTACACGCCGAGTGACGTGGATCATCGCTGCCCCATAACACCGACACGTGTCCCCGACGCCGGCCCAACGCGCGATGTCTGCACAGAGACCCAACTCTCGGCGTACCATGAAGCCATTCAAGCGGCCCACCGAGACCACAAGATTCTGGAGATTGGAAATCGCCAACCGCTGCAACAAAGTCCGTGCTGGGCCGCTCGCATTCTGTCCGAGGCGAGCCATCTCTGCGGACAAAAACCGTACAAAGTTAAAGAACACCTGATTGTAGCTATTCTTGACAAAAAAGCTGCGATCCAGCGGTTTCCCGTAATGCTCGCTGAGGGCGGCCAGATTCTTGTCCGTACTTTGCCTAAAGTATTGCTGCCCCTGATGGCCATGCACACGATGGTACGAGAGTGGCTCGCTGATGTAGCACGACTGCCACCCCGCAAACGCGATCCGGACCCACAGGTGAATGTCACAAAAACTCGCGAATGCCGGATCGAACCCTCCCAGACTTCGGACAATTGCCGTCCGCGCCATGGCCAGTTGGATCGGGTGGAAATGATCAATCACGTCACGAATGGTATCGGGACCCGACAACAACTTATCCTCGGCATGGTTGATCACAGAGCGCATCGCGCGACCGGCGGCGTCAACGGTCGTGCATGAGGCATAGGCGAACCCCGCCCTCTTATCGTGCTGGAGTTTGTCCAAGAACTCTTTCAGGCAATTTGGCCGAAGTAGGTCGTCATGGGGTAGGAGTACAAAAAACTCGCCCCGTGCGTGCTCAATACACCGATTGAAATTGGCAATCGATCCGATATTCGTCTCGTTTCTGATGTATCGGATTCTGGAATCTCTGACACCTGTGACAATCTCGGCAGTGCCGTCGGTCGAGCAGTTGTCTAGCACCAACAACTCGAACCGGCCGTCGGTTTGAGCGAGGGCACTGCCGATGCACTCCCGAATGAAGTCTTCCCCGTTGTATACGGGAATGCAAACACTAACGTGTGGATGGCTCGGCCTGGCGGTGCCGGCATCGGAGCTCATGCGGTCATCCGCCACTTCTGAGTTGCGCGATTGTCTCTGCGATACCGTCTTGCATCGACCACGTCGGCGTCCAATCAGTCAGGCTTTTCAGTCTGGTAAGATCGAGGTGACAGTGCGGCTGGGGTGGCTCGTGATCTGGTTTCGTGTGGGCGCCGAATCTCAAGAGTTCGGGGTCACTACCCAGGTGTGACCAAAACCGACGGATGAACTCCTTGAGTTGGATAACTTTTCCACCCCCGAGATTCACGATGGCGGATCCGTGTACCCGGCTGATCCGCGCAATCCCCTCCGCAACGTCACCGACGTAGATGTAGTCGCGATAGTGATCGCAGGGCGACAGGTCGAGCGCGGTTTTCTCCGCAGAGCTCTTGAACAACTGGTTGATTAAGGAGTTGTGTTGCTGGCCGGCGCCGAAGGTGTACGAGAGCCGCACATGCAGAAACGTCCGGTTGAGCCGTGCGGCAGCCTCGAAGCCGTGGGCGGCCAGCGCCAGCTTGCCCATGATGTAGTTGTTTAAGGCGCCTTCGGGTGCGAGGTCCTCCGAGAGCGCACCCACGCGTTCGCCGTATTCGGACGAGGACCCGATCACGACAAAGCGTTGGACACCTCGCTCGAAGCACGTATCCACAAGGTTGATGCCGTTCTGGACATTCGTGGTCAGATGATCCGGAGACTGCGGCTGGTAGACGTGGCCCCATCCCAAGTGGAGAAACACTTCGGGGGGACCTAACCGATCGAGTGTTTCCCGCATCTGGTGCCGGTCTGCGAAATCCAGGTAGACCACACGCCCGTCGGACTGCGATGTATTCGACACGCACGTGAGGGCATAACCAGCGCGACGTAGCCAACGAACCAGATGGGGCCCGACAAACCCTCTGGAGCCGGAGACCCAGACCGTTTGATCCATTAGGGCGCGTGGTGATCCGGGGCACCGGCTGAGACCGGCAGGTCCTCGATGAGCTCCAAAATGACTCCGTCGGGGTCGTGGCAATAAAGAATCTTAGCCTTGCCGCCCGGCGCGAGAAGTGGCGCGGACTTGCAGGTGTACCCCTGTCGAGTCAACTCGTGATATAGGGCCGACAAGTCTTGCACGGTCAGCGCGACATGGGAACACCCGAGCTGATCGGAGGGGGCCGGAGCCGGTGGCATCGGTTCTGCTGGAGCGAGAGGCGCATGGTACTGTAGCAGCTCAATCAACCCGCCCTGTGGAATTATTAGCTTGACCCACTCCAGTTTGACGTGCGCAATACCCGTGAGGCTATCGATAAACTCCCCTTCTTCGACGTGGCGCATGTAGATGGCGAGTCCGAGGGCGCCGCAATAGAATTCCAGGGACTCGTTCAGGTTCCTGACGACGATCCCAACATGCCGGATTGAGGTAATCATACAGGATACTTCGCGTTGCACTGCAGGCAGAGGTTTCGATATCTCGCCGCTTCCTTGGGTGAGTCCATGTCGTGATAAATCTGAGAAATGAGGTGAAACGACCTGTAAACTGAGCGCCAATCGGCGTTCAGTTTCGACGAAATACTCTTCAGGACCGCCAGGGCTTCGCTGAGGCGCCCTTCGGACCTGAGAAGCTTCCCGTACTCAAGCGCGATCTTATCGCTCGGGCTGTGGCGCCAATTCTGGACGATTTCGCGGGCGTATTTGGTGCGACAGGAGGCCGGCAGGAGCACATCGATCGGTTCCGGCTTCGGATTGGCCGACGTCAGATAGATGTGCGTATCCCGAGCAATGCTCTCTAGGACCGCCGAAGCCTCTTGCAAGCAGAAGAATCGGTACAGTGGCTCTAGGTAATCTCGCGGCAAGACTTCACGCTCCAGGCCTTTCTCATACTCGTCGATCCACTGCACTTCCTGATTGGCGAGTGGCTGAGCTTCCTGGCCCAACGTGGCGGTGATGCATACACCGCTTAATGGCCGTTTGTCCTGCCACACCGATGCCCGGTAGGTCTCCAGGTCCGCGACCACATCAATGTTCTCGAATCCGAGGATCGCCAGATTCATGATCAACGACTCAGCCGACGGAACATTGACGATCGTGGCGGACTTGGCGGATCCGTCGTGGTACCCGGATTCGAATTTCTGAGCGGTGATACCGCATTGCTTTTGCCTGAATTGATAGACCAAGTCGCGCATTTCGATCTCGTCCATCAACTCTTGGGTGATGTACTTGGACGACACGCAGCGCGACTCGATGAAGACCATCCTCTTGCAGGAGGCTCGAACGTTCCGAAGCGCGACTGGGATGGATTCTACGTGATACAGGACGCCGGCGCAGATCACGATGTCAAAGACTTCCTGTCCTAGCGATTCGATATCGCCGACGCGATAGTCTACCCTATTGTGCAGCTTGAGGGTTTCGCGGACATGGCGGCCCTTGGCAATGTTCTTCTCCCTCGGCTCAATCCCCACCATCTGGGCAAATGGCAGGTCGCTCAACTCATGTAGAACCCAGCCGTCGTTACAGCCGATATCAAGGATAGAGAAGGATTTGAGTTCCTGGAGGGAGAAAGCCTTCAGGATCTCCTGGCGAATCAATTTCGTGAAGTAGGCGCTGCGCCCCCTCAGGCCCTCTTCGTTCCCGACCGCGACGTCTCCCGACTCCCACACAGCCATGCTGTACGGTCCGTGGGCGTTCAATTCCTCTATCTGCTGAGTTGACAATGTCGTGCCGTCGTGTAACCGCATGCGTTTCCTTTCGATCAGGGTAACCTGCGCGACTTCCGAGCTGCCCCTTCTGATTTGCCCACGACCCATACGGAGTGTGCAAACAGTAGATCGGGCGTGACCGTCTTGATCAGTTGCCCCGTGCCGCACTCAAGGAAGGAGTGGTCATCCTACCAACGGAGCGTCGGGTCGAGTTGTCCCGACTCCGATAGATATTTGAGTTGCGCGAGCCGATTGGTCATGCGGCCCCGGAAGTGGGCTTCGTTGAATCCTGTGCGGCGGAAGAACGTGACGAGCTCCGTGCCACCGCTGTCGAGGTTCCAGGCAGGGCGATACCAGTCACCGAGTTCAGTCAGAATTCGCGTGAAACTGACGCGGTAGGTGCGGGAATCCGGACCGTGTTCACCTGTATAGGTGATCGTGCTTCCCGGCACCACCCGGCTGGCGGCTTCGGCGAGATCGCGGACTGAGAAATTCCCGTTGGATATTCCCACGTTGTAGGAGCGCCCCGCCACGATTGAAGCCGGGGCTTCGACGCCGGCGATAAACGCCGCGCAGACATCGCGCACGTGCACGACTGGCCGCCAGGGCGTGCCGTCGCTCTTGATCTCGATGCGCCCGGTCGTGTAGGCACACGCAACCAAGCTGTTGAAGACGATGTCGCACCGGAGCCTCGGGCTGGCACCGAATACTGTCGACGGACGGAAGCAGACGACGACGAACTCGTCCGTCCCGAGTGCTTTCAGGGCGAGTTCAGCATCCCACTTGGTCCTAGCGTAGGACGTGATGGGGTTCTTTTCGCTGTCGTCCTCGTCGAGTTCTCCATCGGTATTCGAGACGCCGTACATGCTCTGTGACGACGCATACACGAATCGAGAGACGCCCGCGTCACGGGCCAACTTCGCGAGGCGAATGGTTGCGGACAGGTTGATCTCTTCGGTCAAGTCGGGCGAAAGCTCGCCGAGCGGGTCGTTCGACAGGGCGGCGAGATGAATGACCGCGTGCACGCCGTGGAGGTCCGCGGCGGTGACGTCGCGCGTGTCCCGCTTCAGCAAAGGGTACTGCGGTCCCGGTTCGCCGAGCAGGCAGTCGGCGTAATACCCCGTGTCCAGACCGGTCACGGGGTATTCGCGCTCCAGCAGAAGTGTGGTCAACACGGACCCGACATACCCCTTGTCACCCGTGACGAGAATCGTCCCCGGTCGAGTCACTGCTCACCTCCTCCGGTCCCCGCCGCGATGCCATCCACGCAGGCGAGCAACCAAGACTGATGCACGGTCTCGACGATGTTGTAGTGGCGGCTATTCACCCACAGGTTCTGATGCCCGAGCGCACGGAGGGGATTGTTGGCGTCGAACCCAGACAGCGTCAGCACCGTGAGATTGCGATCCCTGGCACAGTGTGCGGCGTTCACGATATTCGGGGACTGCCCGCTGCTACTGATCAACACCGCGACGTCACCGGCATCCCCATAGGATTCAATCGCCTTCGCCAACCAGTGCTGGTAGCCGTAGTCGTTTGCGAAGCAAGTGATCAGGTCCGATTCGTTGAACGAGACCGCACGCACGCGAGCCGCCTTCGTGAGATCGACGGACACGTGACTGGCAATCGCCGCGCTGCCGCCATTGCCGGCCACGATCACTTTGCGCTTGCGTGCCTGCGCGTCGACGAGTGTGTGGCAAAAGCTGTCCAACGCTTGGGGAGAAACATCGCGTAGGCGTTCCGTGATGTCGACGCAGAAACTATCGAAAAAATGCACAGGTTTTTATGCCTCGGCTTGATAGGCATCGGTGACCTCAAGCGTCCCGCCCTCTATCTGGCTGTCGGCCATGACCGCGCGCAGAGCAGCCTCCACCTGGTCGAGCGGATCGTCCGGTAGGCGACAATAGCGCTCCATGAATTGCTTGACAGCGCCCTGCACTGCGGGACTGGTCCACCACGCATCGACATCGTCCCAGATGGCGGCGACGTGGCGCGCGGCAGCGACGGGAGTTTCATGAAAGACGGCGACGTGCTTGAGGTCGTCGAAGTATGGCATGGCGGAGTCACGCAGTTCCCAGTGATGCGGGTTCCAGAAAATGACCGTGGGTACGTCGAGTGCCATTGACTCCAGGTACGTCGTGGCGTTGTAGGTCGCAATATACAGCCGGGCCTGACGCATTAGGTCCGCGATAGTGGAGTGGCCGTCATCGAGGCGCAAGCCGGGGAAGCATTCGTGCCATCGAGCGGCCTGATCCCAGCCGCGGTCCGGGGCGTGCAGGCGGACGGTCAAGGCATCTTGGATCCGCCTGGGGAGAGTCTCGACAAACTCACATTGATCGCTGAAATAGTCGAGCCATTGGCTCGACATCGTCGCACTGAACATGGGCACGCTCTGGCGTGGCACGGCGACCGTGACCAACAGTGCACGCGATTGCTCCGCATGTCGAACGCCCAGGGGCCGCTGAACCTGTAACTTACCTACGGGTTTGATCGTGGGTTGCCCCCTTCTGTCCCATCCCCAACTCAAATAGCAGTCGCTGATGGCAATCTCGTGGTCTTCTGGGAAGGAGCAGCGCCCCACACCGTAGTGCCCACCATGCTGGCCAATCACCAACGGCGATCCCCGTTCGACATGCTCTCCCGCCCAAGCCTTGAAAACATCGTCTGCGCTGAAAGCCATGCTTGTCCAAATTAGTTTCGGTTTCTTGGGCCAGGACAGGCCTCCGGTCTGTTGAAGCAGTCGACCATAGCCTTCCAGATAGGCGGCCGGTATCTGTTGGGGGATCAGGGCACGGGCGCACGTCTCAAACTCAGATCGGTCTTCGCCGGTGACAACCCACTGCCGCTGGCTGTCATCGACGGCGACCCGAACCGGTGCGACTGAACGCCACATCTGGGGAATTTGCCCCAGGCGTCTATGTAGGGCCATCTCATCTCGAAACCACATGCGAGTGGACAGCAAGAAGGCGTCCCGATCCCTTGACAGGGTACCGGCGACCCGGCCATAGCCTGCCACCAGCGTCCGCTTGATGCGCTGCTTCCATGTGACGGCCGTGGCCCCTTCGTTCGGTCCCGCGTCCATACCCCGTTGCACCCGAGTGATGCAGGGCACCGCGGTGAATCGCCGCAGGATGGAGGCGTACTGCTGATGGTTCCATGCGTCCTCTAAATAGAGCCGATTGAAGTCCTCCATGTCGTTCGGCACCAGAGGTCCGTTCTGACTGGTCAGGACGATGGTGCCGGATAGATCGAACTGGCTGACCGCCTGCTGGACAGAGGTCCAGCGATCGAACAATACCTGCACAAAATAGCCCAGCCATGGCCCAATCAAGATGCGCCAATAACGCAGACTGTGGTCGACTCCGTGAAGCTGATTGAGCTGGCCTGTTAAATCCTGCAAGAGCCGCTCGTGGAAGAGTCGCAGGTACTTGTAATCGGCATGGAACTGAGTGCGATCGTCCCAGTGGTAGGGCAATACCACGGCGTCCAACGCCGACCAGCGACGCTTCCTTGAATACCGCCGGCACCATTCTCCCAGGAACAGCACGGGCTCGTCATCACGCCATGTGGGCTCGAGCGCGGTGGTGATCAGAAACCGTTTCACCAAACCGAGCGCCCGCCGTCCATGACTATATTTTGTCCATTCAGATAGGCCGAGGCATCGGAACACAGAAACTGCACGGCAGCCCGATATTCGTCACTGCTGGCCATCCGCCCCAACGGAATCAGGGAGGTGAGGTTCTGGACGAATTCCACATCCTGGCCGTCCGAGACGCCACCCGGTGACAACGCGTTGGCTCGCACGCCGCAATCCGCCCAGTAGGTGGCCAGGTAGCGGGTCAGCCCAATCAATCCAGCTTTGATGACTGAGTACGTCACTGGTTTGACGGGTTGCATTGCGTCAGCCAAGCCCGGCTTCCGATAGATGCGCTGATCAGGTGAGAACACGGAGAGGTCGGATGCAATGTTGAGAATCACACCGCCCCGGCCATCCTGAGCCATGGCGCTGCCGAAAACCTGGCTGCACAGAAAGGCGCCGTTGAGGCCAACGGCCAGTTGTTTGCTCCATTGGTCGAGGGGGAAGTTCTCCAGGCGGGATGTTTCCACGACGCCCTGATCACCCTTCACCTTGGGATCGATGGCGGCATTGTTGACCAGGATGTCCACGCGCCGACCATCGGACGCCAGTTCCTCAGCCACGGCCCGGATGGCTTCAGGCCGACAGACGTTCATTACACGCGCAAGGATCCTCGCCGAATCTTCGGTGCCCAGCAGCCCCACAGTGGCCGACGCGAGACTTACCTCGTCAATGTCGGTGAGCACCACGGTCGCCCCACTCTCCAGCAGGGCAGCCGCGTGTTGCACGCCGAGGAGCCCCGCCGCACCCGTGATTAGCGCGGTCTTCCCCGTGAGGCCGAATTTTTCCAATGCGTTACCCACAGACTGCGGCCTCCTGTTGTTCGCTCACGAACGTAATTGTCCGCCATCGAGCGGCCACACGCCTCCCGTGGCGAACCCGGCTCGCGGCGACGCGAGGTAGGCAACGAGCTCGGCGACCTCACGCGCGGTGCCCAGGCGGGAAAGGGCCACGTCGCGCTGCAGCATCGCCTCGACCAAACCCGCATCCTCAGCCAACTTGCGCGACCAAGTCGAGTCGTCAAACAGGATATTGCCGGGAGCCACCGCGTGGATACGAATCCCCCGTTGGCCCAGGGGACGGGCGATGCCTCGAACGTAGGCATGGAGGGCGGCTTTGGCCGCGGAGTAGGTAACCGGCGCGCCGGGCACGACCTCGAGCCCGCAGATGGAAGAAACGCAGATAATCACTCCGCGGGGAGCCAGCGCGTCCCAGGCGGCTTCGATCGTGTTCGTCGTGCTCCAGAGGTTGAGCGCGAAGACCCGCTGCCATTCGTCGTACGTCTCGTCGCCGGGCGGGACCGAGTGGCCGCCGCCTACGTTACACACCAGTATGTCCAGATGGCCGAGAGCCTCGACGCATGCCGCTACGATGCGCTGGGCGTCGTCTGGCCGCGTGACATCCCCGGCCACGGCGACGGCGCCAGGCAGATCGGCCGCCGCCGCCGCGAGGTCCTCCGCCGTGCGTCCATTGAGTGCCACCTTGCAACCTTCGCCGTGCAACACTTCGGCGATCGCCCTGCCGATACCTCGGGAAGACCCCGTGACCAGTGCTGTGCGGCCAGACAGCTCAAGCTTCATGGAGATCCATCCATTCCGCGGTCATATCGCGATAACGGCACAACACACTCACGTGGTCGTCGTCAGCGGCGCGGGCCGTCTGAAGGATGTAGTGACCGGTGTATCCGACTTGATGTAGTGCGCCGAACACAGCGTCAAAATCGGCCGCGCCCGAGCCGAGCGGGACGGTGTCTCCGCCAAGCGCTCGGTCCTTGACGTGAACACCCAGGATGCGGCGCCCGTAGGCGGCGATCTCCTCCTCGGGATTGAAGCCCAGGGCGGCACTGTTGCCGATGTCGTAGTTGATGCCGAACAGGGCCGGGTCCAGACGCCCGATGAAACGGGCCAGTTCAGCGGGACCGAAATCGGATTCGAACACGACTTGAACGCCTTCTCCCGCCAGGAGGCCTGACTGCTGCTGCAGGAAGGTCACCAGGGTGTCCTCCTGTTCGACATTCTCCAGCCGTCCGTTGTCCACCAAGGGCACGACGACCATCGTCAGGCCGCCGGCCACGCAGGCTCGGACCACCGCCAGAAAGTCTCGCTCAAGGGCTCTTCGTTCGCTCCCTTGCGCCTTCCAGAACGGCGCTTGCATGAAACAGTCTGCGGTCAGCGAGGGGATTGTGAGCCCATGATGCCGGGACAACGCGCCGATCTCATCTTGGCCCGCCGGGTTGAGCAGTGGATTTTCATGCAACCGGTGTTGATCAAGAGTCCACTCCATGAAGTGAAAGCCATTCCGTGCGCCCATCGGGAACTCCGCCCGCCAGCACGACCACGGAAAGGCCTGGATGCGGCCCTCAATCGGGGGCGACAGCCGCCCCTGCAGGAATCCGATCCGGTCACTCATTGGGACTTAAATCGGTAGGGGGTCGGGGCCTGATTGTCAGCGGTCTCCCCGCCTGCCGCGTCCCACGCCCCGATTTGGGCCGCGATATCGACATCCGTGTTCTTGCCCCACTGATTAAGCAGGCGGCGAAATATTGGCCCGACCTTGCCGGTCCCAATCGGATTACCATTCAGCGCGGTGACCGGCAGCATGCAAAACGGCGTGCCGGTCATGAACGCCTCATCCGCCGTGTAGACGTCGTACGGTTCGATGTTTGTCTCAATGGCCGGCAGCCCGAGGTCGACACATAACTCCTCGATCACATAGGCCCGGGACACACCGCGGAGAATGTTCCTGGCCTCCGGCGTGATCACTGCACCGTCCTTGACGATGAAGAAATTGTCTCCCGTGCCTTCGGCGATGAAGCCATCTGGGTCCAACAGCAAGGCCCAGTTGTTGTCGCCCTCGATCTGGGACGCCTCGATGTTCGCCATCAAGTAGTGAACCCTGCTGCGGTTCTTGATTTTCGGGTCCAACAAGCTGGCCGGGATGGCGCGTTGCGCGGTGATCACCGCGTTGATCCCCTGCTCGAACAACGGACCCATCCCGGCCACCGTCCAACGCAGTGGGAAGTCGGCGATGATGACATTCGGGCCCCGGTGCATCCCCTCGATTCCCTCGTAGATGCCCAGTAGGCCACGGGACACATCGATCATCAGGCGATGTTCATCGTCGTCAGCAAACAGATGCTCGTTGGCCTCGACCGTCTCATGACACGCCGCCTCCATCTGCTCAGGCGTCATCGCCAGAGGAATGCGCAGGATCTTGATCCCGGCGTAGAGACGGTCTATGTGCTCGCGCAGTTTGAACTGCCGCTTGCGAAACGACCGTGTCATCTCGAAGACCATGTCACCGAACATCAGCGCAGAGTCATAAATGGAGATGCGCGCTTCAGCTTCCGGAATCAGACGCCCGTTGAAGTAGACGACACGGGTGTGCGTTTTCATTGTGATATCACCTGATGGGAATACCCTGCCCGCCGGAGTGTCGATGCGAGATCACTGTTCCGGCTCTGCGGACCGCACGACGTCGTCTAGTCTTTTGGAAAACGCCGGATCCCGCAGAAGAGACCAGGCGTATCTATTGTAGTTCTGTGTGGAGTCGTTCAGGCTCTCATAACTTGGCACGTCCATGTGCCTATCCTTTCTGGCTTCAACGATGAGCGAGGTCAGGGGATCCCGGTCGAAGCCTGTGACTTTGAAGGTGATCTCATAATGGCCTGACTTATCATCATAGCGATGCACAAGGTTGTGCTTCTTATAGAACGCTTGATTGAAGTTCTCCCACACCGGCTTGAGCCCTTTGACGTGGAGTGGCTCTTCGTAGTCCGGGTATGATGATTGGCAGAACTCCATCTTCCGGACGTCACCAAAACCGGTGCGTTCGAGGAGGATCTTCATCATCTCGAAATCATAGGAATACAGGTGTGCGTACCCGGCGATGAACTGATTCAGACCTCGGTTCATGAGGGCCGTGTCCTGTCCCGGTGACACGATAAAGTTCATGAACATCCCGCCGAAGCCCAAATCGGTGCGTAGAGATTCGTCTTCATCCTTCGCCTCGCGAAAAAACTCGGTATCGCTGTTCACATAGGCTTCGGCGACCTTCTTGAGATCGGGGAGTAGCACCCGCAGCACGCCATCCGGGTTAAGCACCCGATTGAACTCGAGGAGAATCTCCTCGAGCCGTGTATGCGGAATATGTTCGAACATGTGGCTGCAGAACACGGTTTCGCATGAGAGATCAGGCACGGGAATAGCCGCGGCGTCGCCCCCGAAGCTGTGCTGTGATTGTTCCCTCACTTTGTGGTCCAACGTATGCCAGCCCGCCTTTTCCCATATCGGGCTGGCGCCAACATTGAGTTTGATTAATTCCATGTGTCTCTCTGAGTGGCGCCTTTGCGGCTATGCCCGTCGGTAGTCGTTGTCGTACCAGCGGATGATGTCCGTGATGTGGAAGTTCGGGTTGCGGGGATAAAGGTCTTCGTAGAGTTGTCGAGTAAAATCGTACTGTTCCTGGGTGTTGACGTCCAGTACGAGGTCTGGGCGCCGGAATTCTGCTGGACACTGGACGGTGCTGATGGGACACCAAAGCGCATCCACCGCTGCCTGCGTCGTGTAGTCAAAGAAATTCAAGTGCACGTGCTCACGTTGGCACGGCGCGGTGGGCCGTTCGCGAGCTTCGGCCAACAGCGAGACGTCAAACACCTCGGCGCCGATCCCATCCGGGTATCCCGAGTCGTTGATGACCGACAAGTTCGAGGAAAAACCACGTCGGCCCAACGACAAATGGTGGTCGACGATCCGGTCGATTTCCGATGGCTCCGGTGTGGCGTTGTCCGCTGGCAGTCTGCCCACCACGTCGGCGTGGCTCGCCGCAGCGGCCTGGTAGTAGCGCTCGACCAGATCATTCTCGGAACCGGCGAAGACGGTCACGCCATAGCCGTCACCCAGTTGCCTGAGCACGCGGTCCTGGCGTGTGTCGGGAATGGCCAGGACGATCTCGTCGATGCGCTCGCAGCGTTTGACTCGCTCGAGAATACGGCCGAGCAACGGCGCTCCGGCCAAATCCATCAAAGACTTGCCGGGGAGCCGGGTCGAGCCCATGCGGGCCTGAATGATTAGGACAACTCGCTTGGCCATGGCCATAACTACCGATCGGGCACGTCCGCCCGCAACTTCTCTCGAACCGCCAGTTCGGCTGGAGAGATCGTCCGTTTGCCATCGCCCATGATGGAAGGGATGATCCGCATCGTTTCGACGAACCCTTTGAGGACATGGGCCTCAATCGAAGCCGCCTGGTCGGAGCCATACATGGCCCGATCCAAGGTGATGTGGCGTTCGAGCGAGGTCGCACCTAGCGTCACGGCCGTCACGCAGACCTTGATCAGAGAGCTTTCGTGGCCCGAGTAGCCCACATCACACCCGTAGCGTGCTTTGAGCATGGGGATGCAGCGCAGGTTCGCATCTTCCTCCCGCATCGGATAGGTACTGTTGCAGTGAACCAGCTCAAACGGGCAGTCGGCTGCGCGGAAAAGGTTCACCACTTCGTCAATCTCGTCGAGCGTCGCCATGCCGGTCGAAATAAAGGTCTTCTTACCCTCGAAGGCGATTTCGCGTAGCAGCGGCCTGTGGCCGAGCATGGCCGACGCGACCTTGTTGAACGACACGGAAAAATCGCGGATGAACAACTGCGCATCCACATCCCACGCTGAGGCGCTCCAGGAGATCCCGCGTACCTGGCAGTGGCGGTCGATTTCCTGGTACTGCTCGCGAACGAATTCCAGCCTCATCTTCTGGTCGCGCTGCGTCGTCCCCCAGGGGCTTTCGCGCGGGCTGTCGAGCAATTCCTTCGTATAGACCTTCTCGACGGTGCGCTTCTGGAATTTCACCGCATCGAAGCCAGCGTCAGCCGCCGCGTCGATGAGCTGCTTCGCGATATCTAAACTCCCGTTGTGGTTGATACCGATCTCAGCAATCAGATACAAGCTCATCGATTTCCTCCGGAGACAATTCGTTGATTTTGAGCAGCCGTTCGATGAACGCCCGGACGAATCCCTCGCCGCCGGGACGCTCAACGATGAGTTGAGCCACGCTCCTCACCAAAGGGTGGGCGTCGGCTGGCGCGACTGCATAGCCTGCGTGCCGCATCAACGGGAGATCGTTCAGATCATTGCCCACGTACACCAGGCCCGCAAACGCTGCCCGATCACCCGGGAACCGCTGAGCTAAGTACTCCTGCATAAAGGCCAACTTGTCGTGGACGCCGTGGTGGCAATCCAGCTTGAGCTTGCGCGCACGTGCCAGCACGACCGGGTTGGGTTCCTTGGACAAGATCAAGAACTCTGCGTCGAGACGGCCGCGTCGACAGAATGAGCGGACCAGGTCGAATGCGAACCCGTCCCCCCGATCGCAGCGCACGCTTTCGCGTCCGTCCTGGTCCACCCACACCTTGTTGTCGGTGAAAACACCATCGAAGTCGAAGGCGACGGTGTGGAGCGAGGACAGTTCGGGCAGGGGGTTAGGCAAGACCGAGTTCCTGCTTGACGAAGTCGTACATGATGTGCCTGAGAAGAAGGTGCGCCGTCTAGATTCTTGCCGACGTCAGCGAGAGAGAACGATCAGTTCGTGGGCCAGGCGTGCGATGGGCGCGGGCTCACAGAGAGCAGGCACAACAAATTGAGCCTTGTCGAGTCAGTCTCCATACGGGCGAAGCTTGGATCAAGAGGAGGTGTTTTAGCCGTTCACTCGATGAACATACTCCTTGGCGCTTACCCGTGTCAATCTGCGGTTGCTGCTCAGGGAAAGACCGGTGTGTGCAGACGGACCCGCTTCGGTTGCCGTCTGGGAATTTTCAGCCCTTCTTGCCGCCAAATCCGTTCCACACGCTTGAGGTTCACGCAGTGGCCTCAGTGTAAGGATCATGGAGCCTTGAATCGCTACAATGTAGGACTTCTTTCGTCGATTTGGCGAAGTACCCGGTCGACTTGATCCACTAGCACTACACTGTTAGCACTACACTGTTAGCACTACACTGTCGCCGTCGATGAACTCTGCTTTCGTCTTGACTCTGACGACCGAATCGACAAGCCCCAGGTTCCCCGGATGGCTTCCCTGATTCATGAAATCCGGTTCTTCGATGCGATGAGGTTGCCGTTCACGGATGCGCTCAGACGGTACCAGGCAGTCAAGTGCCTATAGGGTCAATTGACCCATCTTTGAGATTGACTATCCTCAAAGGTCTTGCGGTTGAGCTTGCCATCTAGTGATCTTTTTCCGCCTATTCAATCGTCTTCAAGCGCGAGGTGTGCGCTGACGTTCGCTAATCCAGAAGGGCGTATATGACTGTAGCGAAGCCCGTGATTGGGGTCATCGGGGGTAGCGGGATCTACGATATTGAGGGGCTGTCAAACACCCGGTGGGAAGGGGTCTCGTCGCCTTTTGGCGAGCCTTCGGACAAGCTGCTGTTCGGCGACTTCGAGAACCAGCCCATGGTGTTCCTGCCCCGGCACGGACGGGGTCACAAGCTATCGCCCGACGGGGTCAACTACCGCGCTAACATCGACGTGCTCAAGCGGTCCGGCGTCACCGATATTCTGTCCTTGTCCGCCGTAGGCTCGTTGAGGGAAGCACTCGCTCCGGGTACCTTTGTGCTCGTGGATCAGTTCATCGATCGCACGATCCAGCGTGATCAGAGTTTCTTCGGCCCTGGTCTTGTGGCTCATGTGTCCATGGCGCACCCGGTGTGTGCGCGTCTTGGCAGCGCCCTGGCAGTGGCGGCCCGATCTGTGGACGTGACGGTGGTCCGGGGCGGCACCTACCTGGCCATGGAAGGGCCGCACTTCTCCAGCCTAGCGGAATCTGAGCTCTATCGTACCTGGGGCTGTGATGTGATCGGCATGACGAACATGCCAGAGGCCAAGCTCGCCCGGGAGGCAGAGATCTGCTATGCCACCGTAGCTATGGTCACCGACTACGATTGCTGGCACCCGGACCATGATTATGTCCAAGTGGCAGACATCATCCGCGTGCTCACCGCCAACGCTGACCATGTCCGGGCGTTGGTGAGGGCAGCGGCGCTGGACCTAGGCAATCGCCCTCCCGTATGCCCCGCCGGGTGCGATCATGCCCTGGAGACCGCCATTATCACGGCGCCGGAGGCCCGCGACCCGGCGATGGCGGCCAAGCTGGATGCGGTGGCGGGCCGCGTCTTAAACTCGTGACCAGGAAACGACCATGCCATTGAAATCGCGCATCCGTACGATCGCGGGTTACCCGAAGCCCGGCGTTCAATTCCGCGATATAACCACGCTGATGAAGGATCCGTTCGGGTTTAGGAAACTTGTGGACGATCTGGTTCAGCCCTTTGCCGGCAAGCGCATCAACGCGGTGGCAGGGATTGAGGCTCGGGGTTTCATCATTGGCGGTGCGGTTGCCCACCAACTTTCCACCGGCTTCATTCCGGTGCGCAAGAAAGGGAAGCTGCCTTGGGAAACCATCGGCCAAGATTACGAGCTGGAGTACGGCACGGACCGCGTCGAAATCCACCGGGACGCGGTAGCTCCAGGCGAGGCCGTGTTGCTGGTGGACGATTTGATTGCCACCGGTGGCACAGCACTCGCCACCCTCCATCTTCTCCGCGAGACGGGGGCGGAGATCGTGGGCTGTGCGTTCGTGGTGGATCTGCCCGATCTGGGCGGTCGTAAGCGTTTAGAAAACGAAGGTGTGAGCGTCCTGACGCTCGTGGAATTCGAGGGCGAGTGAACGTCGGTGGCAAGGCCTATCGCACTATCTGGCCGGGAGGGGACGGTCGGACGGTGGAGATCATCGACCAGACCCGTCTTCCCCACGAATTAGTCATCCTGTCCCTACGCACGCTAGACGATGCGGTCCACGCCATTCGCTCCATGCAGGTGCGTGGCGCGCCGTTGATCGGCGTCACCGCGGCCTATGGGGTATGCTTGGCGTTGGGCAGGGATGAGTCCGACGAGGCGCTCAACACCGCATGCGGGGCCCTCTTGGCCTCCCGCCCCACGGCCATCAATCTGAGTTGGGCGTTGAAGACGATGCGGGGGGTGCTGAGTAGAGGGACGCGCGACGATCGTGTGGCAATGGCCTATGAAGCAGCGGCGCAGATCGCTGACGATGACGTGGCGTCGTGCAAGGCCATCGGCGCACACGGAGCCCAACTCTTGGCCGGCCTCGCCAAGGCAAAAGAAAAGCAGAAAAACGCCGAGCCTCTCAACATCCTTACCCACTGTAACGCGGGCTGGCTGGCCACGGTGGATTACGGCACTGCGCTCGCTCCGGTCTACACCGCGTTCGATGCGGGATTGGCAGTGCATGTGTGGGTGGACGAAACCCGCCCCCGCAACCAGGGATCCTCGCTCACCGCATGGGAATTGGGCCAGCACGGAGTCCCCCACACCGTGATCGTCGACAACGCGGGCGGCCACCTGATGCAGCATGGCCGGGTGGACGTTTGCATCACCGGATCCGACCGAACCACCGGTACCGGCGACGTGTGCAACAAGATCGGCACTTACCAGAAGGCACTAGCCGCCCACGACAACGGGGTGCCCTTCTATGTGGCCCTGCCCCACTCCACCGTTGATTGGAGCCTCTCCGATGGCATTGCGGAGATTCCGATCGAGGAGCGGGACCAACGGGAAGTCACTCACATTTCCGGTCTGGGAGAAGACGGCTCTGTCATCACGGTCCAGGTGACGCCTCAGGGAAGCCCTGCCATGAACGCTGCCTTCGACGTGACGCCGGCTCGACTGATCAACGGCTTGATCACTGAGCGCGGGGTGGCGGTTGCAAGCGCCGAGGGGCTCGGGGTCCTGTACCCTGAGCACACCGGATGAAATCCACCTGGACCGATAAAGAAGCCGCTGAAACCGTGGCGCGGTACACCCACGAGGGGGTGAACGAGGATCTGGCGCTCCGCGTCTACACCACCCGCCTCCTGGGCCGGAACCCGCTACTGGTATTGCACGGTGGCGGTAACACGTCAGTGAAAACTACAGTCACCGATCTCTTGGGGGAGGATGTCCAGGTTCTATGCGTCAAGGGATCTGGCTGGGACATGGCCGACATCGAGCCTCCCGGTCTGCCTGCGGTGCGCATGGAACTCTTGTTGAAACTGCGCTCGTTGAAGATGCTGTCCGACGAGGACATGGTCCGCTTCCAACGCGGTGCACTGCTGGACCCGTCATCGCCGAATCCATCGGTCGAGACCCTGCTGCACTCATTCCTGCCCCACAAGTTCGTGGACCACACCCACTCTGCCGCGGTTCTGGCACTCACCGACCAGTGTTCGGACGAGCCACTATTGGGGGAGGTCTATGGGGACCGGGTGGCCCTCGTGGATTATGTGAAGCCGGGGTTCGATTTGGCCCAGACTGCGGCCCAGGTCTATGAGGCGCACCCGGAGGTGGAAGGACTGATCCTGCGCAAGCACGGTATCTTCAGCTTCGGCGCCACGGCACGGGAAGCCTACGAACGCATGGTGAATCTGGTCACGTTGGCGGAAAACTACATCACGGCGATGGGTGGGGGCGTTTTCCCCAGTGTTGAGCTGCCCACGGAGCTCTCTCCTGTGTCCGAGGTAGCCCCGATCGTGCGCGGGTTGTTGGCTGTACGGGGCGACGAATCGATGGTTGACCCGGTCCGCGTGGTCTTGGATTTTCGCGCGTCGGAGGCGGTACTGAATTACGTGACCGGGATGGAAGTTGGGCGTTATGCACAAATAGGCGTCGTCACGCCCGATCACGTCATCCGTACCAAGAAAAACCCGCTTATCGTTCCTACGCCTGAGGCAGGGCAGGGTAAGGCGTTCCGGGAGGAAGTACGTGAAATGGTCGAAAGATATGTGGCCGACTACCGTGCTTACTTCGCCCGCCATGACGGGGTGCGCGAGCGGCCGAAGAAGGCGCTCGACCCCATGCCCAGAGTGGTTTTAGTGCCGGGGCTGGGTCTGTTCGGTGTCGGAAGCTCCGCTGCTGCTGCTCGTATTGCTGCCGACCTCGCGGAAAATACCGTGCGGGTTATCACGGACGCGGAAGCCATCGGAGCCTACCAACCGGTGGACGAGGCTGCCACGTTCGACATTGAGTACTGGTCCCTGGAACAGGCTAAACTGTCGAAGGATGCGGAAAAACCTTTGGCGCGCCAGGTGGTGATGATCACTGGTGGCGCGGGAGGCATTGGTGGGGCCACCGCGAGGGCGTTTGCCACCCACGGCGCCGAAGTGGCAGTGTTGGATTTAGATGGTGGTAAAGCTGAGGAAGTGGCGGTGGGGATCAACGGCTTGGGCATGAGGTGTGACGTGACCGACGGGGACGATGTGCGGGCCGCATTCGATGGAGTGTGCGAAGAGTATGGGGGTGTGGATATCGTGATTTCTAACGCCGGGGCCGCGTGGCAGGGGAAAATCGGAGAAGTAGATGATAGGACCCTGCGAGAAAGCTTCGAACTCAATTTCTTTGGCCACCAGACCGTAGCCCAGAACGCAGTTCGGGTGATGTTGGCCCAGGGCACCGGCGGGGCACTGTTGTTCAACGCGTCCAAACAGGCGGTGAACCCCGGATCCAGCTTCGGCCCCTATGGTTTGCCCAAGGCGGCGACGCTGTTTTTGGCCAAGCAGTATGCGTTGGAGTACGGGCACGCCGGCATCCGCTCCAACTCCATCAACGCCGACCGCGTCAATACCGGCATGTTCACGGACGGCTTCTTGGAGGAACGCGCCGGGGCTCGGGGCCTGAGCCCAGAGGAATATCTGCGTACCGGCAATCTGCTGGGACGCGAGGTCCTGGCCGAGGACGTGGCGCAAGCTTTCGTCGTTTTGGCCCTGGCTCGAAAGACCACGGCAGCGACGCTGACGGTCGACGGGGGTAATATCGAGGCGAGTCTACGGTAATGGTCCGTGTTCCCAACCCACTGGACCTCGAAGCACTCCCCCTTCCTATGCCAAAAGACAATTCGTTGATTTTGAGCAGCCGTTCGATGAACGCCCGGACGAATCCCTCGCCGCCGGGACGCTCAACGATGAGTTGAGCCACGCTCCTCACCAAAGGGTGGGCGTCGGCTGGCGCGACTGCATAGCCTGCGTGCGCCGCATCACGTCAACCACTCGCGACGTTCACGAAGGAACTCTGCCCCTATGCGTGCCTGTAATGGCCTGCTGTTCGGGCGAAGCGGCCAAATCGCGCGAAAGCGATTCTGCAAGATCTCGTCCTCGTCGTCGCCGACCCATTGGCCGGCCACGCGCTGTTCCATTTCTGAGACGACGGCGACAATCTCCTCAGGCGTATTGTTAACCGACTCGATGCCCGATTCGTCGTACTGTGCCTGCAACGTATAGAGGTGGGCACCTCGTTGGAAGATCTCGTCAAACGTGAGCATCCGCTTCTCCGTTTTCGACCAGAAATGTTTCGGTGTGAAGATGACGGATGGACCCAATTCGTCCTCGAAGCCGAACTGCGGCACGTTCGCGTGGACGAGCGGCCGCCGGAAGTTCGTCGTGAGTGCGTCCACGCCCGTGCCGGTACTGACCATGAATCGGCAACGAGCGATCAAGAACAGGTCGAGAAGCTCAGTGCGCATCCCGTTGGCTGCATAGTCAACAATCAAGGGACTCGATGCTGGCAATGCTTCGCTGACCTTCGCCCCCATCCGAACCACCCCGCAGTTCAAATCCGCGAGCCATTCCATGGCCGGCATTAGGACGCGTGGAGACGTGTTACGGAATTGCCACCGTAAATGGTGGTCCTCCCCGAAGTACGCGCCATCCCGTACCATGAAACACACGAAATCATCCTGTTCGCAGAAACCCATGTCGTGAAGCGCTCTGACACCGATTGCTTCTTCGCTAGCCGAAAACGAAAGGTGCGGTACCGTGCGTTCAAGCACATGATGGAGGTCGATGTTCTGCCATGGGGTTGATCGCTCCTGGATATATCGATAAGGCAGGGTATGTCTCGCGCCGCCCGGTATGAACCGGTTCAGCCGGTCAATGGGTCCGGCAATCTGCCTCGGCCAAATCGTCAAGACCTGGCTCCATTTATCTTTCAACACGTGGTTGCAGACGATCTTGTTCAGGTACCAAATGTCGAGACCGGCTTGGCCGGGGTCATGCAGCCCAAGGTCGGCTTCGCTCAGATAAATCTCGACCGGACGGGAAAAATGGCCGATACCCTCGCTCTCCAACCAGCCAAAGCGCAGCAGGATCCACGGTCGTATCAGGCGAATCACTATGACGGGAATCACGAAGATTGGCGCTGTCACGATCAGGATGGGCAACGGTCGCAGCCGCTTCAATAATTGACGCGCCTTGCTCTTGCAGACCGGCCAACCTCCAGCACGGATCAGGCGCCATTGTCTGTGCCAGAATGCCGTCAACGACTCAGGTGTCATGCGTGCGTGTCGGAACCGCCATTGACGTGCTCATACATCCTCTGCGTTCCGATATCCGAGAGTACCCGGTTTGTCTCGTGCGAATACACCCGGCCGATCAATCGAGGCAGCACCTCAGTGCTGAAGTCTTTGACCCCGGCGAACTCAGTCGCGAACACGTGCATGAGGTCGCGAGACAGGAGATAGATTGCCCCGTTGGCTAAGTTCCCAGGCGGTGCAGCCACCTTTTCATGGAAGCCGACCACGACACCGCGGGCGTCGATCTCGACAATGCCGCACGCGGGAGGATCATCGGTGCGGAACGTCATCATGGTCATCAGGCATTCCGGAGGACGCTCATGATGCGCCCGGACAAAAGCGCGAAAATCGGCCGTGCAGTAGTTGTCGGCGTGGACGAGCAGTCCGTCTTCGTCCTGAAAGAATTCGAGATTGGCGATCAGCGTACCTGCGGTTCCGCGCAACTCCCGTTCGTGCACGAGGTTGACGCGGTCGCGGTAGCGACTAGCCTTGACATGCGCCTCCACGACCTCCGCGAGGTAATGGGTATTGACCAGAAATGGACCGATGGAGGCGCGGGTCAATTTGTCCAGCCAGATGTCCAGCAGCGGTTGTCCCTTGATAGGCACCAGACACTTTGGAATCGTGCTCGTCAACGGCCGCAGGCGGGTGCCCAGGCCCGCCGCTAGCAACAGCGCTCGCATCAGGACAGTTCCGCAAGAAACTCTGAAGCCTGAACGGCAGAATTGCCGACGCGGCTGACCTGAATGGCGGCAGAAAGCGAGCCGAGGCAAGCGGCTTCCCAGATGCTACCGCCGCACGCGAGTGCCAAAGAACTGGCGATGAGTAGGGAGTCGCCCGCGCCGGCTGCGTCTTTGGGCGCGGGATTCAGGCTACCGATGCGATCGGTGACCCAACCACTGCTTTTGGCGTCCTTTGGATGAATTAGGAGGCCTTCATCGCCGAGCGTGAGCAGAATGTTACGCGCCGCCGCCTGTTGGTGCAGAGCGTCGGCCAGGACCACCAGGCCGTCTTCCCGGTTTCGCGTACTGATGCGGGCCTCGCGCTCGGTCGGCGTGATCAAATCCATATGTCTAAAGCGGCTGATGTCCCCGACCTGTGATGACGATTGGCTGTCGGCGGCCATCATGACACCCCTGGCCTGGGCCATGGCAATCGCTGCTTCGACTACGCTTTGCGGGAGGCATCCGTAATTGAAATCGGAGAACACCAGCAGAGACACGCCCTCCATCGCCTCCTCGAGGCACTCCAACAATTGGGTCTGCAACGGGGCAGAAATCGCGCCTTGCCGCAGGTGGTTCACTCGCAGCAGCGTCATGCCCTTGCTGCGAAATCTCTGCTTCAGGGTCGTGGGGCGGCTATCATCCTTCAATAGCCAATGGTTGACGCCGACGGCTTCGATTTCATCCGTAGCAAACTTGAGAAAGACGTCGTTTCCGCCCACCGAGACGAAGCGGACCTGAGCACCCAGTCCAGCCCCATGCGCCGCGACGATTCCGGCTCCTCCAATGAAGCGTGTCGTATCGACTGGGGTGACGACAAGCGTAGGATCCTCCTGGGACATCCCAAGGGGCTCACAAGTCACATACTCATCGACGATCAAATCACCCACGACACAAATAGTTTGGGAGGAAAAACGCTGAAGCAGATCCCGTAACCTCGAGGTCGCTATCCCGTGCCGTTCTAGGTAGTCATGGGGGATACTGATGGAGCGCTGCTGAGGTTGCGAGAACTCTTCACGAAGCAGATCGAGGGATGAGAACACCGTCTCACCAGAGCTGAATGAAAGTAGGCCACCATATGTATCAAGGACTGCCAACTCTGGGTTGAATTGCGACTCATGCTCCTTCCCCTTGCAGACAACATCAGGGCGCAGGCGCTCAATGACATCAGTCACCGGCTCATCCACGATAAATGCCTCATCGACCCAACTGTTGCTTTGGATTCCTTCCAGACGCAGATCCTCGGGCACATGCGCCCCCATACCTTTGCCCGCCAACCGATCGGACAACACTGCAACGAGCAAACGCTCACCTAACTCCCGCGCGTGCCGAAACAGGCGCAGATGACCAGGATGCAAAACGTTGAAATCGCCAGACACAAACACCGTGGGCTTTCTTGTACGGCGGCCGTCCATGATCTACAGCTCTGCTCTAGGCTGGTTAAGAACCGGGCTCACCGCACTAGGCAATGCGGTATTTACACGTGAGAGAGGTGAGGGAAAGGTAAACAAAACTGGTTCATTCTCAGCGTAAGGTCTTCATATTTGGACGTTGAGGTCAAACGATGCTCTTAATTCACGACAAGAGTCAACGATCTTTTTGTGAGAACACATCGATTTCCCGCCACTTAGCCACCGGTACGGGATGTTCCTGCCCTCCTTGCTTCAAGACTACTGCGATCTCCATAGCCTGCTCGATGCAATCATCAATATCAATCGCGTAACGGTAAGTACCGGCTCGGCCCATGGAGAAGACTCCTTCGGGCATGTCTCGGAAATACTTCTCCGCTCGTTCGATTTCTGACTGGAACGGGAGTGGGTAGAACTTGCCGTTGTGAGACGGGATCTCCAGGCCTATCAGCGTCGTCGGCGACTTGTGTCTGGTAAAGCGCTTGTACTCAACCATGCGCGTGAACTTTTCATCATTCGCATAATAGAGGAAGTAAACATTAGGTGGAAAGGCTTCCTCAACTGGAAACACCAGCTTGTGAAAGTCGCGTCCGATAAAGGGAAGTTCGCCGTAGCAGCCGTCCATCAGGATATCGGGCGAAATCGTACTCACGATGACATCAAACCGCCTCTTCTCGCCATCGATCACGACCGCCTTATTTTCGATGTCGAAGCGCTCAATCACTGTGTTCAGCATCAAGTGTTGGACGCCCTGTGTCGCTATATCGAAATACCGATTGTAACCGTCTGGTGCATAGGGATAACAGGAATGGACCCCGTCCCAACAAGCGAATGATCCTTCCTTGATCGTCGCCCCTTTCGGGGACCAATTGAAGGTATCAATCTCTCGATTGTCCTCCACTTGCCACATCTTCTTGTTGTACCCCTCAATGACTTTTGAATAGAGCGTTCGACCAATTGAAGCGATCCAGTAGTCCTCAAGATTCCTGGCATTCTTTGCACCCTCAATCCGCTGGCATGCATCGAGTTCCTTCATCACCTGACCTTCGTCAGGCATGGTCTTAATCTCCTCCATGTTGAGCGGGTAGTGGTAAAAAGCATTATCCGGCTCCACATACGTAAGGAACTCATGCTCGGCGACACTGCGAAGTGGGACAATATCATTCATATACTGATACACCGCTTCGTTCTGTGTTAAGAAGTGCCGAGGCCCGAAAGTATAGGGATGGCCGCCGTACCATTGTGTGCGAACGCCGGCGCCGAGAAACGGGGCTTTCTCGACGATGGTTACTTCCCACCCACCCAGCAGATGTAGTTGATGAGCGGCGGCACAACCAGCCATCCCGCCCCCGACAATGAGTGCTTTTTTCATACGCTATATATTTAGGGAGTTTTGATGATCGGGAGCGCATGTGGACCGCTTTCATAGCACGCCGCGCATGCTTGTGGAATATTCCCTTCCAGGTGGGCCTGCCGGAACTCTTGGTACGAGGCGCCGTTCCACGTCTGCCTGAGATCCGTCGCATCTCCCAGGTCCAGGACCTGCGGATTACCGATCATGCAGCACGGCACAGCCCTCATATCGGATGAGACATATGTACGCTCAAATGGCCAATGGCACAGCCCCGCAACCGAGCGCGTATTGAACTTCTTTTCAATGTCCCAGAATGCGACGTCGACGCCCTGCCGCGCCCCGCGCTCGATGAGTTCAAGACAGGTGTCCAGCGGCGTGGCGTCAGACACCGTGACCTCGTCATTGTGCTGCTCCCATTTCTCCTGCCCCCACCCCGTCAGTGAGAGAGAAAAGCACTGACTGCGGAAGCCTAGTTCGGCAGCGAGATCGACTAGCTCCCTCAGTTGATGGGAATTGTCCTTCTGCACAACGGTCCACATCTTCGTGCGAACCACCGATTGGGACTCGCAGTAGGCGTTGATCGTGCGGCAGTTCTCGATCACCTGATCGAAGCGCGACTGGCGACGGATGCCCTCGAAGACCTCCTTGTCGGCGCCGTCGATGGAAATCTGCACCTCGTTGGGATCTGCGTCGATCAGCTTTCGATAGTTGTCTTTGAGGTGCAACAAGGAACCATTCGTGATGGTCCGTACCCAAATATGAGTGCTACGCGCATGTTCGATCATGTTAAAAAACGCGTTGCCCTGGAGTATGGGCTCTCCCATCCCCTGTAGCTTGATCTCGATGACGCCGTACTGCTCCTCAAGCAGTTGCTTGAAGGCCTCAAATGGCATGTCTTCCGCGCGCTGCCCTTTTTCCCAGTCGCTGACTTGACACATGGTGCAACGAAAGTTGCAGCGGCTGACGTTTTCGATATCCAGCTTGATGGGGAGAAAATCCAGCTGTGTGCTTGAGCGGTCGCAGGCGAGATAGCGGGCGTAGTTCTCGCGGCGGCGCGGGTCGTGGTCGAGGGCGAGATCCCTCTCCCGTTCGTACGCTTCGATTCCCGCCGCCGGTGTAGGCCTTGGGATTTGGGTAGCAGAGGCGGCTATGGTTATTCCTCGAAAAGGCGACTGCACAAAGTCCCTAACAGGCGTCGCCGCACCCCATGGGGGGCAGATTCAGCAATGCCAGAGCGCTATTCGCAATTTTCACGCACGAACTGACGCAACATAATGTCGATCTGGGTCGGTGAGTAGCCATAGTGCGTCTGAGCGCGTGCGCTTGAGATCAGATAGCTCATGCGGGACGATTTCTCGATTACGACTTGGGAGCCCCCCGGGGCCTCGTTGGCGAGCAGGGTTGCCACGACTTCGACAGGAAGCTGCCCGGCGGCGCCAAGAGTGACGAGATCGTATCCGACCCACGATTGATCTAGCAAGCCGGCCGCGAAGGAACAGAGATCCTGCACATGCACGGCGTTGTTGAACGGAGCCTCCGCATTGAAGATCCGGATGTTCTCTCCGCGCCTCGCAGCCGCCAGAGATCTCGACAGCCAGTTGCGCTCCGATCCCGCTCCGATCACGCCGGGAAGTCGCAGGGCGAGCGACCTCATGGAGGAGGACTCGGCCTCCAACAGCCCCTCGCACAGCAGCTTGGTGAGTCCGTAGGTATCTGGATTGCAGATCGGAGTTTCTTCGTCGAGCACGGTCGTGGCCACCTCGCCGTAGACTGAGAGGCTGGAGAATAGCACGAACAGCTTCGCACCGGCGTCGCTCGCACGCGCAACCAAGTGGGTGGTCGCTACGACATTGTCGCGCACTAGGTCTGCCGGCGATACGCCTGGAGTCGGCGAGCGGGCCGCGAGGTGAAACAACGCGTCGAGGGATCCAGGCCACTGAATGTCTTCCGACAAGTCGGCTTGAACGATCCGAAGTTGTCCCACGCCACTAGGGGCCCCACCAAGTCGTCCACGTCCGGATCGGATGACCGCGGTAACGCGGTGCCCTTGTGCCAGCAGGTGTCTGACGAGGGCGGCGCCGGTAAACCCCCCGGCGCCAGTCACTAGGACGTCGCGAGGCACCGGACGCGTTGGCCCGCCCTGGGCTGTGGGCGACATTACTCTGATGCCTTCCGTCGCCTCGCCATCGACTCAGATACCGTGCTCACCCGGATCGCCAGAAAATGCGATATACGCGCGGCCCCGCCAGCCGACGTGCACGTGGGGCTGGAATCTACAGCTCGTCGTCTCTTGGTACTCAAGGAAGGCGCGCGCGACCCCCTTGCGCGGTGATCCTTTAACCTAACCCACGGTTCGCCTAGGACGCCTTCGATTTGTTCCAGAGATTTCTGAGTAGGTGGACGCCTCACAGGTCAACCCTCTCCTTTGCGGGCACTTGAGAACCGAATCAGACAGCGTCCAGCGACCTTGCCGTCCCGCATACACGCAATCGCGTCATTGATCTGATCCAGCGTGAAGGAATCGGTGACGAGTTCCCTGAGATTGATGCGACCCGCGCGATACAGCTGCTGGTAGCGGGGGATATCGTTATGCGGTAAGGCTTCACCGCCGTGAGAACCGCTAATGGTCTTGCCGAAATGTAGAGGCAGCGAATAGATGGAGACGTCGTGGCCCTTGCGCGGGACCCCCACAAGCACCACGCGCCCCTGTGGTTTGGTGATCTCGTAGCCCATCTCGATGATTGATGGCTGGCCGGTGTTGTCGATGAACACGTCCACGCCCGCAGCCCCGACCACGTCGAGAATCGTCTCGCGGGCGCCTCCCTGGCTGCTGTTGATGACACATGTGGCACCCATGGTGCGCGCCAACTCGAGCCTGTTGTCGTGCAGATCCACCGCGACGATAGGATAAGCTGAGACTAGTGCCGCTGCCTGCACGATGTTCAGCCCGACCCCGCCCGAACCAAACACCACGACGGATTCGCCGATGCGCACGTTGGCATTGTTTTCGATCACTCCAAAGCCGGTGGTCACCGCGCATCCAAAGAGGGCAGCCACCTCGAGATCGCTGTCGGACGGAATTGGCGTCACACGATTCTCAGCGACCACGGCGTATTCATTGAAGGTGGTCACACACCCTGCGTTTAGCCTGTGGCCCTGCCAGCGGTAGATCGGCGGCGCGGCATCGATCCCCAGACTCTTGCGCCAATGTAGCACGACCGTGTCCCCGTCTTTGACATGGCGAACGCCCGGGCCGATCGCCATGACGGTGCCCGAACCCTCATGGCCGAGCAGGTGGGGCACAAATCTGTCCTCCCCCTTCGCACCGTCAATCTCCCCTATCTGGGAACCGCAGATCCCGCTGTAGTGGATCTTGACCAGCACCTGGCCGGCTGCCAGCTCTGACGGCAGCTCGACGTCTTCGACGAGCAGCGGCTTGCGGAGTTCGGTCAGGATCGCCGCCCGCATGGTTCTGGGGAAGGTCATCGCGGCTATTCGAAGTAGATGAAGGAATGGTCACCCGTGTAGCCCGTTTGCCTGAACCACCATGCCCATTCTTCTGGGGTGCAGAAGGCCTCACACGTGACTTGCCAGTAGAGGAGATTCGCCTTTTCGACTTCGGTGCGGTAGGCCTCAGCGCAGATGTAAATGTACAGCTCCTCTCATATATCTTTTATCATTATTCATATGATTTTCAAAATGAAGACTTCATGAAAGTTATCAAGCAAAAAACCAATAATAGTCTCCTTCATATCCCACGTCTTTAAATAATAACTTCCAATCATCAGTACTCATATAAGTTAAAGCTGTTAAATTCCATTTAAGCATAGAGTCTTTTTCTTTTGGGTTTCTCCAGGCATCATTCATAATAAAAGCATCTTTCTTAGATACCCTGGAAATTTCTCTTAAAGCCTGCTTACAATCTATTAAAGGGAGGTTGTGAATGGTGTTGATAGAGATAACTAAATCGAAATAATCATCTTCAAAGGGGAGATTATTAGCATTAGCATAAGAAATTCCATCTTTCATGGATTCTATACAGTTATCTATGGCGTAAGTTGAAATATCAACTCCAACTATTTCTGCTTTTGGAAGAAGCAAAGAAAAGTCATGCATCATAAATCCTTTTGCACAACCGACATCTAATATCTTGGAATCATTATTTAAATTATAAAAATCTTTAATGTGGGCAACTGTCTCAGTCCAGAATTTAGGGTTATAAGAATACCCTCCATAACCAGTCAGCCTATCCTTATCAAAATATTCAACATCAAATTTCCTTGCTATAGCCCTATCTATTTCTGTTACAAGAGCGCCTCTTTCATCAACTGGCCTATTAGAAACAGGATACAATTTTAGTAAATTTACTTCTTTGCCCATTTTTCCCCCTTTCCTTGCCTTTAGATGCCATATCTTTAAGGATTTGACTTGCGTCCCTGAGCCAATGCACCTTTCAAGTGCCCAGCCGTAATCTTAAATTCTTTGCAAAGATTCCGTACTTGCTTGATAACAGCCTTACGCTCCTCCTGCTTCGCCTCAACCATCTGCTGCTGCAGATTTTCCATTTCCGCTTTTAATTCGTCATAGCTTTTCATACTAATACCTCCCGTTCAATAATTCAGATCTTAGAATGGTCCTTTAAACCAATCCCCTGGAACATCATGTGGATGATCTTTCTTAAATCGATCTTCAGTATTAATAATGTCTTGTTGAAGAACTTCACAAACTGAATTAAATATTTCTTTAGCTCCTATGTAATATTTATCTGTCAAGCCAAAGCTTGTTGGAGAAGGCATATCCTCTAAAGCCAATCTCTTTGGCGGACAAGAAAGTACATTATGGCAATCCATAGAAACTCTTGCGATAATTTCACTTGCTACAGAAAAGCTCCCCGAAGAAGAGTCTAATGCCAGTAATCGTCCTGTTTTGTTAACTGAGTTATAAATTTTAGTCCAATCGATAGGGCTGGTTGATCTTAAGTCAATTAAATCACAAGATATTCCTTCCTTATTTAACTCTTCTATAGCGTGGAGCGCTTCTATTGTCATGTAAGACAAAGAAGTGATTGTTATATCAGAACCTTCTTTTACAATAGAAGCTTCTCCTATTGGTACTCTGTAGTCTCCTTCAGGAACTTCACTCTCTAGACCATGCAACCATCTATGTTCAAAGAAAATTACTGGATCATCATCAAATATGCTCTCTAAAAGAAGCCCTTTTGCATCATAAGCTGTTGTTGGAACAACAACCTTGAGACCAGGAATGTGAGAAAATAAAGATTGGAGATTTTGAGAATGTGTAGGCCCCTGACCCCAACCATGACCAACTATTAATCTAATAGTTATAGGAACCGAGCTCTGGCCACCAAACATAAATCTCCATTTAGCGGCATTATTTATTAATTGGTCCATAGCTAAAAGAAAAAAATCAACGCGTTGATGAACCATAACCGGCCTAATCCCGTTTAAAGAAGCCCCTATACCAACGCCAGTCATAGTATTTTCTGAAGTTGGAGTATCAAAAACTCTATTAACTCCAAACTCTTCCTGAAGATTAAGGGTAGTTGAGAAGACTCCTTTTGGATCAGGGACGCCCAGACCAAAAGTTATAACACTCTCAGACTGTCTCATCGCTAGAACCATTGCTTCATTTATAGACTGAGCAAAAGAAATTGTTCTCATATTACATTTAAATGAAAAGCCGTTTTAAAATCTTCATAGTCAGGGAAATCAGAATCGTCAGCATAACTAAATGCATCATCAATCTCATTTGTAATGTTTTTTGTTTCTATATCTAATTGTTCTTTTGACAGATTTATATTTATATCTTTTAAAGGGTCTTTGTCCTTCCATTCTAGATATTCTGCTTCTGACCTGTAACCTATGTCGTTATCATAATTTGGACCGCAGTGCTCCCTCCACCTAAAAGTATTGAATTCTATGAATTGGGGGCCTTGTCCCCCAAAAATTTTATCTTTTGCATTTGAAACCTTTTTTTGAACTTCTTCAACATTATTTCCATAGCCATGATCAGTCTGGATGCCCATTGCATCAACCATCTCATAAATCTTTCTTCCTTGGGGTTGTCTTACTGTTAACCCCGAATAAACCGAGTACAAATTATTTTCGCATATAAATAGAACAGGCAATGTATGGACAACAGCATAATTGATTGATTCATAGAAAGCCCCTTCTTCTATTGCTCCATCTCCAAAAAAAACACAACTTAAACCATCTTCTTTCTTCAACTTCAAAGATAACCCCAATCCAACAGCTACCGGTATTGTATTTCCAACAATAGCAGTACTTCCCATAAATCCAACAGATTTGTCTATCAAGTGCATAGAACCACCCATGCCTTTAGAGCATCCAGTTTTTTTTCCGTATAATTCAGCAATCATTCTTTTCAGATCGCCTCCTTTAGCAAGATAGTGAGCATGGGCTCGATGAGTGCTTAACACAAAGTCATTCTTTGTAAGATTACTACAAACACCAACGGAAATAGCTTCTTGACCAATTGACAAGTGTGTAGGACAACGCATCTTATTTTCAGTATATCTTTCAGCTATAGCTTCTTCAGTCATTCTAATTCTGAGCATTGAGAAAAAAAGATCTATATTATGTTGTTTAAGCAAAATCTTATTTTGTTAAATGTCTTATATTTTACAACAATTATCTTTTGATCAAGACTTATGTATATATTCTGAAGGCATTGTTTTTAATACCTGTAAGTTATTTTTAATCCAATCTACAGTTCTGTCTATCCCTTCATGTATGGAGATATTATCTTGCCAAAGCAGCTCTTCTCTAATCAGAGAGGAGTCTAAAGCGTAAGAATGGTCTTTTCCCAACCTCTCAGTAGTACTAACTACTAATTCTTCAGGGTCTCTATTTAATTTACGGCATATATTCCAAACTAATTCTTTTATAGAAATGCTGGTTTCAGTAGATATATGATAAGTTGTTCCAGGTATTCCTTTAGTCATAACTTGATGGGTGGCATCTGAAACATCATCAATATGGATAAATGATCTTTCTGAAGCTCCACCTCCATGCAAACTGAGTTTGTCTCCTAACAAGCATGAGAGAATTGTTTTAGGGATGATCCTATATAGCTGTTGCCCTTCGCCGAAGACGTTAGCAGCTCTGGTAAAAGTAACAGGAAATCCATAATTCTTATAAAAAGTCATCAGATGTAAATCACAAGCAGCTCTAGAGGCGGCATAAGGGGTATTAGGGGAAAAGTTGAATGACTCTTTAATCCAACCGTCAGTACTGCCGTAGACTTCTGGAGTCGTAAAATGCAAATAGTTCTCAATGAAGTCGAACTTTCGTAAAGAGTCATGAAGTTTGACTTGTGAGACTACGTTGGTCTGATACCAATCTTCTGGGGTCTTCCAACTCTCGGCAACCATACCTTGGGCGGCAAAATTGATGACATACGTGGGGCGTTCACACCGGATCAACTCCATCAGCGCGTCAAGATCGCGATTCAGATCGAGCTGGTGGAAGCTGAATGTGCCCGGTCGGGCGGTCCACTTGTAAGGAAGGAAGGCCGGATGCGGTTCCGGTGATCGGCTGCAGCCAATCACCGGGTAACCCATTTCGAGGAGGCTGTCGACGAAGCTCGCGCCCGAAAACGAGTTGCTGCCGATGACGAAACAGGTCTTAAGGCCGGCCAACCTAGACACTCCTCATTTCGCGGCGTCCCGCTGCATCCACTTTAGGTTGTAATAGCAAGGCTCGTCCTTGAGTTGACCGGATCGTTGTTTTTGAACGATTTCGTGGATTGCATCGTGGATGGACTTCTTAGGTCGGAAGCCGGTTGCCAACAGCTTGTCAGAGTTCATGCGATATGAGCGAGGGTCATTCGATTCGGTCACGATGATTTCGGCATCGACTTGGCCGGCCACCCGCTCTGCAATATCGATGATGGACAGATTCTCAAAGCCAGCGTTGAACACATCGGCATGCTCTGGATGATCGAGCATGAATAGGTAAACGTCGGTGATGTCGTCCATATGAATGTTGGGACGAGTCTGTCCACCGCCAAACACCGTGATTTCTTGACGACTGAGGGCTTGCATCGTCAGCATGTTCACTGACACGTCCAGTCGCATGCGGGGCGAATAGCCGCACACGGTCGCTGGCCGGATGACTTGCACAACCATTCTGTCGGCGTAGCTGCGCAGCACGCGTTCGGCTACCATCTTGGTCTTGTTGTATTCTGAGACGGGCTTAAGCTCGAGATCCTCGGTGACCTGTTCTTCTTCCTTGATGCCATAGACGCTTCCGGACGACGCATAGATAAATTGCGTCACGCCGTTTCTGACCGCTTTGTCGGCCAGCAACATCGTCGCCAGCGCGTTGATCTCCCAGGTCAATTTGGGATCCAGGTCCCCACAGGGGTCGTTTGCCACCGACGCGAGATGGATGATGGTGTGTATGCCCTCCATCGGGATGGCGTCGATGTTCCGAATGTCCTCCTTGAGGATGCGGAGCCTGGGATGCGGTTGAAGAAAGTCCCCGAACCATTGGGTATCGACGACTGTCACGTCGTTGCCCCGAGCAAGCAGTTTCGGCACCAAGACCGTACCCTTGAAACCGCAGCCGCCGGTGACAAGAATGCTCATTTCGCCTCCTGTTGACATTGACATTCGATTCAGGTCCGATCGGCTAAGCGAGAGTCCGGATTGTTGGATTGTGCCCGCAAGGCCATCAGGGCTGCACCGTCCTCCACGAGCCGCCCATGTTTGAGGCGCAAGAGGCGGTCGCAGTGTGCGACCGTGCTCAGGCGGTGCGCCACGATGATGAGAGTCTTTTGGCCCTGGAGAGAGCGCACAGCGTCCATGACGCCGAGCTCGGTGTCGGTATCGAGTGAACTGGTCGCTTCGTCCAACACCAGCACCGGCGGATCGTGGTACAGCGCACGCGCAATGCCGATGCGCTGGCGCTGACCGCCGGATAGGCGAATGCCGCGCTCGCCCACCATGGTGTCAAGGCCTTGCGGCAGATCGTTGACGAATTGATCCAACTGCGCAGCAAGGATGGCACGACATACAGCGGCTTCGTCGATCTCCTCGTTCGACAAACCGAAGGCGACGTTGCGGCGCAGGGTATCGTCGGTCAGAAAGATGGACTGTGGCACGTAGCCGAGTTGGTCCTGCCACCCGCGTAGGTTGGTCTGAATATCGATGCCGTCCACTCTCACGGCACCGCTGCCTGGGCTAAAAAGGCCGAGAACAATGTCTACCAGCGTGCTCTTGCCCGCGCCACTGTCACCGATGAAACCGACCGCGGCTCCCCTCGGAATCGACAGACTGATCTCGTTGAGCACCTGGTCTTGAGAGAGCGGGTACTGAAAGCTGATTTGTTCCAGGGTCATCGCGTGCCTGAATGGCAGCAACTGGCCGCGCTGTGGGGCTCTCGTGGCCTCAGACAGGCGCAGATCGTCTAGGACGGTGTCGAGCGCCGGTGAGGAGTACCGAATGCCCTGCATGGCGTGGAGCACCCGATGCACAGAGGGCATCAGGCGAAAGGCAGCGGCGGCAAATAAGCCTAGGGCCGGTAATACCGCCGCCACGGGCCTGCCCTGAAGGATCATCAAAATCACCATGCTGGCCAGGCCGGTGACGGCAATTAGTTCCAGCCAGAGTCGAGGGATCGCCTGTACTGCCGCATGGCGTTGTGCTACTCGAGCGCTGCCGACGTTGTGAATTTGATATTGGTTGAGGAAATCGCTTTCACGGCCGAGCAGTTTCACGTCTTTGGCGCCGCCCAGGCCCTGCTGCAGGTGCTGCAGACGCAACCCCTCGTGATACTGTACCTCCTTGCCCCAACGGGAGGTGAAGCTGCGGGTGAAGCGGCTCGCGCCCCACCCGGCCAAACCGAGCGTGCTCATGACCAGGAGTGCACCGAGTGGTTCAACAGCTGCCAACAGCGCCGAGATGCCGATCAACACCAGGATCTCAGTCGTCAGTTGGAGTCCTTGGGTGAGTAAGCTACAGACCTCGTCCACCTGACCCATGGCATTGCGGATCAACTGTGCAGAGTTGCGTCGCAGATGAAACTCATAGGGCTGGCGCAAGTACCCGGCGAACAACCGTTGTGACAGGTTGGCTTTCACCCGGTGGGCAAAGCGCGATTGCCCAAAGGTAAGCAAGGCCACGAACGACACCCTGAGCGTGGTTACCCCAGCCAGAGCCAGCATGCTAGCGACGACAAGCCACTCCTGGCTGGGGTTGCCGAGGCGGCTCAACCACGGCGCCAGCGTGGGGTAGCGCGTGGCCAGGTCGTCCTGAACTATCACGGCCAGCACGGGGATTATCAAACCGATACCGAGGGTCTCGAGAGCCATGCCGATCAACATCAAGCCCAGCAGGCCAACTGCGGCACGCCGATGGGCCGGAGTGAGTATGTGGACGATCTTCTGGTAGGCGGTCATTTCAAGTCTGGCCGATCAAGCCGGTCGAGTCGGTCACGCTGCGCTCGTGTCTCGTGTCGGAAGTTCTCTTGCAGCATCCTCTTGTGCCCTCGCCTCAACAGGTTTCTTTGGGTACAATCCGCTGCAAAGCCCGGACGAGGTTCCCATTGACGATTGGCAGAAGTGTATTAACAGTAGCATGAATTCTCCGGTTCCATTACTGCCGAGCGAGGAAGCCGACGCCTGTCTGCGCCAGGCCGCCGCATCGGCGCGCCGCCGTTATCCGAAAATCCTGCACAACCCCGGAGACGAATTTAATCGCGTTGTGAACTTCATCATGCGCGACTCCTACATGCAGCCCCATCTCCATCCTGGTCCGGAAAAGATCGAAAAGATCCATGTGGTGGAAGGCAAGATGGCCGTGTTGTTCTTTGATGACCTCGGTGTTGCGACCGACATCACTATTCTCGAACCAGGTCACACTGAGTTCATCGCGGTGCCGGCGTTCACGTGGCACACCTACGTGATGCTGTCCGAGCATGTGATTTCCTACGAGACGATGATGGGCGAGTATGCGCCCGCGACTTGGAAAGCATTCGCCCAATGGGCGCCCCAAGAGAACACCCCGGAGAGCGCCCCCTACCTTCAATTCCTCAGGGACGCGGCACTGTCGCGAATGTGATGATCCCCCCGACGTCCAACTCGCGAGGGTCCCACGGCGACCCCGCATCGTTAGCCGGGGAGGGCCTTTAGCCAGCGGAGTTCGTCCGAGAGATATCCATTCTCGTGGAGATACTCGAGTTGCTGAAGTCGGTAGAATCCCCGCCGCTTGAAAACCTCGTTTGTAAGCGACAGCTCCTGAAACCGGGTGGACATGTCCTTCACTCCCCGCTCCACTGTCCATTCGCATGCAAAGCGGGGCATCACCCGCCTGATCTCTTCGAACGACACTTTATACGTCCGGGCGTCCACGTCACCCTCCACTTTTCGATCACGAATCAGGCCGTCTTTGTCTAGTTCCGGATTCTCGGATAGGAATCTCAATTCGCACCCGGGGACGGCGGCCTGAACTATCTTCGCGATGTGGATTACTTCAAGGTTGTTGACTTCGTCGCCGACGTTCAGAACTAAGAGCTCGCCAGCACGGTAATCCAACTCAACCGCCCGCAGCACCGCTTGACACGCATCCAGGATGTGGACGTTCGGGCGCCACGCCTTCCCGTCCGAGTTCAGGACGATCACCTTCGTCGCGGCGGCCAGCCCCGTCAGCATGTTGACCACGACGTCAAAGCGTATCCGGGGCGACGATCCAAACACGGTAGCGAACCGGAGCGCGATCGGAGAAAACGTCGAGTCGGCAATCCCGCGCAGGTCGTCCTCGATCTGCAGCTTATTGAGGGAATAGGGGGTTTGTGGCTGCGGCGGAGACCCCTCCGTGAGCAACTCTTTACCTCCCAGTCCGTACACCGAGCAGCTGGACGCGAAGATGAACTTGACACCTAGCCGCTTACATCGTTTTGCGATCTCCAGGCTGTAGATACGGGTCGGGTCATAGATCTGCGCCGCGTCTAGCTTGCCCATGGGATCGTTGGAAATCCCGGCGAGGTGTACTACGGCATCGATGCCACCGAGATCCGCCTCCGTGATGTCCCGAGCGTCCCGCGGAACCGTTGCCAGCGACGACGGAGAATACAATAAGCAGGGCCTAAAGAACCCGGGATCGTAGCCGACGCAGTCAATGCCGTGCGTAGCAAGATAGTCTGTCAGGACGCTGCCAATGTACCCAGACGCTCCGGTGACTAGTACTCGCGTCATGTCAATTGTCTAACTGGCATGTGAAAGGTGGTAGTCGGTTCACGCGCGACGAATGAACGCGAGGGCCCGCGCATGGTCGGGCATGAAGCGATCTTCGTTCGCTCCGTAGTCCTCGTTCCGGCATCCGCGCCTGCAGAAGGAAAGCACTTCTACGTCAGCGCCTGACTGGCTGAGTTCAGCGATCAGAATGTCGCCGAACTTGGTGACTGTTTTCGAATCGTCCAAGAGCACCAATTTTCCCGTACGGCGGCACGATTGCAGCACTGTAGTCAGATCTGCGCCGGGAACGAAATTCATATGGAACACGTCGCTGTGCACGCCCGCACCCACTAACGTGTCATTCATGTCGAGCGAGTCGCGTAGAGCGAAATTGAGGCTCACAACCGTCGCGTCATCGCCCGACCGGTATCGAAACAAGCTGTCGTCCTCGGCATGCCATTCCGCTGGAACCTGAAGCGCAGGGGCGCCGAATTGGCGCTGGCTAAGACAAATGATTCGGAATCCAGGGCTCGCGAAGTGCCGATCCACCACCCCAGCGGCGTCGTCCGCGCCGTTAAGGCAATAGACCGGAATGTTGATGAGGGACGCGAAATCGCCAGCCCCGTTCAGACTCGACTGCGGGCCCTGGTACCCCTGGTCGCATACGATCACGAAGATGGTGAAACTACCCCACGTACTTCGCGGGCGGTACGCACGAATGAAGTTGAACGTGTCGCATGCCTGTTCCAACCCTAACACGAGAAAATCAAGCTGCTTGCCGAATAGCGCGGCCTGACCGCCGTCGAGGAGGATACCGAGCCCGACGCCGACATGCGTCAACTCGCAGTTTCCGACATTTTGGATCCGGCCGGCGGGATTCACTGTCAGACCGCGTGCCAGTCCGCTGAGGCGCGAGCCGTAATCTATGTTCTCGCCGTAAACAAAGATCGCCCCGCAACGTTCGGTGACTTTGTTGACCTGCTGGACGATGTGTGTGATGTAGGTCTGCTTACTCATCGTGGTCCCTCGCGATAACTTGCGCCTCGAGTCGGTCGAAAGCCACCGGACCAATCGCCTCCCGCAGATGGTACAGCGGGTCTTTCGGATGTTCGCCGAGAAGGAGTCCGTCCTCGAGGGCGATGTGCGTCGGATCTTCCGGCCAGCCGGGCGTGGGGCCGGCGTGCTGGTTGAACGTCTGGATGTCCATCTCGACCGCCGAAATGTGACCCTGAGACGCCTCGTCTCGTGCCGTGCCGAGCGCGACTTTCACATCGGGGAGGAGAGCGCCGGACACTTGCCGGTATGTCACGCCCAAGCCCGCGCATACGAGCGCAAGGTCGATCGGGGATCGCCGTTGCTTGATCGTCGAGCCCAGCGAAAAGTCGTTGTTCTCCACCACCACGACCAATCGGAGTTCATGGGTGCGGGCAAAGATAAGCGATTCCCAAAACACACCCTCCTCGATCGCGCCATCGCCCATCGCGACGAAAACCACTCCGGGTCTCTCAACCATCTTCCGATGCAGCGCGATGCCGGATGCTACCGCGAGAGCGTTGCCGAGAATGCTCGAGGCGTACGCGATGCCGGTATGCTCCATAGCGAGATTCATCGAAGCCATGTGCCCGACACCATCGGGACGCGACTCCAGCCGGTAGTGTGCCAACTCGGCCTCAAACGCCTTGGATCGAGCTAGGTTGTACGCGCCATTCCGGTGCGTGAGACACAAGACATCGTCCGGCTGCATCGTCAGGTCCATTGCCACTGCGGCGGCTTCGTGCCCAAACGCAAGGTGGATAGGGACCTTGAACTGCTTGGCCTTCAACATCTCGTTGAGAAGGTGCTGCCAGTACCTCAAGCGGATAAGGGCAATTGCTTCGCTATCTGAGTAGGCTTTCAAGGCTCCTCCTCACGCTTCGGCCGTGTCCGGTTTCAGCAAGCACCGAATAGACCCTCCTTGCCATTCCTCGTGAGACGTTGTTGCAGACTTCGTATAGAGGCTTCGTCCGTCGTGCAGCAGTCGTTCTCTCGTTCGGTAGAGGACAGCACGGTGTGCATCATTCTTGAATGACAGAAAGTAACCGCGCACCTCGTGGTTCGTAGGCGACAGCGACGTCCACCATCTCAGAAAGCGCGGCCCGCACGGCGGCTTGGTTCTCCGGCGGTACCACTAGGTACAAAAACCCGCCGCCACCAGCACCAGCGATCTTGCCCCCGAGCGCACCCGCCGCGCGGGCCCTCTCGTAACAGACATCTATTTCCGACGAACTGATCTTGCTGGCCAGGCTCCGCTTGGCCTGCCATCCGGCATCGAGAATGGCGCCGAGTCCTCCCGGATCGTTGCTTTGCTGCAGTAAAATGTCGCGGAAATCACCTGCCAGGTCGCGCATCTGGACAAGCGTCTCGCTCGTTTCCGTGATGTTCGCTCGCTGCTCTTCGAGTATCGAACCCGCGTCACGCTGCGTGCCCGTCCAAAAGAGCATACTGTTGCGAAACAGCGAAGCCGCGCCGTCGTCAGGCAACCAGATGTGATCCAGATGAACCCGGCCATCGGGCTGGAACGTAATGAAATTCAAGCCGCCGAACGCCGCCGCATACTGATCTTGCTTGCCTATGGGCCGCTTCAACATGCCGATCTCGACGTGGCATGCCTCTTCAGCCAACTGCCCGGCCGACACACTTTCCCCTCGCATCGTGTGCAGGGCGTAAAGGAGGCCCACGGCAAAGCTGCTCGAGGAACCCAGCCCGGACGACGCCGGTAGATCAGCCGCGGTCGCGATGTAGAGCGGAGGCTCGACGTGAATCAGGCGTAGACATTCACGCGCAACGTCGTTCTCGATCTCGTCGAGCGTGTCCACGTGTTCCGTCTTGGAATAGCTGAGACGGTAGGTCTCGTTGAACAGCGGACTGTGTCGCTTGACCGTCACGTAGAGGTACTTGTTGATCGTCGCGCTAATGACCGCGCCACCGTGATGCCGATAGAAATCAGGAAGGTCCGTCCCTCCTCCCGCGAAGCTCAGTCGCTGCGGGGACATTGTCGTGACAGATCGAGGCAGTGTAACGGATTGAGGCATTCGCTGATCTTCTTGCTTTAGATGGCTGGATAACGAACAAAGATACAGTCTCGCTTAGGCGTCGCCGGTCAGGGGGTCGATTCCCACTCGTCGAATCGCGATACGATCCACGGGACCAACTCAAGGAGTGTTTCAGAGACGCGCGCAGGCCTCGCCGCATCACCGTCCGCGCCGTGCCTTTCGTCACCGACGAGAACGCTCAGGCAGTTCGCATTATGCGCCGCTTGGCTGTCCCGAGGATCATCGCCAATGTAGATGGTCCGATCCAGGCGTAACTGATGCTCCGCCGACGCCTGAAAAAACATACCGGGGGCAGGTTTTCGACACTCACACCCGGCATCCCAGTGATGGGGACACACGTATACGGAGAGAATGTCAATTCCACGGGTGTGGAGTTCGTCACACATCTGTGTATTCACCTCTTCCACTGCGCAGGCGTCGATCATTCCGCGAGCGATCCCTGCCTGATTCGAGAGCACGAGGAACCGAAAGCCCTGTGCAGCGAGTTGCTGCATGGCATCAACCGTTTCATCAATCCAATGAAACTGTTCCCAGCTCGTGACGTACTCCGCGCGAGGTGGCCGGGCGTTGATGGTCCCGTCACGGTCGATCAGCAGAATGCGCTTGTTCGCGAGGTAACGCTCGGTGAGCTGCAGCCGATCCATGTCCGAGATGCTGTGGTACGGATCTCGGCTGACGAAGCCCGCCAACTGACGTTCGGCAGCGAGCCGCTGCAAGCCGTGCGTCAAGCTTGCGTCCGGATCGTCCATGAATGGCATGAGGCGGTCACGATCGACCACCATGTAGCCGATCTCGACGAACTCGAGCCCTGGCGCCGTGCGCGTCGGGTCATAGAGTTCCACCATTCCGTCGTCCTGCATCAGGCGGATGTTGGCGCTTGCCTTGGGTTGCACGACCAGGCTCACGACGGTTCCTCGTGTAGCATGGAACGCATGCAGCTTCTCGAAATTGATCGGCGCGTAGTTGTCTGAGTACAGTAGCAAAAAATCCGGGTCCAACTCCGCACGCGCCTCCAAGACACGCCGACCGGTCTTCCATTCCGCGGGTCCATGGGAATAACGGATATGCACACCGGCGGATGCACCGTTGCCAAAAAACGCGTGGATCATCTCGCCGCGGTAGCCGGTTAGCATGAGAACGCGGCGAATCCCCTGTTCCCGTAATTGCTGCAACAAATACGCCAAGAACGGTCGCCCATTCACGAGCGCCATTGGCTTTGGCAAGTTGTCGGTGAGGGGGCGAAGGCGTGTGCCCAAACCGCCGCACAGAATCACTGCTTGCTCCGGACGGCTCATATCTTCCCGTCTAATGCGTGCAGGGTCATCTCAATCCCGTCGGCAATCCCTATCTCGGGACGCCAACCCGTCGCAGAGTTCGTCCGGCTTATGTCAGCCCAGAGGCCGGGCCCCGGGTCCACACACACGAACGGCGGCGATTGGCCGTAGTGCCGCGCCACACGGTTCGCGATCTCACCGACGCTCGTTGGCCGGCCGCTGCCGAGGTTAAAGATGCCGGACGGCGCTTGGCATTGCGCGAGCATGACGAGTCCGCGGGCAACGTCGTCGACGTGCACGAAGTCCTGGACGGCGTTCGGCTCCCGCAGGGCCGGCACAGTGCCACGGGCAAACGACGCGTGCAAATACGGGATGAGCGAGGCACTGCGCTGACCTGGGCCGTACGCGAAAAAAATACGAGCCCACCGATAGTCAAAGCCCGCCTCGCGAGACACGCCTTCGAGCATGTTGCGAACGGCATTCTTGGTCGCTGCAAAGACGCCACAGTCGATCGGAGAATCTTCCTCTCGGACCGCATCGGCCGCGCGACCGTACTCCCAGCAACTCCCGGCGACGACCATGCGGCCAACGTTGGCCCGGACGAGTGTTTGAAGAAGTGCAACATTAGCGTCTAAATTGGCCCGACAACGCGCGAGAGAGTAGTCGGGAAGACCATCCCAGGCTAAATGGATACACCATTCGGGGGCGAAATCTTCGATTGCCTCCTGCCAGCCTCCGTCTCGGGTGATATCACCGACTACCGTACGGATCCCTGGCTGCTCGTCGTCAACCGCAACCCCACGCACAAGGCTCATGACCTCGTGCTCTGCCAGAAGAGGCATGAGGCGTCGGCCGAGAAAGCCGCGGCCGCCAGTCACGAGCACGCGCACGGCTATCAGCTCCGACCGAGGGATCCGGGATCGAAATCAGGATAGCTTGCGTCTTTCTTCGAGATCACCCGGGGCTCGCGTGGCCAGCGAAAGGCGAATGACGGGTCGTTATAGCGGAGTCCACGGTCTGCGTTTGGCCGGTAGGCCTCGCTCATGTAATAGTGAACTGTCGTATTCTGAGCCGTCGTGAGCCAGGCATTCGCGCACCCGGCAGGCACGTGCAGGCTGCGACGGTCCGCGGCCGAAAACTCGACCGAGACCCACTGAAGGAACGTGGGAGACCCGGGCCGGAGATCAACGACGATATCGAAGAGTGAGCCTGTGACGCACAGCAACGTCTTCGCTTCCTCGAACGGCGGCACTTGAAAGTGAAACCCCCGCAACGTCCCCTCATGCGGGTTCTCTGAGATGTTACCCTGTACTGCCGTGCTCGCTAATCCGTGCTCAGAAAGCTCCTTTGCACAGAAGGTTCGACGAAACACACCACGCTCATCGGAGAATATTTCGGGCTCGATCAGGCACACTCCGCGAAGTGCCAGCTCCGTGAACTTCATTCGAAATCGATGACCATGGGATCGCCGGGAAGGGGCACGATCACTTGTCCCCTCCAGCCATGCTCGGCTCGAATCTGCGCGAGGATCTCATCGCGGAAGTTCCAGGCGAGCAAGAGGATCACGTCAGGATTGAGAGCGAAAGCTCGGTCGGGTGGGACGATCAGAACATCAGTGCCGGGCGTGAATGTGTCGTGCTTGAGTGGCGCACGATCGACGATCACATCGAGCAGTCGATTGTCGATCCCACAATAGTTGAGCATCGTCGAGCTTCGCGCTGACGCGCCGTAGCCAATGATTCGTTTGCCCTCAGCCCTTCTTTCTGCAACGATCGATCGCAACGTCTTGCGGTGTTTCTCACAACGTCGGGCAAAGTCTTGCCACGGTTCCGGCCGGCCGGTGCCAACGGCGTCCTCGGCACGCACGGCCTCCGTGAAGGCGGGCGTATGTGCTCTCTTATTTTTTGAGAAATACACGACGAACGAGCCTCCGCTAATAGGGCTCGTGGTCACATCAAACGATGTGAGGCCGATCCGGCTGAGGAGCCGCCCAATACTGTGCAGAGAGTGGAAGTACAGGTGCTCGTGGTAGATCGAATCGTAGTGCAGTTCCTCGAGAATCACGTCGGCGCGGTGAAACTCGATGGCGCCGGTACCATCGGCTTTGAGACAGTGCGCCATGCCGGCCACAACATCGTTGGCGTTCGCGACGTGCGGAATGACATTCCGCGCAAACACTGCATCGGCCTCACCGCTCCGCTCGACAATGCCTTTGGCGACTTCGAGGCCGAAGAATTCGGGGAGTGTGCGGACTCCATCCCGTTCGGCCATCGCGGCAATATTTTGCGCAGGATCCACGCCGAGTACGCGATCTCCACGCTCAACGAATCGCTTGAGAAAGGTGCCGTCATTGCTTGCGATCTCGATCACGAACAGCGGACCGGCTTGGCACCGAGATACAAGTCGCTTGCAAAAAACCCTACTATAATCTCGCGCACCGTCGGACGTGCCGGTGACCCAGACGTAGTCCGTAAAGAGATTCTCAGGCGCGACTGTCTCGGTCAGCTGAATCGTGCCGCATTCTTCGCAGCGGCAGACGATAAGCGGATACGTGGGAAGCGTATCCGCCCGTTCGCGGCGCAGGTGGTTTGCGAGCGCTTGTCTGCCTAGATCGAGTACCGGTGTGATTTTCTCGCTCTCGCAAATGCGGCACGCGACAATCGTTGACGAAGGGTGTGTATTCATAACCATTGTAATTGCGCGTCGAAGTGGGCGGAGTCGCTAAGGTGTTTCACTGCGCGAGGCGACTGGGCCGCCAGTAGGGAAGGGCTGACGATTTCGGTCCAATGGATCCCCCCAACGCAATATCCTAGACCTGACCTTCGCGAGCACGACCTTTCCCGACCTGTACAAAACAAAAACAACCACTTGCAGTGTTAGTAGCGTCCCGACATCAACCGAGAGACGCCTCAAGAACTTAGTCAAGTTCCAGGAATCACTTAAAAATGGGAGAAACCTTCCCTTAAGGAGCAGAGTCACACTGTTCGAAAGTGTGAAGACAATGAAACTAGATGCTAACCATCGAGAGACCTGAGCCCGTTGCGGTTCTCCATACAGGTCTATTCCTAAATGCTCTTGAGACTCCTGAATGAGTTCTGCCAGTCTCTTTGCCACAGCTTCGCAAGAGCATTGGTTTCTTATTTTTGCCGCCCCACGAGCTGCTATTCTCTTGGCCTCATCTTGATGGCCAAGGAAATACGAAATTTTTTCGAGCAATTCTGCTTTATTCCTGAAGAAGACAGTGTCGACTCCATCCTCTAGCAATTGCCCTAGGGAGATTGAAAACTCGCTGACGCAAAATCCCCCCGCTGCGATAATCTCTAAAGGCCTCGACTTATATCCTCTAATACGCTCGTACAGCACATGATCAAATCTGTCCAAATACATGGTGATGCCAGTAAAACTCAGATTAATAGCAGAGTTACGGAAAACTGAGTACATGTCGTCGCGCGACAAGAATAGTGGATCGTTATCCCCGCTACTTGAGAAATACGAAACGGCAATCTCGTTTCTTGCCAAAAAGCGTACAAACTCTGCCCGGCTGGGCTTACCCTCATCGACTCTGCCAACAAACGATACACCATACTGCGGATCAGACTCGACCTGCTCAGGAATTTCAAGCGGAATATGGATGGGAGGCACAAAAAATTGCGCGTTTACGCCTGCCTGCCGATAGCGATCAACAGAAACATAATCCGTAGTAAGGACCAGATCAGCGATGGTAGCGTAGGACGAACTAATCCACTCAAACTTGAACTCATCGTCAATCGCCAGTAGGACTATGCTTAAACCATATTCTCGCTTCAGATCAAAAATGATAAAGGGATCATATATCGGCGACGAAATGTCGATCAGCAATAGTGATATATCGTTGTCAGCAATCTCTTGTCTTATTTGATCATATAGAGCGTAGGTGCCGTATTTCGAAATCACATCGTGAGCAAATATGACTTTATGATATTCAGCTGCCAGCCCAAAACAATCTGGCCAGAACCGAGTAAGAGAATCCTCGGCTGCCATGATGTATAAGTGGCTCGATGGGTAATTCATGGTGAGGTGGGGTCGATGCAGAAAAGAGATGGAGGTGTTTGATGAAGTCGGATCAAATGGGGCTGCGCCACAGACAAGAATCGTTTATCAAATTTTCTCAATGTTCTTCTCGACGCTGCGGCTGTGATTTGCGAGCATGCCATCTCAAGTAGCGGTACCCGGCAACAAGGGTGGCACCTCCAATGTGCTCAGCATGATTTAAGATCTCTTCCAGTGCGTCAGGAGAAAAATACTCAAGGGGCCCCGTCCCGATTTCTTTGGTTGCGGCTGACTCTGTGAAAGGTCCCTCGCAGCGGGCGTGAAACAAGGCCACACGTCCCTCAATAAGTCCGGCATCCGGTAGATATAGGCCCAGGCTCTGCAATCTCGTTGGATCACAGACCAATGCCGTTTCCTCTTTCAGCTCGCGCACGGCGGTCTGCTTGGCAGTCTCGCCGAGGTCAATAAAGCCAGCCGGCGCCTGCCAAACCTCTTCCTCTAGCTGGTGGCGCCAGCCCCGCATAAGGCCGATCTTGCCGTTCACCTCGGGCAGCACACACACGCCAACGATGCCCTTCGGCGCGGACAGTTTTGGCCGCACGACCAGGAAATCGTCCACAATTTCGCCGCTTGGCGTCTCGACAGTATCGAAGAACACTTCGAACAGTCGATTGGCGCAGGCGAGGCGCCGGCCAAGCCTGCGGTAGCGGTATACGTCAACCATATCTCTAGATAGCCGTTTCCCCGATATTCGCCTGCCACCATACGAGGGTTTTCGCGATGCCGGCGTCAAGCGAGGTTGTGCGCTTCCACCCCAACTCCTGCTTAGCCTTGGCGCAATCAAGAAAGAGGCTGCTCTTGATAGTCGGTTGGCTGAGGTCGTGTTCAATGGCGAGCGTCCGGCCTGATTTCTGCACGATCTTGCTCACCAGATCCCTGATGCTGATCGCCTCGCCATAGCCGCAGTTATACAGGCCAAAGGGCGTGTCCTGACGATGGATGGCCTTGTCCACAAAATCGATTAGATCCTCCACACAAAGTAGATCGCGCGCTTCTTCGCCGGTGCCCCAAACGGTTATTTTGCCGTCTTGTGCGCTCATGACCTTGGTGACCGTGGCGCCGAACACGTGGCTGCGCTCAAGGTCGTACTTGTCATGCGGCCCATAGATGTTGCTATGGCGGATGGCGGTGTATTTTGTGGAGCCGATGCGCGAATAGAACTCGCACATTTTTTCGATATAAACCTTGGTCCAGCCCACCCCGAAGTAGCGTGGGTGCAACGGCACGTTGGCATCGAAATCCACTTCCGTGAGTGCCTGTTCGCTGGACTGCAACATCACGGTACAGCTGAAAAACACCACCTGGTCGAGCTTCTTCTCAAATGCTGCGCGGAAAAGAAGGGAGTTCATAACCGCATTGTCCGTGGTGTGTATGAATGGCCGGGCAACGATGTCTTTTGAGCCGGAAGTCGTGGCGGCTGCCTGTATGACAATATCGACGCCGCTCAACGCCCGATCTACATCATCTGGGTTGGTAAGGTCGGCCTTGATCCAGGTAAGACCCGGGCACTCGAACGACCGCCGCTTGTTATGCACCCCGACGACCTTGTATTCGCCTGTGCGGGCGTAATGTTCGGCAATATTGCGGCCGATAAAGCCGGTCGCGCCGCAGATCAGTAATGTTTGCAAGATGCGTGTCCTTTAGGAAAGTGGCTCCACCGTAGAATCCGTGGGTGGCCTGAACTGCGGCACTGTGGTCGAACGGGCGCCTTGAGGGAGCGGCAAGCATCAGTGCCCGTCCTCCCAGGCATGCGCTTCTGTTTTCTAAAGCGCCCCCAGAGAACCTCAACAAGAAGGCGCCTTCTTGCGGGAGGACTGCCAGTGCTTCTGAGACTACGTCTCGTGGGCTTGGGCGGGCAGGTTTGCCGAATCCAAAAATCCATCCATCGATTTTTCTGAAGAACCAGCAAGCTAACGTCCGCCGTTGACGGGGAGAATGCTGCCTGTTACGTAGCTTGCCTGTTCGGACAGCAACCACAGTATTGCCTCCGCAACCTCTTCGGCTTGTCCCATGCGTTTGAGCGGGATGCTCTTCACCAGGTGTTCCCTCGGTTCGGGGCTCAGGTCCGCATTCTGGCCGGTATCGATCACGCCGGGGCTGACCGCGTTAATCCGGATGCCTTCTTCGGCCAATTCCCTGGCAACAGCGACAGTCAAGGCATTGATGCCCGCTTTGGCGGATGCGTAAGCCGACATGCGATTGCCGCCAAATCTAGCTGTCTCAGAGGATATATTCACGATCGCCCCACCGGCGCCACCGCGCGTAGCGCTCATGCGCAGTGCGGCCGCACGCACGCAATAGAGCGCTCCTAGAAGATTGACACCTATGACTTGCCCAGCAATGTCTGGAGTCAGATTGAGGATGCCGCACACTCTGCCCGTCATCCCCGCGCCGTTCACTAGCGCCTGCGGTCGCCCCATGTCTCGGTCGATGTCCGCAAAAAACCGCTCCACACTGGCGGGATCGGCAACATCCAGCGGAAACGCTTTCGCTTCGCCACCTGTTTGATGGATTTCCCCCACCACGGCTTCTGCCTCCGCACCGTTCGCGTGAAATCCGACCGCCACGCGGTAACCGCGCGTGGCGCCCAAGCGAGACGTTGCGGCACCTATACCCCGACTGCCACCGGTCACGACCATGAGAGGATTCGAAGCGGTCATAAGACGGAACGCTAAGGCACCGCTTTCGGTGCCAGTGCCGAGTCGGTAAAAGCGTTGTAGCGTTGCTCAGAGACGGCGCGGTTGGCCTTGTACCAGGCGAACGTTTCGGCGATGCCCTTTTCCACATCGACCCTAGGCTTGAAACCGATTGAGACTGCGCGTGTCATGTCCATCAGCCGCTTGGCGTCGCCCGAGGGCTTGCTCGTATCCCACTCGATTCTCAGACCTGGGACGTTTTCCGCCAAAATCTCCGCGATCCGACGCACCGTCACACCCTCGCCACTGCCGAGGTTGACGGGCAGGGAGTAGCCCTGCTTGACCGCCATCATCATGCCTTCCGCCACGTCACGTGCGTGGATGAAGTCGCGCACTGCGGAGCCGTCTCCCCAGACCACCAGAGGATTCTCTCCCGACAAGACACGATGGATCAGAGAAGGAATCACCATGGCGTTTTTCGGATCGAAGTTGTCGTAAGGTCCGTAGACATTGGCCGGCCGAACGATCGAAATCTTGTCCCAGCCATATTCGATCTTGTAGGCATCGGCCTGTAGTTCACCCATGCGCTTGGCCCACCCTGCAAAACGATCATTTGGCGATGGGAAGGTTTTCCAGACATCATCCTCATAAAAAACCTCAGCTGGCGCATACACACCTATGGAGCTCGTGAAAAGATACCGTTGTACGCCTTGGCGGCGAGCCGCTTCCATCATGTTGGTATTGAAGGTGATGGTAGGCACGAAAAAGCTTGCTGGACGCGTTGCTGTCATGGCCGGCGAGCCCTTGACTCCGGCCAGCTGAAACACAATTTCGCAGCCCTCCGCCACTTCCATACACTGGACGAATTCTCGTAAATCGACGCGCCTAAACTCGACCCCGTCCGGCGCCCGCGAAGGATCGTCAAGAGCGGCTATGCGCACCTTGGCTCCCGCTGTCTGAAGCATTTCGACCAATGGCCTGCCGATCAAGCCGGTACCGCCGGTAACGAGAACCTGTTTCCCCGTATAGAAAGTCATGCCTACCTCTGAACAGTTATGGTTGGGGCCTTCAAATCAAGGTTGCGAATGCGCTGACAGGAGTGAGCGACAGAGGGCTGTGTGGAGCGGCTTTATCGCTGCTCGCTGCCAACGCAGTAGGGTATCTTAGCTGCTGCATCCTTATTTCTGCAGTCGTGATCACACGTTGCCATGGCATGTGTTCTTGAGCATTGCGTAGCCCTTGATCAATTCACTGATGCCGTCATCGAGAGAGAAGGCGGTTTGGAAAGCGGTGGCTTCGATCTTGGCGTTCGACACGATGTAGTTGCGTTGATCTGGATCCTTCCCTATAGGCGCATCGATGAAGGTGAAATCGGGCACCTGTATCTGAATTTTTTCGCAGAGTTCCTTCTTGGAGACATTGGCGTCAGAAAGGCCGACGTTGTAGATCTGGGACTTCATCTTGTCGTAGTTGGCGATCGCGTGCTGGAACACGCTTGAGACGTCACGTACGTGCACATAATTACGCTTGAAAGAGCTTTCAAAAAGCACGACGAACCGATCGTGGATGGCACGGTAGGTGAAGTCATTCACGAGCAAGTCTATCCGCATGCGCGGTGACATACCAAACACGGTGGCGAGGCGGAAGCTGATCGCGTTTTCGCGTTGCATCAACTCCTTTTCAATCCCGACCTTTTCCTTGGCGTAGAGAGAAATGGGGCGCAGGGGAGACTCTTCGGTACAGAAGTTATTCTCGTCACCGGTACCGTAGGCGCTGTTCGTCGTCGGCATGAGTACGATTTGCTGCTTTGACAGCAACTTCAGCATCAGCGTGATGGCATCGTGATTGATTGTGGTCGCACCAACCGGGTCGAGACTGCAAAGAGGGGCCCCAACAAGCGCTGCCAGCGGAATGATGATGTCGGCTTGACTTATCAACGGTGCAACAGTGCTCTCTATGCGTATGTCGCCCTTCACCACGCGGAAATTCGGATCGTGACACACATGGTTCAGGCTAGCCTGCTTGTACATGAAGTTGTCCAGCACCGTCACCTTGTGGCCGGCGTTGAGCAAATCTGGAACCATGGTGGAACCGAGGTAGCCAGCACCGCCGGTGACGAGGATATTGCGGCTCATTTTATATTTTCCTTGTTCGTCCAAACACTAGGCACCGAATGTGGCCCATCCCACACACTTGAAGAGCGCGTGGACCGATACGATCAGCGATTCCTCGATGGTGCTGGTGGCTAGGCCAAGTCGACGATCCGGTCGTTAGGCATCAGCTTGGTTGTACCGCCAACACGCCGGCAGGAGACCATACTCGGCACTCGTATGGCGTCGCACTGCTCCAGCGCTTTGAGAGAATGTTAGGAGTGTGCTCCGAGGTGGTTATGCTGAGAACCATGTCCTCATCAGAGGCCCTGCGAGAAGGCTCCGTAGGAAACACCAGTTCATAGCAATAGTCGCTGCCGATGGCCGTGAGCATTGAGATTTACAGAGTGAGGACCTGAGCATGGAACAGCGCACGATCACGCTCCAGTTTTCTGAAAATGATGCCCGTTGCTTGCTGAGCCGCCGTTCCTCACCATGTAGATACGACTGCCACGTTGGTTTTGTTGACCACCACCTACAGTGTGAATGGATGCTTCCAGGTTCTGCTTGCGCCGGTCAATCGGCTCCAGGAAAGCGTGTCCCTTTCTATACTTTCAGCAGTGCCGGAGCGCGAACGTAGTCATCCGGTACGCCAATATCAATGAAGGTACCGGTGAACTCGATGCCGAACAGGCGCTGGCCGGAAGCCATTGCAGCCGGGAAGACGTCGTCTTCCAAAGAGATCGTGTCACCGGAGGAAAATCCTCCGCCGTGTAACGCACGCGGGTGCACCCAATACACGCCTCCATTGGCGAGGCGTCCCGGATGGCCAGTGCCTGATTGGAGTGAGATGATTTGCCCTTGTGGTGATACCTCCATGCCCATGTACCGCCGTTCTTCGTCTGCACGGAACAGGGAGAAGCACCAGTCTGCATCGTTTTCCTCCGCGAACTCGGCCAAAACCTTCAAGCCTGCCGCAAAATAAGTATCACCGTTCAACAGCAAGAACGCATCGGCTGGATCGACTTTTTCTGCGGCTAACAAAAGACCGCCGCCGGTGCCAAGAGGCGTGCCTTCAATGACGTAATCGAGTTCGACACCCTCGTAGCTACTGCCGAAGTAATCGACGATGACCTGGTGCCGGTAGCCGACCGAAAGCACAAATCGTCCCACCCCTTGGGCAATCCAATAATCGAGTTGACGCGCAAGAAACGGGCGCCCCCCAATGGGTGCCATCGGCTTAGGCAGATCAGGGACGGCACTGCGAAGCCGCTTGCCCAAGCCGCCAGCGAGGATGACTGCGGTCGTCACTGCTAGCTCATACCTGGTTCAGGATTGCGCAAAGCTCATCCACTTCGCCATCCCTTAGGTCGGGAAAGTTGCCAATGTAGAAGCCATAAAAGTGGACGTGTTCGGTTTCGGGGAACTCACGATGATGGCCATCCGGCACAATGCCCTTCAAATAGGGCTGACGGATCTGATTGCCGCCGCCCGAGCTGCCCCGCCGGAACTCGACACCGCACTCGCGCATCTTCTGCATGAGGCGTTGGATCAGTTCGTCATCCGGGTACTTCAATACGAGGTTGAAGGCGTAGTTGCTAGAGCCTTCCAGCTTGAAGTCGGTTCGGTACTTGTCCGAATCGATTTGTTTAAGGAAGCGCAGCAAGTTTCTTGTGCGGCGTTTTACAGTTCGATCGAGACGCTTGAGTTGGCTACGGCCTATGATGGCGCCGATTTCGGTATTACGTGTGTTATAGGCGGCGAAAGCAAAAATGAAATCCGGGTTCAATTCGGGGTTTGCCGACTGATGGGCTCTACGCACTGCAGGATCGGTGGCTTCACGAACCATGCCATGAGAGCGCAGCATACGCACCTTCTGATACACCTCTGCGTCATCTGTGCACACCATGCCACCTTCGATGGTACTCATGTGGTGGGCATAGTAGAAGGAGAAATTAGATATCCAACCAAAACTGCCCAACTTCTTACCGTTGTGTGTTGCTCCGTGCGATTCGCAGACATCTTCGATCAGCGGAATCTTACGTCGTTGCAGTTCCTCCAGCAGGTCGTCGGTCAGTCCGTCAAACCCTTGCACGTGGGTGAGGAACACTGCGCGCGTCTGGTCATTAACCTGGGCCAGAATCTGTGCGGGATGCATGGCCATGGTACGTGGGTCGATATCCGCAAAAACTGGCTTGAAGCCATTCTGCAAAACCGATGTGACATCGGAAACCCACGCCAGAGGGGGGACGATGACTTCCCCGCCCCCGGGATGACGAATCCTTAGGATTGCCATCGTCAAGAGATTAGCCGATGAACCAGAATTGACGAATACGCTGTATTTTACGCCCAGCCATTCGGACCACTCGGCTTCGAAGGCTCGCACGTTGGCACCGTGGGTAAGCATCGGGTCGTCCTGCTTCAGATGCTCGATCACTGCGTCCAGGTCTTCGCGAAGCATATTGTTTCGCATCAAAGGGAATTTCACTTTTTTCTCACCAGCCTCTGTGCACTCCTTGCAAATCCATCGGCCTTCTGGCTCGTTATTAGAAAGGACCCTTGAATTCGAAGGCCTGCAATTCAGGGAGCTCCTCGGGAAACCAATCGGCTGTATCGCTGCAGACCAGCCTGTGGGCCACTGAGGCGATATTGCGCGGGTTGGGATAAAATTGCGCTTCGAGCGGGGGCGTTGTCGGGCAGGTCACCGGCGCAAAACCCATTCGGCGGATGCGTATGTCGGCACTGCCCTCGAAATGTTGGGCCGCCTGAGCTGCGATCTCCGCCGCTGCGCCGCAAGTCGTCCAACCGTTGTCAACCACTACCAGCCGCCGTGTTTTTCTGACCGATTCGTAAATGGTTTCCAAATCAAGTGGGCTCAACCAGATCGGGTCGATGACCTCAGCCTGGATATCGACGGTTTCGAGATAACGGCGCGCTCGCATACATTCGAGTTGCATATAAGAGATACCTACGAGTGTTACGTCCTCGCCCACGGCGGTGACGCGAGCCTTGCCGGGGCGCACTTCGTAAGCTTCCTCCGGTACGGGGCCATTTTGGTGATGTACCAGCCGATGCTCGACGTAGACAACGGGATTGTCATCGCGGATTGCGGCGATCAAACACCCTTTCGCGTCATAGGGCGTGGACGGGGCGACAACTTTCAATCCAGGTACATGCATGAAGAACGAATGCAGCGCTTGTGAGTGTTGCGCGCCCTGACCCCAACTGCGCCCAATCATTGCTCGCACGACGAGCGGCACGGAAACCTGCCCGCCGAAAGTGTAACGACTCTTTGCAGCGATGTTGACCAACTGGTTCATCGCCAACATCAGAAAATCCATACGGATGTGGATATGCACTGGCCGTAAGCCCGCGACAGCCATGCCAATGGCAGCACCAGTCATTGCATCCTCGGCGAGTGGCGTGCCGAACACTCGGTCAGTGCCGTATTCTTGCGCAAGATCACGCGTCGTCCCGAGAATCGCTTTGGGGTCATCCACGTCGAGGCCAAACACGATCACAGTTTTGTCGCGGCTCATCTCCTGATCCAATGCTTCGCGTACAGCGTCCGCAAAGCCGATTTCACGACCAGGTGTCGAAGGCGTAATGGAAGCAGGTTCTAGTTTGGTGGCAGCGCTTTCCTTGAAGACATCGGTATAAAGCTGGGCGACATCAGGAAACGGGCTCTCCTCGGCGAACCGGATGGCGGCCTGAATTTCCTGTTCGACCTCGGCCTCAATTTGAGTGCGACGTTCAGGAAGAATCTTGCCACCAATGACTTTGAGATCATCGCTGTCTTTCCATTTTTGGACATCCTTAGCACTGCGGTAGCCAAGATCGAAATCGTCTCCTGGGCCAACGTGCTCCTTCCAGCGGCAGGTCATGCATTCGAAAAAAAACGGCCCGCCCTGACCTGCACGGATGGCAGCAGCAGCGGCAGTCACGCACGCATGTATGGATACGGTGTCATTAGTCTCTATGCGCTCGGCAGGGATGCCGTACCCACGCACCATGCCACTGATATCAGCCAAGTGCTGGCGTTGATTCTGGTGCGTATGGATGGCGAGCAGATTGTTCTCGCAAATGAAAATGAGTGGCAATTGTTTGATGGCAGCGAAATTTAGGCTTTCGTGGAACGTACCTTCCTCGGCCGCGCCATCACCCATAAAAACCACCACAACCGTTTGTTCGCCACGGTGTTTTGCCGCGTAAGCACAACCGACGGCCTGTGGAATGGTCGTGGCAACCACGGCAGATGTGCCCATCATGCCTTCTGAGACGTTGGCCAGGTGCATTGACCCGCCCTTGCCTTTGCAGCAGCCCGTGGCCTTGCCGTACAACTCGGCAAAAAATCCCTTTAGGTCGCCGGTCTTGGCGAGGTATAGCGCGTGGCTGCGGTAGGTGCCAAACACTGTATCACCGGCCTGTAATGCCTCACAAACACCTACAGACACAGCTTCCTGCCCAATCGAGAGATGTACCGGGCTTTTGATCTTGTCCGTGGGATAGATACGGACTACTTCCTCTTCTGCACGACGAATGAGATAAAGCGAACGGTAAATTTTTTCTTTGTTCATGACATTAAGCTGGGGCCGTAGCTTCTTGGGGCGTCTGCGACATTTCACATGGGCAACTCATCGCCGAAGCCATCGCCAATGAGGTACGCTATCGTGATCAGGTTCTGTGATGTTCGGTAGCTTCGGGCTCTAGGTTTTGTTGCCTGCACGAGGCTGTTGATGCCTTCAAGGATCCCGCTGCTGATTGTGCGAGTGCCACCACCGCAGGATACCTCGTTGGTGATCGCGCAGTGTAGAAGCAAAATTTGACCATCCGAGCAATCTTACTGGACCTCGGAGGACCCTTCTTTTGCGACTTGACTCCGCCAGTGATCAAGAAGGAAGGCTACGCTTTCTTCGAATGAATATTGAGGTTTCCAGCCGGTAGCTTTGTCGAATTTTTCTGTCGAAGGTATCTGTAATGTCACGTCGGCAGGTCGCAGCAACGCTGGGTCTACGCGTGACGGTATGGGCGTATTGGCCAGCGATTTAAGAAGGTCGAGAAAATCACCAACAGTGATTGTGGTTTTGCCGCCGATGTTGTAAGCCTCGCCCGGCGTGCAATACAGAGCCGCGGCCCAATACGCTCGCATGGCGTCACGCACGTCAATAATGGTGCGCACGGAATCGAGATTGCCATGAGTCAATTCTTTTTGTAGCCCACGCTCAATGCGCGCCACTTGCCGAGCGAACGAGGTTGCGAACAGGTCAAGTCGGCGCGGGTTCAAGTAGGCAAACATGCGCGTGCAGATGACGGGGATCTTGTAGGCTGTAAAATAAGTGTAGCCAAGTAGGTCTTGCGTAACTTTAGACACGGCGTAGGGACTCGCGGGCCGCATCGGTGTTTCTTCGCGGATGGGCACGTCTTTTGGGTCAACTTGTCCATAAACTTCCGACGTGCTGCACATCTGAAAGATGGGATTCAGCTTTGCTGCGCGAATGGCTTCGAACAAGTTGGCCGTGCCCATGATGTTGTTGTTCATCACGCTTAGCGGTGTCTGGAACGAGGCGCGGACATTGGCGTGCGCAGCGAGATGGAAGATAACGTCGGGCCGAACTGTTTCTAACGTAGCGAGTATGGAACTGAAATCCATTAAATCGCACTCGTGGACGGTCACGCTGGGGCGGATGCTACTCAGGTTATCCGCCGTACTGGTGCTGTGCCAGCGGCCGATGCCGTGGACTGTGACATCAGAATGCTGGCGAACGATGTATTCAGCCAGATAGCTGCCACCCGAACCGGTGATGCCAGTGATTAATGCACGTTCGATGTTAACACGAGTCTTGTTCATGCCCACTTGCTCTTGTGAATCACGTGGTTGCCAAGATTCAAGGTACCCCGCTTAACCCATTCCGGTCGGCTGATAAAGAACTACTCGACTGCCCGAGTCTTCAAACTTGAAAGGCACATGGACCAAGTGCTTTAGCCGTTCACGGACTTGCGATTGTAGTTTGGGCTTCACGAAGAGCAAGAGAAAGCCGCCACCACCGGCACCGAGGATCTTGCCTCCGGTTGCTCCCGCGTCCATGGCTTCTTCGTACATGGTGTCGATTGCAGGCGTTGAAACCTTGTCGCTAAGACTGCGTTTGCAAAGCCAACTTTGGTGCAGGAGTTCACCAAACTCCCCGATTGGGCTGTTTGTGTTCTGGAGGACCTGAATGGCGTTATCAACCATCGCTCCCATGCGCTTTAGCTCGACCTCGCAGCTTTTGAGGTTTGCTATTTGCGATCTTGCGACTTCTGACGAGATTCTGGAGAAGCCCGTAAAAAAAAGCATCAAATGACTCTGAAGTTTGTGTAAACGATCTTCTGCCAAGATGATCGGGGATACCTGGAACGTGCCGTTACGCATGAACTCAATACGATTGAAGCCGCCGAAAGCCGCTGATATCTGATCTTGCGATCCTACAGTTTCATTGATGATTTGTTGCTCGATGTGAATCGCACTTTTTGCAAGTTCTTCTTTCGAAGTGTACTTGCCCCGCAGTGCCGCCAACGCCTGAACCAGACCAACCGTGAAAGATGAACTGGAGCCAAGCCCCGATCGTGCGGGCAAATCACCGTCGTGGTGAATTTCGAGCCCCTCATCGCAAGCAGCCCAGCCCAGAACTGCGCGTACCGCAGGGTGCTCAATCTCATCCGCACACTGGACGTTCTCTATACGGGAATAGACTATGCGGTGCTTGTACTCAAAGAAGGGAGGAAGATAACGACAGCTGATGTAGCAATACTTGTCAATCGTGGTGGCCAAGACCACCCCACCATGCTCCTGGTACCAAGCCGGATAGTCGGTGCCGCCGCCGAAGAATGAGATGCGGAATGGGGTGCGTGTGATGATCACAATGAGGTAATGTAAGCCCTGTTGTCTGTGGTTCGAATCAACTGCTGCCAATCATCATATTTGAGTAGTGCACCTATGGTGAGGGCTTGCAGGCGGAATCAAGATTGAGGTCAGCCAGCGAGTTGACCAACTTAACCTTTGGGCAATGCCTGATGACCGTTGGTCGCTCACGGACCCCGTGGCCCGTCCTCACATGGACGAGATGCTTGACGCTCGCACGGACCGCCGCCTCCAGGTCCACCCATTTATCCCCTACCATTACCGATGACTCAAGGCAGATATTCAAATCCGCTGCCGCTTGCAGGATCATGCCTGGATTCGGTTTCCGCCATGTTGCCTCAGTTTCGGTCGGGTGATGGGCATTGGCATAAACCGCCGCAAGCGGTTGATCCAAGTTTAAGAGATCAAGCATGCGCTGGTGAACCAAGCTGTATTCAGCCCATCCGAACAACCCCTGGCCGATGCCAGATTGGTTCGTGACGACCACAATGGGTAGTTGGAGTTGGCGCCAGGACTCGAGTTTTTCAGAAACTCCAGGATAAAGCTCAACCTGCTCCGGATCCTGCAAGTAATGCTTCTCTACAATTATGACGCCGTCCCGATCCAGAAAAATCCCCGGGGTCTTGGCGCTCGAACACCTTGATTTATCATAGATTTCGAACCAGCGATTCTCGTCTAGAAGCGGCATTTCATTCCGCCATGACAACACACCGACCCACGATCCTAGACCCGCCTCGAATGGCGTTCTCTCCGCTCGTGCAAAGACAAGGTTGCTGCACTCACTGCACTGGTGCTACGAGTGCCGCACCGATCTTGAGGCCCATGCCGCGCGCAATCGCCGACACCCAGATGATCAACTGGCGCGCCGCCCGCACCTCACGCACGACCCCCCGGATCCCGCGGAGTGGCCCATCCTGGACGATCACCTCATCCTCCGGCTCGAACCTAGCCTCAGCAGGCATGGGCTGCACCGTGGTGCCCCCCCGCGTGATCGCCCGCCGCAGCTGCTGAATGAAGTCATCCGAGATCTGCGCTGGTCTCCCTCCACCCTTAACCACCGTGAGTACACCGGGAGTGTGGAGCACTGTATGCCATTTGGCCGCAGGGCGCGCGAATAGAAATCCGGGGAAGAGAGAGGTCTCCGCTTCGCGCCATCGGTCGCTCCAGCGTCGCCTATCAGTCACAGTCGGTAGCCAAGGTTCCAGGCCCAGAGATGCGATTCTGGACTCCACCATTTTCTCCGCGCGCGACTTCGTCCAGACACGAAACAACCATTGGGCGCAGGCCTCAGAGATGTAGCAACATCGCTCATGGGCACACCGATGCATGGTCAGTCACTACGCGCGAAAAACCAACAGGCAAGAGACACCTTGCGTGATTCCCTGCAACTGCGAGAGAACGCCCTATTCTGCGTCCCCGATGAGCTCACTTTCCCGCTCCAACTCCTCGATCTCCTGACGTAAGGCTTCGTATTTCTTCACTTTGCGAGCAAGGAACCGCCGCGTCAGGTCGGCCTTCGCGGCGACCCCTGCAGGGGTCAGAAGATACAAATAGGCGAGCCTGTTGCTGCTCTTCCGATAGTTTTTCGCCTTCACGAACCCCTTGCCAATGAGAGCACGCAGACAGTAGTTCACCTTCCCGACACTCACCCCCACGGCCGACGCGACCTCACGTTGCGAGAGGCGCGGACTCACGGCGAGCAGGCGTAAGACACTGAGCGTCGTCGAGTCGGTTCTCATTGGAGCGAAGCCCGAATCAAGAGGAGGTGCTTAAACTGTTCACTCAGTGAACATACGCCTTGGCGCTTGCCCGTGTCAATCTTGGACCGCTTCTAAGGAATGCGCATCACCCGGTTCTGTGGATACTTCAAGGCGGACTAGGCGCGACGTTGTTTATCATGTCATGCCACACGGTCTCCGACACAAATCCGGAAGCCTCCCCTCGATCGGTGACGGTATCGAAGAACTTCCTCGGGTTTCGGTGATACACCTGCCTATAGAACTCCACTGCCAAGCTGAATCCCAGCGTGAACTTGCCGGGGACGACGGCCCAAATACCGGGCTCCGTCGGGACAATGTGGTAAAGGTAGTTCCGGTCCTGATTCCTGAACGTGATTTCATTCTTCAGGCCGTTATACCTTCCGACGACTTCGATTTCTGGAGTCCGTTTCTGGTGTTGTCCAATGACGTATTCGAGATACTTCGCCGCCTCCTCCTCACCGTCAACGCTTATTCCCCCGATCAAGCCAACGCCGTCCGGTTTAGTCAGCAGGTTGATACAGTTCTTGGTCACGTAGTCGAGTTCAACAAACGACTCCGTATTCGCATGGAGCCCTCTTACGACTGCGATCGGCGCGATCGTGGTCTTTATTTTCACGTTCATGAACTGCGGAATGTTTTTACCTGTACAGATTGCTACTCTATCTACGTTGATGGTGCCCTTCTCTGTCACGACCGCCTTGTGATTATCTCGATGTTCTATTTTCAGGACAGTATTCGCCAGTGAAAGCTCCGCATGATTGTGTAAAGCAGTAGCTACGAGATCTCGCAACAGCAGCCTGGAGTTTGTGGTGAAGTCGGAAGTCTCGACGTCCAGAAATCTCTCGCGACTCGAGGTGATGCCACGCACCCGACTGAGCGCGGCGCCCAATTGCTCGCTGACAGACACCTCGTAGAGTTTCCCCGCACGTCGTCTCAGCCAGTCGTGATCCTTAATGAGTTCGATCAGATACATTGATCGCGACATAACCATCAGCCACGGCAGATTAGCTTTTCTCAGTCTGTACTTGAAGTGAATGTAGTTGGGGGCGAACCACCCAGGACCATCTTCGAGTCGGAGACCCGCCTCGGTGGGGACGACATTCATACGCTCAAAGGCACCATAATACTCAAGCAGGTCATCGACGGCACCCAGGAGGAACTTCAGCGTGTGGAGGTGGTTCGGGGCGAGTGTATAGAGGCATCCGGTATGAATCCACTCATGGAACAATCCGGTCGTATCTCCGGCCAACTTGTCGCCTTGCTCGATCAGCACCACACTGTGCCCCTCCCTCGCCAGAATCTCCGTCAGAACGATCCCGGCGATTCCGCCGCCCACAACGGCCCATTCGTGCCTCATCCGTTGCCTCCCCCTATTGTCTCTCCCAGCCCTCGCTCCAAACGTGTGAACTCGTCGAGAGGAATGGAGAACATCTCACACATCTTCTCCCACGTCCCGCTCGACTTTTCCGGATCTCCGGGAGGCAGCTCCCTGTTCTCCACTTTCGGCGTCTTTCCGATGATGTCGACGACGGCGTCCAATAACGCGCTGATGGTCGTAGCTCTGCCCGTGCAGACGTTGACTTTGTCACACAAAGGTCTTGTTGCCAGGATGCTCATGGCCCTCACCGCGATCCTCACGGCATCATCGACATAGACGAAGTCTCTCGTTTGATACCCACCGTTGACGGTTACTACGTCGCCACCGTCAACACGCTTGATGAACACGGAGATCACTCCCGAGTACGGACTGTTGGGATCTTGTCTTGGACCGTACACGTTAAAAAACCTCAGTCCTACGGACGGGACTCCGTACAGCTCCCACGCCATCGCGGCGTACTGCTCCATGGTCAACTTGTCGACCGCATAAGGCGAGATCAGGTGCGTCGCGTCAGACCTATCGTCGCCCTCGGGTAGCTCACCATAAACCGCAGACGACGAAGCATATACGACGGGCACGCCGAGTTCTCTCGCCCAATTAAACACCTTCAGCGTGCTCAATACATTGTTCGCGCTACTATTAAAGAAGTCCTCCACCGACAGCGGTACCGAAGACTGGGCGGCAAGGTGGAACACGCCATCAATCCCCTCGTCCGACTTGACCTCCGTATCCTGTACCTTCGTCGTCAGCAGTCGGCATCGTCCGTCAACACGAAGATTCTCAGGAGCGCCGGCAGAAAGATCGTCGATCACGAGCACGTCATGCCCGGAGTCCAACAACGCGTCTACGAGATGGGAGCCAATAAAACCAGCGCCGCCGGTAACCAGGTATTTCATACGTCCTCAGTCGAGTAGTGCAGTGTGGCGCGGTCTGTGAGGAGAGATCTTACTCGTAACAGGGCCTCGTAGCCAAATGGCTGATTTTCCATGAATCGTCCCGCTGGGGGCGCAGGGCGGTTCAGTCTCCGCGCGGCTACTTCACCCAAGTTGGCGGCCGTCAGAGGGGACCCGTCGATCTTTTTTTTCCAGCAGCAGCACGACTTTCGCGGAAAGGAAATGAGCGATGTGGGAGATACTCAGCACTGTGAATCCGTGCGAGCCTATTTCGCGGAGTATCTCCGGGAGCGGCACTGATGATGGGGCGGGTATATGGGAGGGACGAAGGGTCCTCAATACCCGCTGCTTCACCCTCTGAGCGCGACTCTCGACGCTGTACGACATAATGACATACCTACTCGAGAGACTCGCTACTTCTGAGAGCACCTCCCGTCTCAGCCCCTCGTGCAGTCTATGCATCAAGGCTAGAACCACGACGCAGGCGAACGATTCCCGGACGAACGGTGTCGCCGTGATGTCCGCCTGAACGAACCCATGGAACCGATTCTCACCATACTCGCTCCGCGCGAGATCCATCATTTCGATGGAGATATCCGAGCCGATCACACGGGCCGGATTGTTCAAGAGGATCCTACCGATAAGCCCGGTGCCACACGGTATGTCCAAGAGGCGGTCTGATACAGTCAGATCACACCGATCCAAGATCCTCTTGATCAGCCCCCGCTGTCGCCACATCGTGAATCGGGCCCACCTTGTACCCGTTGTGTATTGATCCAGGTAGGCCTTCGCCTTCTCCTCATTCCGGTAGGCGTTCTTAGTGTCCCGTTCGTACTCCACCAGCCGCCTCCCATTTGGATAATTCGAGGGACAACTGCCGCTTATAAAACCGATCAACATACAACTTCTTCAGAAGGACCTTATTGCCGCGAGGCCATCGCTTCTTTTCCAGGCTAACGTGTGCCATTCTCCAGTGCTTGAAGAGTTCCTTAAGGATCAATATCCCGAGTGCCGTCTCCGATATGTCGTTTACTTGGGCGTAGGCCCTGAGGAAGCTCTCCTCGTAGCGGCTGCTCGGCGTCAACTGGAACAAGATGGCGGCAGTTCCCCAGTACAGAATTCGGCACGTAACCACGAAGCGGGCCAAGTCCACCTCTCTGAACCCGTCCTTCATTCTGCCCGGGTCCAGGAGGTACAGGCCGCTGTGTTGGTCGACGAATACCTGCCGAACGTCAATTCCCTTCAAATTCACAGCCCGCCGGGAAGTGAGCTTCAGGCGCTTCGATCTATTAAGGCGTCGCGCGATCTTATCGAGACATGCGGAATCCACGCCGTATCCCCGTAACTCGAGCATGTAGCCGTGTATCTTCCCCAGGATGCTGTCGACATCACACACCACGGGACCGCCGGACTTCTTGTGGAACCTCCCCAAGGTTTCACCCAGCCTCGACATCGCGTCTGGAAGGGGGTCTGTGTGGACACGGCCAAGCAACCTCCCCCAAAGATCGGACCTCCGATATTGGCGGAAAAGGTGATCGGCCATGACCCGTTCCGTGATGATCGCGTTGAATTCCCTGACAAAGCCCAACGGTTTAACGAACGTCACACTGATGTCGGCGCCATCCCAATGGCTTGATAAGTAGACGAGACTTTCGTACTCGTCTTCTGCCAGCCTCACATCTTCATCAGAGAGGGTCCCAAGCGCTTCCTTCTCCTTCTCGTAGAAGATGACTTTAGGAATCTTTACGTACACTTCCTTCCTGCCCGTGGGCCCCATTAAAGCGGCCCAAAAGCAGATCGAGAAGCAGTTCACCTCGAATGGACCACATTCGATGACACGGTAGGGTTGTCCTTCCGCGGCCAAAGTGGCCTCCACGGAAGCCAAAAGGCCGTCGTACATCTCTGGGTTCTTAAGAAGCCTATCAGATGCCATAGAATCTCAGGAAGAAAAGCAGGGACGCTCTTTCTTGAGCCATGAACCGGGCTCTTACTCGGCCGTCTCGCGAGCGCCTATCCAGAAACAAGATATCGATAGTCGGCGGGATCAAGCCTCCACCCCTGTGCCTCGACATTGTCCTTCAACTGACCTCGGGACCTAATCCCCGCGATGATACCAGATACGGCCGGATTGTCTAGCGCCCATCGCATGGCAAGCTGTGCCGGGGACTTCTGGCGTTGCCTTGCGAGTTCTTTTAAACGACGAACGATCAACATGTTGGCTTGAAGTTCCTCGCCCTCGAAGTGCCGCAGGTGACGTCGGTGATCATCCTGCTCGAACCGTGTCTCCGCATCGTAATTTCCTGACAATAGACCCTGCGCGAGGGAGCCGTATGTGATGGCGCTGATCCCCAACTCAAGACAGCAGGGGAAGATCTCCTTCTCAGCACTTCGATCGGTGAGGCTGTACTGCACTTGCACTGCCGCCACGTTAGTGACGGCGCAGACTTCGCGGATCTGAGCTGCGGAGAAATTGGATAGGCCGAAGTGCCGGATTTTACCGGCGTCCTGACATCGGACGATCGCCTCTATCGTGTCGGCGAGTGGTGTGTGCGGGTCCGGCCAGTGGAGGAAGTAGAGAGGAATGACATCAACCCGCAATCGACGTAGGCTGTTCTCCAGGGCCTCAACCACCCTCTTCGGGCTGCTATCGTAGAAGGTTAGGGCTCGCTGCCCAGCCGGGGGTTCCTCCCAATTCACCCCACACTTGGACGCGATGACGACGTCGTGCCGATGTTCTGCCAACGCTCTGGAGAGAAGCCGCTCTGACCGGCCTAGCCCATACACGTCTGCCGTGTCGAAAAATGTGACCCCCAGTTCGACCGCTCTCGACACGGATGCCATCGCTTCCTGCTCGTCAAACGGGCCCCAATCGGTTCCCCCTAATGGCCCACAACCGAAGCCGAGTCTTGATATGACGAGGTCCGTGCTAGTGAGCCGAAACGTATCCATCATCGATCCGTGATCAGCTTTCTTAGCGTCAGCAGAATGAGCTTGATGTCACCCATCAACGTTTGCTCGTGGACATATTTCACCCGCAGGGCATTCTTGACTTCCAACACCTTTCGCACCCGGTCCTCGAAAGCCCCGTCCTGCAGGTCACTTCCCACGGCCTCACTCAACTGAACGAACTCGATGGAGGCGTAGTCCGTAATCCCTGGGCGTACGGAGAGAATGAGGCGCTCTTCATCGGTGTAGAGAGAGGTATACTCAGACACTTCGGGCCTAGGCCCAACGACGCTCATGTCCCCTTTGATGACGTTGATCAGTTGGGGCAGTTCATCAAACTTGTATCTTCGAAGCACCCTGCCGACCCGAGTCACCCGTGCATCGTCCCGCGCAGTCACTCTACTACCGAGACTCTCTGCGTCGGGTACCATTGTCCGGAATTTTATGATCCGAAATGGTACTCCGTTTAGCCCGGTCCGTACGCCGCGGTAGAACACGGGGCCACGCGTGTCGCACCTGACGGCGCAGGCGATCACCACGAACAGTGGTGAGAGTATCACTAACCCAATGGAAGCTGTCATCAGGTCGAAGGCGCGTTTCGCTCCCATCTTCCTCCCCCCTCGTTTTTCTATTGGGAGAGCAATGGAAACACGGCTCTTACCTCCCGCACTATTTACGCGGATTGCTATACTCGATAACCGCCACCCACGCCAATCGCTGAAGGTACGGAATGCTAAGCAACAGACTGTCCACTCGCTCCAACGCCCCCAAGAGGCCGCCGAAAACGCGATGTTTCCGGAAAGGAATCGCGGCTAACGCCGCGAGGTGAAAGAACTGCACCTTGACGTTCTGAAAATACTTCGCACCAGAGAGGATCTGCGGGACGCCGAGGATGTGGTCAACCTCCCATTCGGTCCGCAAATGCATCGTCCGCTTACGATACATGTGGATCAGCGGATTGTGACGTAGCGCCTCCGAGCAGACCAACCGACCCCCTGGCTTCAGGACGCGGGAGGTCTCTCTAAATGCGGCTTCCAAATCCAAGTGGTGCAACGCGCCGTACTCGTGGATGACGTCGAACGTGTTGTCCTCGAAACGCATGTCCTCCGCGTCCATCACCTCGAACGAGCACCGGTCCTCGACTCCTTCTATCTGTGCCAGTCCCGTCGCGTTATCAGCGGCGACTTGTGATATGTCGATGCCGTGCACCCGCTCCGCACCGTGGGCCGCCATTGCAACGCCAATCTCCCCATTTCCGCAACAATAGTCGAGCACCGTCTTGCCTTGAATTCCGGTATACAGCAAGGCATCGCGGCAGGCGAAACTCGACCGCGTAATACTGTAGAATTTCGTGTTCGCGAAGTGCCTCTCGTACTCCTCGTGATTCTTTACGAAGTCCCGCCGCAGGTCATCGTTGGATGCGTCCGTCTGGTACTCATACCCGGTGACGATCTGTCTACGACGGTCGGAGTGCTCAATTTCCTTCTGCTTCCTATCCTCCCATCCTCCACCTTCAGTCTCGCGGGATCCAAGCATTTCGTCCTCGTGATTCGGATAGACTCGGTGAGGCAGGGGCACCCTGCCTCCTACATAATTTGCTGCACGACTTGGCGAATGACTGTGGTTTCGTCGAACTCGTTGACTGCCTTCATCCTCGAGTAGTCTCCGAAATTCTTGGCCAGTTCGTCATCGCTAATAATCCTTCTAATCGCATCGGCAAGAGCCGTGGAGTCCCGGATAGGCACGACAAATCCGTTTCTCCCATCCTCGACAGTTCCACTGCAGTGGATACTGTCGGTCGTGATGACAGGCTTATTCATGGCCATCGGTTCTGTCAGGCCCCGGGGATACCCACCTTCTCTGTAATACGAGGGGTACGCGGCCACATCGGATATCGAATAGAGCTCCTTAACATCCCTTCGGAAGCCCAGCCACATGAAATTTTTGTTCTGCTCACTATCGCTCAGGTACGAGTGGGGAACGCGATCTGAACTCCCGACATCCTCAGGACCAACGAGGAGGAACTTCAGGTCCGGCAGCTCCTTCCGCAAAATCTCAGCTGCCTCGACATACTCCCTCACACCCTTGGCCCAACTCATCCTCGCCAGCATGATGACGACCTTGTCCTGGTCAGCGATGCCGAGTTCTCTGCGTAACGCGAGTCGGTTCTCCTCCGGCACCGCCGAAGGTTTAAAATCCTCCGTGTTGACATAGTTCTTGGTCAGCACCGCTTTGTCCGGAGCCACGATGCCTAGAGACAGCATGTAGTCGTGATCGATTTTGTTGGTGAACCACACTTTGTCGCTCACACCGAAGGCGATTCTATATAACACCTTAACGATCAGGCGGAGCGTCCTGGCCTTGAGGCCTTTGGCATCAGCGAAGGCCAAACCCAAGCCCCAGACAGAGCAGACGATCCTGTCTACACCGATGAGCCGAGCGGCGATGGAGCCATACAGGTTGGGCTTGGTAGATATGTTCAAAACCATGTCAAAGTTTTGTTGCCGCAAGATTCTCCGGAGCGACAGCAGATACTTGAGATCCTTCAAGGGGTTTACAAATCTGTAGAACTCGACCGGAATGTGCTTGAGGCCCCACTCCTTCATGATCTCGGCATAATGACCCCGCTCGTATCCGTCATGTATATCGGCGATCACACACACCTCATTCCTGCCACCAGCCTGCAGCGCTTTGACCAACTCTCCACAGAACCAGACGACGGAAAAATCGTTGGGAATGATGATGGCGATCTTCATGTGATTCCGGAGTCGATGGTTGTGTCTGAGGTTGATCTGAGAGCCCACCTTCCGCGCCTGCGGGGCAACGTACTCAGTACCATGTCCTCGAACTCACTGACGTAGGCAGCCGTGGAAAACCTCTGCTCAATGATCCTCGTACCCTCTACGCCCATCTCCATCCTCAGGGCGGGGGCGCTCACAAGTTTGCGGATGTGCCCAACAAGCGACGGGATATCTCCCGGCTGAAAGAGGTAGCCGCTCTTCCCAGCACAAACCAAGTCGGATGTGCCTCCGACATCTGTAACCACCACAGGCTTACCTGCTGACATTGCCTCCCGCACGGTGTCGGGGAACGACTCGCCATAGGACGTCGAAACGTAGACGTCAGACGCTTCCAGAATATCCATAATGTCGGAACGCCATCCAAGAAGATGTACATTGGCCGCCACAGTGTCTTGCGCCGCTAACTTCCGGACGGTTTCATGGTATCTCATCGACTCGGTGTGGCTGTCGACTGGCGCCCCTGCGATCAAGAGATGAAGGTGGGAGAACTCATTAACGAGCACTTCCATGGCTGCCAGTAGGTCGACCTGGCCCTTCCCGGGCACAATGTTCGAGGCCATGATCAACAGCACGTCTTCCGGGGTCAGACCGAGCTCCCGACGGATATCCGTGCCGATTGAGCGTTCGAAGTCCGACACGCCGGTGTACAGCGGCACGACCTTCTTCTTGTACGTTCCACCACTGGCCAATCGTCCGAAGATTTTTCGTCCCTGGGCCACATATTCCAGGGTCACTCGATCAGCCAAGAAAAACGCTACTCTGTGGAGAAACCAAGCCACCGTCCCCGCCGGCTCAGACCAGATATTCCATATCATGGTGGTCCGTGCCACCCGGCAAGCGACGTACGTCGTAAAGAACGTCCTGATGTTGTCGCACCATACCACATCAGGCTGCTTGGCTCGGAACTCATAAATCAGAGCTATATTGTATGTCCAGAGGGCCCGTAAAACGCGGAATGCCTGTCGCACACTCGGCTTCAGCAAGGCTCGATCATACAGATCCAGTGCCGGTGGGAACGGTATGATCACCGTCTCAATCCCGTCCGTCCTTACTCGCCTTGTCAGTTCACACTCCACCTGACCAACCAGAACCGGTTCGATTGTGTCCCGATCGATGCGTCTTAGCAGTCTGTATATGTTCTGCTGGGCTCCGCTGAAGTTGCTCTTCATGATATGAAAGAAGAGCACTCGTACAGGCCTTTCTGGAGCTGCCTCTGTTCGTGTGGGCATGCTCTTTAGGCGCGAGACATTGTGAGTTCTGCCACCACCCCCTCGGCCACCTCGGGCGGTTGATCATACCAGATGGGAAGACATGCGTGGTTCGTCGTAATGATGTGCGACTTACCCAGGCAATAGTCGTAAACCTTCGACGTCATAGTCTTCAATTCGGGTAACGCATCTGCGATGCTCCCATGCTCCGCCAACACTATGAATTTGTAGTAATTCCCTCGGGTGTATTGTGCTTCTTGATCTATGTATCTGATGCCCAGATCCTGGCATGCCTCGACATACTTTGCCGCGATCTTGCTTTTGTTATCGATAATCTCTCCAACTTCCTTGGCCACTGAGTACACCAAGAGCGCCTGGGTCTCGGACATGCGGATGTTGACTCCGATGTTCATGAGCTGATTGAACCTGTCGTACTTCACGTAGTCGGTGAGGGCACGCCCAATCTCTTCGTCGTTCGTAACGACCACGCCTCCTTCACCAGCTGGCACGGCCTTTGTCGCATAAAAAGAATAGGCTCCTGCGTCGCCGAACGCCCCGCTATGTTTTCCGTTTAGGGTCGCACCAAAGCTGTGCGCACAATCTTCAATCACGGTGACCCCACGTTCCTGACACAAGCTGGCGATGGCATCCATCTCTGGGTTGATGATGCCCCCGATATGACTCAGTAGGACAATCAATGTCGCCGTGTTGCTGCAATCTTCGAGTGCCGTTTCGACGTCGCTTAAACTCGGCATGAGAGTCAGTGGATTACAGTCAATGAATCCGGAGAGCGTCAGTCCGGCGGCGTTTACCAGCGTCTTCACACCATACATCGTGTTGGACTGGATCAGGACCTCAGTTCGATGCCGGTACTCCTTGTACAGGTGCAGGAGCGCCATCAAGCCTGACCCGTTCGATGTGGTTGGAATCGCGCATGTGGTGCCGCAGTATGTCTGAGCTAAGTCCGATAGCCTTTGATTCCATGGACCTTCCGCTAGGCTGCCGGTCTCGAATATCTCGTCAAGGTTTGATTTGAAGAATTCTAACGAGCTCCCGGGTAGTTTGATCACCCCCATTATTCCTCTCCTTCACGATTGAACTGCCACGCCAACGCATGGGGTCATGTGTTGACACTGCTCGGACGGATCCAAACCTAAAACGTCTAAGCCGCCCAGAGGTATCGGACAAACTGGTAGGTGTTTCTTGCGCCGCTCAATCGAGGACCGCGAAGCCGACATAAGGATCGAACTCACATCGTTCGATCCGCAGTCGGTTGCTGCCGACGGAGTCGATCATGGCGAGCGTCTCCCCCGGCCAGGCGGGGTTATCCAACTCGTCGAACGCGATGATCGCGCCCCTAGGCATCCGCGGTAGAAAGTGTTCGATCGCTACTTTGGTGGGCTCATAGAGATCGAAGTCAAGGAACAGGAGGCTGACTAAGAGATGCGGATGGTCATCTACAAAGACCGGGATGGTGTCGGTCGCGTCACCTTTGACGAGATGAACCTTATCCACATGCCCGAGGAAGCGGTTCTTATCGAACGTTGTAATCAGGCTCTGGATCTCATCATACGAGTCAGAACACAACTCACCCTTCTTGGTCTCCCTGTGAGGGCTCGAATCCTCTGGTCCAACTGACTCGAAACCCTCGAACGTGTCGAATCCGTAGACGCGTCGGCTGAGATTGTTGGGCTCCAGAATAGCGCTGAAGTTCGCCCACGCCATAAGGCCCCCTCCACGAAACACACCACACTCGATGACCGACCCCTTGACGCTGAGGACACGCTTGAAGATTTCGTATCTCGCGAGGAATCCCGTCAAATCCTGCCGTCTCGCATATTTCGCAAATTCGCGGAACTTTACATGCGTCGAATCTGGATTCTCATCGAATGCCCGGGCGTACTCAAGGCTTGCCTCCTTCTCCGTCGCGGTGCGTTGTGCACCCTCACCGCCAATCGATTGATTCATTCGAGGTCTCTCAAGCAAGAGCTAGATGGCACGATAACACTGCTTCTCAGGCCGATTCGGCGGCCTGAGATAATCTGAGACGCGTTGGGAGGATGAGCCAGACCTTCCTATTAGATGAAGATGACTAAGATTGCTAGCGGCCGCACAAAGTCGACGGCAATGACTTTCCGCGCTAGCGTTGCCCATCATGGCCAGCGTCAGCCTATGACTAAGGGCGAGATGACTGGGGACGCCCTCAACGTTTCCCCAAAGACAACGGCCTCGGGTCCAACAAGCAAGTGGTGGCAGGACTCAGGGCAGTTCACTGCGACTTGAGCGGAGGTGTTGCGAATCATATGTTGCATGCGCCTTCCTTGGTTGACTTCACACCTTCCCCGTACACGGTTCCGCATTGAATCCACCCACAGACCTCGCGTCGATTGAGAGGCGCTCCCGCGACATCCGTCGCGCCGCTCTGGAGATGATCTCAGCATCCGGGGCCTCACACATCGGATCCGTGTTCTCGACTGCCGAGATCCTTGCTACCCTTTACGGCGGCATACTCAACGTGCGGCCTGCTGAGCCCGATTGGCCCGATCGTGATCGATTCGTGATGAGTAAGGGTCACGCGGCGGCAGGGCTTTACGCCGCTCTCTCATTGGCGGGGTTCTTTCCACAACAGCGGCTCAAGGAGTTCTGTGTAGACGGTGGCTCGCTCCCAGGCCACGTGACGCATCATGGCATCCCGGGGGTGGATGTCTCCACGGGCTCTCTTGGGCATGGTCTGGCCTTGGCGGTTGGGCTCGCGGCCGGCGCGCGCAGATTGGGTGCCAGGTGGCATGTCTATGCTCTCTTGAGCGACGGGGAATGCGATGAGGGCTCGACGTGGGAAGCGGCCCTGCTGGCCCCTGCTTGGAGGCTCTCAGGACTCACCGCCATCGTCGACTACAACAAAATCCAATCGCTCGGTCGTGTCGATGAGGTCCTTCCCCTGGAGCCCTTCGCTGACAAGTGGCGCTCCTTTGGTTGGCAAGTCGATGAAGTCGACGGGCACAATATCGAGAATCTGTGCCAGCGGATTGACCCCACTGGTTGGCCTTCGGCTGGGAGGCCTCGCTGTGTGATAGCCCACACCATCAAGGGCAAGGGCGTGTCATTTATGGAGAACGACCTCCTCTGGCATTATCGGTGCCCCGTGGGAGACGAATACGATCGGGCGGTCACTGAGCTGGAGTTGAGGGGGTGAGGACAGCATTCGTTGAGGGCCTATCAGAACTCGCGGCAGAAAACCCGCACATCCTCTTGGTCACCGGTGACCTCGGTTTCGGTGTGCTTGCCGACTTCCGTGAGCGCTTTCCCGATCAGTTTCTCAACGTCGGGGTAGCCGAGCAGAATCTCGCAGGTGTAGCGGCAGGCCTGGCATTGAGTGGTCACATCGTATTCACCTACAGCATCGGAAACTTCCCTACTCTTCGCTGCCTCGAGCAGATCCGGAACGACATCTGCTACCATCGGGCCAACGTCAACGTCGTTTCCGTCGGCGGTGGGCTGGCGTACGGATCGCTGGGCATGAGCCACCACGCCACGGAGGATATGGCCATCCTTCGAGTTCTTCCGGAGATGATGGTCGTCGCCCCTGGTGACCCCGTGGAGACGAGGAAGCTTTTACCGCAAATCGTGGCTCATGATGGTCCGGCATACCTGCGGCTAGGACGAGCGGGTGAGAGCCAGATCGTGAGTTCTGAAGCCACCGTTAAGCTCGGTAAGCCCACCACGGTTCGATCGGGGTCAGATTTATTGCTGCTCACCACGGGTGGGATGCTACCAGTCGCCGTCGGCGTTGCGGATCAACTCGACCAGGAGGGGGTCTCGGTGCACGTGGCGAGCGTTCACACCCTGTCACCGCTCGATGAATCCGTGATCCGCTCGATGCTTGAGGCCGTTCCCACCGTCATTACATGCGAGGAACACAGTATTCATGGAGGCCTGGGAGGATGCATCGCCGAGGTGATCGCTGAGTCGGGCCTCAATCCCACGTTTCGACGGCTGGGACTGCGGGGACGCTTTGCGGAGGGTGTCGGATCCCCAGAATACCTTCGTGCACATAACGACATTGGACATGAGGCCCTCCTAGACCTGGCGCGGTCTCTGCACGCCTAGGCCACCGCCTTTGAGGCGAAGGCGATGAGGAGTTGACACAGTCCGGCCTTATAGTATGGCCATGACGGCTTCGCGCGAACCCACGTACGATTACGTCACCGCAAAAGGTTGTTTATGGCCGGATGCTGACAGGCGTCAGGCACTCGGAAACATGCGAGGCGTGCGGCCCCGTAAACGGTAGACGACGAGGGCGATCCATTCTCTGATGCCCATCGAGAGATCTACGAGCGACTGAGCCGGTAGGAACGTGACCGACGTACCAGGACCCGTTCGAAAGTCCACGGGATAGGGGATCACATCCCATCCGACGGCCTGAAACGCCCCAAAGCTTCTTGGCATGTGGTATGCTGACGTGACCAGCACCCACTGCTCTCCCCTTGGGGGATTCACAAGCTCTTTCGTGAACAGTGCGTTCTCCCAGGTACTCGTCGAGCGCTCCTCGTACGCAACCCGAAGGCTGTCCGCTCCCAGGGTCTCAAGAAGCTGCCTGGCAGTGACGGCCCCGATCGGCTCTTCTGTCGAGCCCCAAGCGCCATCACTGAAAACAAGTGTCGCTTCTGGATGTCTGAGGGCCAGCCCGATGCCCTCGGTCAGCCTCTCGGCCGACTCACTGAGCGCTGGCTGCCTCCAATGAAGTGTACGGGACGCGTTGTCCGCACCTGAGAGAACGATGATCCCGTCGACTTTAAGCTCGGAGAGATCGGGTACCACGAATCGTCGCTCCAAGGGACCCAGGAACCAGCGTTCCAAGGGAAGCACGGATATGGCGATCAGCAGAGCTGTCGCGGTTACAACGAACCGTCGCCCCCACTTCGCTTGAGACCGAGTGAGCAACACACTTCCGATGATCAGCATCCATACTATGAAGCGATCTGGGGCGAGAACGCCCCAGACTACCGATTCAACGTAGTTCATCATGCCTAGACGCACCGTATCTCTGAAGAAGGTCCCGGTTGCAGGGACGTGGCAGAGGCGCTGCCGCGCCAGATCAAGCCGATTGGCCCCTCCGCGTCTAGGCACCACCCGAAGGGGGAGCAAGCCCGTCGCTCTATATCAGCGTCGAGACCACATCGTCGAGACCACATCCTGAACAGGCCGATGATGAACGACATCATTGGCGCCCCGTTGTTCGTTTTCATGGCGGTGGCCCAGTAGAACTCGCCCGGCCAGTAGACCGAGTCAGGCGATTCTTATGAATCCAGTCGACGATCATCTATCAAGAAATCAGTAGCCGGTGAGATTGGACAGCTTTTTAGCAATCAATGGAGGCTATCCGGGAAGGTCGGTGGTCCGAATTCAGAGGAAGCAAGCTAACTGCAACCCTTGGGCAGGCAATCTGAGGGCGCGAGTGAAAGAGGACCGTGCCAACCCACAGCGCGTCGTGAGCTTCCTACCGACATTCCTGCCTCCGCGCGCGCGTCCCGACGCGACGGATGTGATGGGAGAGGTCTTCAACGGCGGTTGAGGTGGGCGGATCTCGATAAATGAACTGTGGCTTTCCGTCCGGCAAGCGACGGGGGCTGAGGCCGTAGAGCTACCACTTCCGGCCGCCCACCCGAAGGTGCGGCCTCCCGACATCCCCCTCGCGAGGGAGGCCTTGGCGTGGGACTCCGGGAAAATTATCCGTTTCCTTCACCGCGTTACGCCTATTACATTGCGAATGTCCTAAGGGCGTTAGCGACGATCCGAGTCGGCCCCATGAGGCCCCACTGAACCCGTGATCACCCAGTCTGTGCTGCATCTCCCGGGCAAGCCCCCCCTGGAATCCTCGTGCTGACGCATCCCGCGGCCCTGCGCTGCGGCGGAACCTACTAGGCTCGGTGGCCCACTCGGCGCCCCTCGCTCGGAACACATTTCTGAATATCCTCGGGTTGGGCATTCCTTTGCTCGTGGGCCTGGTGTCGATCCCGGTCCTCGCCTCCCAACTCGGCGACACTCGCTTTGGCATCCTGGGTCTCGTCTGGGGAGTTATCGGCTATTTCAGCGTTTTTGACCTCGGTCTCAGCCGGGCGACGGTTAAGTTCGTGGCCGAATCCCTCCAGCGTGGTGAGCGAGATGTCGTCGAGGAGTTGGCGAGTTTCTCGACGCTCGTTCAAACAGGCTTGGGCGTCTTAGGCGGTCTGATTCTCGCCCTGGCCACGCCTCTGCTTGTGACCGTCGTCTTCGATGTGCCTGTGGAAGTGGCGGGTGAGGCGCAAGGTGCTTTCTACTTGTTGACCGTGTCTCTCCCTTTTGTCCTTTCCGCCGCCGCCCTCCGCGCCGTGCTCGAGGCGGCCCAGCGATTCGATCTGGTGAACCTGATCAGGGTGCCGAGCAGTGCGGCTATGTTCCTACTCCCCGCCGTCGGTGCCTATATGGGCATGCGGCTGCCGGGCATCGTGCTGCTCCTGCTGATCGCCCGGGTGGTTACGTGCGCGGCGACGGCAGTGGCGATCGGTAGCGCTGTGCCCGGATTCCGATGGCGGTGGCCGTCACGAGAGGCGGCCCTGTTTCGATCAATGCTTTCCTACGGGGGTTGGGTGGCGATCTCCAACTTTCTCAGCCCGCTCCTCGTCTACCTAGATCGTTTTTTGCTGGCATCGGTGGCTGGTGTGGCGGCGGTCGCGTACTACACCGCGCCGTACGAGGCGATCACCCGCCTCTTGATCTTGCCTGGCGGGATGGCTGCGGTGCTGTTCCCGGCGTTCAGCGCTCTCGCGTCAGCAGCGGAACCCACGCGCGGTCCCGTGCTGCTGGCGCGCGCAACCCGATACCTGCTGATGTTGGTTGCTGCTCCGACCGCGTTGATCATCCTCTTCGCGCAGGACCTGCTCTCTCTTTGGCTAGGCCCAGTCTATGCGGCGGAAGGCGCGCTGGCGTTACAGATCCTCGCCGTCGGCGTGTTCGTGAACTCGTTCGCGCACCTCCCGTTCAGTTACCTCCAGGGAATGGGCCGGCCCGATCTCACGGCGAAGTTCCACTTGGCGGAACTCGTACCCTACGCGGCCCTGGCCTGGGTCCTAGTCGGCGCGTTTGGGGTCACGGGTGCCGCCCTGGCCTGGACAATTCGCGTCAGCGCCGACGCCACCCTTCTGATCGCCGGGGTCTGGAAAGCACTAGGGGTGCGGCCCAGCGCGGTGGTTGCGCAGATCGGAGGCCGAGCGTTTGGGGCGGTGCTCGGGTTCGGCGCCGTGTTGGCCGGAGCAGGGATGTTCGTCACGGACACCGGCCAGCTCGCGGCACTCGCAGGTCTGGCGACGACGTTTTTCGCGGGCGGGAGCTGGTGGCTCGTGCTGGTCCAGAGTGAGCGTTCGATGGTCCTTGCGGCTGTGAGGCCGAGGGTGCGGCCCTGAGCCGTACCATGGAAGCCAATGACGCGCGACGGGAGGCTGTCGAATCGTGGTACATCTGCGGATCCGTGGGGATGCGCCTCTATCCAATGCTCCGCGACCGCCTGTTCACGGCGCCAACGGTGGGAGGGATTGACCGCTGCCCTGAGTGTGGACTTCACTGGCTCAACCCCCGCCTTCGCCCCGAACACATCGGGCTCGCTCTCGACCCCCCGCGGCATCTGTTCTTGTTCGATGCGGGGACGGTGATCACATGCGCCGAGTAAGCTGGCTTACCCCCGTCCGAGCTTCCACAGCCTCGCGCGTGAATCACGCTAGACGTAGCAGCAGAGCCGTGTGATTTCTTTGGACGGTGCGGCTCGACAGAAAACGCCGTTTCGCTACAAGGTTGAGGGGCTGGAATTCGCTATGGTGGAGGTCGTTGCTTGCTATTTTTGGTGGGATGCTGCCGAGGAATTGATGATGGAGGAAGAGGCCGCCCCGCCGCCGAACTGAAGAAGCCCGCCAGCGTCCCTCGCAGGGCGGCCCACGCGATCCGCGGCCGTCCGGACAACAATTCGAGCATCGCCCGTGCCGGCTTGGCCATGGCCAGATAGAGCAGGGCTCCCAACTTTTGGATGCCGTGAAGGTTGCGCCGCACGAAGAACCCGTGATGGCGGATTTGGGTGTAGATCACCAGCGGTGCCATGCCTGGCATCCCTACGCTGGCGCCCACTTTGTGGTAGAACCGAGCCGCTGGTGCGTACACCGCAGGTAGGCCAGCGGCCAAAACCCGATAAGAGTATTCCGCGTCTTCCATGTACGCCGGGAAGTAGCATTCCGCCAAGAAACCGACCGCCTCGAGCGCCGGCCGCGCGATCAGCATGGCGCATCCACACACGAACTCCGTGGGGATTACCTGATCCCCCTCGGGCACCTCCAGGTCGTGGCGCACGCGGGAGCGGAGGAGTTCGAAGTGCCCACCTGCGTACCAGGCACGGCTTCGGTCGGCGAATTCGTAGATCGTGCCCGTAAGGAGTCCGGCGTCGGGCACGTCCTCGATTGCCCGTGAGAACTGTGCGAAGCAATTCGGCGCCACCGTGGCATCGTTGTTGAGCAGGAGAAAGTGCGACAGATCGGGCCGAGCGGTGAGGTGCCTTAGGCCGAGGTTGTTGCCTCCCGCGAAGCCGAGGTTACCCTCGGCGACCAGAATCGTGAGCCAGGGCTCACTTTCTCCGCGGCTAGCGGCCCAGGCGCGGATCCGTTCGACGGAGTCGTCGTGTGAGGCGTTGTCCACGACCAGCACCGCCTCCGGACGAGGGTTCGACTCGGCCAGCGAGTCGAGGCAGACGATGGTATCGGGATGATTATTCCAGTTTAGCACCACGACGCCGATGCCGCGATCCGTCAAATGGCCTCCTTTCTGAAAGCTGCGACCAAAGCCGAAGCCTAACACTGCCAAAAACATCTGGCGTTGCCGCGTCTGGCAAGGTTACGTTAAGCGATGCGGTGATCCGGATTGCTGGGCTGTGTGACCGGGTCACGGCCTTTCTAGGTGCAAGGTGCCGGGAAGGGTCTTGGCATGCTAGGCTCACGTTTTTTGCGATCGTTAAGAGACCCGCATGAGACCATACTGCACCCAGCGCGGCACTCCGTCGCCTCCTCGTAAACCCTGCTTGTCGTAGTGCCCACGTGATCAAGTCTGTCGTGCGGGATCCCACCGGGCAGGCTCCATCCTCGGTCGAAGAAACAGCGGATCTCTGGGCCGATGCTCCGCGCGGCCTTCGACGGGCAGTACAGGATCAGGCCCCTGAGCGGCTCAGGCGGCACGGTGTACGCGATGCCCTTCGATTCGCTGCCCTACTCCTTGTCGACGGGCTGGTTTTTCTCATTACCCGCTCAGTTCTTCACTTCTTACGCGTTCAGGGGCCGTTGACTGCGGTAAGGGACATTTTTCCGAGATCCTACCTCGGCGGTTTTCAGTTTGCGGTAGCCCTCTTCGTATCTTTGGTGGTAGTGGGAGCCTATCGGCGCGGTGGTGGGTGGCGCTCGCCATGGCGCGGGCTGATGGCCGTGACGCTCGCCACGGCCCTTGCTCTTTGGCAGCCGCTTTGGACCCAAGACCTCTGGGTGGTTTCTGTTCAGTTCCTCGCCACGGTCGTCTCGGTCAGCGTTGCACTCGCGATCCTGAGACGTGCCTTGGCTTTGGGCGTTGAGTTTGCCCAGGAAAGAGTCGGGACTGTGCCCAGGGCAATACTGGTGGGGGACGGTGCGTCGATCGCCCAGGCCGCAGGGAGCCCGGTGTTCTCACAGTCCTCCGGTTATCGGATCGCCCATGAGTTTTCGATTGACGGGCTGGCCGTAAACGAAGACGCCATCGGGGCCGAACTTGCGAGGGTGATTCTGGATACGCGGGCCGACGCGGTGTGCGTCACGCAGACTTTGAGCGACGCGCTGTTCAAGCAGGTTATCGAAGTAGCCCTCAGCACGGGCTGTGAATTGGTCACCCTGTCGAGGGCCTGGCGTGTGGCTGGAGTCGTTCCTTCGCCGCGGGTGTGCTGTGGGGTGCACCTGACCTCCCTGACGCAACCGGGTCTCAAGGCGCATCAGCTCGTGCTGAAGCGTTTGGTCGATATCGTTTCTTCTGGCCTCGGACTGATCCTTATTTCGCCATTGATGGCGCTCTTGGCGATTGCGGTCAAGACGACGTCGAAAGGCGCTGTCTTCTTCCGGCAGGAGCGAGTCGGTCGCGGAGGGACGCAGTTCATGATTCTGAAGTTCCGCACCATGAGGCGTGGCGCCGATGGTGAAAAGGATGGTTTGGCGCACCTCAACCAGACCGGCGATTCACGTTTGTTCAAGATCCCCGATGACCCGCGCGTCACCCGAGTTGGAGCGTTTCTGCGGCGTTGGAGCCTGGACGAACTCCCGCAACTCGTCAACGTATTCAGAGGCGAAATGTCCCTCGTTGGTCCTCGACCGTTCTTCCCCCAGGACCTGCATGATTACCAAGATCATCACTTCCTTCGCCTGGGAACCCGCCCTGGAATCACTGGGCTCTGGCAGGTGCGCGGGCGCAGTGATATCAACGACTTCGAGGAGGTCGTGGCCCTCGACCGCGAGTACATCGACACGTGGAGCTCGTGGCTGGATCTCAAGATTCTCGTGATGACCCTTCCCGCGGTCTTCCGTCGTCGCGGCGCCTATTAGAAGTTGGCTGGGGCGCGACCACAAAGGTTCAGAGGGGAGAACGAAGTCTGATGGAGCGAATTACACACGACGGTGAACTGCTCGCGATCATCATTCCGGCCGATCACCAAGAGGTCGGGGTCCAGTTTTTCACCCCCCCCGAGTTTTCGCAGCAGCTCGCTTACATGAAGCATCCGACTGGACACGTCATCGACGCTCACACCCATAAGCCGGTGAGTCGCGAAGTTCATCTCACGCAAGAAGCTCTGTTTATCCGGCGCGGTCGGCTACGGGTCGACTTTTACACATCTGAGACCGAGTACCTGGAAAGCCGCACCTTAGCTGCCGGGGATGTGATTCTCCTTACTGCAGGCGGACACGGATTCGAAGTCCTCGAAGAAGTTGAGATGGTGGAGGTCAAGCAAGGGCCCTATGCGGGAGACGCGGACAAGGTCCGCTTCGAGACTACAGGGCCGTCTGAGTCGCCGACGCGGGTTCGTGAGTGAGCGAGTTTATTCCGGTAAACGAGCCCCGCCTCGTAGGTAAGGAGGCGGAGTACCTGGCCGAGTGTATCGAGTCGGGCTGGGTGTCCTCGGAGGGGCCCTTCGTGAGTCGTTTCGAGAACGAATTTGCCGAGATGACCGGTCGCCAATACGGGATCGCCGTGAGCAATGGTACGGCGGCCCTCGACGTTGCGGTCGCGGCCCTCCGCCTCGGCCCGGGGGATGAGGTCATCGTTCCAACGTTTTCGATCATTTCCTGTGTTTCGGCGATCGTGAGGGTAGGTGCGACGCCTGTCTTGGTGGATTGTGCGCCCGATTCATTCAATGCCGACCCGGATCTGATCGGCGGCCTTATCACCGCCCGGACGCGAGCCATCATGGTAGTTCACACCTACGGACTTCCGGTGGACATGGCGCCGATCCTGGAAATCGCAGAAGAGTTCGGCTTGTCCGTGATTGAAGACGCCGCCGAGGCCATCGGGCAAACGTATGAAGGTCGAAAATGTGGCAGCTTTGGCATCGTTAGCGTTTTCAGCTTTTATGCGAACAAGCATATCACGACGGGAGAGGGCGGGATGTTGGTCACGGATGACTCCGAGATCGCCGACCGCTGCCGGCTCCTTCGGAATTTGGCGTTCGAACCGGAACACCGGTTCGTTCACCGTGAGCTGGGCTGGAATTACCGGATGACCAATCTGCAAGCCGCTGTTGGCGTCGCGCAGTTGGAGAACTTGGATTCGGCCGTGAAGAGAAAGAGGGAGATCGGACTGGCATACTCCCGACTTCTTGCCGATGTCGAGATGCTTGAGTTACCGCCGATTGAGACTCCTTTTGCCGAGAACCTATTCTGGGTGTTTGGCGTGCTACTGCGTGACGATTTCCCTTCCTCCCCAGCAGATGTGATGTCTGAGCTCAGTGCCAAAGGTATTGGTACGAGGCCATTTTTCTGGCCCGCTCACGAACAACCCGTGTTCCAGGACATGGGCCTGTTCGTGGGGGAGACGCATCCGCATGCGGAGCGTCTGGCCCGCAGAGGGTTTTATCTGCCATCCGGGCTCGCGATCACTGACTCGCAACTCGAGAAGGTGAGTAGCGCGGTGCGGGCGGCTGTTCTTTCATGAATGTCTTCTCATGAGTGTCTTCCAGGAATACGCCTCCTACTATGAGGCTCTCTACCAGGACAAGGACTACGCGACTGAGGTCGAATACATCCAGTCGTTGATCAAGGAGTTTGGGCAGTCGAGCAAGACCATCCTTGAATTGGGATGTGGTACGGGTGAGCACGCTTTGCTCCTGGGCGCTGCCGGGTACGATGTGTGCGGGATCGATCGGAGCCCTCAAATGATCCAATTCGCCGAGGCCCGCCGAGAATCGGTGGCGCCGGAGATCGCGGAACGGTTTCGGTTCAGACAGAGCGACGCCCGAGAGTTCGACGAAGGTGATCCGCGAGATGTCGTATTGGCGCTGTTCCATGTGCTCAGTTATCAGACGGAAAACAGCGATGTCGAGGCAGTCTTCACGACGGCCGCCAAGCATTTGAAGCCCGGTGGACTGTTTGTCTTCGACTGTTGGTACGGGCCCGCGGTTCTGACGTTGAAGCCGTCTGTTACGACCAAGCACGTGAGCACCGATGAGTTCTCATTGGTTCGGATAGCCGAGCCCAAGATGGTACCGCGGGCCAATGTTGTTGAAGTTCATTACAAAATTGATGCGGACCACGGCGGGCCGGGGAAGAGTAGGGTGGTGCGAGAGACCCACAGGATGAGGTATTTCTTCGAGCCCGAGATCGAGTGGTTCCTCGCTGGCGTAGGAATGCGGGTTGTTCGCGCAGAGGAGTGGCTTTCAGGGAAGGCCTTGGGTACGGATACGTGGGGCGCATGTGTCATAGCCATCAAGGAATGACCAGGGAGTGAAGCTCCTCCTCCATGACTACCCGGGCCATGCTTTTACCCTCGAGCTCAGTCGGGAATTGGCTGACCGCGGATGGGACGTAGAGCACGTGTATTCCTCGTCTTTTGCGGGGCCCAAGGGAGAATTTGGCCGATCTGGATCGGGGCCGGAGTCGCTTGCGGTGGTCGATCTTT
>Ga0315336_1000330_pt1 | contig 152294 bp, 124 predicted proteins | sample ASW5metaG_FD_204512 | JGI IMG/M metagenome (GOLD analysis project Ga0315336, IMG submission 204512) | Ammonia-oxidizing marine archaeal communities from Monterey Bay, California, United States - ASW #5 | ecosystem: Environmental > Aquatic > Marine > Intertidal zone | place: USA: California... | reverse complement strand
CCCCCCTAAACGAGGGTTCGGAATCATGAAGTGGCGATGGATGACAGCTGCCGTAGCGTCTTTGGCCTTGGCTTTTCTAACGTTTCCGGTGTTTCCGGCAGAGATGTTGAGCGCCTCCGTTTGGTCAGAGGCTGATGCCGTAGACACGGCGGTTTGCGACCCCGATGCCCGCCCGGCGAATCTCGATTTTACCCTCCAAGATATGAATGGGGATGATGTCGATTTAGCATCGTACAGGGGAAAGGTCATTCTATTTAATTTTTGGGCGACTTGGTGTGGTCCCTGTAAGGTTGAGATTCCAAGTTTTGTCGAGTTACAGAACGAGTACGGAGACCAAGGTCTCGCTGTGCTCGGATTGTCTGTCGACGATCCGATCGAGAAGTTGAAGCCGTTTGCTGACGAATACGGGGTCAACTATCCGCTGCTTGTGGGTCTTGGCCGAGACGATGTCAAGGAAGCGCTCGGACCGGTTTGGGGTATTCCGATAACTTTATACATCGACCGGAGTGGCACTGTATGTAAGCAACACATGGGTTTAGCCACGAAGGACCAGGTCGAGCGAGAAATCCGCGCAATGCTCTGATTGTCAACGTTCTCCATCCTAGTTTTTCATTCCAGTTCACACAGACGAACAGCCGTTGGTGTATGATGGCTGCGCATCGGCTGCCAACCTAGGCGGTTGATTGCGAATTCATGAGTACCGAAGTTAATACGGCGTTAAAGGGATTCCACCACGCAACTTTGTCGTGTGGTTGCAGGATCACATTTCGGGCTGGTGTGGCGGGGAGTCCTGTCCTAGCTGTTGTGGAACGTAAAGCGAGTGCTTGTCCGCTAACGTTCCACGTCGGAGGATTGCCAGTGTATGACCGCCGTGAAGCCCTTCGTCCCTCAACCCGTCCTCGTCCAACTGAGGAAGAAGGCTACGAGGAAGAAGGCTGAGACAACACCTGCTGGGTTCTCACGGCAGTGCTAGTGCGACCTTCTCCACACTTAATTGAATCATGTAGTCCTGCCGTCTTGGGGCTTGGTCGTCTCGGGTAATGAGAGTCGAAATTCGGGGTTCTTTTAGGGGGCTCATTTTGGATTTCGCTCCAGCCACGGTATTCCCACCATTTCAAGAATAGAGGCACGACATGGCCCTCGGCTAGGGTAGGAGATATCATGTGGTCTCGCCTTGATGGGCGGTGACTACCGCGTCACGATTGGCGCTGAAAAGACAGCGTAAAGGCGATGGTAGGGAGGGTCCACAAATGACTAACCTCACGTCGGAGCTCGAACTGGTTTGTCCTTGCTGTACCGCCTCACTCGTCATCGATGTGGGTTTAAAGCGTGTCGTACGGCACAGCGAGCCGGAACGTCAGGACAAGGTCGAGTTGGGTGAAGCCGATCGGATTCTCGATGAGGAGGCAGCGCGTCGAGAAGCGGTGTTCCAGCAATCGGTGACTAATGAGCGCACACGTGGCGATGCCCTTGCCAAGCGCTTTGAAGAAGCCCTCCGTAAAGCGACCGACGAACCGGTGACCAGGCCGGAGCGCGACTTTGATCTTGACTGAGAAGCACTTGGTGACGCCGTACGATTTCTTCAGGTAGTGCATGCCGCCAATCACGTCTCTATATAGTGGATTAGTTAACGTTCGGATGGCTGATCTCAAAATACGGTTTGACAGGCGTAGAGCGTAGTTTTTGAGAATCTCTAGGTCAACACGCGACCATTTATGTTTCTGAGCGCCGTCATTATTTATCTCGCCGCGCTAGTTGTCGTTGGTTCCTGGAAGAGTCGTCAGGTTCATACGGCCGATGACTTTCTGATTGCCAACCGCGCTTTACCAGCTCGTGTGCTTGTCTTCACCCTTCTTGCTACATGGATCGGCTCTGGCAGTCTATTCGCCGGTGCTGGTTTGGGCTATCGGGTAGGCTTCCCAGCCCTATGGCAGTCTGCTGGTGCTTGGGTCGGCATCGCATTGGTTTATTTCATTGTCCCTCGCGTGCGCCGGCTCGCGCAGTACACTGTTCCGGACATCCTCGAATTACGGTATGGGCCGACCGCGCGCCTTCTTGGCGCTCTTACCACGGTAATGGCCTATACGACCATTGCGGCCTATCAGTTCCGCGCAGGCGGAAAACTACTGGAATTGGTGGCTGGTATTGACCCGGCGACCGGTGCACTGATGACCGCCGCATTCTGCGTCACTTACACCGCGTTGGCAGGCATGCTGTCGATTGCTTATCTCGATGTTGGGAATGGCGTGATGATGGTAGTGGGTGTAGTCCTGGCTATGGTCTTTCTCGTGTCTGACGGTGGCGGACTTGCAACGACCCTTTCATCACTACAACCAGAGCATGTCGCATTGTTTGGTGCGCTATCACCGCAGGCGGCTTTAGCGATTTTTTTCCCAACGTTGTTCTTGCTTCTCGGTGATGCGAATATGTACCAGAAGTTTTTTTCTGCAAAAAGTGAGCGAGCGGCCCGCCTAGCGGTGATTGGTTGGATTGTTGGCACGATCGTCGTCGAGACGTTAATTGTCTCGATTGGTGTCCTCGGTAGCGTTGTTGTGCCAGGTCTGAGTCCCGAGGTTTCAGAATCGGTCGTGATCAATGTTGCACTGCAAGTTCTACCGACGGGCATTGGGGTGCTACTTGTTTGTGGGGCTGCGGCGATAATAGTTTCCACTGCCAACAGCTTTCTCCTGACGCCTGCAACGAATTTGATACGTGACGTCTATCAGCGCTTTATAAATCCAAAGGTCGCTGACCGACAGCTATTGGTTTACACCAGACTGGTTGTAGTGGCATTGGGGTGTGTCGGTTACGTGATCGGAAGCTTTTTTCCGTCAATTTTGGCGATGGCGCTTTGGGCTTACACAATGTACGGGGCTGGCATTACGCCGGCTTTGCTCGGCGCACTGGTCTGGCCGCGCATACCGCGTTCCGCAGGCGTGTGGTCGATTCTCGTAGGTATGACTACCACGTTAGTTTGGGAGATCGTCGGTCTGCGGCACAGTGTTGATGGTGTCCCGGAGTATCCGCTCGGTCTTGAGACGGTCTATCCAGCCCTGACCCTATCAATTCTAGCGCTCGTGGTTGTGGGTTTGACTGCTCGACCGAGCACGACCGATTTTCCTGTGCCATCCTGAGGCAAGCGCTAAATTAACAAATAATTGACTTTGATTATGCGTGCACTCTTGATTGCCACCTATGAGATGGGCCGACAGCCGTTTGGCCTAGCTTCGCCAGCAGCTTGGCTACGTGATGCAGGCGTCGAAGTAACGTGTGTCGATCTGGCTCGTGAGCGGCTACGGGACGATTCAGTTACACAGGCCCAGTTAGTGGCCTTTTTTCTACCAATGCATATGGCGACGCGGCTTGCGGTACCGGTGATCAGAAAGATTCGCAGTCTCAATCCGTCGGCACACCTGTGCGGCTATGGGCTCTACGCGATGCTCAACGAGTCACTCCTACGCGACCTCGGAGTGCACTCAGTACTTGGTGCCGAATTTGAATCAGACCTGGAAGCTCTGGCGATCGCTTTGAGGGAAGGCACTCCACCACCGCAGCCTATCGCGGATACTGCGCTACCGCATCTTGCGTTCAAGGTACCGGACCGACGGGGGTTACCGCCGCCCACGAGCTACGCCACCTTACACGATTCAACCGGGTCGACTAGATGTGTTGGATACACAGAAGCTAGCCGCGGTTGCAGGCATACGTGTCGGCATTGTCCGATCGTCCCGGTCTACAAGGGGCGGTTTAGGGTCGTGCCAATCAACATTGTTCTGGCCGACATCGGAAATCAGGTTGAAATGGGCGTTCGTCACATCACCTTTGGAGACCCTGATTTTTTCAATGGCCCAGTTCACGCTATTGAAGTTGTCCAGCGTTTAGCTGATACGTATCCTGACCTTACCTATGACGTGACGATCAAGATTGAACATTTACTGGCTCACGCTAAGTATCTAGCAACGCTACGCGATACAGGATGTGCGTTTGTTACGAGTGCGGTTGAATCTTTTGACAATCATGTTCTAGAAATTCTTAACAAAGGACACACCTCACAAGACATTGCGCGAGCCGTAGCCACATGCCGAACGGCGGGACTCGTTCTAACACCAACGTTTGTAGCGTTCACGCCGTGGACGACACTTGAGAGCTACTGCGCGTATCTTCAGGCCATTGCTTCCCTCGATCTCGTCGATGCAGTCGCCCCGATCCAACTGGCTATCCGCTTATTACTACCTGAAGGGTCAAGTTTGCTTACCCATAAAGAGGTGGCTGAGGTTGTAGGAGAGTTCGACAAGAACATGCTTTCCTATTCTTGGTGTCATGCGGACCCCCGTGTTGATGCACTCCAAGCCGAGGTGATTGCCTTGGTCGGTCAACATGGGACGGCATCTCGGCGCGCGATCTTTGAGGAAATTTGGACACTAGCGCACGAACGGGCTGCATTGCACTGCCCACCACTCGCGAGGAATACCCAGGCTCGTGTGGCAATCCCTTACCTAAATGAACCTTGGTATTGCTGAGCTGAGCCGACTGAGGAGCAGTTCGCGCTCTTCTAACTGTTGCGACGAAGCTAAGCAGTGATGTCACGAATACTTCTATTCGCTACGACGACCAGCTATCAAGTGCGGGCGTTCGCCGATGCTGCTGAACGACTAGGTTTTGAACTTGCCTTTGCAACGGATCGATGCCACACCCTTGACGATCCGTGGCGGGATGAAGCAATCCCGGTGGAGTTTCACAACGAAAGAATGTCGCTTCAGCGTGTCCTGGATGCGACCGCCGGACGCCCGGTGACAGGGGTGCTAGCTGTTGGTGATCGCCCGACGATTTTGGCATCGATGGTAGCTGAGGCGTTAGCATTGCCATACCACGGTGCAGCCGGCGCTCGTCTGGCGGCCAGCAAACTTCGCTATCGGCAATGTTTGTCCCGCGAAGGACTTCGGGTGCCGGCTTTTCACGTGCTGAGACTTGAGCAGATTGAGCGCTGTCCTGCGTTACCGTTCGGTTTCCCCAGGGTTGTAAAGCCGCTCACGTTGTCGGGTAGCCGAGGAGTGATCCGCGCCAATGATAAAAAGGAACTTGATGCTGCGTTGGTAAGGGTTGCTCAAATGTTGTCAAGGCCAGACTTGCGTGCACTTCGCGATCCATCAAACGAGTTGGTGCTGATTGAGGAATACATCGACGGCGCTGAGTATGCGGTCGAAGGTTTAGTCAGCGACGGACGGCTCCACGTGATGACCATCTTTGATAAACCCGACGCGCTTGAAGGGCCGTTCTTTGAAGAAACGATCTACGCAAGGCCCACAGAACTGAGCTCTGATGAACGGTCGTCGGTTGAATATGCGGTCGCAGAAGCCGTTCGTGCGCTTGGACTCCGTCATGGTCCAGTCCACGCCGAGTGTCGTTTGGACGCGCACGGACCTGTCGTTTTGGAAGTAGCAGCACGACCGATCGGTGGGCTTTGTGCCAAGGTGCTTCAGTGCACGGATTCCACAGGTCATTCCTGCCAGTATGAAGAAGTGCTGCTCCGGCAAGCCGTAGGCGAAGCCGGGTGTACATTTGACTGTGCGCCTGGAGCATCGGCCGTAATGATGATTCCTATTCCCTGCAGCGGTCATTTGAGGGGAGTAGTTGGTACGGAACTAGCGAGAGCAGTAGAAGGTGTTGACGATGTAATCATCACTGCCAAGTTAGGGCAGCAGCTTGTACCACTACCTGAAGGTGCAAGCTATTTGGGTTTCATTTTCGCTCGAGGACAAACGTCCAGAGATGTAATCGCCGCCGTACGTCAGGCGCACCAGCAACTCCATTTCGAAGTTGATAGAGAAATTCCACTGCTGTAGGGAGAACTAAGTGAGTGCGATCGAAAAGCGGCAGGTGAGGAGAGGCCTAAGCCTTACTACGTTCTGGGACGTAATCTGGTGGAAGGGCTGAGCCTTCACCGAAAAAGAATTCCTCCATTTGTTTAGCGACCATCTCTTGGGCTTCCTTTTGCCAGGGCATCAGTCGGTATTCGTTGAGAATCATCTTCATTCGTTCTTCCCAGAGTTTCCACGCTTCAGCGGAGACGTTCTCGTAGACCCGTTTGCCTAGTTCACCGGGCCAAGGAGACTCTATGAGGCCAGGCAGATCTTTCTGTAACTTAACGCAATGTACCGTTCGACCAGCAGCTTTTTCTTCAGTAGACATTCCAACTCCTCGCAGTGATCCTATCCTGCGTTGGCTCGGACACCAAATCTTCCCGAGGCGCGGCTCTAGATTGGCAAGCGGTATCAGCCTACCATTAGGGTGTTGATGGTGATACACCATGAATTTCTGACCCTTCAGATACCGATTTCTCTAAGGATTGGGATGGGCAGTGATCGATTGTGTCGGCGGTTAGCAGATGCTTGACAAACTTTTCGTGCGGATCACACGACGGATGGTTGTGACGTGCGGGGTCCTCGGCGGAAATTTTTTGGCTGCGATTGAAGCGACGATCGTCGCGGCGGCCATGCCAACCGTTGTTACGCAACTCGGTGGCCTCACGCAATATAGCTGGGTATTCGCGGCGTACCTTCTGGGAGCGACAGTTACGGTGCCGCTGTGGGGCAAGCTTTCTGACCTTTACGGTCGACGGCTCTTCTATATGGGGGCTGTAGGTTTTTTTCTGCTGGGTTCGGTGTTGTGCGGTGTGGCGTGGTCGATGCCTGTTCTCGTCGTCTTTAGACTAATCCAGGGAATCGGCGCGGGTGGCATTCTCCCCCTCGGGATGACGATTCTTGGTGACCTCTACACCATGCGTGAACGGGGGAGGATTCAAGGGCTTTTTAGTGGCGTGTGGGGAATCGCGTCAATTGCCGGACCACTCGTTGGAGGCTATCTCACCGACTCCTTGTCGTGGAGGTGGGTTTTCTTCGTAAATATCCCGTTTGCTTTCATCGCCGCGGTGGCGGTTGGTAGTGCGCTCGTCAGTCCCCGCCCATCGTCTCGGCCTCGCATTGATTACCGCGGTGCAGTACTCCTGAGTGGCACTGTCACACTGCTGTTATTGGCTCTTGGACAGGCTACCGGAGGCCAAGGGTTTGCTTGGGGAAGGTTCGGAACGCTCTTAGGTGGCGCCTTAATACTGTCGGTAGCGTTTATACATGTTGAGCGTCGCGCCACGGACCCACTGATACCATTTGAACTCTTCGGGGATAGGGTTATTGGGCCAGCGATGTTGAGCGGGTTCCTAGTTGGCGTGGCGATGTTCGGCGCGATCTCATTTGTGCCACTTTTCGTGCAGGCGGCGTTGGGTGGAAGTGCCATTGATGCTGGCTCAGCGCTCACGCCGTTACTCCTCGGGTGGGTATTGATGTCAATTGTTACCGGTCGCGTGCTTATGAAAGTTGGGTATCGGCGAATGGTGTTTGCCGGCTTATCGTGTGTGAGCTTTGGATTCTTTCAGCTATCGCAGATTGATATAGGGGCATCCCTGTGGATGATACGCGCGGTACTTGCGATCATGGGCGTGGGGATGGGCATGACCATTCTTACCTTGATCCTGGCTGTCCAGAACGCGGTACCGCGTAACCAGCTCGGCATCGCGACGTCGCTGGGTCACTTTACTCGATCGATCGGTGGCGCCATTGGTGTAGCCACGATGGGCGCGATTGTGGTTGTGTCACTTCCTGCCGGCGGTGACGCCAGCCCCCAACAGTTGACCGCTGCCTTGCAGCGAGTATTTATGTTTGGGGCGTTCGCGGCAGGCTCCGCAGTCATCTCATCGTTCTGGTTCCCAAAAGGGCTACCTCAGGAAAGACTGCCCGACGGGGCGGCATCTCCAGTGGCGAGTGTAACGGGAGAGACGGCGCAGAGGATTTGACGCTGTGGATCACGAAACAACCTCTCAGTCTGAATCGGGGCCGTTACACTTGGCTTGGCGCCTCACAATCCTGACATTAGCCCTGGTGGTTGCCGTTGGACCAACCTCTGAAGCCTGTGTTGAGCGTACCTATTCCCGGGGCCTCTATCCGATTATTCAGCAAGTGTTTACATCGTTATCAAATCAGGTGCCAGTTGCTCTGTTTGATTTCTTAGTGATTGGCTCCGTAGTTGCTTTGATAGCCAAATGCATAGTGATATTTAGACGTTCCTCGATGGTGCGTAGGACGGTCGTCGTTCTGGTGCTGATTCGGGAAGTAGCGGTTGCTGTGGCGCTTGTCTATATCGTCTTTATGCTCTGTTGGGGATTCAACTACCGTCGGGAATCGCTTGAATCCAAGCTCGACTTTGACACTAGTCGCATCACACCGGCATCACTCGAGACCCTTGCTCGCGAATCGGTTGTCCGGTTGAACCGGCTACACGGGTTGGCCCAGGCTAGGCCCTGGCCGACGCTCGAATCTGTTCCGAAGGTGCTCGCCAAGCCGTTCCGGTACGCACAGGAGCAACTACCGGCGTCCGCCGAGCCGCGACTGGCGCGTCCCAAGACGTCATGGTTCGACTTCTATTTCCGTCAGGCTGCCATCGATGGTTTTACTGATCCGTTCCTACTTGAGACACTCATTAATTCTGACGTTCTGCCCTATGAACGCCCGTTTATCGTTCTTCATGAATGGGCCCATCTTGCAGGATACGCTGATGAGGCTGAAGCTAGTTTCGTCGCTTGGTTGGCTTCTCAATCAGGCGATGCAGCGGTGCAGTACAGCGCTTGGTTGTTCCTCCACCCATACCTAATGCGTCAGTTGGACACCGACACGCGGAGCGAGGTGACGGCGGCACTCCAACTTGGTCCAGCTCGCGACCTGGTCGCGATTCGTGATCGACTTGGACAATCGATGCCAGTCGTGCGTCGCCAAGCGAGTTGGGTTTACGACCGTTATCTACGCGCCAACCGCGTATCGAGCGGAATAGCAAGCTACGGTAGAGTTTTAGATCTAGTGCTCGGATCTCGTGTGTCTGAAGTAGACTCATGAGTCTCAAGCGGTCGACATGATACGAGAGTCTCGATATTATGAGGTGTCCGTCAGGCACACTAAAGTCGGCTGTGTGGACCGGGTGGTCATGATCTATCGTTGAGTGACTCTGTATGTTTAAGCTGATTCCAACTGTCAGGGGGGGGTCGACCAACTCACCGCTGGTGGCCATGCGATACTCTACCGTTGACGAAGCGCGGGAGAGTTCGAAGCAGCTCATTCAGGAGAGCGCTAGGATTACCCGGGTAATGATTGTTGCCGATGAACACCCACCGCGATTCGTTGAATGGATCGAACGGTCGTAACCGGTCGTCCTGACCGTTCGGCTTTTTACTATTTTTTAGAGACGCCGCCGTCGGGTCCTTCGACGTGGCGCCCGGTCCCGAAAACCGATTTCTACCAACCAGCTGCGTATCTTGGCTCAGGCCCAGTCGTATTGTAGTGAGCGCCGATGATTGAACTTCAAGCTCTGACGAAACGTTATGGTGAGCACGTCGTGGTTAATCGTCTCTCGCTTCGGGCTAATCGGGGCGAGGTGGTTGTGCTGTTGGGGACCTCGGGATGTGGCAAGACTACGACGCTGAAGATGATCAACCGGCTGGTAGAGCCATCCGACGGTTTGGTGCGGATTGATGGAGCCGATATCGCTGCTCTGCCGGCACACGAGTTGAGACGGCACATTGGCTACGTGTTTCAGGGGGTCGGTTTGTTTCCCCACATGACCGTCTTTGAGAATATCAGTGTAACGCCGACGCTGCTCGGTTGGACGGCTGGGCGCATGCGACGTCGCGTGGACGAACTTCTGGACTTGGTCGAGCTGGACCCTGCGGTGATGCGCGATCGCCGGCCGAGCGAGCTCTCCGGCGGTCAGCAGCAGCGGGTTGGGGTCGCTCGTGCGCTGGCATCCGAGCCAAACGTGATGCTTCTGGATGAACCGTTCGGAGCTCTTGACCCACTGACGCGTGAGCAACTGCAGCAATCCTTTGCACGCATCCGAACGGAGCTTAGCATGACCGCGATCTTTGTCACCCACGACTTGGTAGAAGCGTTGTTCTTGGGCGATCGGATTGTGGTGATGCGAGATGGCTGTTTGGTGCAAGTAGGCACGCCGCGCGAGCTGATGGTGAATCCTGTCGATGAATTCGTCGAGCGGATGTTCGGCACTCCGAAACGAGAAGCACAAATGCTCAACGACTTGCTCGGCCCTGGAGAGCAACCGTGAGTGAGCAGCTGGCGTTGCTGCCAGCCTACCTGACCGGGCACGTTCAGTTAACCCTCGTAGCGTTACTCCTTGGGACCGTTATCAGTGTTCCGGTGGGAATTGTGGCGACACGTATCCGGTGGGTGGAGCAGGTCGTCCTTGGAGCGGCAGGGATTGTTCAAACGGTGCCGAGCTTGGCGCTGCTCGCCATGATGGTACCAGTACTCGCGGCGATTCAGGTCCAGAGTATCGGGTATCTACCGGCGATTATCGGCCTGACGCTTTATAGCACCCTCCCGATTCTGCGGAACACGGTCATCGGCATCGCCGGGGTTGACCCGGCGTATACCGAAGCCGCGAAAGGCGTCGGGATGACCCAAAATCAGCAGTTGTGGCGAGTTGAGTTGCCGCTCGCGATGCCGGTTATTGTGGGCGGTCTCAGAACCTCGACCGTCTGGGTTGTCGGCATGGCGACGCTTTCGACACCGGTCGGGGCGACGAGTCTTGGCAACTACATCTTCTCCGGCCTCCAGACTAGGAATTACACTGCGGTCATGGTGGGTTCCGTCGCAGCGGCCCTGCTCGCGCAGTTACTCGATGGGCTCGTCCGCGTGCTTGAGGAAGGTGTGCGATTCCGCCGACGCGGGCTAATTGCTGCTGCACTCGGCGTGTTATCCGCCCTGTATTTGTTTGCCGGCGTGACACTTGCACGCCAATTCGTCGGCGAGGATGAATCTGAGCGGATTGTTATTGGCAGCAAGCCGTACACGGAACAGTACATTCTGTCTGAAATTATCTCTGGTCAAGTCACTGCTGACACGGGTCTTAACGCGAGGGTTCTCCAGTCACTTGGATCGACCGTAGCGTTCGACGCTTTACGGTCGGGTGACTTGGATGTTTACGTTGACTACTCGGGCACGATTTGGGCTACGATTCTGCGCCGCGAGGCAAACACTGAGAATCGGGGTCAAATCCTCGACGAAGTTGAGCGCTTGCTTACTAAGGACTACGGCGTTCACGTGGTCGGAGCCCTTGGCTTTGAGAACACGTACGCGTTAGCGATGCGTTCTGCGGACGTACAGGAGCTCCGGCTGAAGCGGATTAGCGATCTGGTGCCCCATGCGTCGCGTCTGGTCTTCGGGAGTGACTACGAGTTCTTCGGGCGGCCAGAATGGGTGTCGCTCCAAGCGCGCTACGGGCTGTCGTTCGATAGGGAAGTCACGATGGACCCTGCGCTTATGTATCAGGCGGTGGCTCAACAGGATGTGGATGTGATCACCGCTTTTTCGACCGATGGCAGAATCGCAGCATTAGGTCTAACAACACTTGAAGACGACCGGAACGTGATGCCGCCCTACGACGCAGTGATTCTTGTGAGTGACCGCTTGGTGCGTGACCAGCCTCATGTCGTTGCTGCACTGGGGGGACTTGTTGGCGCGATTGACGTCGACTTGATGCGAGCGATGAATCTGGCAGTCGATGAGGGTGGGCGGACTCCGAGGTCTGTTGCGGAGGAGTTTCTGACGGGGAGAGCCGCGACAGACGCCCACAGCCGCTGATTGAGGATAAGCGCTGCTGGCGTCTGTCGTGTCTTTAGCTTACTGTTCTTCAGCCTGTTCTAGGTAGCGGTGAGCTTCGTTGAGAGCACGTTCTTGGCCGGCACTTCCAGCCCAAATGGTCTCCAGCTCCGCGTAGCGTGACCGAGCAGTTTTGGCATCCCCGCTCCCAGCTGCCGCACGGGCTGACCCCAATAAGGATAGCGGGCGGTGGGGAGTTCTCAGTAGCGCTTTTGCGAACTGCTCGGTTGCTTCGCCTGGACGATTCAGCTCGAGCAGTAATTCACCGTAGAGTTCGTGCGACGGCTTGATTGGTCCGTCGGTCGGAGACTCGCCTGGAGGACCAGAAGGTGCGACCATCGTCTCCTCGATGGACGCTGCTTTGGCTAGCGATTCGATCGCGCTGTCATGGTTGCCCTGCGCGAAATGGACCATCCCTTCAACCTCGTTCAGGATCACGGCGATCTGCGTCACGCTCTGATTGTCGTCGCCCATATTGGAAAGATAATCGTGGAGCTCACGTAACCCACGCAAAGCGAGTTGGGCTTCAGCAATGTCGTTGAGGTGCGCCGCGCTGAGCCCAGCAGCCAGTAGGACGGCTCCCGCCTCGTGGCTGCGAACTTCCGAAGGGTCCTCTGTAATTCGATCGACGAGTTCGGCTAAACCAGGATTCCTGCGCCACTGCCGTGTGGCGATCGTATAACGGGCATCCATGATCGCGTAAGTGCTACGGACCCGACGCCCATCCTCGCGCTCTGCAATTGGCCGGATCAGGGCGAGTGTCTCAGTCGCTTTATCGCGAAGCCCTTGCTGAAGGTAGGCATACTGTAACCAGTAGAGCGCGTGGTACGAATAGCGTGTTGGAGGTTCACCTCTAGCGTCGACCCGAGCAACCGAGGCGTCCCATGAAGCCTTGTTCGAACGAGCCAGGTAGTCCCACATTCCTTGTTGCACAAAGATGTGTGACGGCATGTGCAGCGCGTGCACCGCTGCCGGAGCTATGTCGGCGTATGTTAATGCTGCGTGGAGGCCGATCGGTGAGTGAATCGGGTCATCATAAGCGTGGATAGTGTAGTGGGCCGCACCGGGATGATTTTCGTTCTGCCGGAGGACGGACTGTGCGATAGCGCCGGCCTGCATGTCCTGCCGGATACTACCTTCACCACGTCGAACCGACCGCATTAGTGAGAGTGCGTAGAACGTTGCCGCTTCGAAGTCATCGGGGTAGTTCTGGTGCATTTGCCCCATCGCCTCAGAGTAAGCGAGGGCTCGCTCCTGAGCGTCACCAGGACCGTAGAGCGCCTCAACGGCCGCTAGGTAATCCTTTTCTCTCGCTGTCGGAGCTTTAGCGGCCCGCTCCTCGCGTGTCTCGGCCAACCGCGATAGAACCTCACGTGCAGCCGCGAGATTCTGGCCGGCCGGAAAATGGTGTCCCGTCGTATGACTGAGCGCCTGGCCCCAGTAGGCCATTGCGAAATCAGGCTCAATCTGCTGGGCTGCTTGAAAGGCTTCGGCTGCGTCCTCCCACTCGAAGCTGTGAAGCATCATTGCGCCTTTAAGGAAATGCTCTTTGGCTTCGGCCGATGTTACTGATACAGGGAAGTCGATAGTACCGAAGGTGGTGGTCTGTTGGGCTTCGGTGAACCCAGCGATCCCTAGCGACAGGAGGCCGGCGACCAGAAAAGTCCATACCGTTCGTCTTGACATAGTCTGTGACTCCTAGGCTGAACCACGGTGTTAGCGTACCTTCGGCTAACAGGTTGCTCCAGTCTAACACGGACCATGACCTTCTTGAGAGATGTGACGGCCTGTTTGCGAGGTTGGTCTTCGGGGATTAAGCTACAGTGATGCGACGAGGGTATGTGATGAATCGGTTGGGTTGTTTGGGGATGCTGTTGGGGACACTTTTACCGGTGTTCGCGTGCGGGAGCGGTGGTCCCGAAACAAGTGGCGGCGACGAGGTTGATCAGTTGCGGATCGCGGTCGTACCGAAAAGTACGACTCACGATTTTTATAAAGCGGTCCACGTAGGTGCACTGAGGGCCGAAAAGGAATTCGGTGTTGAGGTGATCTTCCGTGGTCCAGAGCGTGAGGATAGCCGGGACCAACAAATCTCGCTTGTGCAGAACTTAATTAGCAGCGGTGTCGATGCGATTGTACTAGCGCCGCTTGACCAGCATGCTCTCGTACCTTCCGTACGCCTAGCCACGCAAGCTGGAATTCCTGTCGTGGTTTTCGATTCTGGACTCGCCGCTGAAGCCGGTACTGATTACATTAGCTTTGTGTCGAGCCCCAATGTTGAGGGTGGCCGGATTGCCGGAAAACGCATGGGGGACCTCCTTGGAGGACAAGGACAGGTGCTTCTGTTACGCCACGCTGAAGGGTCCTCGAGTACCATGCGGCGTGAGGAAGGGTTTGTCGAGGCCCTGTCTGCCTTTACCGGTATCGAATTGATTGATCCGGAGCGGTATGCAGGTGTCACGACGGCCACTGCACAGATCGCCTCGGAGAGTCTCCTGACGACCTACGATTACGTTGACGGTGTTTTTTGTGCGAACGAGTCGTGCACATTCGGCCTGCTACTGGCGCTTCGCAGCCGGGGCTTGGTTGGGGATATACGGTTGGTTGGGTTCGATGCTAATGAGAGACTCGTGGCTGCGCTGGAGCAGGGTGACCTTGAAGGGCTCGTTGTTCAGAGCCCAGTGGAGATGGGCTACCTGGGTGTCAAAACCGCCGTTGATCACCTGCGAGGCGTAACTGTTGAGCTCCGTCAGAATACAGGAGTGACACTCGCAACCCGCGAGAACATGAAGGATCCCATAATTGCCGAGCTGCTGACGCCAGATTTTTCTCTCCTTCTCGATCGATGAGCAGAGCTGGGCAGTCTCTCGACAGTTCCGGTGAAAGTCGCAGTCCACGGCTCGCCATGTCGGGCATTACAAAGCGTTTTGGTGCGACGGTTGCGCTTGATGCTGTTGATCTTGAAGTTTACCCAGGTGAAGTCCTCGCGCTAGTTGGAGAAAACGGAGCGGGCAAGTCGACGCTAATGAAAATCTTGTCCGGCGCTGTGCAGCCGGATGAGGGAAACACTCGTCTTGATGGTGCGATGTTCACGCCGGCTGGTCCACTTGCGGCCCGTGCCTCAGGCATCGCGATGATCTATCAGGAGTCCAATGTTGTACCCAACCTGAGCGTTGAGGCCAACCTAGTCTTGGGCGCCGAGCGTCACCGGTTCGGATTCATCAATCGGTCGGCACACCGCCGAAGGATTCGTGGAGTGCTTGATCGACTGGGTCGTCCAGAGTTGCCACTCGCCACGCCGGTTAGTCGGCTCTCGACTGGTGATCGTCAACTGGTTGAGATTGCTAGGGCCCTGTTGACCGATGCACGAGTTGTAATCATGGATGAACCGACGAGCAGTCTGGGGCTCGTCGAAATCGATAGGCTGTTCAGCATTATTTCTGGGTTACGCCGCGAAGGCGTCGCAGTTATCTACATTTCTCACTTCTTGGCGGAGGTGCAGCGGATTGCTGATCGCTTTCTCGTACTCCGCGATGGGCGCGTGGTTGGCCAGGGTGCCACCACCACGGTCACGGTTGCTGACCTGATTGAACTTATGATTGGCCGACGCCTACCCGACATGTTTCCGATCTCGTCGCGGACTACCGGCATGCCGTTACTAACCTTAAACGACGTGGGTACTGCCGAGTGGCCGTCAAGGCTGATCAATCTAACGTTGCACCGTGGCGAGATTCTTGGCCTAGCCGGGCTCGTCGGCGCGGGCAGAACTGAATTACTACGCTCCATCTGCGGCTTGGACCCAGTTGTTTCCGGAGAGGTGACTGTGGCTGGATACAGCGGAGGGAAGTTTTGGCGCCACACTGGTCTCAAGCCAGGTGTTGACTTATTGAGTGAAAATCGGCAAACGGAAGGATTAGCGCTAGGACTTTCGGTTGGGAATAACATGCTGCTGAGCCGACTGGAGCCGTTTACCAAGTGGGGTTGGCTCGATACTCGCACGATGAAGCAGACCGTGGAACGGTTCATCGCGAGGTGTGGCATTCGGGCACGAGGTGCGGGGCAGCCCGTGGGTGAGTTGTCCGGTGGTAATCAGCAGAAAGTGGCGTTCGCACGTCTACTACATCAGGATGCGGACGTCCTACTGCTGGATGAGCCAACTCGCGGGATCGATGTGGCAAGTAAGGCGCAGATTTACGAGTGGATCGGTAAGTTAGTCGAACGGGGTAAGGGCGTCGTATTGGTATCGGACTATATCCCAGAATTGCTCGGCGTATGCGATCGAATCACCGTTATGTACCGGAACCAAGTGATAGCTACGCGATCGGCCAAAGACTGGACCGAGCATGACATCTTAAATGCGGCGACGAGCGGGGAAGGCAAGGTCGCTTGAATACCATGGTGCTAGGCACATCGCTTGGCCAGTGGCTGCGAACACTGGCACCTGCGCTAAGCCTAGCTGCTGCAGTGCTGTTTTTCTATGCGATTCCACCGCATCCGCCACTGACGCTATTTGATCTGAGGCTGGTCGCAGTACATGCGATGATCGTTGGTACGGCGGCGATCGGGATGACATTTGTCATCATTAGTGCGGGAATTGATCTTTCCGTTGGATCGGCCATCGCCCTAGTCAGTGTTGCAGCAGCACTTGTTCTCGAGAACGGTGGGGGTATCGGATCCGCGCTCATCGTAGCCTTGAGCACGGGAGCACTCTGTGGATTCTACAACGGCTTGCTTATAACGAGCCTCCGTCTGCCTCCATTCATTGCGACCCTCGGGACGCTGGGTTTCTATCGCGGAGTTGCAAAGTGGATTTCTGGAAGTATCCCGGTCACAGCGCCCACAAAAGGACTCGACTTGTGGGTTAATCCTATTCCTAATCCACCTTGGTTGTTTGTGGCGCCTGGCGTGTGGCTAATGTTAGCTCTTGCTGTCGTGTTCATTCTCCTTCTACGCTATTCGATACTTGGACAGCACGCGTTGGCGATCGGCTCAAACGAAGCTACCGCACGGCTCTGCGGCATCCGTGTTACGCGCACTAAGATTGCTATTTACGCACTGGCGGGGTCGCTTACTGGACTCGCCGGCCTTATGCAGTTCGCTCGGCTAACCCAAGGTGATCCGACTGTAGCCATTGGCCTCGAACTCGACATCATTGCTGCTGTGGTGATTGGCGGTGGCTCGCTCAGTGGTGGCCAGGGTTCAATTGTCGGTACACTCGCGGGCGCAGTCCTGATGGCTTATCTTAGAAATCGGAGTACAGTGCTAGGTTGGCCGAACTTTGTAGAGGAGATGATCGTCGGTCATATCATCATTGTGGCCGTGGCCGTGGATCGGTGGCGTGCTAGTCGGTCAAGTTAACCGTAATTGGACAAACGGAGGAGCAGAGTGATCCGCATCTATGTGGCCAGGCATCCAACGGACGCGCATCTATTCAAGGGAATTCTTGAAAGTGAAGGGATTGACGCATTGGTGCGAGGCGAAGCCCTATTCGGTGCTCGAGGGGAAGCCCCGCTGACATTTGACACACTACCGTCGGTGTGGGTGCTGGATACCGAAGAGGTCGGTCGGGCAAGTGAACTCGCCCGCGAATATTCGAGGGATGTTATCCCAGAGGGTGCTTCAACTAATTGGCGTTGCGCCACGTGTCGAGAGTTTGTTGAACAGCAGTTTACCGGGTGCTGGAATTGCGGTTCATTACGCGTTACCTAATGTTCCAAGGCGCTAGTTGGGCTGTGCTACAGTGCTGCACGCTAGGTAGGGAGATGTATGGTCGCAGCTGAGATGTTCGTGAATGGTTCAAGTGAGGCTTCGAAATGCCAAAATTAACAGTTGAAGGATATGCCCCCGTTGATGTTGCGGACGGGAGACGGTTGGTCTTAGCCATGGAACAGGATGCGGGCGTGGATGTGCTACACGCGTGCGGTGGCGGTGCAAGGTGTACGACGTGTCGCGTTGAGTTCATCTCTGGCGAACCCGAGCAGATAACGGAAGCTGAGCTGGAGCGATTGACACAGCGCAATCTCACGGGGGTTCGTCTTTCCTGTCAGATAAGGTGTGACCAGGACATGACTCTTCGTGCGGTGAGTCGGCTTGAAGGAAGCGGCCGTGCGGACCCCGGGTCCACCCCAACCGACGATATAAATCCTCCCCCAATCTGGGTTGATCGTTAGAGGAGTTTGAGATTCACGGTTCCGTGTCTAGGTCACGCAGATGGGCGTCGAGTGCACTAAGTGCACGAGTGAGGGTTTCTCGGTGAGCTGGGTGTGTTGCATGTTCGAGGTCGGCTGCTATCCGGCTCCGGGAAAGTGAAAGTTCGTAGCGCTTGGCATCCCTCGCTCGCTGCGCGTCGGTTCGACGGTCAACAGGTTGACGCTCGCGTGAGGCCTCATCCTGCTGCGATTCGATTGCCTTGCTTTCCCAGCCTCTTGCCATGAGTTTTGCAGTAAACGGCTGTGTAGGTCGTTGAGGACTGCTGTCTTGGCCTTGTGTGCAGAACGAGGCGGAACAATTCTATCAGCCCAGGGTAACGGACGGTTCTAATCCCAATGCGCTAGATAATTCGTGAAGTTTCTGCTGGACTAATCGCAGGTTGCGAGACCCCATGCGTATGGCTTGCCGCTGCACTGGAGCTAGTCTTTCAAGTGACAAATCAGCAAACTGAAATGCAACCGTGCGCGAAACAAGTGCGATTTCGCCATCGACGATTGGCACCTCGACGATCTGACGCACCGCTTGGGTAAGGGCTTGGTGAAAATCACCGTCGGGATGTCCCAAATTTCGGTACGCTTCGTCGAGTAACGGCTCAAGTTGTTCGTATAACTGTGCGGTACCCTCGACGTGCACTGAATTAAACGCGTCGGCGATAAGGTCGTAGCGCGCATAGCTCCGCGGATCAATGACTAACTGTTGGCGATTGCCCGCGGTGCCAAACGGTTCTTTCAGCGAGAGACCTCCTAAGTGGCGCGCCGGTGTTTGTCCTTCCGCGATATTTTCCACAACGACCACGAATGTTCGTATGAGTTCATCCGTTGCAAGCCAGGCGACCAACGTTGGATGTGCAGACAGTGTGCTTACGAGTTCACGAACGAAACCATCGCTCTCATCAAGTGCAGGGAGGTTAACCGTCTCGGGCACATCCGGTTCCGGGTCGGGTTCTGTCACACTAATTTCAGGAGGCGTTGACTCGATGACGGACTGGGCTTCAGCCGGCACCGTCTCATTGGGACCGCGGCTTACGAGATATACAGCGACGATAGCTGCGGCGACCAGCGCGACGCCTCCCACCACGATTGCTACGGATTGCCATCGAGGCGAACCGTTGGACGATTCTGATGGTGGTGGATTGTACTGGAAATCGTCAAATTGAGTCATCTTCGATGCAGTGGGATCCCGACCATTGTAGAACAGTCTAGCCCTGTGCGGCGGTGTATAACGTCAGAAAGCGGTCAAGCATAGCTAAGGTGCTTAGAGAGTGCCCGAGTGCTCAGCGAGCGCGTTTGGCTCAGGAGAGATTTCTCGGGATTCTTTTTGCGGTCGCTTTAACTTCGGCAGAAGCGCCGCGGCAGCAACGACCCCAATACCCACCGTTGTGAGGATGGTGAACAGGAGGGAGAAGCCGCCTGTCGTGTCATTGACGTAAGCTACCAGCCTGATTGCCAGCGGAGCTGCACCGAACGCGAGGACAAACTTCAGTCCGAAAGCAACTCCGTGTCTTTGCTCAGGTGTCGCGGCGGCAAGAAGCATGTTCTCAGCTGGCAGCGAACCGGTGTTAGCCATGACCAAGACAGTTGAGGCCGCAACAAGTGATACCCCGCCGGCACTCGCAACGATCCAGAGGACTGGAATTTGCAACAAGAATGTGCCGATATATACCATTTTGAGGTCGAAGCGATCTGCGAGGTAGCCCGATGCGACCTGTGTTAGTCCGGCGAACCCGTACACGAGCGCGATGAATGCGCCAACACCGAATGTCGAACTACCAACAAACTCCACGAGTCTCACCGCAAAGACTTTTGGGAGTGCGATCTGCGTAGCCTGGTAGATGATCGCTCCTCCAAACATTGTAATTAGTAGCAGTACAAACGCCCGTAACTGTCCGGTCTGACCATCAGCCCGTGCAGGGAGACGACGGGAAGCATCATCGGTAAGCCTTCCGCTGATTAGACAGTAGAGCATGACCACTCCCGTGGCCAGCGAGATGGCGCCGGGCGCAAGGAAGGCTATCCGCCAACCAAAAAGGTCAATCAGTGTTCCGGCGATGAGCCCTGCGCCGGCCACGCCAGCGTTCCCAAATACTCCGTTGAAGCCGAGCACCTTGCCTCGGCTTTCCGAGGTGGTGCGAACCAGCCAAGCGATGCCGACCGGGTGGTAGATAGCAGCGAAAGCCCCGAGGAGGCACAGGCCAGCCCACATAACGGTTGGTGACGTCGCGAGCCCACAAATAATTGCTGCACCGCCAAGACCAAGAAAGAACAGGACCAACATACCTGGTGCGCTCCAGCGGTCCCCGAGCCAGCCTGCGGGAAGCGCCATGGCGCCAACCAGGAGCGAGCCGATCGTCCAGAGGCTGATCAATTCATGGTACGGCATGGCCCACTCTCGCTCGAGTGGCAATACGACGAGGAAGAAGTACACCGCGAACAAGTGCATGTAACTATGACCAAGACAGGAGAAGACAAGCGCGTAGCGAGCCGTAGTCGTTGACGTCACGTTCGTCATCATACGCGAATCGGTAGGACTTGACGGGAACGTCGCAGGGCTCCAGATGCGAATGCTACAGAGTTCTATCCAACGACCCGCTGTCAAACAGATAGAATTGAAGCGCCTGACACTAACTGACAGGCAAACACCTCGCCTGTCGAAGGTCCTTTGGCCCGATAAGCAGCTGACACATGTGAGATGAATGACTTGACAGCATCTGAAGTTACAAGCGCAATTGCACTACCGCCGAAACCCGCACCTGTCATTCGGGCGCCGTAACACCCCGCCGTGTCTTTCGCTAAGTCTGTGATGAGATCGAGTTCAGGAGTGGAAACCTCATAGAGATCACGTAGGCTCGCATGAGATGCATTAATGAGCTTCCCGGCCAGTTGCCAATCGCCAATCGTGAAGGCCGCGGCAAGTTGGACGGGACGTGCGTTCTCAGCGATGACATGGGCAGCACGCCTAAATTCGGCAATGCTCACTTTCTGCCGGATCGATTCCAGAAGAGGGAGGTCGACGTCACGCAACGTTCGGATGTTTGCCTGACGTTCTTGAATGACCCTGAGTGCGACAGTGCATGCATCACGCCGTGCAGCGTATTCTGTGGTGTCCAACGTCCGTCGAATTCCAGTATCCATTACGACGACGGACAGGTCTGCTGGCATGGTGACCGGTTCAACCGTCAACGACCGGCAATCCAACAGTAACGCGTGACCTGCAACGCCTATGCCGGATACCAACTGGTCCATAATGCCGCACTGCACGCCGACGAAGGCATTCTCAGCTTTCCGGGCAAGCTTTGCCATCACCACAGCATCCCAGGGAATTCCACTATTCGCACATAATGCGCGTGCTACAGCCATTTCTAAGCAGGCTGATGACGCGAGTCCGGCTCCAATTGGCACGTCGCTACGCACTGCCATGTTGGCTCCTACGAGTTTGTGACCTGCTTCCCCAAGTGCCCAAGCGGTACCAGCTATGTAGTCGGTCCAACGGGTCTTGCCGGCTACACCGGCCACCCGAAGAGTGCGTAAGTCGATTGTGGCGTGTTCGTTGTAGGCGGTGGCCAACACCTGCAGTGTCTGGTCATCTCGCGGGCCAGCCGCAATGAGAACTTCACGATCGATGGCAGCCGGAAGAACAAATCCGTCGTGATAGTCAGTATGCTCGCCGATCAGATTAATACGACCTGGCGCTCTGGCGATGAGGGGTGGTGATTGACCGTTGAACGCTTGCCGAAAGTCGTTGACAACCTCGGCAGGATCCACGCTCACGATGGTTGCCCTCTTGAGGGACCACCTCCATTAAGTTCGAATGGAGTGCGGAGTCGAGCAGCGGCTTCTTCCGCGGTTAGGTCCCGTTGCGGCTCAGCTGTCATCTCGTAGCCGACCAAGAACTTTCTGACTGTGGCTGAGCGAAGAAGTGGTGGGTAGTAAGCGGCGTGAAGACGCCAACCGTCTTGAAATGTTCCGTCGGAAGGCTGGCCGTGCCATCCCATCGAATAGGGGAATTCGCAGTCAAAGAGAGCATCGTATCGCTTTGTAACGTCAGCGACGATCGTTGCTAGACTGGCACGTTCGTCGGCGCTGAGGTCAATGAGGCCGGCAACGTAACGACGGGGTACTACCATGATTTCGAACGGCCACACCGCCCAGAACGGCACTAGCGCGACCCAGCCTTCGTTAGCCGATACGATACGTTCGCCTTCCGTAAGCTCCACGTCTAGATAGTCACCCAACAGATCTCTGTCGTGTGTCTTGTAATAAAGGCGCTGCGTTGTTTGTTTCCGAGCCGGAATAGTCGGCACGTGGTTGACTGCCCAGAGCTGGCAATGGGGGTGTGGATTACTACACCCCATCAATTCGCCGCGATTCTCGAAAATCTGAACGTATCGGACTGCGGCATGTCTCGTGGCACGCTCGGTCTCCTCGCTCCAAGCGTCAACCACCGCGCGAACACCGCTCGCTGTCATTCGAGATAAAGCCAGGTCATGTCGAGGCGAAAAGCAGAGCACGCGGCACGTGCCGACCACACCCTCAGTGCGCAAGAGCCTAGATGACTGAGGTCCATCAATAGGTCTCGAGCTCTTGAATGCCGGAAAATCATTGTCAAAGGCATATGTATTTGTGTATCCAGGATTTACTTTTCCACTTGCCCGAGTGTTACCTGGACAGAGGTAGCACTCCGGGTCGTATGTAGCTCGATCGTTCTTCGCTCCTTCATCGATTCTGCCCTGCCACGGTCGTTCTAACCGTTGCGGCGATGTTAGAACCCATTCGTCGAGCAGTGGGTTGTAGCGTCGATGAGAACTATCAATCCGGAGGGACATACGACCCTATTATTGATCGTGAACGAAAGTTGGTTATTCGGTTGCAGCCAATGCGGTTGCAGGACCACCCCAATTACTCGAAGATTCTCATATATAATTCGCCATCTGCGTCTCAATTAGAAAGACGAGAACCTATGTCAGCTTTTGTCGCCGAACTGATAGGCACGATGATTCTTGTTGTTTTAGGTGATGGTGTGGTGGCCAACGTTTTACTAACCCGCTCGAAAGGTGAGGGGAGTGGGTGGATGGTTATTGCAACCGGCTGGGGCCTCGCTGTTTCTGTCGCGGTGTACGCGGTTGGGAGTGTGAGCGGTGCTCATATCAACCCAGCCGTGACTGTCGGTCTCGCTTCGATTGGTCGTTTTCCTTGGGCCGATGTACCTATCTATATTGCAGGTCAACTGCTCGGGGCGATTCTAGGTGGTGTTGTCGTCTGGCTTGCCTACCGACCGCACTGGCAAGGCACTGCGGACCCTGACCTCAAGTTGGCTGTCTTTTGCACGGCTCCGGCTGTCCGCCAATTCGGCGCTAATGTTGTGACTGAGATCATTGGCACCCTTATTCTCGTTCTTGGCGTGCTCGCCATCTTATCGCCGGAGAACCTCGCTCCCGAAACAGGGTTCCCGATGGGAATGGGACCTTTGTTGGTGGGTATGTTGGTCTGGTCGATCGGACTTTCACTGGGTGGGCCGACCGGATATGCCATCAACCCAGCGAGAGATCTAGGTCCTCGAATCGCGCATTTTTTTCTACCGATTCCGGGTAAGCGTGATTCTGACTGGGCTTACTCCTGGGTCCCGGTCGTGGGACCCCTTGTCGGAGGAGTGCTGGGTGCACTCTGCTATCGTCTACTCTGGGCAGCCTGAAGGCAGCGCTGGGCTCCATCATCACCGCTTTTATCACGCTGGTGTTTAACGTCAGACCACTGGTCCTCATCGCCTTCGCTACGGTGTACGTCGTGTGGGGGTCGACCTATCTAGCAATCCGATTCGGTATCGAAACGATTCCGCCGTTCTTTATGGCCGGGGTACGTTTCTGTATTGGTGGCAGTCTTTTTATTGGCTGGGCGATTGCACGAGGTGCGAAACTTCCGTCCAGCTCGCTCTGGCGGCCTGCCGCGCTCGTTGGCGTGTTAATGGTCGCTGGCGGCACCGGTGGGGTTACGTGGGCAGAACAGTTCGTACCATCAGGGCTGACGGCGCTTCTGATTGCCATGGTTCCGCTCTGGATTGTATTAATTGACTGGGCACGACCTGGTGGTTTAAATCCAGGAAGCACTGTTTTTTTTGGCCTGGTGATTGGCCTGGCTGGGATGACATTGTTGGTGAACCCGGTGGCGGTGGGGGGAGTCCGTGAGATCCACCCGGTCGGAGCGCTTGCGCTGGTGTTTGCGACGCTAAGTTGGGCAACTGGCTCGGTTTACTCAAGGCATGCGAGGCAGTCATCATCGCAAACCATCACGGTCGGGATGCAAATGGTTAGTGGTGGCGTCACTTTACTGTGCATGAGCACCATCAGCGGTGAACTGAGTCAGGTCGACCTTGCGCTCATATCCTGGCGGTCAGTAATGGCGATGGCCTATCTCATTGGGCCGGGTTCATTGGCGTATGCTGCGTATCTGTTCTTGTTGCGTGCGTCCACCCCAACGAAAGCAGCGACCTACGCCTACGTTAATCCGATCATTGCACTTGTGCTCGGTGCTGTTATCGGAGGCGAACAGGTCAGCGCGTGGACGCTCCTCTGCTCAGCCGTGATCATTACCGGCGTCGTGGTGATCGTGACTGCCAAGGGTCGCGCAGTCTCTAGCTAGGGCAAGGCAAATAGATAAAAAGTTACTGGTTTTTGCCTCGGCCAGCAACCGGCCAGACTGCCTCTACGCTGTCGTTCCGAATCGCGTAGATCTTGTCGTAGAGATTCACGACCGGGTCGCAGTGCGAAGTGATTAACTCGAGGCGATCGCCAGACTGGTAGATCCGGCTCGGATTTTCATAGCGGATTGAGCCGTATTCATCCGACCCGCTGGTGTAACTCATGCCGGTTTCCCCGATGATGATCGACCAAGGCCGGTTGATCGTGCAACTCTTCGCGCCGGCGTCAGTAGTCGCACGTCCTTCATACTGCGCGTTAACCACCGTGGTCAAAATGGTCAGTGAAGGTTTGAAATCGCTATAAACCTCGTCGTTGTCTTGCCCGCCGATGCCCAAATACGAAGCATCCATAAAGACGTAGCTGCCGCTTTGGATATCGGTGAAGCCTGGGGTCGCATGATCGATGTTATAGGTGCCTGTTCCGCCACCACTGAAAATTTCAACGTTCAGGCCCGACTGCTGCATCATCGAAAATGTCTCAGCCGCTGGTGACATGCGTTCGATCGCTTGGGTCCGGCGAGCTGAAAATCCAGAGACATGCTGCGAGCCACCGTCGTAGCACAGCATGCCGCGTAGTCTTAGGTTGCTGAGGCGGTCAACGAGTTGCGCAAGCGTGAGCGCGGGCTCGCCGGGAGTGATTCCAGAACGGTGTCCACCTGGATCGACGTCAACTGTAACATCAGCGATGATCCCAGCCTCACGTGCCGCATCGTTAAGTTCCCGTGCATTTCCTTCGGTGTCGACTGCTTGGATAAAACCATCGCATTGCTTTCGTAGCTGCATGGCTCTACGGATCTTTGCGGCCGATACGTTGACGGTGGTTAGCAAGATCTGTCGAAGACCGTGCTCGAACATAACCTCAGCCTCAGTAAGTTTGGCCGTGCAAATGCCGACGGCGCCTCTCTCCATCTGGAGATGGGCGATCGCTGGGCACTTGTGAGTCTTTGTATGAGGTCGGACGCCGATGCCGTTGCCCGATACGGTGTTCTGCATCGTGTCAAGGTTGTCTTCGAGTTTGTCCAGGTCGACACACAGGGCCGGCGTTAAGAGCGAAGACTTCGGCAGCCCCACTTCGAGGTAGTTGTTGTTATCAGGTGTTGCGCCAGCGGTTAGTGCGGTTGGAACCGCCCATACGCCAGCGGATGCAGCGACACTGTTACGCAGGAAGTGGCGACGAGAATGTTTGACTCGATTCATAATGTTTCCTCTCGATACAGGCGATTACTTTCTAGTGTGTGGATAGTTATGGTCAGAACTTCATCATTTAATCAACCATATTTTTTACTAGTTTAGGGCTGGCGTTGTCTTGGGCGGCGCCCGGTGCTGTGTAGCTTGTTCGTACGCGTAGGCGATAGTGATTAGTGTCGATTCTGCCCAGGCATCGGCCAGAATCTGCAAGCCGGCTGGAAGACCGTCACTGACAAAGCCCATCGGTACAGTGATGGCTGGAAATCCTGTAGGCGGAGACAACTGAAAGCTGTTGTTACCGTGTGGAGTGTTTAGATCGCCAATCAGACGCGGTGGATTGTCCCAGGTGGGATAAATCAATGCATCGAGCTGGTTAGTTTGAAGCGTTTGTCTGACGCGGTGCCGGAGACGCTCCTCTCTAGTGGCCTGTTGGGCACATCCGGGTTGGTTCGTTGGGACGTCAGCGGCTTCCTGGGCCGATTCCAATCGTGTACGGATGTTTGGATGGACCTTTTCTGAATCGATAATCTCTTGCAGGGTTTTGAACGGGGCTTCTGGTCCGAGACTAGTCAGATATTGCTCTAGGTCGAACCGAAAATAGCTGCAGGGCAGCCGCTCTTCCTCAGCTACGTCGTCTTCAGGCAACGTGACCGGGTCAACGACCGTCGCACCGAGTCGACGCAGGTCCTCGATAGCTTCGTTGAGTCTAGCAATAACCTCGGGGTCGGCGGATTCATCCGACATCTCACGGAGCACACCTAGTCGTTTGCCCTGTAGATCGTCCACCTCTAAGAACTCACGATAATTCACCCGACGGGCGTCGGCCTGTTCGGTTATGGCATCAGCAGAATCGGTGCCGGCGATGACGTCAAACACGATGACGGCGTCGGCAACCGTTCGGGCCATCGGGCCCCCGATGTCGCGGGATAGATTGAGTGGAACGATGCCGTCCCGGCTCGTCAATCCCATTGTCGAGCGGATGCCGACAAGACTCTGATGGGATGACGGTCCGCGTATTGAATTACCGGTATCAGTACCGAGGCCCACGGTGCCCATACTTGCTGCCACAGCCGCTGCGGTGCCGCCACTTGACCCCGCGGTAACGCGCCTCAAGTCATACGGGTTTCGTGTATAACCTGGCAACGCTGAACCGACCGTCTCATATGGAGAGAAAGCAAACTCTGCCATGTTTGATTTTGCGAGGACGATGCCGCCAGCATCCACGATTCGCTGAACTTGGAATGCGTTGTCTGGCGGGATGGACCCCGCCAGCGATAGTGAACCAGCAGTTGTTGGCAAAGCGAGCGTGTCGTAGTTGTCCTTTACGATAACGGGGATACCATGGAGTGGACCTGTTAGGCCAGATGCCTCGAATGCTTGGTCGAGTTCGTCGGCGCGGGCTAGTGCATGTGGATTGATAGTCACGATGGCGTTTAGCGCTGGTCCCTGTTTATCGTATGCTTCGATGCGTGCGAGATATGCGTTGACCAAAGTCCTCGCACTTAACTCACCGGCCTTCATTGCGGCGTGAATCTCTATAATCGAAGTTTCAACCACATCGAATGCTGGTGACCCCGGTTCTTCTGATGATGGGGGCTGGCACCCGATAAGTACGAGTACCAGGCTGAAGATGCCGTAGCGGCGCAGATGAGTCATTATCGCTGTCGTCATTTTAGGTGTGAATAGTCAGTTGCACTCATAAACACAGAATCGACGTTTGCGACCAGTCGCCCATTTACCCGAGATGCTTCTGCCGCATCCTGCCAATCCGAATCATTCCCGAAACCCTGCCAGGATCTTTCTGCTGCCTGACGACTTTCGTGCGCCAGGATGTATATGAGGGTATCCGTTCGGTCAGTTGGGACGAAATAACCGACGTTCGTCATGCCGTGCCGCTCAAAAAGTGCGGTCGTGTGATCCCGAAACCTAGCATGTAGGGCTTCGAGCTTGCCAGGCTCCGCCGTGTAAGTGCGGAGTTCAAACGTCCGGGAGTCGTGAGCCATCGAGAGACCCGACTGTGCGTTGATCACACCGACGGCGATGACGGTGCCGGTCAATGCGGCGATGTATATACCTGATTGCATGCGCACCTCCGAAATGCAGGTTCAAGAGCGGGCATTATAGCTCGGAGTTGCTTCGGGCCGGAGTAGGAACCTGACCTATGCTAGGCTCCGGTAGTGGCGCTTCAGGGCGCTTATTTCCCATAGTTCGATCGAAAGGATGTTTTCTATGAATCGTCGAGAATTTATCGGCACAGTCGGTGTGGGCGCGATCGCTGGAGCGTCAGCTAGGCCCTCGGCCAATGCGCAGCCATCCGACTCGGCAGCAGATATCTACGCTCGTGCGTACGCGGTCGATGCAATGTGCTTTGCCATGGAACCGCCGCCTCGCACGTTTGTACAGTACCTGACCGACGACAAAATTGAGGCGCTTCGCACTTCGGGAATTACGGCGATGGCAATGAACATGACTTCAAATTTTGCCGAATTAAGCCAAGTGGAGAACATGTTTGCTGCGGTTAAACACCGCATTTTTACGTGGGATACGATCGTAGCCACCCACCCCGATGTTTTTCGTAAGGTTACGACGGTCGAGGAACTTAACGCCGCGAAACGTGCGGGGCTCGTTGGTTTTATCTACTGCTTCCAGATGGCTGCTCCGTTTGGATGGGACCTCGGAAAGTTACGCACGTTTGCAGGGCTTGGGGTTCGTCAGATTCAACTTGCTGATGGGGGCCGGAATTACCTGGTGGACAGCTGTTGGGAGAAGACAAACGCTGGGCTGAGCCGTTTCGGGTTCCAGGCGATCGAAGCTTTCGCAGACCTAGGGATCATCGTCGACCTCTCCCACGTTGGCGAGCGGTCCTCGCTCGATGTCATCCTAGCCTCGACAAAGCCGGTCATCTATTCCCATTCCGGATGTCTAGCGCTCTGTCCTCATCGACGGAACGTTAGCGACCGCAATATCCGGGCCCTTGCTGAACGGGGAGGCGTTTTTTGTGTTTATAACCAAAGTGGTTGGCTCACTCAGGACCCCGAGATTTCCATGGACCACTTCATCGCACACGTTGAACACGTTATTAACTTAGGAGGCGAAGATGCTGTGGGTGTGGGGACCGACCAAGATGTGGTTGATATGACGGCGATGCGTCCAACCGAGGTGGCTGATCACAATCGCAGCTTTGAGCGGCGGCGAAATGAGTTTCCTGAATTATCTTGGGAGATCCGGCATATGCGAGTGCCTGAACTCAGTCATCCGAAACGGTTATTGCATCTGGCCGAGGCTTTAGATGCCCGCAGATATTCTCCAGCAACGATCGAGAAAATTCTTGGTGGCAATTATGTGCGCGTGTTCAACGAGGTCGTTGGGTGACCCCCCTCGAACGAAGATAGAGACAAGGAACAACGATGGGATGGAGTCGACGAGAATGGCTGGCGGGAAGCATTTCCACGCTCAGTGCAGCTTGCGGAAGGTCGGTTGAGGAAGACCTATCGGTTGAAAACACCACGACGAACGAGGCGATAGCGCTTTCAGAATTCGAGCCGCGTGGCATGCTTCACGTGGCCGAAACCCGTGTTGAGAGGCCGCGCTTCCCGGTGATCGATGTACATACGCATGTCACATGGTCAGCGGTGCCGCTGGGCATAGAGCCGTTCGGTGAACGAATCAGGAAATTTGGTGAACCAGTCGACATTTTGCCAGTGATGGACCGCAAGGGAGTCCGGACGATGGTCAACCTCACCGGGGGAGTCGGTGAGGGGTTGGTGGAAGTGCGGCGGGAGTTTGACGAGGCCCACCCCGGTCGGTTCATCAGCTTTACGGAGCCATCGTGGAATCACGTGGCATCACCGGATTACCCGACCTTTCAAGCTGACCAGATTGAGCGGGCTTACGCAGCTGGAGCGAGAGGGCTCAAGATCACGAAAACACTTGGACTGTACTTACGTGAACAAATCACACGGGGCCCTCTCATTGCCATCGATGACCCCCGCTTTGACTCGATGTGGGAAACCTGCGCTGCGCTCAACATGCCCGTTGCGATTCACGTGTCCGATCCGGAAGCTTTTTTTCTACCGATCGATCGCTTCAATGAGCGTTACGAAGAATTGCACGCACACCCAGATTGGTCGTTCCATGGCGCGGACTTTCCCAGCAATGCCGACTTGTTGGCTGCACGGGACCGGGTGTTCGCGCGTCATCCCCGGACTAGTTTTATTGGTCTACACGTGGGCCACTCGGCAGAGAATCTTTCAGCAGTGGGGGAGACGCTCGACCGTTTTTCGAATGTCTGCGTGGAGATTGGTGCCAGAATTGGCGAGTTGGGTCGCCAGCCTCGAGCAGCACGCCGTTTCTTCGATACCTATCAGGATCGGATTCTGTTTGGTACCGATGCGATTCCGGCCCCGGAAGGTGACGAAACGCCCCAGCAAGTGTTCGGTGAAGCCTTGTATGAGATCTACTACCGATTTCTTGAGACCGAAGACGAGTACTTCAACTATGCGCCAGCACCCATACCACCTCAGGGGCGGTGGCGGATTTACGGCCTTGGATTGTCTGAGCCAATTCTCCGAAAGGTTTACCATGGGAATGCTGAACGGGTGTTGGGGATTGAGGTGTGAAATGAAGAGTCTCGATGGATGGAGGCAGCTATGGGACGTGCGGTGTGCGGCGGCCTGATGGTTGTGGTTAGCGCCACTATGATTAGTGCGGGGCAGCGCGTAGTTACTCCTGAATTCAGGGTTGCTTGGACTAGCGCGGCCACTGCATCGCTTCTGAACAACGAATCACCGTGGTGGGAGGCTCACTACTTCAATTACGGTCCGACGCTCTATGAGACCGAGTTTCGTGCGCTGTGGAACAACGAGGGGCTTTATGTTCGGTTTGATGCTACGGACCCGAACCCGTGGTTCACGATGACGAACCGCGATGATCCGATTTGGGAAGAGGAGGTCGTCGAGATTTTCTTGGATCTCGATCGGTCGGGTAAAAACTACGCCGAGATTGAAATCAGCCCGAACAATGTGGTCACTGACGTTCGAATGGTAAGCGGAATGCCGGACAGAGAGATGGACCTTGCATGGAACCTTGAAGGTCTTGAGAGTCACGTGCGGCTGAATAAGTATCGAGATGGTCGGACCGCGGGGTGGACCGCCGTGGCTTTTCTACCGTGGGAGGGTTTTCGGTCATTGCCTTCAGCGTCAGCGATTGTGCTGCCGCCGGCGCCTTCTAATCGGTGGCGGTTTAATGTGTTTAGGATCAAGCGCCCAGACGGAGAGCGCCGGCCGACGGAGAATGTGGTGTTTGCGGCATGGTCACCACCGAACGGCGACAGTTTTCACGAACCCGAAGTGTTCCGCGACCTTATTTTTGAAATGCCGGCCGAACTAGCGGAACCATAGGTCCAGAGGTGTGAGACTCGTAAGAGAGCCCCCCACCAGCAGGCTACCCCTCGTGGCTCGTGCTCTTGAGAGGCCAACGGGGCATCAATACCGATAGTGAGACGGCTTGTATGGTCCGTCCACTGGCACGCCGATATAGTCGGCCTGCTTTTTTGATAAACGGGTCAGATGCACACCCACGTGATCGAGGTGTAGGCGGGCAACCTTCTCATCCAGTTCCTTGGGTAGCATGTAGACTTTCTTTTCGTAACTACCCTTATTTGCCTGGAGTTCAAGCTGTGCAATTACTTGATTGGTGAATGAGGCCGACATCACAAAACTAGGATGTCCTGTTGCACAACCGAGGTTGAGTAGTCGTCCTTCGGCGAGCAGCATAACGCTGTGGCCATCAGAAAACCGAAACTCGTCATACTGGGGCTTAATGTTGATCCGTTCTACGTCCTCGGCTCGTTTTAGCCCAGCCATGTCGATTTCATTATCGAAATGACCGATGTTCCCGATGACTGCTTTGTCCTTCATCCTTCTCATGTGGTCGATGGTGATGATGTCAAAGTTGCCTGTGGCTGTGATGAAGAAATCGGCTTTTGCAACCATGTCTTCGAGCGTTGCAACTTCGTAGCCCTCCATTGCTGCTTGGAGCGCACAGATCGGGTCGATCTCAGTGATCACCACCCGGCAGCCTTGGCCGCGCAGCGCTTGAGCGCAGCCTTTTCCGACTTCACCGTAGCCGCACACTACTGCCGTCTTTCCGCCGAGCATAACGTCGGTTGCTCTTGCTAGGCCGTCGGGGAGCGAGTGGCGACAACCATACACGTTGTCAAATTTACTCTTCGTAACAGAATCATTGACGTTGATCGCTGGAAAGAGCAGGGTGCCAGCCTCCATCATCTGATACAGGCGATGGACCCCGGTAGTCGTCTCTTCGCTCACACCTTGCATTGAGGAGGCGATCGTTCGCCAATAGTTCTGGTCTTCACTCTGGATCGTTCGAAGCAAGTCTAGAATCACGCCCCATTCTTCAGGGTCAGTATCGACTTTAAAGTCCGGAACTGTTCCGACTTGCTCGAATTCATAGCCTTTATGGATGAGTAGTGTTGCATCACCGCCATCGTCAACGATTAGCGTCGGACCAGAACCGTCAGGCCACTGCAATGCTTGTTTCGTACACCACCAGTATTCCTCAAGCGTCTCGCCTTTCCAGGCGAATACTGGAATACCCTTCGGATCATCTGGCGTGCCACCTGTCTGGGGATTTCCCACAGCAATCGCGGCAGCAGCATGATCTTGAGTTGAAAAGATGTTACACGAGACCCAGCGAACATCGGCGCCCAAGGCGGTCAGGGTTTCGATCAAAACGGCTGTCTGGACTGTCATGTGCAGACTACCCATGATCCGCGCACCTTGAAGCGGTTGTTGACCGTCGTATTCTTTTCGCAGTGCCATTAGCCCAGGCATTTCCTGTTCGGCTAGCCGGATTTCCTTCCGTCCAAATTCAGCCTGAGACAAATCGGCGACCTTGAAGGGGAGTCGGCCTACTTCTTTGGCTTCGAGGAAAGGATGTGCCTGTTTGGTAGCGATTGATGTCATCGAGTCCTCCATAAAAATTGGTACGGCTAGTTGATCGTTCCGACGGTCGATGCTTTGTGAGCAGTCGCCGTAAATAACGCGGGCCCCTTGACGCGCGCATCGGTAGGTAATGCTGTCACTCGGATGCGTTCGAAGCCTGACTGTTCCAGATATCTCTCGATTTGTGCATCCGAAAACCCGAGCCAGATGTGGCCCATCTGGTGCCGGTAGTGTTCACGGTCATGGGGCAACATATCGACAATTAGCAATCGGCCTCCCGGCCTTAAGACGCGTGCGATTTCAGAGAAAATCCGCTCTGGTTCCGACACATGGTGTAGCACAAGAATCACAGTGGCTGCATCAAGCGTGGTGTTGTCGAGCGGTAAAGATTCCAGTTCACCACGTCTGAGTTCGATATTCTTGATTTTACCGACTCGCTTCTTTGCCGCCTGTAGCATTGCCATGGAGCTATCAATCGCAATCACTTGCTTTACGAACGGTGAAATGGACGTGGCCACTTGGCCAGTACCACATCCAAGGTCGCCGACCGTCCACTCGTCGTTGGCCAGGCCTGGTAATGCGAGAAAGTGGAAACTTTCTCCAAATAGCTCATCCCGGAGTCTGTCCCATTGGCCTGCTGAGGAACTGAAGAACTCTTGCGACGTTGTCCGACGCTCGGTAAGGACTCCTTCGAGTCGATGATAATCCTGGACGGCGGTAGAGCTCACCGAGACCTGCTCTCTTACGAGTCTCCACAGTTGTTCTGCTACGGTGTCTAGACCGTTGCGGAGCATCGAGTACCAGTTGCTCGTCCCTTCCGCTCGTGCCGTGATCCATCCCGAATCGGAGAGCGCACGAAGATGGCGACTGGTTGTCGATTGTGGCAGCTGTAGGACGGTGCAAAGTTCTGAGACAGTGAGTTCGTTCCGCTCCAGTATCAGGAGAACACGCGTTCGTGTTGGCTCAGCGAGCGCCGACATGTGGTTCAGAATAGCAACGCTGTTTTTAGGCATTCATCCGTATATCCGGATAAAGAAGTTAATACTATTTCTGGATAGAGTCAAGTCACACCAACGCATAGCAGGTCAATCAAAGTCGGCGCCTGCTCTCGGTAGGTTCCCGGATCGGACACAAAAGGTTGTCGGATTTGCTAGAGAACTCCAGACTTGAAGCGGAAGCCACCTTCTTCAACTTGTTCGCGATATTCAGTGTGGCACGACCGGCAGGTGGCGCCGAGACGGTCCCTGGCGCCAACGAGTTCACCGAACGTCTCGTTGTCGACCGCGGATTTGATGTCGGCGGCTGCCTGTATAGCCTGGCCTGCCACGGTTACACCATGCTCGAGTTCACGTGCCGAGAAAAAGGCCTCGACGCCCTCAAAGATGCTTACAAGATTCTCAGCTCCGCTGGCCACCGCCTCACGCTCCCGGGCTTCCATTGCTGAGCGCACGGCACCGAAATTCTTCCCGACGTCTTTCATGGCCGATTCAAAATCGGTCTCATTCGCGACCTCACGCGACTGAGAGGTGCCAATGATTCCGGTTAGGAGCACGCCCACGACCACCAGCCACGTTTGCTTCTGCATTGTGTTCTCCTAAGAAATCGTCTTGCCGAAACCCCATGCGAAGGTTAATCACAGTGGCTTACCGTAAGGTCGGTCATTATACTCCTACGGTGAGGGTGTCTACATGGGTACACCGCCGAGTGATTTATTGGAACGAAGCATAGTTACACGGGTGCCGACCCACTTTCAGGAGGTGGTATTGCTAGTTACAGATTGGTGCAAGGGACATAACATCCGCACCCTGCTTGTAGGTTTAGCAGTAGCGACAGGACTTTTTTCGGCAACGATCGGGGTGCAGGCGGTGGTTTCGGCCCAAGTGCTCCAACCGGTTGACCCAGCACGTACACAAGTCATTCTTCTTGGGAGCGGTACGCCGTTTCTCGACCAGAATAAGGTTGGGGCATCGGTCGCTATCATCACAGGGGGCGTTGCCTACCTCGTCGATCTCGGACCGGGCGCTTTTCTCCGGACGGTCGAAGTGGCGCAGCAGGGTGTCGAAGCTTTAGCTTGGCCGAACCGCGTATTCTTTACCCATCTCCACAGTGACCACGTGCTTGATTACGCGGACCTTCTTTGGGCGCTTTGGTGGCGCCGAGAAGAACGGGTTGTAGCCTACGGCCCATCAGGACTCAAAGCACTGACCGATGGGTTACGTGCAGCGTACGCTGCGGACATTAGAGTTCGGACTGAAGGGTTGCAGCCTGTGCTAACTCATGGCTACAACTCAGAGGTCCATGAGATCGATGGGACATTCCAATTTGAGGATGAGCGGGTACGGGTTACCGGTTTTCCCGTCTGCCACGAACAGCAGGAGGCCTACGGCTATCGTTTCGAAACGGGCGATCGGGTAATCGTAATCTCGGGCGACACAACTTACTGTGACAGCCTCGTCGAACACGCCCGTGGCGCCGACCTCCTTCTCCACGAAGTGTTTTCTGAACGAGGCCTATCCGCTGGACCAGACCCTCCATCTCGTCGGACGGAAGATTGGCAGCGTTATCATCGCGCCGCCCATACCTCTCCCGCACAGGTGGCACGGGTTGCGAACACGGCTCGCCCGGGAACTTTAGTGCTTTACCATCAGCTCTATTTTGGAGTCAGCGACGAGGAGTTAGTCGAAGAGGTGCGCTCAGCTGGTTATGCGGGGCCTCTTGTAAGCGGTCAGGATTTCGATGTGTTCTAGGACTAGGAACAGTCTGTTCATTGGAGGAGTCATGCAAATTCGAGGCATTGTTGTATTTCTATTCTTCCTTCTCCTGGGCGCTAGCACGACGGGTGCTCAATCACTAGACCTGGTGATCAGTGGCGGCCGGGTAATCGACCCTCGAAACGGGATCGATGCTGTCATGGATGTTGGAATTACCGATGGTCGTGTTGCCGAGATCGCCGCTACCATTAGTCCTGCGCGTGCCGTCACCGTTATCGATGCGACTGGTTTCGTCGTGACGCCGGGTCTTGTTGATTTGCACACGCATGTGTTTTACGGGACCACACCGGACTCGTACTTAAGTGACGGCTATAGTGCGGTACAGCCCGACGCCTTTTCGTTTCGGTCAGGGGTAACCACTGTGGTGGACCTAGGCGGATCAGGCTGGCGAAATTTCATCCAGTTCAAGGAACAGGTGGTTGACCGTTCCCAGACACGAGTCTTGGCTTTCCTCAATATTGTAGGGAATGGGATGAAGGGTGGGCCTATCGAGCAGAATCTTGCTGATATGGACTCGAAGCTCACCGCAATGCGTGCGATCCAGTTTCCAGAGATCGTGGTGGGTGTAAAGGTGGCGCACTATTTCGGGGAGGAGTGGGACCCGGTTGATAGGGCTGTGGAAGCAGGTCGCCTAGCTAGCGTTCCAGTCGCGGTCGATTTTGGTGGCCACGAGCCCCCTCTGTCACTGCAATCACTTCTCCTTGAGCATCTTCGGCCAGGAGACTTCTTGACCCACGCCTATGCCAAAGTCGATGGACGAATTTCACTTGTCGACGCCGCAGGGCGCCTGAGGCCATTTGTGTTCGAGGCGCGTGAACGGGGAGTACTTTTCGACGTCGGACATGGAGGAGGGAGCTTTAGATTCGATCAAGCCATACCCTCTATGCGACAGGGGTTTCCGCCAGACACGATTAGTACGGACCTTCACAATGGCAGTATGAACGGCGGCATGAAGGACATGCTCAATGTTATGTCCAAGTTCCTTAATTTGGGGATGTCTCTGCCCGATGTGATTGACCGTTCGACGTGGCAGGCAGCTAGGGTCATCGACAGAGAGGACCTTGGTCACCTAGGTGTCGGCGCGCCGGCCGACGTGGCGGTAATCGGCATCCGGCACGGTGCATTTGGCTTTCTGGATGTTGTTGGTCAGACGCTTTCAGGTGACCGAAAGCTTGAAGCCGAGGTAACACTACGGGGCGGACGGGTCGTTTGGGACCTGAACGGCCGTGCCGGGACCCCCTGGCAGGGTGCTGGTGAGCCCTGAACTATTTGACCTGCGCTAGGTGTTGGAGGCTTGGGTCAGAATGTCGGCAACACGACCAGCTACTATTTCGTGGTCGCCGGGCTCCATCATCCAGACACCAATATCGAGTCGATAGGCGTCATCTGCACCCGGACGTGGTTCGATGCGCGGATGACCCTCACGCAACGCTTGGGCAACTTCGCCTCGCGTCAACGCGATGCGGTTCGGGTCCCACGTAATACCCGCGTGTGGAACTTCGTTGGCGATTTCAGGGACAAACTGCTCACCCTCAACCCCTGGAATATTGGCGACGGCGTCGGTAATTGAACGGACCCGCGCTTCCCATTCGGCCCACTCCGCTTCATGGTCTTTTTCAAGGTACAGCTCGACAGCGCGCATCAATCCAACGATTTCTTCTTTGCCGACCTTTGCTAGGCGAGCAATCGAGTTCCCGTGGGGCGACCCGTTTAAATAGGCGGCTTCGATGAGGTCCGGTTGACCCAGTAACAGGCCAGAACACTGCGGTCCGCGCAAACCTTTCCCCCCGCTGAATGCGGTAAGGTCGAAGCCTAGTCGTGTGAAAGCCTGTAGGTTGTCGGCGGGCGGTAGGTCGGCGGCCGCATCGATGAGTGTGGGAATTCCAGTCTGGCGGCCAATTTCAACGAATTCCTCTCGTTGGATTTGGCCGAGATTATTTGTCACGTTGAGAAAAAACAGCATCGCCGTTTTGGCACTGACCGCGGCCTCCATTTCTGCACGCGTTTCAACTTCTACCAAGTTAACCCCGACGTTCCGGATTGCATGGTCATAGCCGAAGCGGTGGGAACGCTGGATGATTACTTCGTTTTTCAGGCCAGTGGTATTGGGCACCTGCCGGATAGCGTCCTGGTCTCGTCCGCAGACGCAGGCCGCAGTAGCTTGGGTTAAGGCGGCAGCGCATCCCGAAGTGACGAGTGCTGCCTCCACCCCGACGAGTTCGGCAATCCGCGCGCCGGCCGCGGCGTGTAATTCATTAAGGGATACGAACTGTTGAGAGGCTTCAGCCATCACCGCTTTAACTTCAACCGGCATCAGTGAAGCCGTTAGTGCCGTGTAGGTTCCCGCGGCGTTGATAAACGGTCTAACGTTCAGGTGATCGTAAATATTTTCGGTTGCGATCGTTGGTTCTGGCGGAGTAGTACAGCCACTTGCGAGCGCGCCGACTAGCGGAGTCGCCCCGGCTGATGTGAGAAACTTACGCCTCGACCAGTTCTTAGTTGTGTTCCTCATGAATTCCTCCGTCCCTCAGTACTACCAACGAATGGTTCCGCGAGTGTCGGCTATAATCACGTTTTTGGGCCGCCCGATCAACTCTTTCTTAGTGGTAATGCTTTCAGCCCAGACGGTGCACTGATGACTTCTGAAAAAGTGAGCGTCACCCTTCTCGGTATCCCGTTCGACGAGAGTTCGTCATTTCTACGTGGCGCCGCTCAAGCGCCGCCAAAGATTCGCGAGGCGTTGTATTCGCCCTCGACGAATCTTTCCACCGAATCTGGATACGACCTCGGCGCCGAGACACGGCTTCGAGATCTTGGTGACCTGTCGTTGCCGACTGGCACGGCCGCTTTTGTCGCGATTGAACAAGGGGTGTCCGAGCTATTAGAGAGTGGCGACCGGATGGTCGCGTTAGGTGGAGACCACGCTGTAACGTATCCAATTATTCGGGCGATCGCGAAGCAGTGCGACCGGTTTACCGTGCTACATCTCGACGCCCATCCCGACCTTTACGATGAATTTGATGGAAATAGGCTCTCTCATGCCTGCCCATTCGCACGGATTATGGAGGAGGGTCTGGTCCACCGGCTAGTGCAAATGGGTATCCGGACAACGACTCCCCACCAAAAAGACCAGGTGGAGCGGTTCGGTGTTGAGGTAGTCACGGCAGCACAGTGGACGGATAGTGTCGTAACGGAGTTGGATGGTCCGGTCTATCTCTCACTCGACTTGGACGTACTCGATCCATCGTTCGTGCCAGGCGTTTCGCACCATGAGCCGGGCGGCGTGTCCGTTCGAGACGTCCTGGGAGTGATCCAGTCGATCAACGGACCGCTGATCGGTGCGGACATCGTGGAGTACAACCCGGTCCGCGATGTAAACGACGTTACCGCAATGGTTGCCGCAAAGTGCCTCAAAGAGGTTGTCGGCCGCATGTTATCTAGCACTGATAAATAGCCACATCAAGAAAGTTGATGTCTCGACCGATCTCGTTTCTATTAATCGTTGTCCTGTGTGTAATCTGGGGGTCGACTTGGCCGATTATCAAGATCGGTTTCGACGCCCTTCCACCGTTTCTGAGTGCCGGCTCTAGGTTTCTAGTATCCGGTATCGTCTTGTTTGGATTGAGTTGGTTACAAGGCGTACGTCTGCCCCGAAGCGGCCGTGCTCACCTGGGATTGCTCGGTCATGGCATTGTTGGAATCGGCTTGTCATACGGTGTCGTGTACTGGGGCGAGCAGTACATTCCAGCCGGGCTTAGCGCCGTATTGTTCGCTACGAATCCACTCTTTGTATTGCTGTTGGCACATTTCGTTTTGGCGTCGGAGCCGATCACCCTGCGTAAGTTGCTGGGTGTGACCCTTGGGTTCGTAGGGGTTCTGTTTATCTTCAAAGATGAACTGCAGCTTCCTGACCGTATGAGCGAGGTGGCAGCCGCTGTAACCCTGGTGTCACCATTTGTTGCTGCCATCAGCGTGGTGGGTATCAAGCGATGGGGCCAGCACCTTCATCCGTATAACTTAACGGCTCTACCGATGACCTATGCGGCGGGCGCACTACTCGTGGTTTCAGTGCTGACCGAGGATCTGTCTACCGTGCGCTGGACGGGAACTGCGATCGGAACGGTGTTGTATCTAGCTCTGTTTGGGTCCGTTGCCGCGTTTGTAATCTTTTACACCCTCTTGAAACAGTTCGCGGTCAGCACTCTAGTATTCATCACCTACGTTTTTCCTGTGGTGGCCATCGCTCTGGGCTACATACTACTCGGCGAGACAATAGAACTGCAGTCACTTATTGGCACAGGAATCATTATGGCTGGAATTGTAGTGGCCACGAGACCGGTTCCAGGCGGAGCGGAACGAACTGTTAGAATGGATGGGTGTTGATGTCAAACCCTAGTGAATGTTCGTGAGAATGGCGTCGGAAGGGCTGTGATTTTTTGTAGTGGTCGACAAGGCCTTCCTCAATGATGAGACGGGGTATTTATGCGGAATGCTAATTCGAATAGCGGCACGACATTTGATCCCCAGAAGGTGTGGTACACGCGAGCGACGATCAACCTTGATACTGGGGTCATCGACGTTAAGGAGGTTCCGTGCCGTAATCTCGAGGACGTGCTGGGCGGTTTCGGCCGCTCGTTTCAGATGTTGATGACCAGGGACATTACTGAGGCTCTCAGTGCTGACAATCCTCTCATTATCAATACTGGATTACTGACTGGTTCGAACGTGATGACCGGCCTGCGGACCTACTTTTCTGCCTATAGTCCGCTCAAGTACTCCGATAAAGGATTACCTGCAGCTATTTGGTCTGCGGCGAGTGGCAAGTTTGGGTCGAAGATGAAATGGACTGGCCTTGACGAGATTGTAGTTGAGGGACGGTCAAGTCACCCGCAGTTGATCGTAATTCAGGAGAGTCCTGACGGACCCCAGGTCACGTTGAAGTCTGCTGAGGCTCTTCTCGGAATGGAGACGCACGACAAGATTATGGCGCTGCAGAAAGACTACGCAGACGCACACTTCGCTGTGATTGGACCGGCCGGCGAAGCCTACGAGAGTTGTTACTTTGCAGCGGTGGCGCTTAGTACCGAAAACGAATTGAAGTCTGGTGACGACAAGTGCCGTTTTGCCGGTCGCGGTGGCATGGGCACGGTCATGGGGTCAAAGAACTTGATTGGTCTTGTGGCGCAATCGAAGGACAAGTTGACGAAGCTAGCTCCAGAGGTCAAGGAACTCAATAAGAAAATCTCGACTGGTCCAGGTTCGGCTAAGTTTCGAGAAGCTGGCAAGGGTGGCCTTGGTGGCACGTGGTCGAATTTTCCGATTCTGGATAAGTTCCACGCCTTACCGCAAAACAACTTCCGCCCTAAGGCTGATGGTGCTGTTGATCAGCTATTTCGTGAGAATCTCGAGGAGGATTTTTTTATCAAGGCGGAGTCGTGCTACCGCTGTGGTATCAACTGCCACAAGAACATTTATGAGAGAACGGATGACGGCAAACGCGGCGCCTTTCGGGCGAAATTCGATTACGAACCACTGAACCTGCTCGCAACCAACCTCGGTATCCACGATGGTGAGCAGGCTTGGCGGCTCGTCCAGCTCGTTGATAACTTGGGCATGGATTCAATTTCATGCGGCACGACGGTGGGGTATGTGCTTGGCTACAACGAGCGACATCCGGACGCTCCGCTTTGCAACGGTGCGCGGTTCGGTGACTTCGATAAGATTTTTGAGTTGATTGATGGGGCCGGCCGCGGGCTGATGCCCGACGTAGGACGCGGGGTCAAGCGCCTGTCGGTGAAGACTGGTGACCTTGGCTATGCTATGCACGTGAAGGGATTAGAGCTCCCCGCCTATCTACCTGAAACGAACCCTGGATATCCTTGGGCAATCGCTGGTGGCCATATGACTATGGGTACCTTCATGTCGCTCGTCCTGGAGGGCGACACGTCGATGGACTACTGGGTGAAGGCAATCACGCAGAAAGGGCTGCTTCAGGTGCGTGACGATTTGTTGGGGACCTGCAAGTTTGCTGGTATGGGACAGAAGATGGCGATTGCAGCCGTACAGGTCGAAGGTGGTCTAGACATACCCTTGGAGGACCTACTTGCGGCCGTACGTCGCGCCTACCTCCGCGGTCTAGCGATAGAGCGTAAGCAGGGCTATCAACACGCGGAATATACATTGCCTGCCGAGGCCTTCGATAATCCGAACCCCAACGTTAAAACCTCAGCCTTTCTTACTCGTGAGTTCTTTGCGGAACTCCAACAGAAAGTCTGGGAGGTTTTTGAACCTGAGATGGCTACGCTATGAGCGTGACGGTCACCTTTCCAGCCCTCTTCGCCGAGCGCATTGGTGGTTCTGAAAGCGTTGAACTGGAAGGAGAGACCGTGGGAGCGGCTTTACTGGCTCTAACGGCTCGGCATGCCGAGTTAGAGTCGCTTGTGTGGCGTTCTGGTCCTGAGTTGAATCCGGTCATGGTTGTTTTCCTTAACGGCCAGCAGTTAAGTTCTGAGGAGTTGATGACACCGTTACATAGCGGCGATCAAATCCAAATTCTCTCGGCGCTAGAAGGCGGAGAGATGACAGGATGAGCAGACTTTTTTTCGAGGAGACTCCATGAGTGTGATCAGATGGTCGGTGGCTGTCTTGAGTGTGTTCAGCTTTACGGTCGGTGTCACGACGTCGGCTCAAGAGGTCGCGGAAATGATTCCGGCTCCTGACCGCGAAGACCAGGGTGCTGGACCTTTCGAACGGCTAATCATAAGGGGTGCCGTAGTGATCGATGGAGCCGGCGCGCCGCCGCAAGGCCCCATGGACCTTGTCATCGAAGGAAACAGGATTACGGAAATTCGTGGTGTGGGCACGCCAGGTGCACCAATTAATAATGCTCGTCGTCCGCAGAATGCGACAAGCGAGATCGATGCCCATGGAATGTATGTAATGCCAGGGTTCGTCGATCTGCATACGCACATCGGCGGTGTGCCCAAGGCTCCCGAAGCGGAGTACACCTTCAAGCTCTGGATGGGACATGGGGTAACGACCGTCCGGGATGCTGGTGGGGGTGCGCGTGACTGGGTTCTTCGAGAGCGTGACCGCAGTCGAAGTAATGAGATCGTTGCGCCTCGGATCGTGGCATACGGTCGTCCAGGAACAGGCGAGGGCTGGGATGGTGGTCCAATCCGATCCGCTGAAACAGCACGTGCGTGGGTGCGATGGGCTTCTGGGAAAGGTGTCGAAGGGCTTAAGTTAGGTTCCTACGATCCTCCGATTATGGCAGCCCTCATTGACGAAGCTGAGCAGCACGGCATGGGCACCATGGCGCATTTAGGCCAGAGCGGAGTGGGTCGAATGAATGCCATTGATGCGGCTCGATTAGGGTTGGGTACCGTCACCCACTACTACGGACTCTTCGAAGCTTTACTGAAGGACTACACGGTGCAGAACTGGCCATCCTCCCAGAACCAGAGTAACGAGCAAGATCGCTTTGGTCAGGTGGCGCGCCTGTGGAATCAGGTCCACCCACGTGGTAGCGACGAATGGCAGGCACTCATCCGAGAGTTCATCGACTTAGGTACTACGCTGGATCCAACGATGACGATTTACGAAGCGGGACGCGATGTTATGAGGGCGCGCAACGCTGATTGGCATGATGACTACACGTTGCCGTCGCAGTGGGAATTCTTTGAACCCAGCCGGGTAAACCACGGGGCCTACTGGTATTACTGGACCACGCATGATGAGGTTGCTTGGAAGAATTTCTTTGGGGTGTGGATGTCCTTCTTAAATGACTTCAAGAACCAGGGTGGCCGCGTGACTACTGGCTCAGACTCAGGTTTTATCTACAAGCTTTACGGCTTTGGTTACATTCGTGAGTTCGAGTTACTTCAAGAGGCTGGCTTCCATCCACTTGAAGTCATCCGTTCGGCCACGCTGAATGGTGCTGAGACGCTACACGAGCCAAAAGGTGTATCAATTGAGTATGGCCTCATTCGTCCAGGACTTCTCGCAGACCTCGTAATCGTTGATGAGAATCCACTGGAAAACTTTCAGGTGCTCTACGGTACCGGCGCAGAGCGCCTTAACGATGAGACGGGGTTAACCGAGCGCGTGGGCGGGGTGCGGTACACCATAAAGGATGGCATTGTCTACGATGCCAAAGAACTACTGGCTGATGTCCGGCGGATGGTGGAGCGGGCCAAACGGCAGCAAGCCAATCGCAACACGAGTGCCGAATCTTACTAACTACTGGTCTCAAACGCTTAACCCACCGGTTGCAGTTCTGATGTTTGTCGGACTGGCGGGGTTGACCTCAGGCTGTGCTGCACAAGAATCTGGGGGAGGCGGGTCTTACGATGACGGCACGGGTGACCCAACTGCAACGTTTGTTGGTCGAGAGGTGTGTGCGTCGTGCCATGCAGATGAAACCGAGCTATGGGAAGACTCGCATCACGATTTATCAATGCAACCTGCGAGTGCTGAGACCATCCTTGGCGACTTTAGTGGTGTAACGATCACGCAGTTTGGCATCACGTCGACGTTTTTTGAGCGGAACAGTCAATTCATTGTGCAAACCGAGGGTCCGGATGGAATTCTCCAGGACTATCCGGTGGTCTATACGTTCGGGGTTGATCCACTTCAGCAATACCTCGTCGAGTTTCCCGGTGGCCGTCTCCAGGCGTTGAGCCTCGCGTGGGATTCGCGTCCCGCCGACGCTGGTGGCCAGCGATGGTTCCATCTATACCCGAATGAACAGATCGCTCCAGACGACCCGTTACATTGGACCAGCCCGAATCAAAATTGGAACTACATGTGCGCAGAGTGTCACTCGACCAATATTGACAAGAACTTTCGCTTGGCCGAGAACCGCTATGAGACGACTTGGGCGGAGATCGATGTATCGTGCGAGTCGTGCCATGGTCCTGCGTCGGCGCACGTTTCCTGGGCTCGGGCCCTGATTGATGGCGAGTTACGCACAGAGATTCCATCAAGTGGGTTGACTCTTTCGTTGAAGGACAAACCACCCGCGGCGTGGGTGTTTGATATGGAAGCTGGCGTTGCAGAGCGGACGCCGCCCCGAGATTCCCGGATTGAAATTGAGACCTGTGCCAGATGTCATTCCCGCCGCTCAGCCCTGACGGACGAGTACGTTTACGGCCGTCCACTTATGGACTCGCACCGACCAGCCTTACTCGACAGCTCGCTGTACCATCCGGATGGGCAGGTCTTAGACGAGGTGTATGTCTACGGTTCGTTCCTCCAGAGCAAAATGTTCGCGGCCGGCGTCACCTGCAGTGACTGCCACGACCCTCACAGTCTCAAGGTTCGGGGAACTGGTAATGCGATTTGTGCCGGCTGCCATCTACCGGCTAAGTTCGATGTGCCCAGTCACCATTTTCATAAGGTGGACTCGCCTGGTGCTCGCTGTGTCGAGTGCCACATGCCAGCAACGCAATACATGGTCGTTGACCCGAGGCGTGATCACAGCATTCGCATTCCACGTCCTGATTTATCTATCTCGCTCGCTACGCCCAATGCCTGCAACATCTGCCACGCCGATCAGTCAAATCAGTGGTCCACCGATGCGATCGAAGGTTGGTATGGGCCCGACCATACGTCCGCACCGCACTTCGGCACTGCGATTCATGCTGGTCGGCAAGGGTTGCCAGGTGCCGCCGAGGCTCTGCGCCGTCTAGCCGATAACCCTGTAATACCGCCTATCGTGCGGGCGACCGCGTTCTCTTTGCTGGAACGTAACTTCACTCCCGAGTCCCTGTTTGTGTCGCGGCGTGCGCTCACTGATCCTGACCCGCTTGTACGTGCTGCCGCAGTATCGACACTCGGATTGGTCCAGACTGAGGCGAGGTCTGAGTTGGTCGTGCCGTTACTAACCGACCCGGTACGAGCGGTGAGACTTGAAGCTGCTCGTGTGCTGGCGGGCGTACCCCTTGATCGGTTATCAGATGGTCAGCGCGTTACCCTAACGCGTACTCTCGAAGAGTATCGAGTCTCACAATTAACGAATGCCGACCGGGCTGAAACCCATCTCAATCTTGGTGTGCTGGCTGTGCAGCTCGGCCGCTATGACGATGCGGAGGGCGCCTATCGTACCGCACTCCGTATCGATTCAGGGTTCGTGGCCGCTCATTTGAACCTCGCTGATCTTTATCGACAGCAGGGCCGTGAGGCCGAAGGTGAGAAGGTTTTACGTGATGCACTTGCGGTGACTGAGGAGCCCGCGCATGTGGAGCATTCACTCGGACTACTGCTCGTTCGCCAAGGACGACTACCAGAAGCTCTTCAAGCGTTGCGTTCGGCAGCTGAGCGTCGACCCGACCTAAGTCGATATGTGTATGTCTACGGCGTTGCACTGCAGTCAACCGGTAATGTGCTTGGTGCGCTTGAGGTGTTGTCGACAGCCCACGAACGGCATCCGGAAGACCGCGATCTGCTCATTGCGTTGATTACGATGCACCGAGATGCCGGTTCGCGTGAACTAGCATTGGAGTTTGCCCGGAAGTTTACGGAGACCTCTCCGCGAGATGCCGTGGCTCGGCAACTGCTCAACGAATTGGAAGGAGGGGTGAGATAGCTCAGAGCTACTGGTTGGTAGCAACGGTCGGAATGCGCAGCTGCTGACCGATATTAATGAGTGTCCGGCGTCCGAGTTCGTTAGCGGCCTGAATCGCACTGACCGTGGTGCCGTATCGTCGCGCGATCACTGCCAGATTTTCACCGCGTGTCACACGATGTATGACAGTTGTGGCGGTGGGCGCGACCGTGGCAGCATTGGTCGGAATGCGCAACTGCTGACCGATATTAATCAGTGTCCGACGGCCGAGTGCATTGGCAGCCTGTATTCCACTAACCGTGGTGCTGTATCGTCCCGCGATTACGCTGAGGTTCTCACCTGCTGCCACGCGGTGCACGAGGTAGGTCGGCTTAGGTGGCGCTTCCCTCACTCGTAGCACCATTCCAGTTCGAATCTCTTGGTTCCAGAGTTCATTATCCCTAATGATTCGCCATGGGTTGGACTTAAGGTCTGTTGAGATCGATTGAATCGTTTCCCCACGTCGCACGGTGTGCACCTTGTGCCGGGCGTTCCAGTCTGTCGGTAGACGCATCCGCAGGCTCACGGGTAGAGACTGTAATCGCCAGATGTCGTTCTCGTCCCGCATGGTGTTAACGTCCACCTCGAGAGCGAATGCAATGTTGAAGTAGTTGTCACCAATTCTACTCACATATTCCAAGCCGTCATCGACCTCTTCCAGAACATCGTTGCGTTCCACGGTCGGATACACAATTAGTTGCCCGACGCGAAGTTGTCGGTTGGCTAAGAATGGATTGTGCATCCGAAGTTGAACGATTGGGATGTTTAACCGCTGCGAAAGTTGCCACCAATCGTCACCCTCCTTGACGGTTGTTAGCTGTAACTCCTTGGCATGATGGCGGATAGATGGCTCATGCGCTTTAAGAGTATTTCGAAAGTGTCCGACGCCGATGACGTATTGGAGGGTCTCGAGAGGCATCGGTCGTCGTCTAGCGATGCGGCCAGGCCCGGCGTTGTAAGCGGCCACAGCGTAATCTTCTCGATCAAACTGGTTAACCATCATGCTTAGATATTTCACACCAGCTTCAATGTTTGTATCGACGCGCAACGACCGAAAGGTAGCCGGCATGACCTGGAAATACCCTCTGGCACCTGGCCCTGATGAGAGTCCGCCATTCCCTCCTGACTCGTACAGGCAGACGGCGCGCGCGAGGTCATAGTGCAGGTCATAACGGTCCGTGTGTCTCCGAATCTCGTCTTCAATTTCCATGACCTTCCGGTACATACCAAGGAAGGATGGAGAGAATTGCTCGAGCGGCAGTACATCGTTGGTCGAAGTGTCCAGACTTGATGGGGGAATGGGGGATGATTGGATCGTAACTTGAGAAGCCCCTAGCGCTGACTGCAGAGTTAGGGTTGCAAAGACAACCAAGAAAACTAAGGGGGTTCGCATCAAAGTGCCTCCGCGCGGCCTCTACCGGTCGACGGCCGTCCGTATGATAGCAAAAATGCGCAACGAATTATCCCTTAACGCGTGTGCTATCCTTACCGGTTCTTTCGTGGGAACACATGCGGTGGTGCTACGCCGGTGGATTAGGTAACTATGCGAATCGGTCTTTTTGGTCAGGCACCTTTTGGTGCGGCAGTCTATGAGCGTTTGCGAGAACGAGGACATTCGATTGTCGGTGTCTACGGCCCGATGGAGAAAGCCAAACCTGATCCGCTCGCCGAGGCTGCTCGTCGCGATGGCGTTGCGCTGGTCCAGCCCAGGCGGTGGCAGCGGAAGGGGAATACTGACGAGGAAGCGTTTAAGGGGTATGCCGCGACTGAACCAGAACTAAACGTCATGGCATTTGTCACACAGATCATCCCAATGCGTATTCTCGACTATCCCTCTCATAAAACAATTCAATATCATCCGAGTCTGCTGCCGAAACACCGTGGTCGGAGTGCCATCAACCACGCACTACTCCAAGGTGATGCTGAGACTGGGCTGACGATCTTCTGGGTTGACGAGGGAATCGACACAGGGCCGGTTTTGCTACAGAAACGCTTCCCGATTGAAGAGAACGACACTGTTAATAGCCTGTATCGTGAGCGGTTTTTTCCGCTCGGGGTTGATGCGTTGGCTGACGCGGTTGACTTGGTTGCGGCCGGTACGGCCCCTCGACTTGCTCAGGACGAAAGCGCGGCCACTTATGAAGGGCCTTGGGAGGGCGATGTGGCGCAGATTGACTGGGCCAAGCCCGCGCAATTCGTGCACAATTTCATTCGGGGTAGCTGTCGACAGCCCGGGGCCTGGACGACCGTTCTTGGTTCAACGGTAAGGCTGTATGACTCACGGCTGGTGGGGGAGGCCTCTGGAGTCCCAGGCACAGTAGCTGCTGTGGGCGAGGAGGGGGTTACGATCGCTTGTTCAGATGGTGCTGTCTGCGTACAGGACGCAATGCCAGACGGTGGTAGGCGTCGTCCAGCTCGCGAGTGGGCGGTTCAGGCGGACGTGTCCATCGGAACAACCTGCGAGTAGTACGCGCAGGCGGGCGTTCGATGAGCCATTAATTCGGCCTAGCCCGCACTGGCGTAATCGGCTCGATTTTCCACAATATGTTGGACCACTTGTATTACACGATCGACTTCGTCGGCCGTGTTGTAGAAGTGGGTCGAGACTCGACAGGCGAAGTCGTTTAGGCCACTCCCAGGTAAATAGATTCCTTCCCGGTCCATTAGCGCCTGTTGAATATTAGCCTTTGGTACGCCGTCGATGTAGAAGGTCGTTAGCCCGCCACTCATCTCAGCAGACCCCGACGTGCCCAAGCCCACCGCCGGAAGGTCCCTGAGTCCATCCTTCAGGCGCTTTGCCAACTGACGGATGCGGGTCTCAATGTTCGTCTTACCGATTGCGAGCTGGAAATCGAGGGCGTCGCCCATACCGAGTGCCGACGGTAGGTGGCGCTGGCCTGAGGACTCATACTTCCTCGCACCCTGTGCTGGTGTGCGCCGCCACATGTCACCCCACACCCTGTCTTGAATCTCACTGCTGAAGTAGGCCATGCCGGTGCCGCTACCGGCGAGGAGCCACTTCTGGCCAGCCGTCGTGAAATGGTCACAGCCCATGTCATGGAGGTTCAAATCGAGCATTCCAAGTGCGTGTGCACCATCGACTGATAGCAGCACATCATGCCGGTGCGCCATTTCCGCTAATCCTTTAATTGGCATCAATAGCCCGGTAACGAAGATCGGGTAGCTTACAACGAGGACGCGGGTCTCTGGACGGAGTGCCCGCTCGCAGATGTCAATTACCTCATCGACACTGTTAGGTGGGGCAGGAATATCGACCGTTCTGACGATGATGCCGTCCCGGTCCTCCCGTGCACGCCAAGGGCCATAGCCACCCGGGTGTTCGTGCGACGACATCAGCACTTCGTCCCCTCGTCTAAGGTCGAGACCACGGCTGAAAATCTTCATTCCCTCGGTTGTACTTCTGGTCATGACGATTTCGTCGGCGTTTGCACCGACGAATTTTGCGAGTTTCTCACGGACTGGTTCGACACGGTCCCATCCGCCGATCCGCGGATCGGCAGCGATATCAATTAGATAGCGTGTTTGGGCTTCAACGACTGACCTCGGGACTGGACCCATCGTACCGTTATTCATGTAGGTGATACTGTCGACGATATTGAACTCCTGGCGGACTTTCTCCCAGTAAGCGTCGTCGAGTCCTCCAGATGAATCGAGATGTTCACGCCAGGTCTGTGACTCAGATTCAGGGGGACTTAGGGAAAACGGCGCCCTTGAGTGAAGTGGGGTAGCTGATAGTCCAGCCGCAAGTGCTGTCATAGAGCCACACAAGAAATGACGTCGAGATACCCGGTCGATCGGCTGGAAATTAGCGTTCGAGTTACGTGCACTCATGATGCCCCCTAATATCAATCGTGAATAACTTCCCAATTCAGTGCATTATTTCCCAATAGTGTGAACAGGACGATTATAGGGCACTGGGCAGTGTCTGGCCTGACCCCTGATCATGCGGACTTGACCGACTAAATTGGTCGGGGATACCATGGGGGCACGTTGAACACGGCATCCTGCCCTAGTCGCACGGATGTTTGGCGGTTTCGTGGTGGTGTCCGGTCCTAATGGGCCGGTTTCATTGTGGAATCTGACGGCTGACAGTAATGAGTGGCCAGCCCGTCGGCGTGCGGCCCTCTGAGCGGGACGGTTCACGATAGCGGGTCCGGGTATACATCCGGACGCTCGTGGAGCCGTCAGAAATTGAATTTACGTGAGCGAGACACCAAAGTATCCGGGTATCCGGATTACGACGAACGGCAATCAGCTGGTGGCCTACTACACAGAGGCTCGCCTGACTGACGGCGGTGTGTTCTTTCCGATCACGCCTTCGACCGAGATGGGTGAGCTCTACCAGCAGTACTATGCTGAGGGCAAGCTCAACGTGTTCGGCGGGTCTACGCTGGCCATAGAGGCGGAAGGCGAGCACGCTGCTCAGGGTGGTGCCACCGCCCTTGCGGTTACTGGCCGCCGGGTTGTGAATTTCACCTCAGGCCAAGGCATTGTGTACGCCAGCGAGCAGTATTACCACGCCCCGGGCAAGCTTTCGACGATGGTGGTGGAAGTGGCCGCGCGCGCGCTGACCAAACACGCGCTAAATGTGCATTGTGGCCATGACGATGTGTATGCGGTCCTTGATGTTGGCTGGACCATGATATTCGGGAAGGACGCCCAACAGGCGGCCGACCAGGCATTGATCCTGCGCAGAGTCTGCGAGTTGTCTCTCACGCCAGGGATGAACATTCAGGACGGCTTCTTGACGTCGCATTTGGAGCGGACCTTCTACATGCACGAGGCCGACTTGATCCGTGAGTATCTGGGTAATTCTGAAGATATTATCGAGTGTCCGACTGAAACGCAGCGTCTATTGTTTGGCCCGACACGGCGTCGGGTGCCGCGGATGGTCGATTTGGAGAACCCGATTCTACTGGGTCCGGTGCAGAACCAGGAACACTTCATGCAGGGCGTCGTCGCCCGTCGGAACAACTTCGTGGAATCGATTCTTCCGATGTTTGAGGAAGCCTACGAAGAGTTTGGCAAGCTCACCGGTCGCTACTATGGTCTGATTTCTGGATATGAAACCGACGATGCCGAGACGGTGTACTTATCTCTCGGCTCGGCCGCCGAGAACGTTGAGGCAGCGGTTGACCTGCTGCGGTCTCGCGGCGAGAAGGTCGGGTCATTCCATCTCAATGTGCTACGACCGTTCCCCGAGGCGGCAGTTATCAATGCTTTGGTCGGCAGAAAGAACGTAATCATCCTTGAGCGGACCGACGAGGCCATGGCAGGCGATAACCCGCTGGCCCGGGATGTCCGGACTGCATTGGAGAAGGCGCTGGAAAATGGGCGACAGCCCACGCATCAGCAACTGCCAGCGATGTCAGTGGAGCAGATGCCGAGGATTTTCCGTGGGGTCTATGGTCTCGGCTCTCGGGACTTCCGCCCTGAGGCGATTCTTGGCGCGTATGAGTACGCCACCGGTAGTCGAGCTCGAACTGACGGGAAAAAGGCAGAGGATGGTGAAACCTTCTTCGCGCTCGGCATCGATCATCCCTACGAGGTCAAGTCTGCCGAGACGCCGTCATTACTGCCTAAAGGTGCAATCGCTGTGCGGCTCCATTCGGTCGGCGGCTGGGGAATGATCACAACCGGTAAGAACCTAGGGGAGATTATCGGTGAACTTGGTCGTTACGCGGCTGAGCGAGAGAAATCCTATGATGAGTCTGGCCGTCTGAACGAGCTGGTTCATGTTAGTGCTAATCCGAAGTATGGCTCCGAGAAGAAGGGAGCCCCGACATCATATTTTCTAGTGGCGGCGCCAGAACGCATCCGCGTCAACTGCGACTTGCATCACGTTAACGTCGTGCTCTGTTGTGACCCGAGGGCTTTTACGCACATGAATCCGCTCGAAGGATTGGTGCCAGGTGGGGCCTTTGTTTGGGAGTCAGAGGAAACGGCTGAGCAGAGTTGGGAACGGATTCCGCCTCGTCAGCGTGAGTTCATCATCGACAACGACATCAAGGTGTACTTACTGCCTGGCTTTGAAATAGCTAGGAATGCTACAGACCGGCCAGATTTGCAGTTGCGAATGCAAGGCAACTCGTTTCTCGGCGCGTTCTTTGGTGTCTCGAGTTTCCTGAAGGATAACGGTATTGACACGGAACGTTTTGAGGCTGTCGTGCGTCGACAGTATGTCAAAAAGTTTGGTCGGCTTGGTGACGCTGTTGTCGATTCGAACATGGAAGTCATGACCAAGGGCTTTGGCCAGATTCGGCTGCTCGACCCGAGGGAGCAGGAAGCGCCTGACCGGTCAAGCATGCGCGGCAAGATGCTGCTGCCGATGGCTGACAACTACAAGTATAACGGTGGCGAAGCCTCGATGGAGCAGCCGTGCCGAGCGCCCGTCTTTGAGGTTGGATATTTCGATAATGAGTTCAGGGCCGGTAAGGGTTATGACCAACCGGCAACGGCGCTGGCGTCGGTTGGGATGATGGCTTCGGCGACTGGTGCGACCGCTTCGAAATATGTTGCGCGGCGCGAGACCCCGGTGTACATCGCGGAGAACTGTACTCAGTGCATGGAGTGCATCGTCGCATGTCCTGACACTGCGCTCCCGAACGCGGCTCATGATTTAAGTACCGTTCTGCGGTCAGGGATCATGAACTACATCTCTGAGCCCACCGAGCGTCGGGCGCTGCTTGACCAGCTACCTGTAATTGACAAGTCAGCCCGGGAGAAGATGCTCGAGATCGCGAAAGTCAAGGGAGATACGAAGTTTTCTGACGTTATCCGTGCTGAGTTTGACGCCATGAACGGCGCGATCTCGAAGAAAACCCGTACTGAGCTGTACGCCATCGTGGATAAGATGCCGGTCGCCTACAGCAAGGTGACCGCTATTTTCTCGTCCAAAGAAAAGAAGGCGGTTGGTGATGGTGGGGTTTTTATGATCGGGGTTTCCGACCTATGTAAGGGTTGTGCAGCCTGCGTGGAAGCGTGCGGTGATCACGATGCTCTTCGCATGATGCCGGAATCAGACGAGTTGAATGCCGAACATCTCAGCCAAATGGCCTTTCTCGACACGTTGCCTGATACGCCGCAACATTATCTGGGACTCTACGATAGCGATGATCCCCTCGATTCCAAGGAGGCGGCGCTTCGTAATCACCTAATGGTGCGGAAGAACTACGATGCTATGGTTTCCGGTGATGGTGCTTGTGCTGGCTGTGGCGAGAAGAGCGTCCTTCGCTCGGTGGCGTCGGTTACGGAGGCTTACATGCGTCCGCTCTTCCACGCTAAGGCTGATCGCCTTCGTGACAAGGCTGATCAACTCGTTAGTGCGGGGCTTGCAAAGTTGGCGGCGCTTGCTGAGCGAGACCCGGCTGATTACGGCCGGTTCCGTCGAGTCGTAGCCCACGCAGTCATGGGGCTCGGTGGCGAGAACGATGCTGACACCGAATCACGTCTTGAGAACCACGGTGAACTGTTGGACCAGGCGGTAATCGATGCACTCGTCGCGGTCATGCGTCAGGAAGCCTTTAATCATAAGGACTTGCAAACGCAGGAAGGGCGCTTGGACAATGGCATGTCGGTTATGGCAATGGGGGCGAGCACGGGCTGTAATACCGTTTACGGTTCTACTCCACCCAACAATCCACATCCCTATCCGTGGATGAACTCACTATTTCAGGATGGGCCGACAATTACTTGGCTGTTCGGTGAGAGTTTTATTATAGACCACGCACGTCGCTCGATTGTTCCTGAGCGTCTCGCGGACGCGCTGCTTAAGGGAGGCGTCGCTTGCTCTGAGCATGACTACTTCAACTACACGCACTTCACTGACGCTCTGATGACGCACAAAGAGATTACAGAATTGCCTAAGGCCTGGGCGATTGGTGGTGACGGTGCTATGGGTGATATCGGCTATCAGAATCTTTCGAAGGTTATCCTGCAGAATCGTCCGAACGTGAAAATGCTGATGCTTGATACCCAGGTTTACTCGAACACTGGTGGTCAAAACTCGGATTCATCAGTGATGGCTGGTGGCTACGACATGAACCAGATGGGTGAGGCCACGCAAGGGAAACTCATCGAGAAAAAGAACGTGGCGGAGACCTTTACGTCCGGTCACGGCTCACCGTTTGTAGCCCAGGTATCACTTGCGAACGCCCCAAAATTCTACCGAGCGCTACTCGACGGTCTGGATTACCGGGGCACGGCGTTCTATCAGTGCTTTACTACGTGTCAGCCGGAACACGGCGTAGCTGACGATATGTCGTTGGCGCAGGCGCAGCGAATCCGCGATTCACGCGGTATGCCAGAGTTCGTGTTTAATCCGATGCGTGGAGAAACCTACAGTGAGGCCCTTGAGTTAAAGGGGAATCCTTCGCCAAAGACTGACTGGTGGGAGGCGAGGAGTAAGGTGACAAAGCAGAAGTATCGGTTCACTGTGGCGCATTGGTGTGCCACGGAGGCGCGCTTCCGCCGTCATCTAAAGAAGGTGAAAGAGGCGGACCTGTCAAAACACATGCACCTTGACGAGATGCTACCGCGCATCACCTTTGACGATGTGGTCCAGCGTAGTTTCCTTAACCCTGAGCATCGGTCGTTCGTGCCTGACTTCGGGGTATACATAGAGACCGAGAAGGCAGGCAAGGTTGTATATCAGCTCTTGTCACGCCAAATGGTACTGTTTTGTGTGGAGCGGCGGAAGGCTTGGCGACTGTTACAGAGTAAGGCCGGGCTTGAGAACCGTGAGTATCAGGCTCAGCGCCAACTGCTGAAGAAGGTCGACGCTGGAGACATTCCACTCAGCGATTTTCTAGCGAGTTCAGCGGCGATGCTACGTGATGAGCTCGACGGAAAAGAATCCGGCGCGGCTAACGCTAAACCAGCATCTACCACCGTTTCGTCACGCGCCTAGCGGTGTGCGGGTCCGTTCTGAGCCATTCCTCTTACCGACATTGCTCGAATAAGTTTTGATGTAGTGACTGGTGTGCGATGTTGCCACTTAATATTGGCCGCGTAGGTTGCCGGTTACTGGTTCTTGATGCGATATAATGCCTGAGCGAGTCGCTGCCCGCCGATGATAGCGACTTCGATCAACCTCGGAACGAACAGAGACGCCTTCATGCCCAGAAACTTGGGTTCTTTACTACTCATAGTCGTATTGCTTGCCCCGGTGCTCTCGGGATGCTCGTTGAAGACGTATGCAATCAATATGGTTGGTGATGCGTTGGCGGAAGGCGATTCAGTTTACGAAACCGATGATGATATCGAGTTTGTTGGTGATGCGCTGCCCTTCGGTCTTAAGCTAACCGAAAGTCTTTTGAACGAGTCTCCCGATCACCGAGGGCTATTACTGACGGCTTGCCGTGGGTTTTCGCTCTATGCATACGCCTATGTCGATTATCCGTCTGAAGTAGCGATGGAGAGGGACATCGGCCTTGGGCGAACTATGCGAACTCGTGCACGACGGCTGTATCAACGGGCGCTCGACTATTGTCTGCGTGGTCTTTCGCGTGACCATCGAGGATTCCGCAGCAGGCTGTCTACCGAACCCGAGGACGCCGTTGCTATGATCGCACCAGGGCATGAAGAGCGCGATCTGCCGCTGTTGTACTGGACGGCAGCCTCGCTGGGCCTTGCGATTGCAGCGTCACCTGGTTCTGCCGCGATGCTGGCGCGACTGCCGGAGGTGGAGGCTCTCCTGGAGCGTGCACTGGAGTTAGATGAAGGGTGGGACGAAGGAGCGCTCCATGAGTTCAAGGTCGTTGTTGCCGGCGCTGTTCCAGGGCAGCCTGACTATGAGGAGATCCGTCGTCACTACGACCGTGCACTGGAGTTGTCTAGCGGTCGGCGTGCCGGGTTACACATTGCCTATGCGGAAGCAGTCTCAGTGCCGACCCAGAATGCTGCCGAGTTCCGTGAGATGATGGAAGTTGCGCTTTCGGTCGATCCCGACGCTGATCCGGATAACCGGCTCGTAAACTTGGTTGCGCAGCGGCGGGCACGCTGGTTGCTCGACCGTATTGAGGATCTTTTTTTGGAGCCAGGTCCGTAACTTTGTTTTGAGGCATATTGATGAGAACTTTTCGCTCGATGCACTTTGTGGTTGGGGTGTTCGTTGCCATCGCGTTTCTTTCGATAGCCGTAGAGGCCCAGCGGGGCCTTCGGGTTCGAATCGGCACACTCGTGCCAGATGGCTCACTCTGGGACGAGACGATACATGTCATGGCTCAAGAGTGGTCCCGCATCTCTGATGGCGCGGTGCGTGTTCAGGTGTTTGCCGGAGGTGTGCTGGGCGACGAAATTGAGATGGTTCGTAAAGTGCGACAAGGTCAACTGCAGGCCGTGGCGCTTTCCTCGGTTGGCCTTTCACGGATCGACGAAAGTGTTGCGTGCTTACAGATTCCAATGTTGATTGAGTCGTACGAGGAACTCGACTACGTCCGTGAACGGATTGCGCCAACACTTGAGGAACGGATTGAGGCTAAGGGATTTAAAGTTCTCAATTGGGCGGACGGTGGTTGGCTGCATGTGTTTAGTAAATCAGCTGCTCGTACACCGGATGACCTTAGGAGCATGAAGCTTTTTGTTTCAGCTGGCGATCCTGATTCTGAGAATCTCTACAAGGAGTTTGGATTTAATGCCATACCGCTTTCGCTTGTGGACCTCATCACGTCATTACAAACCGGAATGCTGGACGCCGTGCCCATCGTGCCTTTGTTTGCTCAAATACAGGAGTTATACAAGCTAACCCCCCATATGCTCGATGTGAAATTACTTCCTCTTGTTGGAGGCACGGTTATGAGTGCCAGCGCCTGGAATCGCCTGCCTGCTGAGCACCGGGAGGGTATGCTTGAGGCGTCACGGCGCGCCGGTGTTCAGTTACGTGACGAGATTCGTCAAATGGGTGATGATTCGGTCACTGAAATGGCTAAACGCGGACTTATCGTGAACACTCCTGACGTTTCGACGCTGAACGCTTGGCGCAATGAGAGTGAGCGTACCTACTCGAGCCTGCGCGGTGACTACTGTCCAGGTGATATCTTCGATGAGGTTCGCCGCCTTCGTGACGAATACCGTTCTGCCCAGTAGAAGGGCCCGCTAGCCGCAGCTTATGCAGCTGTCCAGACGGCCATCTTTCCACTTTCGCCTTGAGAATGCGGTTGCCATCGCCATCTTAGTGGCGATGACTGTGCTGCCGCTGATAGAAATTGCTAGCCGCATCATCATTGGCCGAGGTATTTCAGGATCGATTGTTGTTGTTCAGAACTTTACGCTTTGGATCACGCTTCTTGGTGCTGCGTTAGCCTCGCGGAGTGAGCGGCTGCTCGCGCTGTCTACGCAACATTTCTTACCCGTTCATACACAGAGGTTCGTAAAGATTTTTACCTCGGCGATTGCCGTTGCTGTGACGTCAACGCTCGTTGTGGCTAGCTTTGAGTTCGTGGACATTGAACGGGACTTTGGAGATGTGATTTCCTGGGATATCCCCATCTGGCTCGTGCTATCGGTCCTGCCCGTTGGTTTTGGTGCCATTACCGGGCGTTTAATCTGGCATGCGGCGTCGGACTGGCAGGGAAGGGCGGTTGCGTCACTCGGCCTACTGATTCCGTTTCTTTTTACCTTGATGTCCGGTGTCGAGACCGTTGGCATCGTGCTACCGGCTACGCTCGTCATCATCCTTTCCACTGCGCTCGGGATGCCGATCTTTGCCGCGATTGGCGGTGCCGCGTTGGTCCTTTTCTGGGGTGACGATACGCCGCTCACCGCCGTACCAGGCGAGACCTACCGACTTACCGCCTCACCGATGCTACCGGCGATCCCGCTGTTTGCTCTAGCAGGTTACTTGTTAGCTGAAGGGAGTGCGGGTCAACGCCTGACTCGTCTCTTCACCGCGTGTGTCGGATGGATGCCGGGTGGCCTAGCGATAGTTGCCACTCTCGTGCTTGCCTTCTTTACGCCGCTTACCGGCGCGTCTGGTATCACGATTCTCTCGATGGGTGGGTTGTTGCTACCTGTGCTAGTCCGCGCAAAATATCCAGAACAAACATCTCTGGGCCTAGTGACGGTTTCAGGTTCTATCGGCTTGCTTTGGTTTCCAAGTCTTCCGGTCTTTCTCTATGCTTTCTACGCCAATCTTGACTACGCAAAACTCTTCGTAGGTGGACTCCTTCCTGGCGTCTTACTGGTCTTGGTGGTGGCCGGCTGGGCCGCGAGCCAGGGATGGTTGCGGGGTGTGACTCGAACCCCGTTCGTTCTACGCGAGGCGATTGCAGCGATGTGGGAAGCTAAGTGGGAACTACTGCTGCCAGTCGTTGTGTTGGGTGGAATCACTGGTGGCTTTACCACGCTCGTAGAAGCGGCGGCCTTAACGGTTCTCTACACATTCGTAGTGGAGTGCTTTATCCAGCGCGGTTTATCGGTAAGGCGTGATCTACCACGTATCTTTGTTGAATGTGCGACGCTTGTAGGCGGGTTCATGATCATTCTGAGCGTGGCGCTTGGATTCACAAACTTCCTGGTCATCGCACAGATTCCAATGATGGCACTTGAATGGGTGCAGACGCATATCGAGTCGCCATTGCTCTTTCTCCTTGCGTTGAACGGATTCCTGCTTTTGGTCGGTGCGCTGATGGATATCTATTCAGCGATCGTCGTCGTGGTTCCTCTGATTGCTCCGATTGCAGCGGCCTACGGCATCGACCCGGTGCATCTCGCCATTATCTTTCTAGCAAATCTTGAGCTCGGCTATCTAACGCCGCCGATGGGGGCAAACCTCTTTCTGTCGTCATACAGGTTCGACAAGCCACTAACGACGGTCTACCGGTCAGCGCTTCCGTATATGTTTCTGCTGTTGGTTACGGTATTGTTCATCACTTATGTACCGGCACTAACACTTTGGCTTGTTGGTGTGGTGTTTGGGAGTGGCTAAGGAGAGGCGAGAGGACATTCAGTGCCTGTTGTAGCGCCTGCCACAGCTCGTCCGTTCTAACCGACAACCAACTTAGGTGGTCACGGTGTGATAACTAGGTGGAAGAACGCTCCACGGGTCTCGATGGGTCACTGCACCACTCGCTCCACGAGCCGGGGTAAAGCTTTCCACCGTCAAGGCCAGCCCGAGCGAGTGCTAGCAAGTTATGGCAGGCTGTGACGCCTGACCCGCAGTAAGACACGATCTTTTCTGGTGGCGTTGACCCCAGTAATGTCTTGAAGCGCCGCCTGAGCTCAGACGAGTCGTGAAATGTGCCGTTTTCGCGAAGGTTTGTCTGGCATGGATGGTTCAGGGCGCCTGGTATGTGACCCCCAATTGGGTCAAGGGTCTCGGTCGAGCCGTCAAATCGCTTGGCACTGCGCGCATCGAGAAGTGTCAATCTAGATTCGTCTAGGCTTTTAAGTATGGCCTGTGCGTCGAGTAAGAGGTCAGGGCGCCAGTTGGGAACAAAAGCCGTTGGCTTTCTCAATTCCATCCCAGAATGGGCTGGGAGCCCCTCATGTTGCCATTTTGCCCAGCCCCCATCGAGTACGGCGGCACGCTCGTGACCAGCGTAATGCAACATCCACCAGAGGCGGCTTGCGAACATACTGGTGCTTTGGTCGTAAGCCACCACTTGGTGCTCTGACGAGATTCCAAGTCTCCCGAAGGCGAGGCTCATTGCCTTTCGGTCGGGTAGCGGGTGTCGACCGTTGTGACCTGTCTTTGGTCCTGATAGGTCCTTGTCCAGATGCGCATAGCTTGCTCCCGGAATGTGGGCAGCCAGATAGGATTCCTCGCCCTCCTCAGTTTTGGTCAAATCAAAACGACAGTCGATAATCGTCCACAGTGGGTTGTCGAGATGCTCGGCGAGAAGAGCGGTCGAAACGATCAAAGGGTGGTCAATCGGCATGGTTCAGTAGAAATGACGATATCCACGATTTTATGCGAAAGTGCAGTACATGCCCATTACGAGTGATAGCAGCGAGATGCGTCGTTTTGTTACACACTGTGAACTCCATCACTTACAGGTAGAGCCTCTTGTGATGGCATGGCGCGATGCAGGTGGCGTCGCTACAATGTAATTTCTTTTCTATGCTTATTGAGCTTGCACAGAAGTTGCTTGATCGGCTCGGAATTCAGTTCATTCTCCTGCTGATTCTTGTTGGTTTCGTTTGCTCCGGCCAAATCGGCTGCAAACCAGTGCCGAATGCAGAGGACCTGCCGGTTGATGTATCTCACGCCGGGAAAGCCCAGGGATTGGCTATACGGGGCTTAGCACCTCCTGTGACCGGTGGATTTAACTCGGTCGTTATGTTCGAGCCGGAGTTGGCTAGGGACGTGCCAGTGCCGGCTGAGCCAACGACGATGGACCAATTTGGCCTGACGTTTGACCCTGGCGTCCTCGTGGCTAGGGTCGGTCAGGTGGTTGCCTTCACAAATGGCGATGATGTTCTCCATAACGTACACGTAAGGAGTTCGGCTACGCTCAAGACCGTCTTTAACGTAGCCACACCGATCACTGGCGAGTATCTGCATGTCTTCGATGCAGGAACCTATACTGTGTCGTGCGACGTACATCCGGCGATGGGCGCCTACATCGTGGCAACTGAGGCTCCCTATGCAGTGGTGGCTGACCGTGAGGGACGGTTTGAATTGTTGAATATCCCGGCTGGTCGTCACAAGGTACGCGTATGGAATATCGATGCTGGACGGCGCAGTGAGCGCGTAGTCGACATTGCAGGTACGGCAGTAATTGACCTGACGGCACCAGAGTGATGGTGTGTAGCTGGCGTCAGTTCTGATTCTGGCCGAGTCTGTAGGACGGTTTACCCGCTTATTTAAAGAACGAAGATAAAGCGAATATTAGATTTCCTGTTTGAAGCGGGCGAGGCTATACTGTTCTTACCCCTTTTTGTGTCTGTGGTTGCTAAGGCTGCCAAGCTCGGGCCTAGGGGGAAGGTATCTCGAAAGTTGTTTGTTTGCAGCTATTTAATGTATTTCATTTATTTTTTGAATACTGAGGACGTCGTTTTTTTATGACATTTCAGCCGAAGGACGGGACGGGTTTTCAGGCAATTGGACTGCACAACATTGCCAAGTGGCCTCAATGGGAGAGCATTGCTCCGGATGTGCGAGAGGCTGTAGAAGTCGTAGGTAATGTCCTGCCGTTTCGCACGAACCGCTACGTGCTGGATGAGCTAATTGACTGGTCCAGGGTTCCTGACGACCCAATTTTTCAGCTTGTGTTCCCTCAGCAAGGGATGCTTGAAGATTCCGAGTACCGTGAGGTGCAGTCGCTCCTCCGTGGGGGCGAAGGGGCCGAGGCAATGTCGTCGGCGGTTAACCGGATCCGCCTGAACCTCAATCCGCACCCTGCAGGTCAGCTTACGCATAATGTGCCGACCGTTGGTGGCGAGCGGGTGGAAGGTATCCAGCACAAGTATCGGGAAACCGTGCTTTTCTTTCCATCACAGGGTCAGACCTGTCACGCCTATTGCACTTATTGCTTTCGCTGGGCACAGTTCGTCGGGCTTGAGGGTTTCAAGTTTCAGGCAAAGGAGACCGACCAACTGGTTGATTATCTGAAAGCTCATACCGAGGTCTCTGATGTGCTTGTGACTGGTGGTGACCCGATGATTATGAAATCGTCGGTTTTGAGGCGCTACATAGAGCCTTTGTTATCACCCGAACTTGAGCACATTCAGAACATTCGAATTGGCACGAAGGCCGTAGCCTACTGGCCACAGCGGTTTGTGACTGACACGGATGCCGATGATTGTCTTCGGTTGTTTGAGGAGATCAATGCTGCCGGTCGTCAAGTCGCTATCATGGGGCACTACTCTCATCCGATTGAGCTTGAGCCTGAGATTGCACGCGAGGCGGTCAGGCGAATTCGTGATACAGGTGCACAGATTCGAATGCAGGCACCGCTCATCAGGCATGTAAACGATGACCCCCGTGTATGGTCAGAGCTTTGGCAAACCGGTGTGAAACTCGGCCTAGTGCCCTATTACATGTTCGTCGAACGGGATACCGGCGCCAGGAAATACTTTGAGGTGCCGCTTGTGAAGGCTCACGAGATCTTCACGCAAGCGTACAGAACAGTCTCTGGATTAGCGCGGTCGGTACGAGGTCCGTCAATGTCAGCCTTCCCAGGTAAAGTCCGAGTGCTTGGGGTTTTGACGCCTCTTGATGTAATTGGTCAGCATGTGTATGAGACGCTCCGTCATAGTGTGGGCTTTGATCTACTGGGTGACCCAAACCAGAAACTGCTTTTGTGCGATTTCATCCAAGCGAGAAATCCTGAGTGGGTGAATAGGCCATTTTTAGCAGAATTTGACGACGGCGCCGCTTGGTTCGATGATCTTCGTCCAGCCCTTGGCCAGAAACAATTTCCATTTGATATTGACGGCGGTAGTGACTTGAGCCGTCCGCTTACCTCATTGACGGAACTGCTGCACAACTAGGACACACCGGTGGCTAACGAGTGCGGCATAGCGCTACGTTATAGGTGCCTCTGATTGGTGTGTAAGTTCGAGCGGGCGTGACCCACCGATAAGCCCCTGGGCTATTGCCGTTTTCGCAAAATCAGCACAGTTGGTGTTGTGGAACTATGTGGTGCCGGAGGTGGGACTTGAACCCACACGGGGAGTGAACCCCACGGGATTTTGAATCCCGCGCGTCTGCCAGTTTCACCACTCCGGCCCTCGTTATTTAACCCATGGCACGTAACGGCGCGTAAAAATTGGGGCCGAGTATAGCACGCGGTTCCCTTATCAGGAGCGGATGCTCCTTCTGTTAAGCGCGGGTGCATGAATACTTTAAGGACGATGCTCGCCGTCAAATTTCCACAGATAAATAGTTCGAGGGTTTCCCCGAGAATCATTGAAGGATTCGACGGCGTCTGGCTGCCAATCGCCCATGTTGAAGGCGTGCGACACAATCCTGGCGCCTGCGGAAAGTTGGCTTGTCAAGATCGGTCGAAGTTTCATGTTTGATGAGGAAAGTAAGTAGAGTGTTACGACGCTTGCCTCGGAAACGTCAGTGGCCAAAGCGTCGCCGAGGATAAACGTCACTCGGTCAGCCACACCTTCCCGTCGTGCGTTGGCGTTGGCTTCGGCGATGCGTTCAGGATCGATATCGACGCCGACGCCTCGGGCTCCATAGTCCCGCGCAGCTGAGATAGGGATACGGCCGTCACCACTACCCAGATCGTAGACGACGTCTTCGGGGGTTACTTCAGCAAGCTGGAGCATCCTATCGACGACCTCCCGAGGGGTCGGTACATAAGGGGCTAGACTCTGGCTGTCCTGAGCGGTTGTGGCTTTCCTTGATGCCGATAAAGGGTCACTGGAGCCGATAAAGGGTGTGTCCTGGCTAGCTATTGATGTTGTGAGTAGCATCGGGACCAGATTGAAGAATACTGCCAAGGTAGTTGCTCTTAAGGGCCAAGCAGTTAGGTTCTGATGAGTCGACCTCATAATCATCCTCCGAATCCGTGACCTTGGTGCACTCCGGTTAATCCCACTTGTCCAAGTCTAATTCGTTTTGGCGCGTGTACATCAGTGTCGAGGTAGGTTTCGGCGAAAAATGAAGTAATTCTGATAAGAGAAGAGAAGGCGAAACAATGCTTTTTTAGGTTATTTTTTATTGATTTTTGGCTATTGGTGTGTTAGAATGTTTAGGCTTTGCAGGATGAAATAGCGGCAAACATACACTCGGGTGAGAAATCTAAGCTTGGGGGAGATGTGGTATTTGAGGTTGGAGATAAGGTCATTTACCCAAATCACGGACTTGGTGTAGTTGAGGCTATCGAAGATAAAACAATTATGGGAACCACCTGTGGCTTTTATCAGCTGCGGATGGTCTCAAGCGACACGACAGTTCTGGTGCCGGTTGGAAACATTGAGAGCGTTGGGCTCCGACGAGCCGTCTCCGATGATGAGATTGGCCGTCTCTATAGGCGGTTGGCAAACGGTAAGATCGATAACCATCAGAATTGGAAAGGTCGCTTCAAGGACAACTCTGACAAGATGCGGAGCGGCTCGATTGAAGATGCAATAGAAGTACTGAAGAATTTAACTTTTCTAAGTAAGTCGAAGAGCCTTTCTTTCCGCGAGAAGCGGATGCTGGATAAAGCGAAATTCTTCGTAGTTTCGGAGATTTCTGAAGTCTCACATGAACCTATGAAGAGCGTAGATGAACGTGTGGATAAGTCTCTTGAGCGCTGCTTTGCGAGTAAGGCCCGAGCGGAAGCTGCAGCGGCCTTGCGAGCCAAGAAGCCTACCAAGACTACCAAGACTACCAAGACTGCTAAGGCCTCGACACGGTCGAGTAGTCGACGAACATCAAGGGCGGTTCGTGCCTCTTAGCACAGGATTCTGAGAGGCACTGATTCATTGGCCTGATCCGGGACACCGGGTCAGGCCTTTTTTGTTCCTTGCTGAATACTTCGGATATCAGTAATGGCGCGGCTTATTGCCTGGGTCCGGTCGATTGCTACTTACGCCATGGTGGGTCTATGCGTTATTTTTGTTGGCCCTCTTGCATTGGTAATAGCGCTAACGACACGCCAGCGTAGCGTGCTTTATTGGGCTGGGTATGTCGGCGTTCGTTTAGCCTTATTTCTCACTGGGATCCGAATCCGAGTTGAGGGGCTTCAATATGTACGCTCAGAACGGCCAACCGTCTACTGCGCAAACCATGCAAGTAACGTCGAACCCCCGATTCTATTTGTGTTGTTCCGATCTCTTTTTCCAAGGCTCTACATCTTCTACAAAGCCGGGCTCCGTAAGACGCCAGTGCTTGGAATTGGCTTCGACATTATGGGCTTTGTAGGCATTCATCGCGAGGACCGTGAGAAAAGTGCCGCAGCGATAACTCAAGCGGCGACGAAGTTGCGGAACGGTGGATCGTTCGTGATCTTTCCGGAAGGTACCCGTAGTCGGACAAATGAGCTCCTGCCGTTTAAGAAAGGGGGATTTGTTCTGGCTTTGGAGGCTCAGGCTCCGGTTGTCCCAGTAGCAATTCTGGGTAGTCGTGCGGCGATGAAGCGCGGAAGTGCCTTGGTTTACCCCGCAACTGTTAGCGTTCGATTCGGAGCACCTATAGTTACGATAGGGCGAGATTATTCCCACCGCAATGAACTTATCCGAGAGGTTCGTACTGAAATAGAGCGGCTACGGGCACTTGGTCCGGTGTGTTAGCGTTGCTGGTTTCTGGGTCGTCAACTTATAGAAGTAGGGTAGGGTTCCACGAAGAGCTGGTGCTCTTCATTCGGGAGGGGTGATTCGGGCGCCTACGGCATAAGGGATCCAATGCCCAGGTGGATTCTAGGAGCCTCGATGGCAGTAGAAGTGCTGTATTTTGGTTCGCTGTGCAGCCACCGTGGTCGGCTGCTATGATCAACAGATATCGACTGCACACCTTGACTGCGGCTTTTTGGTGGGCGAGTAATAATTTATCAGAGAAGCTATGTCGACCCAGATCTCAGAGGCCACGACGAATCGCTTGTCGGTCTATTTACGGTGTCTGAATAAGCTAGATGCGGAAGGCATACGGACCGTGTCGTCGAAGGTGCTCGCTGATCGGTTCGATTTGAACGCACCGCAAATTCGGAAAGACCTCGCGCATTTCGGTGAACTGGGGGTGCGAGGGGTCGGCTACTACGTAAAGGATTTGAAGCGGCAACTCCACCAAATTCTAGGTCTTGATCTCCACCTGAAGGTTGCCATTATGGGTGCTGGCAATCTTGGTCTTGCGCTAGCCGACTATTCGGGGTTTAGGCTGGAGGGTTTCAAGATTGTAGCTCTTTTTGACAATCTTAACGAGAAGATTGGCCAGCAGTCGCGGGCGGGAGTGCCGATTTACGATATCAAGGACCTCCGAAGAATTGCCATGCGGGAGCAGATTGTCATCGCAGTGATTGCGGTGCCGTTTAGTTCGGCGCAGGAGGTGGTTGATAAGGTTGTGGCGGCTGGAATCAAAGCAATTTTGAATTTCTCGCCGGAAGCCCTACGCGCACCAGACAAAGTGAAGTTAAAGAATGTTGATCTGACAGTGTCGTTGGAGAGCCTATCGTTTTATTTGGCACGGGGGATGGGTGGCAATAGTGTCTAACGATAAACCGTCAGAGACCGCTCCAAGTCAAGGTCGGCAATTGTCTCACGTGGACAGTCGTGGACAAGTGAACATGGTTGACGTTGGAGCGAAGGAGGTCACCAACCGCGAAGCGGTCGCGCGAGGATCAATTGCGATCGGTTCAATGGCACTAGAAGCAATCCGTGCTGGTAGCGTTGCCAAAGGTGATCCGCTACAGGCCGCACGGCTAGCTGGTATTATGGCAGCCAAACGGACATCGGATTTAATTCCACTCTGCCATCCCTTGCCGCTATCTCACGTCGATGTACAACTTGAACCGACTGCAGGTGGCTACGAAATCACAGCCACAGTTCGCACTGAGGCGCGCACGGGTGTCGAAATGGAGGCTTTGATGGCTGTAACTTCAGCAGCGCTGACTGTCTACGATATGGTCAAGGCAATCGATCGCGAGATGGTCATCGGTGAAATTCGTTTAATCGAGAAGACTGGTGGGCGTTCGGGTTCCTATCGGCGATCAGAATGAGCTGGCGGTAGGATACTAAAGCTCATTACTCCCTTGGGACTTAGTGGTCTGATGGATTCTGAAGTTAAGACGTTAGCTTCCTTACCGTTTCACATATCCGATCGACTTTCAAAGTCAGTCTTATTTCAGCGCTGTCGTGCTACTGGAGCTGATGACTTTTCCAGTCAAGAAATCTTTGATGAAATTCGTGTCATTAGCTTGGGTTTGAGTGCTCTCGGCGTCCAACCTGGTGACCGTGTTGCGCTTATCTCGGATACTCGCCCTGAGTGGGTCATCGCAGACCTCGCCATTCTTTCTGCCGGGGCGGTCACAGTGCCTCTCTATCCGACTCTTGCAAGCGAGCAGATATTTGAAATCCTTAACGATGCGCAGGTGCGGTTTGCCATTGTTGCGGGTGAAGCTGAGGCTGCCAAGGTTCGGAGTGTGTCGCAAACATTACCTCAGTTGGAAATCGTGGCGGTGATCGATCGCCAAAGCGATGAAGCTTCTCATGATGAATCTTGTGAGATGGGATTGTGTGATGTCGCCGATCGTGGCCGGCGACGGTTGCTTACTGAGGAAGATCTTCCGCAGCGTTATCGTGAGACTGTAAATAGCGTTAGTCCAAACGACATTGCAACCATTATTTACACGTCTGGTACAACTGGGCGATCTAAGGGTGTAATGCTTACCCACGTAAACATCCTGTCAAATGTTCGGGCATCACGTCAGGTGATTTCGATGAAGTCTGACGACGTTGCGCTGTCGTTCTTGCCTTTGAGTCATTCGCTTGAGCGTACCGTGGTGTATGCATATCTCTGTGAGGGTGTCACGGTGGCATTTGCTGAGTCACTCGAAACAATCGCCCGTGATCTGCGGATGATCAAACCGACCATCATGACTGGTGTCCCGAGAGTCTACGAGAAGGTGCAGGCTAGGGTCCTCGAATCAGTGGCTCAGGCGCCAGCCATTCGCCGGAAAATCTTCGGGTGGGCGGTCAGTGCTGGCTGGAGCTGTGCTTCACGACAGTTCGCAAACCAGTCTGTGCCTTGGTATATACGGTTCCAAAACCTACTCGCTGACCGAATGGTTTTTCGAAAGATTCGTGCTCGCACTGGTGGCCGGCTTAGGTTAATTGTTTCAGGGGGAGCGCCATTAGGGATATCTACGGCTGAGTTTTTTTGCGCAATTGGAATGCCAATCGTTGAAGGCTATGGGTTAACGGAGACGGCTCCGGTATTGACCCTTAATCCACCGGAGGCTGTGCGGATTGGCACTGTTGGCAAGGCGATACCTGGGGTTGACCTTAAAGTCGCGCCAGACGGTGAGCTGCTAGCTCGTGGGCCGAACGTGATGCAGGGCTACTACGGGAAGCCTGATGCGACCGCTGAGGTGATTCGCGATGGTTGGTTTCACACAGGGGACATCGGCAATATCGACGACGATGGTTACGTGACTATTACTGACCGTAAGAAGGACATTCTTGTTACTTCCAATGGAAAGAACGTTGCGCCACAGCCAATTGAGGCACGTTTTAAAATGAGTCCACTCGTCGCTGAAGCGTTACTACTTGGCGATCGACGTCGTTTTATCGCCGTACTTTTAATTCCAGATCGAGCACAGCTTGAGGAACTCGTCCTCCGAGACGGAGCGAGTTTTATCCCGATTGAGGATCTTGTGGAACGGGCTGACGTCCAGTCGCTATACCAGGAAGTGGTAGACGAGGTGAACGTTACCCTGGCCGGATTTGAGCAGGTTAGGCGGTTTAAGCTTCTACCTGCCGAGTTCTCAATTGCGGGCGGTGAACTCACGCCGACAATGAAAGTGCGTCGTCGTGTGGTGGAAGAGCGCTGGAACAAAGTGATCGAGATGCTCTACGTGGAATCCCTAGGCGATTAAAATACTCGGGCGGTGGGGATTGGCCACCATCGAACCTGAACTTTACCGATGATGTATTTTTTCGGAACCATTCCCCAATGTCGGCTATCGGAGCTGTTGTTCCTGTGGTCGCCCATTACAAAGTAATAGCCTTGCGGCACGACCTGCTCCCCGTAGTCTTCGTAGCTCCTAAATCCTTGAGGTACGTAGTCGTCTCGTACAGGCACGTCGTTCACGAAGACGAGTCCGTTCTCAATCCGGAAAGTATCACCCTCTTCGGCAATGACTCGTTTTACGAATGACTTGTCGGGGTCGATCGGATAATAGAGCATGACGATGTCGCTACGTTGGGGCTCATCAAGTCGGTAGATGAGCTTATTGACGATCAGTCGGTCCTGATCGATCAGCGTGGGCGCCATACTTTGGCCTTCGACACGTGCCACTTGGAAACCGAAGGTTACGATTAGAGTCGCGTAAACCGCTGCCGATGCCAAGGTTTTAAACCAGGTGACAACCTCTTGTATTAGGCGATTGACAAGCGCAGTAGCCTTGGTCCTGTGTGTAGAAAGGTTGCTCGCTGCTTCCAATGAGGAAGAAGAGGGTTGCTCAGGGTGGCTGTCTTCGCTGTTTTCGGAAGAAGATTTAGAGTCTGTCATCGTTAGCCATCCGACCCGAGCTTCAGCGCCGTGGCAGATAACAGCTGCAACTCGGAAAGACGCATGGTATCAATCCTGTGCCGGTCAACCGAAAAACTATACCGGTGCTCCGACAGGGTGTCAAACGTGTCATTGGACCAAAGATCTTATTTGTGAATAAGTTATGACGAATATGGTTCAGAAGAAAGTTGCGGCCTTTACGAACTTGACTGAAGAGCGCCACAAGGCCAGGAGACTATCTATGGGAGGAGGCGATCGGGAACTATCGTCGCTTGGCAGTTGCCTTGCTCTGTATTCACCGCCAAGATATAGTCGTGGTTCGTTCGCACGCATAGAGCGCGTGCCGAGGTGAGGGAGGGTTTTGGTATCTCTGTTTGACCAAGAATCGGTATCGGACAATGACATTATGGTGTCGTCCGATGTGGGTACGCGGGCGCTTTCGACGGTGTCTGTAGAAACCAGCTTCGTTCATAAGGTCTACGAACGGATTTCGTCGGTCTACTTGGGTAAATGGCCAATCGTTGATGTGATGTTTGGTCCAGCACTGCACCCTGGTCGCTTAAAGGCTATCAAGCGTTTGGCCATCCAGGCGGGTGACGAGGTGCTTGAGGTTGGGGTTGGTACTGGGATAAATGCGGTGCTGTACCCCGACGATTGCAAGGTCACAGGAATCGACCTGTCCGTGTCAATGCTTGAGGGTGCGCAACGTCGGCTAGAACGGCACGGGGTGCGGAACGTACGTCTAAAGCAAATGGATGCCACAAAACTTCAGTTCCCTGATGAATCGTTCGATCTAGTTTATGCTCCTTACGTGATTAGCGTCGTGTCTGATCCGGTATCAGTGGTGCAGGAAATGTATCGCGTGTGCCGGAAGGGAGGGCGGATCATTGTTTTGAACCATTTTCTCAGCGAACGGAAGTTTCTCGCTCGGATCGAACGGATATTGTCTCCGCTTACGGTCCACCTGGGTTTCAAGGCTGATCTTGATCTTCGAGCGTTGCTGGTGCAAGCAGGGCTTTGTCCTGTATCGGTTGAGAAGGTCAACTTCCCTCGTATTTGGTCGCTCGTGATGTTCGTCAAGGATTGACTAGCGTCACGACGGTTCGCCATTGCAACAGGTTCAAATTCTGTAACAGGGTCACGGTCCCGAGATGGCGCTTAACGAACGGGAATTCTTTAACGAAAATCAGGAACTAAAGCCTACAACTTATGGCTGTCCTAAGTGTCGTCATCGTGGAGAGTATAAGATTCGCTGGATTAGGCGCGTAAAGAAAGAACGTCCACCTCGTGGCGCTGACGAGCGTGACCGGGCATTGTTTGGGAAATTGCGAGACTATATGGTGCGCGTCGATGATTATGTTGTCTGTACACGCTGCCGTAATCGCTTTGAGATTCCATCCCATCAGTCGGTTGCATTTTTCTAGATAAGTTCCTCTCCTGTTCTGCTTTGTCGAATTAGCCAGGATTACTGCGAGTACGAAGGTGAGTGCCACTAGGGCTGACTCAAACTCGGGGGTATAATCGTGCCATTCGTAGCATGGTTCTGCTGGATCAAGGGTTGCGCCGTGGCGGGGCGTCGCGGCCGTCTCGAGTGCTCCTCTCCGTCCTTACCTGCATAACTGCAGTCTTGTTGGGTAGTCCGCTTAGCGCATCAACACAAAGCTCAGGCGTACAACCAGTTGCAGTTAGTGAAGTGTCCGAACGGCACGATTTTCTACGTGCTGCTAGGCGTGCACTGGCACTAGGTGATGTTGCGGAGGCACGACGTCTCGCAATTGCTCGTGGCTCAAACGATTCCACGGCGGCCGCAGTGTTCGGCCTGATTGCTGCGAGACAGGGAAACTACGCTGAAGCGGAGCGGCTTTTCCTTCCTGCAATTAGGATCGATTCGACTGGCGAAGCGGCTCTTGAACTTGGGCTCCTGCTGACGCGCCTTGGTCGGCCTGCTGAGGCTTTAGATACTCTAGCTCCGATCATAAACACAGGGGCAAGGCGTCGGGTCGATGTGGAATTACTTCGGGTAGCCGAAGCCGCACGTGCTCTTGGCCGGTTCCGTGAGGCGAATGATTTTTATAGGCGCGCCGCAGCGGTAGCTCCCCAAGACCCAGCTATCAATACTGCTTGGGGCGAATTGTTTCTAGAAAAATATAACATCGAAGATGCGGTTCGCTCATTTCGAACGGCCCTGACCGCTGACCCTGAGTGGGTACCTGCACATATTGGACTCGGACGCACGTTGGTGAGTGAAAATCCATCTGATGCAGCCGAAATGGCCCGCCGTGCAATTGAACTGGACGAGTCGTCGGAGGCGGCCCACCTACTCCTAGCCGAGTTAGCTCTTCAGGAACGGCGTTACGACGACGCGTCTTTGATGATTAAGCAAGCGCTCAGCATTAACGCGAATAGTTTTGAAGCGAGGTCTCTACGTGCTGCCATTGCTTATATCGAAGACCGGATTACAGATTTTGAAACTGAAGTCGCTGGTGTTCTTGCGCTGAATCCTCATTACGGCGAGGTCTACCGTGTGACAGGGGCTCAGGCGGCGAGTCATTACCGGTTTGACGAAGCGGTTGCATTAGTTCAGAAGTCGCTGGATTTATCGCCTGGCAGCCCGCTCGCTCAGGCTGAATTGGGTATGCATTTGCTTCGCACGGGCGATGAGGTGGGTGCTCGGGAGCAGCTCGATCAATCGTTCGAAACCGATCCTTTCAATATCGTTACTTTCAACTTGCTACAAATGTTGGATGCGTTAGACGAGTTTGAGACGATTCGAAAGGGTGATTTAGTTGTCCGTCTTCATCCAAGCGAGTCCCCCATACTGGGTGATTACGTTGCGTCTCTCGCTTCTCAGGCGCTTGAGACGCTTGGCGGCCGTTACGGTGTTGAGATAAACGGGCCAATTCTGATTGAAGTATTTCCTCGTCACGATGATTTCGCTGTACGTAATTTGGGGCTTCCTGGAATGATCGGTGCGCTCGGGGCTTGCTTCGGACGGGTTGTTACGATGGATTCACCGCGCGCCCGCCCCCCCGGCACCTTTAACTGGCAAGCGACTCTGTGGCACGAGATGGCACACGTTATTACCTTGCAGATGTCTCGTAACCGTGTGCCGCGCTGGCTGACTGAAGGTATTTCAGTCTACGAAGAAGGGCTAGCGAATCCTGCTTGGGGTCGTAATATGGAATTGACTTTTGCGCAAGCGCTTGAAAGTGGTGAGACGTTACCGTTACGACAACTGAATACCGGATTCACGAAACCGGAAACGATTGTCCTAGCCTACTATCAAGCGTCTCTCGTAGTTGAACATCTCGTCGATTTGTATGGTGAGAATATGTTGCCTGAGATGCTACGTGGCTATGCAGAAGGATTTGATACCGAGGCATTACTTGAGCAGGTAGCTGGAACCGATTTTGACGCTTTACAAGAAAGCTTTGATATTGCTCTTGAGGAGCGGTTCGGCAGCTTACAGCGAGCATTACAGCAGCCTGTGTCTGGGCCGCTCCCAGAGGCGGGCACACAACTCGACATGCTCGGCGCATTGGCGAGGTCCTATCCTGCTAGTTATGCCATTCAGGTGACCTATGGCCATGCTCTCTACTCAGCGGGCGAGCTCGATGCTGCGGTTGATGTGTTAGAGCATGCGTTGACACTTGTAACTGTCGCTACTGGAGCCAACAGCCCACGTGCATTACTGGCCGAGATCGCGATTAAACAAGGTCAGCGTGATCGCGCGATGACCCAACTGGTAGGCCTGCTGGCGTATGATCACCAAGACCTCCAATCGGCCAGGCAGTTGGCGGCGCTAGCTGAGGAAACGGGACACCGAGAGTATCAGCAAGTGGCTTACGAGCGTATCATCGCGATTGATCCGTTTGACGTAGTGCCGCATGCTGCACTTGGTCGGCTGGCGCTGGACAGTGGTGAGATAGAGAAAGCGGTCCAAGAGTTTCGTGTGGCATTAGCTGCAGGTCCAGTGGATGTCGTGGTTGCTCATTGTGATTTGGCTGAAAGTCTGATACTGGCTGGCAAAATAGGCGAGGCGAAACAACATGCGCTGGCTGCACTTGAGATCGCTCCTTCGTATGAACGAGGTCAGGAATTGCTGCTCCGTACAGTGGGGGAGCTGCCGTAAGTATGAAGCGAGCACGTAGTGCGGAGATGCAGAGTTGTGCAGTGCGGACAGTTTTCGCGGTGGGAGTGCTGGCAGCTCTCGCGGTGATCGCACAGCCGCTCGCTGCGCGTGTACATGAACAAATTTCAATAGTTTCGGGCAACCGATTCGCCGGTTTGGAATGGACGTTTGTACGCGTTCGATATACCTCAATAACAATGAACGAGGCTAGGTTTCGTCAGTATTGGAACGAGCCGTGGGCTATCGACGCACCGGCAGCCGAGCAAAACCTCTCTCGGCGCCTTTCACGGCTCACCTCTATCAAGGTGAATGATCCGATTGTTGTAACACTGGACGAAGAACGGATCTGGGAATATCCGTGGCTCTATTTTGTGGAGCCTGGCAATCTCCAATTGGGAGCGGATGAGGTTACGAGGTTACGCGAGTTTTTACTGCGTGGTGGAACCATCACGTTCGATGATTTCCATGGGCCGATTGAATGGGACCACTTTGTCGCGCAGATTTCAAAGGTGCTACCCGGGTATGACATTGTCGATCTTGAGCCAGATCATCCGATTTTTAGCTGTTTCTACAAGATTGATTCCTATCCCCAGATTCCAGGGTTAGGTGCTTTTTTTAGTGGCCGAACGTGGGAAAAGGGCGGCTTTGTGCCACGGTTACGTGCTGTGCTTGATGATGAGGGCCGCCCAATGGTCCTTATCAACTGGAATACTGATATGGGGGACGGCTGGGAGTGGTCGAACGCTGAAGAGTATCCAGGTTACATCAAGTACACGGGACAGTCGTATCGAATGATGATCAATGAGATCATCTACGTATTGACCCATTGATAGCGGGAGTGACAAACGGCGCATGGAAACAATGTCGGAGACCACTGCAACCGAATTAGCAGAGCGCGTTAGGCATGGTCGTAAGCAGATCCTCGCTGAACTACGGAAGGTGATTGTCGGTCAAGACGAGTGCATCGATCAGGTGTTAATTGCACTCTTTACGGGTGGACACTGTCTGATCACTGGCGTTCCGGGACTAGCGAAAACCTTAATGATTAAGACTTTGGCAGATATCTTGGATTTGACCTTTGGAAGGATCCAGTTCACACCTGACTTAATGCCAGCCGACATTACTGGAACCGAGATTCTTGACGAGGAAAGCGGGCATCGGACATTACGTTTCGTTAAAGGCCCGATATTTTCACAAATCATTCTGGCCGACGAAATTAATCGAACACCACCAAAGACGCAGGCGGCCCTACTTGAGGCGATGCAAGAACACCAGGTTACGGCAGCGGGTCGGACCTATCAACTCGACCAACCCTTCTTTGTTTTGGCCACCCAAAACCCGATTGAGTTGGAAGGTACATATCCATTACCTGAAGCGCAACTTGATCGATTTATGTTTAACATCGTAATGACCTATCTTTCGGAGGACCAAGAGGTACGTGTTGTTACGGAAACGACTGGAACCAGCCGAGAGCCGGCCTCGTGTGTTTTGCGCGGCTCTGACATTACCGATTTTCAGAAATTAATCCGACAAGTGTATGTCTCTGAAGAGATAGCACGCTATGCAGTCCGTTTGGTGGATGCCTCCCGCCCAGGCCGACGCGCGAACCTTGACTTTATTCAACAGTGGGTGAAATGGGGGGCCGGCTTACGTGCCTCGCAGTCGTTGATTCTCGGAGGAAAGGCTCGTGCACTTATGCACGGGCGGTTCAATGTTTCCGTTGGTGATGTTGCGGCGTTAGCACCGCCGATCCTTCGCCATCGGATAATCACGAACTTCTACGCTGAGTCTGAGGATGTCGATTCCGATAAGTTGGTGACTCAACTTCTTGAGGCGGTTCCGCCGCCTCGGAGTGAGATGTAACATGCCGATGAAGGCGACGGGAGGTGAGGTTCGCTTTCTTGATCCATCCGTCGTTGCTCGTATTGGCTCCATGGAATTGCGGGCACGGACCGTTGTCGAAGGATTCTTGTCAGGGTTGCACAGAAGTCCATTTAAAGGTTTCAGCGTTGAATTTGCAGAATACCGACAGTACCTACCAGGTGACGATCTATCGACGATTGACTGGAAGGTTTATGCCCGAAGCGATCGTTACTACGTTAAGAAATTCGACGAGGAAACCAACGTAGAGTGTCACCTTCTACTCGACGTCAGCGGCTCGATGGGTTACGGATCCCGAGATGTTACTAAACTAGCGTACGGTTCGTATTTAACAGCATCGCTTGCCTACTTGATGAATCGTCAACGTGATGCGGTAGGATTTATTGCGTTCGACGACAATATCGTTACCCACCTACCACCGAGCGCTCGTCCTGGGCATCTAAGGTCAGTGCTGCTAGCGCTAAACCAGTTATCTCTGGGTACCCGCTCTAACGTGGCGAAGCCACTTCACCAATTGGCTGACTCATTAGTTAAACGTGGAGTTGTTGTTTTGCTTTCTGACCTGCTTGACGATCCAGCAAAGACAATTCAAGGCTTAAAGCATCTTCGTTTCCGTGGTGCAGACATCGTTGTTTTTCATCTCTTGGATCATGATGAACTTACGTTTCCATACGATCGGCTAACGCGTTTTCGCGATATGGAGACGTCAGACGAGGTGATGGCAGCTCCGCTCGAAGTACGTGACCACTATTTAGGTGAGATTGAATCGCTTGTGTCTCATTACAAACGCGAACTGGGTCTAGTCGGGATTGATTACCAACTTGTGGATACATCCAAGTCACTGGATTTCGCACTCATGAGTTATTTGTCGACACGCAGCCGCCGTCAGTAGAAGACGGCCATCAGTGAAACTAGATGTTTGGTGTATCGTTTCTTATTCCGGCGTTTCTTCTTGGACTGGCCGCGGCCGCCATTCCGGTCCTACTGCACCTGTTGAAGCGAACTCCAGCAGCGCGCCGAGATTTTTCTGCAGTCTTTCTGATTAAAAAGACACCGGTTGAACAAACAAATCGACGGATGTTGCGTGAGTGGCTCTTGTTGGCTCTGCGGGTGACGGCTCTAGTTTTGCTGGCTGTGGCGTTTGCGCGGCCCTATCTCGCTAGTACGTTGGTCGGCGTTACTGGGGGCCTGACCGTTCTGGCGGTTGATCGATCGTTCAGCATGTCCGGTCAAGGCCGGTTTGATCGTGCCCGCGAATTAGCGGTTAACGCCGTACTTGCGGAAAATTCTTCCCGAGAAGTAGCAGTTGTGGCTTTTGATGAAGGTGCGGTTCTAGTGTCTGAACCGTCGCTTGACCGTCAGGAGGCGCTTGCAGCCATCGCTCAGCTTTCGACCGGATGGGGCGCCACCCGGTATCGCCTTGCGCTCGATAGGGCAGCCCAGGTCATCGGAGACAAGACCGGAAAGATTGTCATTGTCACAGATCTTCAACGTAGTGGCTGGGTGTCTGGTGATCATGGTGTATTACCCGATCGGATTCCACTCGACGTTGTAACAATTCAGCCCCCAATGGGCAATTTGGCTGTGACTGAGATTCAGGGTGGCCCTTCTAACACGAGGGCTATCGTGGTCAACGGTGGTCCGATGGGCCAAGTGGCAACTGCCAGATTACTTGTCGATGGGGCCGAGGTAGATCGGGCGGTGGTCACGGTACCTATGAGAGGTAGCACCGAGGTTGTTTTCCCTGTTGTCCTGCCGGAACGTGGTGAGGCTAGCGTCATCATAAATGATGCTACCGGCTACGAAGCGGACGATGCTCGTTACTTAATGCTTTCCCCGCCGAGGCCACTTGGGATTCTTTTGGTCACAGAGTCTGGAGACTCATCGGTTGAGGCGTTCTATCTGGACCAGGCCCTTCAGGTTGGAGATGTTGCGAAAAGATTTGAGATTGTGCAGACCTCGGCAGCGATGCTTTCGTCGAGTCTGTCAGAGGCAGATGTTCCGCCAGCCGTGGTCCTGCTGTTGACTACTCGTGGACTGGACCGCCGGGGACTTTCTGGACTGGAGAGATTTACGCGCGCGGGAGGCGGAGTACTTATTGTTGCCGGTCCAGATATAGAACCGCTCATGCTTTCGGGATTTGGTGGTGTGGGCCCTTCCGTACCGGAAAATGATGACACAGGCTCGGTGGACCGAAGATTTGTACCGGCTGATGGAAGGCACCCGATCTTTCAAGCGTTTGGACAGAAACTGGGAAACCTAGCGCAGGCTAGGTATGTGCGGACTCGGAGACTGGATTCAAGCACAGACGGTAGCGTGCTTGCGCACTTCAGTGATGGGACGGCTGCGCTAACGGAACATGACCTCGAACTTGGACGACTACTTGTATTCGGTTCGGACTTCGAAAGTGCGTGGAACGATTTTCCGCGTCATCCGATGTTCGTACCGTTCGTGCACGAGACAATAAGGCACCTCAGTGGCGATCGGAATGAACCGCGTGAGTTGGTCGTTGGCGACGGTCCATGGGAGAGTGTTAGTCGTCCAGGATTTATTGAGTTAGCTGACTCGCAACGGGTGGCCATCAACGTCGATCGGGCAGAATCTGATATGACGAGTATGTCAGTTGCCGAGTTCAAAGCCGAGGTAGCAAAGGTAGGCACTACGATCAATTCAACAACTGACCACGCAATGGATGAACGGGAACGGGACGGCGGATACTGGCGTTACACACTCGGCCTGATGATTTTGGCACTCGCTGCTGAGAGTCTTTTGGGTCGTCGGACGGGATAGGGGGCATGCGGAGTCAAGACGAGCCACTCTGGACGTTCTTTGCCAAGGTCAGACGACGCTGGGTCACGCTTGCCGTGTTGCGTGGTAGCGCTAGGGTCTTTGGTAGTGTCGGCGTGATCGTGCTAGTTGCAGTCATGGTGGATACCTTCTGGCTGCCGACGGGCCTATCGCTCATTGCATTAGCGCTGACGGCGGCAGTCGTAGCGATCGGCCAAGCTCTCTTAATATGGTGGCCGCTTCGTAAAACCCCGTCCCCACGACAAGTGGCAAGATTTATTGAAGAGCAAGTGCCGGAATTTGAGGACCGGCTAGCAAGTGCAGTTGAACTCGGTAGTCGTACCGTGAGATCTGCGGTTCAGTCGATGGTGATTACTGATGCATCGAATCAGGTTCAGACTGTGCAACTTGACCGTGTGGTCTCGAGCACGCAGATCAGACGTGCAATTGGCCTTAGCGTGGCCGGCGGTATCGTCCTCGTGACCGCGCTCAGCTTGGCACTGACACCGGCTCTACGAGCTGTTGATGCGGCAAGTCTGTATGCGTTTCCTGAGACTGTCCGAATCAGCGTCTCGCCAGGTGATGCCCGTGTGATGGCGGGTGGATCGCTGGAGGTGCACGCGCAGGTGGAAGGGGTCACGGTTACATCTCGCCTAATTCATCCGGTGTTACAAGTTGAGTCAGGTGATGAATGGCAGGACATTGAGATGCGGGCTGACGACGGAAGTTTCCAGTTCGAGTTTACCTCGGTCAGTGAGAGTTTTCGTTATCGGGTGAGTGCAGCTAGTGCACGGTCGGATGAGTACAACGTGACGGCACTCACGGTGCCCCATATTGATCGGATTGACGTCGAATACGCCTATCCACTATTTACTCGGCTCGAGCGGCGTATAGAGATCGACAGCGGAGATGTGTATGCACCAGTTGGTACGGCGGTAACGCTCACTGTCTACGCGGACAAACCGATTGAGGATGGCGCAATGGTGCTTTCGGACGGGTCTCTCATCCCGTTGGCGCTCAGGGACGACACGACGTTGACTGGAAGCTTCGAGGTTTCGGCGGATGATGCTTATCGGGTGACCCTTTCCGACAATCAGGGTCTCAGTAATTTGAGCGAGGACCAGTACTTTATTCGCGCGATCGCTGATCTTCCTCCCATCGTCAGGATTCTCAGGCCAGATGGGGACCGCTCGGTTACGCCACTGGAGGAGGTGACCATCGAAGCCCGTGCCGATGATGATTATGGTCTTGAACGCTTTGAGATCGTCTATGCAGTTAGGGGCGATGAAGACCAGGCCGTGCCACTTCCAGGGTCGACTGATCTGACGACAAGGATTGGAATCCATACGTTATACATTGAGGATCTTGGTGTTGCGCCTGGTGACTTTGTTACTTATTACGCGCGCGCGCTGGATGTGAATCGAGCGAAGGCATCCACCGAAGCGCGTAGTGACATCTACTTTCTTGACGTTACGCCATTTGAACAGGAATTTGTTGAAGCGCAGAGTCAGTCACAAGGGGGTGATGGTGGTACAGGTCTTGCTGATTTGACGGCTGCTCAACGTGCGATCGTGGTGGCTACCTGGAAACTCGATAGACAGGTTGAGGATCTTAGTGTCGAGAACGAGGTCCGTACGGTGGCCCGTGCTCAGGGTGAACTCAAGGTGCGCACGGAACAAGCTCTTGAGGAATTTGGCCCAGGACGACGGCAGGGTGAAGTGGCATCAAGTGGAACGCGTGATGGAGCACCGTTGGATCTTGCAGTTCGCGCCATGGGTTTCGCGAAGACGGCGCTGGAAAATATTGAGACTGATGAGGCTATTCCCCATGAGATGGCGGCACTGAACCATCTGCTGCGTGCTCAGGCCGAAATTCGGCAACGGGAAGTTTCCCGGCGGCAGGCGGCGGTAGGTGGTGGCTCGGGAAGACCAGGCCAAGACCTCTCAGCGTTGTTTGACCAGGAGTTGCGTCGTCAGCAACAGACGAACTACGAAACGCGCTCATCGTCTGGCCAGCCAGACAACTCTGAAAGTGAAGCGCTTGATGAGGTCAGGGAATTGGCCGGCCGGCAATCGGATCTCAATCGCCGGAAGCAGGCTCTTGAACGTCAAGGTCCTGAAGTGGACTCTCGAGAATTTCAAGAGCGCCTCGAGCGGCTGACCAGAGAACAAACCGAGCTGAGGGACGAAGCCGAGCGGCTAACTCGAATGCTTGACCGGTTAGGCGAAGGCATCCAACAAACTTCCGGTGGTCAGGCCTCTAGCCAGGCGGTACGACCGACAACCCAACTGGATGGAGAGCGGATGCGGGAAGTCTCTGAAGCGATGCGCGCTGCAGCTGGCGAACTTCGACGTGGGGACCTCAGCGGTGCAAGTGAGCGTGGGCGACAGGCCCTAGGTCGACTCAGTGCGCTTGAACAGGAGTTGCGGTATCTCAATCCTGAAGAGCGCCAAAGGGCTGTAGCTGAACTACAGTCAGAAGCGAGGGACCTTGCTGACGCCCAAACGGTTATCGCTCGCGAAGTGGACCAGCTCGAAGTTGGTCAGGCGAGTCGCGACACGGGAACACGCCTCGCTGAGGAGCAGGCTCAGATGGCCGACCGGGTCGACCTTCTTCATGAGGCTACCGGCGTACTCGCCCGGAGGCTCGACAATGATCCAGAGGGTCGAAGGACGCTAGAAGAGGTGACTGGCACGGTCGAAGAAGAACGCCTAGCTCCTCGCCTCCGTGAATCTGCTGACACCTTACGAAGCGCTTTTGGAACGTCAGACGGAATTTCAGAGGACGAACGTCGTAGTCTGACTGAGTCAGAGGATGTCCTTAGGGATACGCTGACGCAGGTGGCTGAACGGCTTGAGTTAGTGCCTGGAGGTCTCAGCGATGAAGCCCGGCGGCTTTCGGAGGAACTGGACCGGACGCGAGCATTACGGGAACGTTTAGGGGTTCTCGAACGTCAAATTGAAGCTCTGGAGAGATTGGGTGAGGCAGGTGACCTTGCGCCTTCAGCAACCAATGTAGAATCGAACGTCGAAGACGAGTCTGGCAGCTTAGCGCAACTGGGTGAAGCATACGACCGTGAATTAAGACGTGCGGAGGACCTCCTTGGTGAGCTTCGACGCGAAAATCCTTCATTGGCCAGTCGAGTTAATGGTCTGAGCGGCCAGTACACCAGGTCCGCACCCGGTACCGAGGCCTTTAAGCAGGATTTTACGCGGTGGGATGAGCTTAGGCGGGACGTGGCTGAAGCTCTCGAACGGCTTGAGGCAAGCCGGTCGGGACTGCTGTCGGTTGAGGAACTCCGGGGACGCTTGAGTAGTGGTGCCGATGAATCGGTTCCTGAGACTTATCGTGCGTTGGTAGAGGCGTATTACGAAGCGTTGGCCGTAGCGGAGCGACGGCGATAGCTCGTGTGGTAACCAGGAGTGACGATGGTTTTTGATGCGTTGATGCCTTGGTGGCTGATTGCGATACTGGTAATTGGTGCGGTTGGGGTGACGTTTCGTGCCTACTGGAGACCGCTCGTGCCGGTATCGATTGGATTTCGGTCGGTATTGATGTCACTCCGGCTATCAGTGCTACTCCTATTGATCTTGATCTTGCAACGTCCCGTTCTACTTGAGCCGTCTACCGATCGTCTCGATGCAATCGTACCGATTCTCGTTGATGTTTCACGCAGTATGCGCTTGAAGGATGCTAATGATGACGGCCACCGTCGGATCGACGAGGCGTCACGATTGGTTGAGGAGGTTCTGCTACCAAGTATTGGCGAAGTCTTTGATGTAGACCTGCTAGGCTTTGGTGAACTACTCAGCTCGGTCGAACCGACTAATCTTCGAGCTGACGCTCGCCAAAGTGATCTTCAGGGTGCTTTACGTGGTGTTCGTGAGCGCTACCGTGGGCGAACCGTTGCTGGTGTGATTGTCGTTTCCGATGGCGGAGAGACAGGCAGCGAGTCAGTCGAGGTGTCGGGTGCCGGTGCTTTTCCAGTGTTTGCTGTCGGTGTCGGTCGGGCGGTTATCGAACGAGACCGTGAGGTACTGGATGTGACGGTCGGGCCAGCTAACCTGGCCAACTCTGTTATCGATTTGAGCGCGTCCGTTGTCAGTCATGGATTCGGCAAGGAGCCAATCGAGGTCAGGCTTCTGGAAAATGGGCGGTTAGTCCAACTGGATTGGGTGACCCCAGCCGAATCAGGTGCGCCTTTACCAATCGTGTTCCGTGTATCTCCGAAGTCAGACGTTGCGACGCGCTACACAGTTGAGGTGCCTGTCGACCCGTCTGAGTTGACCCCGGACAACAATGCCATGCGTGTGCTTGTGCCACCGTCAGGTCGACTGCGGCGGGTGTTATTGGTTGAAGGCGCCCCCGGTTATGACCACAGTTTCCTTAAGCGGGCTTGGCTACAGGACGAAGGGATTGAGTTAGATTCGGTCGTGCTGAAGGGTGCTAACGACCGAGGACAGAACACATTTTACATCCAGGGGGATACCGATCGGACGCTCGCGCTCTCGACAGGTTATCCTCAGAATCGTTCCGCGCTCTTCTTCTACGATGCGATCGTTTTGGCAAACACTCCTGCGGAATTTTTTTCGCCAGACCAGCTCAACATGACGGTTGATTTTGTGTCGAAGCGGGGAGGCGGTTTACTAGTGTTTGGAGCGCAGGCATTTGTAGGTCGTGGCCTGGCGAGCACTCCAATTGAGACAATTCTTCCTTTGTACTTGGCCGGTCGCACCACGACAATTGCTCAAGGCGCGGTCCGTGAGCCTAACACCGTGAGCTTGACTGCCGCCGGCGCGAATCACGGCCTCATGCGTTTAGGAATGACTACTGACATCAATCAAGCCAGGTGGGATGCGGTGCCCCCGCTGGCTGGAGTTGCCGCACTCGGCGACCCGAAACCCGGGGCATCGGTACTCGCACACACGGTCGGCGCCGGTGGCGGCTTATACCCTCTGATCGCTGTGCAGCGGTATGGTCGTGGGCGGACTATGGTGTTTACTGGAGAAGCATCGTGGCGGTGGAAAATGCTTCTTCCCTCAGACGACGATACCTACGATACGTTCTGGAAACAGACGGTCCGCTGGCTCTCAGAGATCGCGCCCGGTCCAGTAACCGTCTCGACGGAGGGAGGCCGCGTTGCTGGTGAGGTCGTGCATTTGGAGATTTCGAGTCGCGACTCGACTTATGAGACCGTCTCTAATGCGTCGATAACAGTGCACGTGACTGGGCCGGCTGGTGATATCCAGGAGATACGACCTAGCTTGACCGACGCTTTGGCAGGGCGTTACACGGCAAAGTTCACACCGGCACAATCCGGTGTTTATCGCATTGACGTGCGGGCTGACCAAGAATCGTCAAGTCTTGGAAACGTGGAGACCCGGGTCCTTGTTGGTGGCAGTGATCGTGAGTTAAATGACCCACGCATGAATAGCGAAGCGCTGGCGAGGCTGGCTGGGCGAACAGGAGGTGCCGTTGTGCCTGTTGAAGCGCTGGGCGAATTACCTAGGCAGTTACGGGAGCGTGCGACAGTTTCGGCAACGTTGGTTCGACTTGATCTCTGGAACAATGTTTGGGTATTTCTGCTTCTGGTATTCCTACCGTCGGTCGAATGGCTTCTGCGACGACAATGGGGAATGCGATGAGTTGGTGGTGTAGACGCCTCCTGATTTCAGTGCTTTTTATTGTCAGCGCTGGAGTGTTTACGTCGGCGCAACAAAGGTTTGCGCTGATTGTCTCTGGCGCGTCCGGAGGATCGCCGTACGCAGAACGGTACGATCGTTGGCGTGGTACGCTTGTATCTTCTCTACGTAGCGATTTACATTTTCAAGAAGAAGATTTGTTCGTTCTAGCTGAAATCCCTGGGCCTCGGGTGGGGCGCGCTTCTCAGGAAGGTGTCCGTCAGGTAACGAGAACCCTGGCTCGGCGTCTCAGCGATGATGCTACGTTACTCGTCGTACTCATTGGCCACGGCACCTTCGATGGTATCGATGCCAAATTTAATCTTGTCGGCCCAGACCTCGATGCGGCCGAATGGCGCAGCCTTCTGGAACCTCTGCCGGGTCGGCTCATTTTTACGAATACGACATCTTCCAGCTTTCCGTTTTTAGAGCACCTGACTGGTGAACGACGAATTGTCATCACTGCCACTAACAGTCCTGAGCAGCGCTACGAGACGCATTTCGCTGCTTTCTTCGTCGAGGCGTTCAAAACTGAAACTAGCGATTTCGATAAAGATGGACGGGTGTCGATATGGGAGGCCTTCACGCGGGCCAGTAGCGGTGTAGAGCGGTGGTATGAGCAGCAGGGTCGTGTGTCGACAGAACGTCCAATCCTCGATGACACTGGTGATGGCGTCGGCAAGGTAGCTGGCGAGCCAGGACTCGACGGTACTTTGGCGAGGCGCGTATTTCTTGACCGTTCGGTGGAGACAGACCAAATATCAGATCAGAGGCTAGCTGGCCTTCTCGACCAACGAAGAATTTTAGAGCTTGAGGTTGGGGTGCTGAAGGCGCAGGTAGGGCAATTAGCTAGACACACTTATGAGACTGAAATGGAAATCCTACTACTTAAGCTAGCACGTGTATCACATGAGATTCGTGCCCGTCAGTAAGAACGTGCGACTGTTACCCTTCTTGATATTTCTAGCAGTCGGCAGTGAGCCCGCAATTGCCCAATCGCCGGAGCTGACTACCGACCGTCCGGACCAGACCGAGTCGGCGACAGTTGTTGCACGAGGTCTCCTGCAGGTGGAGACGGGATACTTTCTTGCTCGTGATGGTGAAGTGAACGGTTATGAAGTGCCAGGGACTTTACTCCGCATTGGTCTTGGTAGCCGTACGGAACTTCGTATTGGCCACGCTGGTGTAGTCGGGAAAGAGGGAAGCCTAGGGCTGGGTGACGGTCACCTAGGTGCCAAGGTCAATCTTATCGAGCGTGCTGATGGCTGGCGGCCAGAGATGGCACTGCTTGGGGGATTATCGCTCCCGACCGGGGGCGACAAGTATTCCAGTAATGGTATCGACCCCTCGTTTCTTGTAGCATTCGCTCACGAACTGTCTCCGAAACTGTCGCTCGGTTACAACGTTGGAGCGAAGTGGGAATCATCCGCTGGTAACCCCGAGCGCGATCAGCTTACGTTGTACTCGGTGGCGCTCGGCCTAGGGCTAACCGATCGCCTAAGTTCGTTCTTCGAATTCTTCGGGAATGAGAAGCAAACGGGTAACACGGTGACCAGTGAAGGGTTTATTGCAGTGGACAGCGGTCTCACGTTTTTACTAACGGATATTGTCCAACTCGACATATACATCGGGAAGGGTCTCGTTGGACAAACTGAGGATGTGTTTGTCGGAATGGGTCTCAGTTTCCGTTTGCCACGGTGACCACCGACCGAGCTAGGAACGGTTTTCCCGCTTTACATAATCGCGTTGTGTCGCGCCAACGTAGAGCTGTCTAGGTCGCGAAATCTTTTGTTCGGTGTCGAGCAGCATTTCCTCCCACTGAGCGATCCAGCCGACAGTTCTTGGGATAGCGAATAGTACCGGGAACATAGCCGGCTGGAAGCCCATGGCTTCGTAGATCAGGCCTGAGTAAAAATCAACGTTCGGGTACAAACGACGTTTGATGAAATAGTCATCTTGCAGTGCAATTCGTTCGAGCTCAAGTGCGATATCAAGTCTTGGGTTCTGTTTTGTTACGGAGAAGACAGAATCGGCAGTCTGCTTAATGATTTTGGCACGTGGGTCGTACGATTTATAGACCCGGTGACCGAACCCCATTAATTTCCGCTCTCCGCTCTTCACGCTCTTGATTATCTTTGGTACGTTATCAACGGTACCGATCTCCGATAGCATCTTTAGCACTGCTTCATTTGCGCCTCCATGGAGTGGGCCGTAGAGGGCTGCAGCTGCACCGGTTAATGCTGAGTACGGATCGGAATGCGAACTGCCAATTGTCCGCATAGCGGTCGTACTGCAGTTTTGTTCATGATCGGCGTGCAGGATGAATAAAACGTCGAGGGCGCGCTCTAGCACTGGATTCGGTTGATACTTCAGTTCGGCCATGCGGAACAGCATATTTAGAAAGTTCCCAGTGAAACTGAGTTCGTTATCAGGGGGAATATAGGGCAAGCCTTGACTATGTCTAAAAGCATAGGCTGCTATGCTGGGTACCTTTGCGATGAGGCGGACTGTTTGAGTGAGGCGCGACTGCTCGTCGAAAATGTCCTTAGCGTCTGGATAGAAGGTTGAAAGGGCGCCAACCGTACTCAGGAAGATGCCCATCGGGTGAGCATCGTAGCGGAAGCCTTCCATAAACTTCTTGACGTTTTCGTGAAGCATTGAATGGAGCGTGACGTTAGTCTTCCACTTATTAAGTTGCGCCGTGGTTGGGAGCTCGCCGGAAAGTAGCAAGTAGGCGGTTTCGAGAAATTCGCTATTCTCCGCCAATTGTTCAATTGGGTAGCCGCGGTAAAGTAACACGCCACGATCACCGTCAATATCGGTAATGCGACTTACACAGTTAGCAGTGTTCATCAACGCCGGGTCGTATGTCTTAAGACCAAAATCGTCAGCGTCTGTCTTGATTTGACGCAGGTCCATGGCACGGATCGCGCCGTGCTCAATGGGAATCTCATATTGCTTCCCGGTGCGATTGTCAGTGATCGTTAGTGTCTTAGGCATGATGGTTCACGGTGCAATATTCCCGATCCTTCTCATCAGCTATCTCGCACTTGCCGGCACTGCGTTAGTTTGTATCGAGCCAGCGTCTGCAGCCGAACGGCACGTAGTGTTCACCGCAGAGAGCCGAGGAGAGGCGCCCACGCCCACCGTAGGACCCTCTGAGGGGGTGAACCTTCAGAAAGGGCAGTGCCAGGGTTGTCAGACCCAGTATCTGTTAGGCTTCAGTTGAAAGCGATTCCCTACACACCAGTCGTCATGTAATGCTTTATTGCCGCAACGGTACGGTCGATCTCAGAATGGAGATTATAGAAGTGCGGCGAAATTCGTAAGCCGTTAGCGCGACCCGCGGTGCCTATCTTCTCGTTGTCGTAAAGCGCGTTGTACAGTTTCCTTGCATCGATACCGGAGGCTTCGAAGACCACGACAGCCTGTGACAGTGTCGGATCCTGACTTGTTGTTAAGGTCACGCCTTCGATCGTCTTAAGCTGTTCCATCAGTGACTGAGCCAATTCCTGGGAACGGGCTTGGATCGTCTTCATGCCGATCTGCTGCTGGAATTTTAGTGCCTCACCGAAAGCGATGATTGCTGGTTCGTCGCGCTGGCCAAGACTTTCGAAAGTCCTCGAGATGCCGACGTCACCTCGTCCGGCACTGTGAATACTTGGCCAGATCTTGTCGTGTGCCCGATTGTTGATAAAGAGGACGCCTGTTTCTTTTGGACCACACGGCCACTTGTGTGCGCTACCCGTGTAGAAATCTGGCTGCATGTCGCTGAGGTTGACGTCCATTAGTCCAAAGCTTTGAGCGCCGTCTACGAGAACCAGAACGCCATGCTCGTGGGCCAACTGACAAAGTTCTTTTGCTGGGAAAAGATCGCCCACCGTATTTGTCTGATGTGTGAACGACAGGAGTTTGGTGCGCGCCGTGATCGAGCGGCGAACGAGGTCAATGTAGTAATCAGGCCCCGGATGAGGATTTACAACTTCGAGCTCGGTTACCGTAAAGCCGTAGCGTTTCGCCTTTTCCTTCCAGGCCACGTTGTTGCTGGGATGGTTATGGTTGAAGATGATGACCTCGTCGTTCGCTGTTAACTCGACGCCGCTCGAAACAAAGTTATTGCCCTCGCTTGTGTTGCGGGTTATGACGATCTGTTCGGGCGTTGTGTGTAGGTAATCGGCAAGGATTTTACGCGTATTAACCTTACCCTCTCCCATTTTGGCACGGTTCTGGAACGATGGATTGCCGTCAACATCTTTGGTGTTTTCGTACATTGCCTCAAGAGCTGGCAGCGAGGATGGACAGAGGTTAGCCGCATTCATCACACTGACATTCATTGGCATTGGGAACTGCTCGCGCACGGATCGCCAGAAAGCTTCATCGGGCGAGGTTGGGGTCTGGGGGAGTGGCGCTGGCCGTTCAAATGCAAAACCCGTTTTGCCGAGAAGGGCGGCTGAGCCACCTGCGGCCAATAGGCGAGCAAAATTTCGTCGGCTAATTCCATCACCGTCTCGTCGTGCGTGCGCGGTCATTGTCGAACTCCTTCGAATTTGGAGAAATGGGTCCTACGTGCGGCCATCATAGCCGAAATCTGACGAGGCAACCACCGAATTGCCAATTCGTGAAGCGGACCGGTGTGGCGAGCCTAGAGGGGAAGTCTAAACCCCGTCGCGAAAGGGTTTAAGGCCACCTCGCTCTGTCTGAGTTTATCGGTTTAGCACGAGCTGACGCTGCCGACATAGAAGTTTTAGTACACAGACTCACCTCGACAGACCTCGTCACGAGTTCATCTAATCGGCCAAGCGCTCAGTCGGACGTTTAGTTGGTACGGGGCCGCGGGAACGTTCCCTCTCTCATCGCGGCGTGATACGCGAAGCTCGCCATGACCACCGAGTTGATCATCAGGTCGCGTGGAAGGAGCCTATCGTAGACGTCCATGTTGAAGTGGTGAGTTCTTGCTCGGTAGTCGATCCGGTCTTGGATGAACTGGAACCCGGGTAGTCCCACCCTGTTATACGACAGATGATCTGTTCCCGTGTTACTGAAGAGAGAGATCGTCTTCACCTGTAGGTCATGAAATGGGGTCATCCAGGCTTGGAGGATCGGTGTCGCTTGGGCGTTGCCCTGAGTGTGGACGCCACGGAACTGGCCCGTGCCGTTATCCATGTTGAAATAGACGGAGAACTTATCGTAGTCGGGTGTGTAGACACCGTCTTCTCCGAAGTGGTGTCGTATGTAGCCCCGAGAACCCCTGTGGCCAAGCTCTTCCTGGCTCCAGAGCGCCACGCGAATCGTGCGCCGTGGCTGAGCGCCGACAGCCTTGAGAATACGCATTGCCTCGAGCACAACGGACACACCACTCGCGTTGTCTGTCGCGCCGGTGCCGGTGTGCCAGGAATCTATGTGCGCGCCGATCATCACGACTTCATCGGCTAGGTCAGTTCCTGGAATTTCCCCGATGATGTTGTAGCCCGCTGGGTCTGATTCATCGAACCCGATGCGAACGTCGACGTCCATTGTGACTGGGATACCACGCTCGAGAATCCGGTAGATACGGTTATAGTGCTCCGTCGCAACGGCGAGTGTCGGTAGCGCGCTCTGGATCCCTGCGCGGGTTCGTCTGTTCCGTGTCGTCGGATGTCCGGTTGCATACACAGTGCCGTCACTTCCGATGCTCGCCGTCAGCACCACGGCCACTCCTTCAGCCTTGTAGAAGTCTTCAACCTCGTCAGCAGAGATTTCCTCCCGTTGAAAGTTCGATTGCTCGAGCTGGCCTCTAGCATGGCGGCGAATCAGGAGGTCAATTCCCTCGGTTTCAAAGACGCCTAGCGATTCCTCGTCGTGCCGGAACGCGTCTTGTGTGAAACGTGGACCCATTGGCATCGGTGGTGTGGATAGCACGACAGCTCCGTCGAGCTGACCCCGATACCGGTCGAAATCTTCAGAGGTCCGGATGGTTGCGATAACGGCATTCGTCACGATGGGCCCACTCGTACCGGGAGTCAAGGCGAACGGGTAGGCGATCACCATCTGGTAATCGGGCGCGGTCATGTGCACCGACACCCGTTGAATCTCCCAACCCACGGTCTCCTCACCCCAAGCTTCCTTCTCGACGCTGGAGAGACCGAATTCGGTCATGCGGGCCAAGGCCCATTCTTGTGCTTGGCGCATGTTTGGAGAACCGGTGAAACGTGGGCCGATGACATCGGCCAGATAGCCCGCGCTCTCCATCACGTGAGAGTTGTCAAACCCTTCGGATCGAATGTTATCGACGACGTCCCAGTAAACGGGTTCTTGTGCTGCTGTGGATGACGGAATGAGGAAGATCGCAGCAATGATTGCCAGGCCCAACGTCGATTTAGACTTATTCATCTGAAACTTTCCCCTCAAGTGTGTGTCGTTATGCCGAGCACGACTACCGATGAAACCCTTGTCAGATGTCCATAGGAGCGGACAGAATACACCGGTTACCGGTGTGGGGCGCACGGTATTTTAATAGCTTGACCTGGGGACTCCACGTCAGTGTTTGCGAATCTCAGGCTCCCCGTCGGTTGCTGCGATTCCCTTCCACACAGTATCGACGATCCGACGAGCCCACGTTACTGGGATCTTTTCGTCAGTTAGATAATGGGCGTAAAACGAACCGATGAGCATGTTGACGGCTGCATCGATGTCTGCCTTGGGGCGGAGGTCTCCACGTTTTTCGGCGTGTTTGAGTACTTCCTGCAACATCATTCGGCGTGGTTGGACGACCCTCTCCCTGAAGTGGTTAATTAGGTCTCGCGTGTGGCGCTGTTCGACCATGACGGCGCCAATGATAGGCATTCCGTCAGGCCTGAAGAGTGTTTTTTGTAGAGTGCCGAGGATTGATCGAAGAGCTGAGGGTGCCGGATGGGGGTGGGGGGGCGCCTCATCTCCGAGCAACTGCTCAATTGCAGCCATTGCCAATTTCTCCTTGGTTTTCCACCGCCGATATATTGTTGGCTTCGTGACCCCCGCTTTTTTTGCAACGGCATCCATCGACATGCGTGTATAGCCTTCCTCGGCTAATAGTTGCAACGCCGCATCTAGGATGGCATTTCTGATGCTGGGATCGACCGGCCGTCCTGGCTTGGTTCTAGTTACTGTTTCTGTAGATGGAATCATTGGCCTATGCCTCCTGCACAACTTTCTATTTATTTACTATACGGTATAGTAAATAAAATGAACTCAAAAAGCAAGCCGGTGAGCCAAATTGGAGAAATGTTCAGGTTCAGCCAAGAACTGCGCTGAAGGGGAGGTGCAGACCGGAAGACTAAAAACTACCTACACAGACGATTAAGCTGAGCCTAACGAATCAATAAGATTCTACTGTTCACCGGATACAGCCATTCGATACCGCGGGTTGTCAGCACAGCGTCGTCCTCGAGTGGAATTCTGACCTTCTTGTTGTTCCATTCTGGCACAGCTGTATAGGCGAACAGTTCAATTGAGAGCAAATTAGTTGGTCGCAGGGTGTATTCAATTCGCACTGGGTTAAAGAAGGCGATGGAGGGGCCGATACCATGTCCTGAGTTTCCGACCGAATGAGAGCCGATAACCACATCGGTGACCTCTGGGTTACTGGTTGGTTCATTAAAACCGATTCGGGCGAATCCAGCGCTGGTCAGCGCATCGTAGACCTCCTGCTCGGCTTGGGCGGCAGCAATACCAGAACGGATAGTGTTGGTGATGATGGTCCGTGCTTCACGTCCCTTGTCGAATGCCCGCTGGAAACTTGGAGGCACCTCAGCTTCACCCTGTCTCAGCACGTAAGCGAGCCGCTTCATGTCGGTATACATGTTCAGGAAGCCGATGCCCCAATCGATCATTAGTAGGTCGCCCCTGCGGATGATTCGATCATTTGAGGTCGACTCGATGCCGTCTGGGCCGGTGATGTACACCGAAGGCATGCCAAATGAGGTGTCGAGACCACGAGCGAGTAGCTGGTCCATCATCCACCAGGCGACGTCTTCCAACATAGTAACGTCAGGTGTAATCACTTCATTTGAGAAGGCTCGTTCGGCAATTTCACGGGAGATCTCACCAGCTTCTGCGAACGCTGCGATTTCGGTCGTTGTCCGGCGCGATCGGAAATCCGAGACGAGCTTTTCGCCTGAGACCAATCGCGACGCGTAGGGTTCTCCAAGTGTTTCAACAAGCTGCTGATGGCCGGTATAGGTTAGGTTATCGACTGGACCGATTGTCCGCGAAGTGTTGATGCCAATACGCTGAGGGTCACGTTCTCGAACAAAGTCTGCTAGGTCTTCGGCTGGTTGAAACAGGTCGTACGCGCCAGACTCGCGGATGCGGTAACCACTAATGCCAAGTGCCGCACGCTCGATACGGTCACCACCTCGATCGGTAAAGATGTAATAACCGGTATTGCCCGTGTATCCTTGTCCGAAGTCAAGGTAGAGTGTGCCGTAGTTTGCCTCGCGGATCATGGTGATCCACATGTCGATACCATTTTCACGCATGGCCTCAGGCAGTATTTGGTCGAACTTCTCCGTCCGAATCTGATTCATTCGTTCCCACCGTCGACGTGCCTCCTGCGCTTCGGCTGGGGCCTTTGGGAGTCCCAAGAGGACGAGTAGGCAGATAGTTACAATTCGGAATAGCTGCATGTCACACCTGTCCTTACTTGCTCGACCTTACCGTGGTCGCAGAGCGCCCTAGGGGATCCCAAGAGAAGTCTGGTGATAGGTAGCGTTTGACGGTTGAAAGACACACCGCTATCTCGGCCGCGGTCTTGCACTGTATTGTTCCCACAGACGCGTATGGTGTGTGCCTAAACTGACCTCTTGTCCACGAATCAGAACATGCTTCACCTGCGCCGGTATATCGAGCAGGTCGCCTTCGGACACCACGAGATTCGCAATCATGCCTTCCTCAACTGATCCATACAGGTCTCCAACGCCAAGAAGGTCTGCAGCACCCCGGGTTAGTGCGTGCCAAGCTACGTCCCTCGGTAAGCCAAAGGCGACGCTGAGCGCGGCATGGTCAGGGAGGTTCCGAGCTGCGCTAGCCCCGCCAGTCCGAAATGCGAACGGCACACCGGACTCGTGCAGGAGCTTCGCTGCAACAAAGACCGCATCATAGGGGTCGCCATCGGCTGGTTGTGCCTGAATCGGCCCAAGAATCACCGAAACGCCTGCTTCGGCAATTTCGTCTACCACCTTCCACACATCTCTGGTGCTAGCGATAATTGCTTTGAGTTGGAAACTTTCTGCGAAGGCGAGCGCTGCTAGTATTCCTTCCTTGCTCGACACATCAAGCACCACGGGGAGCTCAGCCAAAACGACCGGGACGAGTGCGTCAAGCGTGTAGGTCTGCTCAGTTGGCTTGACTGTTCCGGCCGCGAGTGCGGTGGCATGAGCACGGGCTCGGTGCATCCAGTCAGCGAGCGTCTTCAGTTGTGCGTCGACCCGTTCTTGGCTCCGTTCTCCACCGCCGGGTCCGCCACCGCCCCCTTCTCGCTCGGGAAAGTCGATGTGCATGGCGAGTGGGCTGCGCGCAACGACCTCAGGCGATGTCCACCCAGCCATGTCGATGAGCGCGCTCTGACCTTGGATGAGGCCACCCTGTGGGGCCGCGATCGCCGTCGTCACACCGTTGGCGCGGGCTATCGGAATCATCTCGGAATCAGGGTGAATTGCCACCGAGGCCTTGATATGACTGTTGATCTCCTCAATCTCCGACGTGTCATTCGTCGCCGCGATCGAGCCGATCTCGGAAAGCCCAATCACAGTGCCAGCGTTAATCATGCCTGGTGTCACCGTCATGCCCGTGGCGTCGATGACTTGCGCGTTGTCCGGGACCTGCACTTCCTCACCTACCGCCGTAATCCGGCCACCTTGGACGACGATGGTCCCGCGCTCAATTGGTGCACCCGTCATTGTGAGGATCCGTCCACCGACGATGGCGATCGGAATCGTATCGGCTGTCAGCATCGGTTCGGCCACGTCTCCGTAACTGGCAGGCATTAGTTCAGCACGTACCGCTGGCGGAAGCGTTGGCGGCGTCCATTCAGCGATTCGATCATTCGTGTCTTCAACGTTCTGTTGGATGTCGCCCTCACCGCTGATCTCGGCCGTGTCGAGTCCTGGATCTGCCAGCGCATCCTCAGTAGTTTCTACTTGGTCGCGATCGAAGTAGACCTGACCATCGATGATCGTGTACTGGACGCGGGTGTTTCCTGAGAATGGGTGGGCCGTAAAAATGGCAAGATCGCCATCTTTACCAACCTCGATTGAGCCGACCCGGTCGTCGATCCCAAAGTGGTTAGCGGCGTTAAGGGTGATCATCTTGAGCGCTTCTTGCTCCGGAACACCACCGTATTTGACGGCCTTCGCGGCCTCTACATACATCCGACGTACACGCTCGTCGGAGTCGGAGTTAACCGATACGGTTACACCCCGTTCATACATGATGGACATGTTGTAGGGAATGGCGTCCCACGCCTCCATCTTGTAGCCCCAGAAGTCAGTAAATGTAGAGGCGCCGGCACCATGGGTCGCGATTTCATCGGCGACTTTATACCCTTCAAGCACATGCTGGAGAGAGGCAATCCGAAAACCGAAGTCCTCAGCGACTCGCAACAGCATCAAGATCTCATCAGCTCGATAGGAATGTGCGTGCACGAGAATCTTCCCTGCCATGATGTCCGAAAGCGCTTCGAACCTGAGGTCCCGCCGCGGGGCGAGGACATCAGTACCGCGCGATCGGGCTGCCTCATACTCATCCCATTCGGTCTGGTATTCGCGTGCGTCCGCAAAGCTCTTCCGTAGCATGAACTCCACGCCCATCCTAGTGCCGGGGTATCTTCGATCGACGCCGGGAGTGGATGTCCGTGATCGCTTCGGGTTCTCGCCAAGAGCGAACTTTACGCCCCTGGTCACGTCGTCAAACAGCAGTTCGTCGGCTGATTTGCCCCACCGCAACTTCAGAATGGCGTTCTGACCGCCAACAACATTTGCCGAGCCATGCAGGACGTTGATTGTAGTGACACCACCTGCCAGTGCACGAAAGATCGACTCGTCCCGATGATTGATTACGTCGATGATGCGAACTTCAGGGGTGACGGAGTCCGCTCCTTCGTTGCCGCCCCCCTCGATCGACATGTGCGAATGCGCATCAAGGAGTCCTGGAGTGACCCACATGCCGGTTGCGTCAATCTCTCTTGCTCCATCAGGTACTGAGACCTGAGCATCGGGACCGACAGCAGTTATCTTGCCGTCTTCAATCAGGACCGTACCGCGGGAGATGGTGTCGTTCACAGCGGTCAGGATTGTTCCGTGGCGCACCGCCGTCACTGGGACTTCACCTCCGAGTGGTCCGATTGGGGCACGTCGCTCAAATTCGGCACGGCTCTTTATGTCTTCTACAGCATTCCCAGTTTCGTCGTCATTGGAGTCGGGGTTTTGACGAGTCTCCATCTCCAGGTCACCGTCATACCGTGTGCCATCGACCCAGACTGCTGCGACACGGGCGTGTTCGTCGAAGAGGTTGCCTTCGATGGCGACGACGTTAGCAGCTTTACCAACGTCAAGAGAACCCAATGCCCCGTCTACGCCTAGGATCTCAGCGGGTGTAATTGTCAGTGCCCGGAGCGCTCCATCTTGAGACATCCCAGCATCGACAGCGGCCCGGAAGTTCTCGAGATAATTTTCCGAGTGATCCAATCCAGCGGCTGTGAAGGCCACCGTTACTCCAGCAGAGTAGAGCCGGCCCGCGTTTGCCTTGGCGTCATCGAGGTCTTCGGAAGTTGGATTTTCGATCGGGTCAGTCCCCGTGCCACCACCAAATCCAACCGGACCTTGCCGGGGTCTAAGGTCAAGCGATACTAAGACTGGACGGTCGGCTGCCCTCAGTGCGTCGGTGACACGCCAGCCTTCAACTGCGCCACTGATGATTACGTTGAGGCTGAGTTCGTCAGCTAGCCTCAGCGCACGTAAAATTTCATTTTCGGTCCAGGCAGTGAAGACAACTGGCTGTGCGCTGGCGACCGAAGATTGCAGTGATTGAAGGGTGTCGTTATAGCTTGGGCGGTCGGTCGTTATCGGTTGACTACGGTAACGATTCCAAGCATTACCGTACCACTCCGCGTCAAGATAGTGTTGCCGAACCGACGCCATGACTCCCATGAGAGTGCCCGGATATTCCCCCCGCAGGCGTTGGAATCCCAAGTGCTGAGCCCAATTGCCACGAACGACCTGATCGGTTAGTGGACCTTCGCGCAACGTGATGATGGCGCTTTGTCCCTTAAAGACCCCGAAGGTTGGGACGATGGCAGCAGCTGTGATACCCGTGTTTCTCGCTTCGTGCAGGGCGACTTGATCAGGCTCGTAGACCGAGAGCGCGGTTAGTTGCGGCGTTAGGCCAGGTGTCACCCCACCAGCGCGCCGACGAGCCTGGATGATTCTTGCGCGCTCGGCATTGTTCTGCGGTAGGACTGGTGGAGCTGGCATCCCAAGCGCTGAGTGAGCGTCGATAAAGCCCGGGTAGAGGGTCCAACCGCTGGCGTCTATTACAATGGCATCGGGCGGAGGGTCCACACTTTGCCCAATCGCAGCGATCTTGCCATCACGAAGTAAAAGCGTCCCGGATTGGATCGGTCGCGCACTTACCGGCACGATGCGGGCGTTAACGAGTGCGTAGGTAGGCACTTCAAGCCTCGCTGTGTCGGCTAGGGTCTCCACGACCGTAAATGGCAGGACGAGCAGGACGATAGTGGCGAAGAATTGACATGCGGTTCGACGAACCATCGGGACCTCCAATAGCGGCCAGCACGGCCACCGAACAGGGCAGAAAGGAGATGGATTATAGCGTAACTGGTTCGCTGTTCGGCTGGTTCGATCAGTAGGAAACGCATAAGATCAATTAGTTCGTGAATTGGAGGCAGGATGGGCCAAATTGGCGTTAGCTGCGGAATTGGACTTCTACTGTGCGGGGCGGAGGTGATAGCCCAGACCCATCAGGTAATACGGGTAACCGAACTTAATGCCCGAAACCCTAATGAGGTATCCATAGCTATCAATCCGCTCGATCCGGACACGATTATTGCCGTCTCCAGAGCAGCTGACCCTGAGACTGGGCGCTCAACGAATTTCGAATATGTAAGCAATGATGGTGGTGTAACTTGGCGAACGCATCCGGTCCGTAATCACGAGGCGCGCACGCAGGGAGACGATGCGATTGTGATAGCCGCTGACGGCACGGCGCATCATTCTTACATTTCGTTCAGTGGGCTCCGCGAGAAACGCCCTGAAGCGCCGACCAACGGTATTTTTGTGACGACTTCCAGCGATAGTGGAGTGTCCTGGTCCGATCCAGTACCGGTACTTGAGCACAGAAATTCGATCACGCCGTTTGAGGACAAGCCATACCTGGTCGTCGATCGCGGTCGAGAATCCAGACACCGTGACACTGTTTACCTTGCGTGGACCCGTTTCGACGTTTACGGAAGCCGCGATCCGGGTGACCGCTCACACATCTTTGTTAGCCATTCTCTCGATCGCGGCCGTTCGTTCACAGCTCCTGTAAGAGTTTCGGATATCGGCGGCGATGCCCTCGATAGTGATGACACTCTTGAAGGGGCTGTGCCCGCTGTTGGAATTAATGGTGAGGTCTTTCTAGTGTGGGGTGGGGCCGCCCATCTTTTCTTTGATCGGTCTGACGATGGCGGCTGGACTTGGGGTGATGACCGGATCATTCAAGAGACACCGGGTGGGTGGGATATTGAGGTGGAAGGTTTGGCCCGGCACAACGGGATGCCAGTGACCGGCGTGGATCACAGTGAGGGCCCGTCCCGAGGTGCCCTGTATGTCAATTGGATCGATGAACGACATGGTGACCCTGACGTGTTCCTGATCTCATCGTCCGATGGTGGCGTGTCGTGGACGAATCCGGTGCGTGTGAATGACGACACAATTGGGAACGGTGCAGCACAGATGTTTACTTGGATGGCCGTCGATTCATTTGATGGTTCGGTGAATGTTGTGTTTTACGATCGACGGGCTCTAGACGGAACACTGACTCAATTGACTCTTGCTCGCAGCGTAGATGGGGGACGGACGTTCGTCAACTACCCGATCGATCTCGCTCCATTCGCCTCTAATCCTACGGTGTTTTTTGGGGATTACACTGGGATTGATGCGCTCAATGGATTAGTGATCCCGATCTTCATGCATTTTGTGGATGAGTTTGAAATGGCGGTTTCAGTGGCAGTCTTTCGTTTTCAGTTAGGCACGCAGGACCTTACGGTGCGAGCGCTTGGTCAAGATCTTCCATGAGGTCCGTCGGGTCTTCGATGCCAACTGAATAACGAACCAACCCTTCCGGAATACCTGCAGCCAATCGTTCTTCCGGCGTCAACTCCACATGGCTGGTTGCAGATGGAGGACCGGCAACGGTCTCGACTGACCCGAGGTTAGCGGCCCGGTGAGCATATCGAAGACGGGGTAGGAATTGGCGCATTGCGTTAGTGCCCCCGACCAGCTCAAAGCTCACAATGCCGCCGAATCCTCGCATTTGGCGTTTTGCTACTAGGTGTCCGGGGTCTTCTTCAAGTCCTGGGTAGTGGACTTTGGCAATCGCCGGGTTGGATGAGAGGTGCCGCGCAATCACCATTGCCGATTCAGTCTGCCGCTCGATACGGAGGTGCAACGTCTTCATTCCCCGAAGCAACAGATAAGCGGCGGTAGGGTCGAGGGCAGCACCAGTAATTTCACGATAATGGTAGATGGGTGAAACTAAATCTTTCGCACCGCACACGGCTCCTCCAAGTGCGTCAGCGTGCCCACCGAGGTATTTGGTAGCGCTGTGGACGACAAGGTCAGCGCCTAGCTCGAGTGGTTGTTGGTTAATCGGTGTGGCAAAGGTGTTATCCACGATGGTCAGAGCACCAGCTTTCTGGCCCGCCTTGAGGAGACGCGTTAAATCCAGCACCTTAAGCGTTGGATTAGTTGGAGTTTCCAAATACAGAACCTGGCACCCTTTAGTGAGGGCAGTCTCCACAGCGGCGTCCTCGGTGGGGCAGAGCTCCACCTTGACTCCTTGACGCGGAAGAAATTCAAGGAAGAGCTTATTTGTGCCGCCGTAGGTGTCGCGGGTCGATACGATGCGATCGCCTGGGGTTAGGAACGTGGAGAGTGTGTTACTAATTGCCGCCATACCACTGGCAAAGCTGGTCGCTGCCTCGGCGTTTTCCAGAGATTGAATCTTTTGTTCGAAGGCGCGCACAGTCGGATTCGTGTTTCGGCTATAGATGTCGCCTGTCGCCTGGCCGCGCCCAACTGCTTCCCATTCGCTGACATCGTGATATCCGAACGCGACGCTTCGGACAATTGGCACTTGGGTGCCTGCGCCAGAGGTCGGGTTCTCTTCCCCTGCCCAGACCGCCAAGGTGCCCATGCGAGGAGTTCCGTTGTTCATTAAACGGTCCTTTCTGAGAAATTGATGTTGCAACTGAAAGATGTATTACCAGCGACCAATGTAGATTCCGATGTCAGCAACCGCATCGGTTCGGGCATCAACCGTTGCGTCGCTTTCGGTCACCCGCCGCTTAAGGTTTTGTAACCTTAGAAGTAATCGGTTAGACAAATCTTGGAGTATCTTCGCTCGGCCGCTGTCGTTGCCCAAGTCGATAAGTTCACCTGGGTCATTTTTGAGGTCGAATAGTTGTGGACGGAAATGTCGATGGTCGATGTACTTCCATTCACGAGTCCGAATCATGTAACTGCGAGCTTCACTTGGTTCAAGTCCGAGTGCTCGACGTGTGTCGTAGTAGGCATAATCTAATTCGCTAAACACATCCTCGTGGCACCTGGTGCATTCAAGGCCTCGCACCAGCGGGATGAGCGACTCACCTTCAAGAATGTGGTCCACTGGTTCTAGCGCGCACGCTTCCAGAAATGTAGGGAGAAGATCGATAGCCTCGATGAGTGTGTCGTTGACTGAACCGCGAGTAGGGTCAGCGGTTTGGTCAGGGTCGTACAAGATCAGAGGGATTCTGGTCACGCAATCGTGGAACAGCTCCTTCTCTCCAAGGAAATGGTCTCCGAGATAATCGCCGTGGTCGCTTGTAAAGACGACCAACGTATCGGCCATTCGGTGCTCTGATTCAAGGAAAGTGAACAGGCGTCCCAGATGGTCATCAATCTGTTTAACTAGCCCCATATAGGTGGGGACGACGGTACGCCGAACTTCGTCACGACTAAATGCCTGAGACACTTCGTTGTTCATGAACGCCTGGTATACCGGATGTGGATCATCTCGTTCAGTTTCAACTCGGTGGGCGGAGAGGCAATCGTCTCCATCGAACATACGCTGGTACGGCTCTGATGCAACGTAGGGCCAATGGGGCTTGATGTAGGAAAGGTGTAGGCACCACGGTTGGTTTCCCTGTTGTCGGATGAAGTCGATTGCTCGGTCTGTGATGAACGCCGTCTCCGAATGCTCATCTTTAACCCGGGATGGGTAGCCTGCGTTTCTTAGATACCAACCACTGCCAATCGATCCGTCTGCCCGCGTTACCGAGTTGGCGTAGTCCTGCCATGGATTTTCACTGTTGTATCCGTGGGCGCGTAAGAAATCGTTATAAGCTAAGTGGGCTGAAGATTTCGGCGTGGCGTGTACTCCATCGTGGCGCGCGAACGGTTCGAAGCCACCCTGAGCAACTAAGCTTCCTGTCTTTGAAGCTGGGTCGATTCCGAGACGACGCATACCCTCAATGTCGGGCGCTACATGCGTTTTTCCTGTAACAGCCACGCGGTATCCGTGTGGACGAAGAAAATCACCTAACGTGCGCTCCCCAACTGGCATTGGCACCCAATTCCAGGTGGAACCGTGGCTCGACATATAGCGGCCGGTGTAGAAAGACGTCCGCGATGGACCGCAGATTGGCGCTTGTATGTATGCCTGCGTGAAACGCACGCCCCGTGCAGCCAACTTGTCGATATTAGGCGTTTGGAGTGTCGGATGTCCCTCGCACGAGAGGTAATCCGCTCGCAGCTGGTCGCACATAATGAGCAGAATGTTTCTAGTCATGATCAGTGCACGGTCCTCGTAATGGGAAGCTTAGTCATAGCATCAGGCTTGGCAGATACAGCACAACTCCGGGAACAAGGATCACGATCGCTAGGCGTGTAACGTCTGCTATAAGGAACGGCACTATTCCCATGAAGATAGTTCGAAGTGGTAATTCTGGATTCATTGATTTGATAACAAACACATTCATTCCAACAGGTGGCGTGATCAACGCAATCTCCGACACGATGATCACAACAACTCCGAACCATATGAGATCGTAGCCGAGTGAAGCAACAATCGGCGCAAATACAGGGACTGTAAGAAAGAGGAGGGCTAGTCCATCGAATACACAGCCAAGGACCATATACACAAGGCAAATCGCAATAATCACTCCGAGACTAGGTAGTTCGAGCGCCACAATGCTAGCCGAGATGCTTTCCGGTAGTCCGGCGACATTGATGAAGTTTGACAGGATAATCGCACCAAACGCGACGCTAAACACCATACTGGTAGTGCGAGCGGCTTCAGTTAATGAAGAGACGAAAGCGTGCCATGTCAAACGGCGGCGCGCGAGGGCTGCGCAGCAGGCGCCGACAGCGCCAACGCCACCTGCCTCGTTTGGAGTGAACACCCCGAAGTAGATGCCTCCCAGTACTAGCGAGAACAACACAAGTACGCCGGAGACACGTCTCAATAGACGGAAGCGATCCACCCAGGCCGTTCGTGGTCCTCGTGGTCCGAGTTCAGGTCGCAGTCGTGTTACTGCCGCCACGACCAAAAAATACATAAGGACGGTCAGGACACCCGGAGCAAGGCCAGCAATAAATAGCCGTCCGATATCTTGCTGTGTCAAGAAACCGTAAACCACCAGACTCATACTTGGTGGAATGAGGATGCCGAGCGTGCCACCGGCTGCGATAGTGCCAGCGGCAAGGCCAGGAGCATATCCAAAACGACGCATTGCTGGGAGTGCGACGCGACCCATTGTCGCTGCCGTTGCGACCGAGCTTCCACACACGGCGCTAAAACCAGCCGAAGCCGCAACCGTAGCCATTGACAAGCCACCGCGGAAGTGGCCGAGCCATGCGTGGGATGTATCGTAGAGGTCTTCGGAAAGATTTGAGCGGTGGACGAAGGCCCCCATCAGTACAAACATCGGTAGGACTGCGAACGTATAACTCATAGAGAAATCAAGGACGAGTTGCCCGACAGTTTCCAAGGCGGCAGTTGGTCCTCGGAGAATGGCGAATCCTCCCGTGCCAACAATTGCCATGGTAAAACCCAGTGGGAGACGGGCCACTGCGAGTAAGAGAACTGCAGCCAATCCGATCAGTGATTCAGCCATTTGACCGGAGATGACGCGAGAGCTTTGTTGACTGGATGATGAAAGTTACGAAGCAGAGGAGAGACATGCCATAAGCAACCGGTCCGATCGGCCATTCGAGATAGCCACTAACGTATCGTCCCTCGTTCAAGCTCTGCCCCTGATGCCAGAGACACCAGCCGACTAATGCGATTGCGGCCATGCTTCCAGCCTGGATGAATAATTTCTGTGCCCACTGCATGTATGTTGGTACGAAGCTATCTAATACGGTCACCGTAATATGGCCATCCTCTTTTGAGATCACAGGAAGCATCGTAAAAATCAGAAACGGCATCAAGAATTGAATCAGTTCGAATGCACCGGGGATGGGCGAGCGCAGGAGATACCGTCCTAGCACGTCGATGAAGGTAAGCGACATCATCATAAACATTACAAACGCAGCGATGCCGAGAAGGACTCGGTCCAACCCTGAGTCGGAGTTAATCTGTTTCATGGATGCTTTCATCGCCATCATTCTAGGGTTTCAAGGGAGGTTGCTATCCGACGTGCTTCAGTCCGGAAATAATCGAGTGCTGCACGACCGTTGACTCCACGACGGTCCGCTTCACGAATCCACGTGTCGTCTATGAATGCTAACCTGGCCCGAAGTTCGTCCAAGAAGGGCTCGCTCGCGATGGATCGTTCGATACCACGATGCTCCATCTCTTCGATGGCTAGTCGGTCTGATTCGTCCCATGCGCGCGCGTGATGCGCGAAAGTTTCCCCCGAAACACTGAGGATGGCCTGCTGGTCAGTTCTGGACAACGAGTTCCACGTTTCGAGATTCATGAAAAGTGAAAAACTGCCGTTGTAAATCTTGCCCGGTATAGTCACAGCGTAATCAGTGTACTGCAGCATATTGAAGGTGCGCATATCTCCAGTCGGCATGATGAGACCATCCACGATGCCTCGGGACACGAGTTGGTATGCACCGATGCCCGATGAAGGTACCGCGACTCCACCGAGCGTCTCTATTGCGTCAGATGAGCTGCCGTCTGTTGTTCGAATCTTAAGTCCTTCTAGGTCGGACACATGTTGTATCGCTGTTCGGAGACTGTAGAGGTCGCCGCCCGAATGAGTCATTAGCCCTAGCAGCTTGACTCCAGAGTATTCTTCAGCTTTTTCGAAGTAGCGCTTATAGGTGCGCCAGAGAGCAACCGAGGCTGCTTCCGCGCTGGGTGTACCGAATGGTAACTCTGCAACGGTCGACAGATGGAGACGGTTACGCTCAAAGCCATTAAAGACGATGCCAACGTCCGCGATTCCGGAGGTGACCATGTGCCATTGACGAGAGGGAGGAGCCAAGGTACTCGTGGGAAACCGACCAGTGACGCGTCCTTCAGTCACCCTCGCCACGTCCGATATCCAGCGGTTGAAGACTTCCTGCCGCATAAGATGCGCCGGAGGCCAAAAAGTATTAATCAGAAGTTCGGTTGCGAATAAGGTGCTGGAGAGGACGAGCGGTATTATGACGACTAGAAGCACCCCAGATTTAGCCAGCCAATGTTTTCGGCGCAAGGGGGATATGCTAGCTCCGAGATGACGTTCCACCTTATGCTGATGCATCGGCTGGATTCGAGGAGATGAAATAGCCATGATTAACATTCGGAAAACGATTGTGACGGTGGAGACAATTCGACATGAGGGTGGACCGGTAGTGACACCGCCGCTTCGAGTGGGCACGGTCGCCGCGATAATAAAGAATCCCTTTGCCGGACATTTTGAGCCAAATCTCCTACCGATAATGGCCGAATTGAAGCCACTCGGCAAACAGTTAGCAATGGACCTTGTCGCCGCGCTGGCCATTGAGGCATCAGCCGTTGAGGCCTATGGTAAAGGTGCCATTGTCGGCGCCAATGGCGAGCTTGAGCACGGAGCGCTTTGGCATGAGCCCGGTGGCTGGGGCATGCGCGAAGTGTTGGGGGGGACGAAGGCCGTTGTGCCCTCGTCTAAAGCGCTTGGTTCGATCGGTGCCCGGTTGATGATTCCGCTTGGCCATGTACAAGCGGCCTACGTTCGGAGTCACATGAGTTCTATTGAAGTCGGTGTTCACGACGGCCCTCGCGCTGACGAAATTCTCTACGCTCTCGCGATGTCAACGGGTTCCAGAATTCATGCTCGAATCGGCGGCCTCGCTTCGTCTGAAGTCATCGGCGAAGACGGTCTTCGCTAGGGTAGGCCTCCGAACGGTCACTGCCAAGGCGAACACGGTAACACAGCGTATACAATGGAGCGGGTATGGGCTGCCTGAGATGCGGTGGTCGAGATGGTGTTGATTCGAGTTAGGAGAATTTTAGGATGAAGCTGGTTTCGTATCGTATGGCTGATCGAGAGAGTTATGGCGCCGTGGTTGGCGATTCAGTGGTTGATCTACAAACACGTCTACCGAAGACGCATCGAACGATAAGAGATGTATTGAGGTTGAATGCGCTTGACGAGGTTCGGCTTGCGATAGAAGGGCAGGCCGGGGATTACTCGCTTTCAGATATCTCGTTTCTTCCAGTTATTCCTAATCCAGACAAAATCTTGGCTGTTGCGCTGAACTACGACGATCACATTGCTGAAACTGGTCGAGATAAGACTGCGAATCCCGCATGGTTTATACGTGTAGCAGCATCTCAGGTTGGTCATCGGCAGCCTGTGATCATGCCGAAGGTGTCTGATAATCTCGATTTCGAGTGCGAGCTCGCTGCGATCATCGGTAAAGGCGGCCACGCGATTTCGGCAGCTTCAGCCTTGCAGCACGTTGCTGGCTATTCGTGTTACCTCGATGGCAGTGTGCGAGACTGGCAGCGTCATACCCGACAGATTACCGCCGGAAAGAACTTTAACTTCACTGGGGGATTCGGGCCGTGGTTGGTGACTGCCGATGAGATTCCAGACCCACAGGTCCTGGATTTGTCAACTCGCTTGAACGGTAATGTGATGCAGCAGGGTAATACGAGAGACATGGTGTTTTCGGTTGCTGAGTTGATTGAGTATTGCTCGACGTGGACCACGCTTGAACCGGGTGACGTGATTGTCACTGGAACGCCTGGCGGTGTTGGTTTTAAGCGGAATCCACCCGTCTTTATGAAGGTTGGCGATGTTGTTGAAATTGTGGTTGAGAAGGTTGGGACACTTGTGCACGACATCGAGCGAGCACCATAAATGACTTCCTTGAAACCACCGGTGCGGCCGATCTTGCGCCATATGGGGATCCACGTCCAAGACTTGCCTCGCATGGAGGATTTCTACACGCGCGTTATGGGACTGGTTGTTACAGACCGTGGTAAAGCATTCAGATTTCCCATCGACCTCGTATTTCTTAGTAGCCGTCCAGATGCTCACCATCAATTTGTGTTGGCGACTGGACGTCCGGCGGACGCTGATTACAGCGTCATTAACCAAATGTCCTTTGAGGTGGCGTCGCTTGAAGAATTGCGTGAGATGAATCGCCGTGTCCAAGCGGAAGGCGTCAGCGATTTCATTGGGATTAACCATGGAAACGCATGGTCAATCTATTTTCGTGATCCAGAAGGCAACCGTATCGAGGTATATCTCGACTCACCTTGGCATGTCCCGCAGCCGCACGGCGATGAACTAAACCTGGAAATCCCCGACGAAGACATTTTGAAGACCACGCTAGAAGCGATCAAGGATGATCCTGGCTTCATGCCGCGTGAAGAGTTTGAAGCGGAACTGAAGCGCAAATTGGCACCGGACGCCTAGCTTTAGCGCCATGAAGTTCGCTGTCGTGGGCGTCGGGGGTGTCGGAGGCTACTACGGTGGTCGCTTGGCCGCTGGTCATTGTGATGTATCGTTCCTCGCGCGCGGGAGGAGTCTTCAGGCGCTACTCGCACACGGACTCTCGATCAAGAGTGCACTGGGCGACGTTTCTCTCCACGACCTCAAAATAACAGACCGCCCTGAGACTATTGGTCCTGTAGATGTTGTTTTGTTGTGCATCAAGGCCTACGATTTGGAGGCCGTTGCTACCTCCCTCACGCCACTCCTGCATGATGACACTGCTGTGTTATGTCCTCAGAACGGCGTGGATGTGGTCGATCGCTTGACGCCGTTATTAACCCGAGGTCATCTGCTCGGTGCGGTGGTTTATGGCAATACGATACTCACTGAGCCTGGCAAAGTGACGCATGTGGGTACTCTCGCACGTTTACGAATAGGCGGTCGGGACGATTTAGCACAGGAGTTATCCGCCGAAATCTCAAGTGTGTTTCGATCCAGCGGAGTGGATGCACAGGTCGCCGGTGATATTGATGCTGCACTGTGGAATAAGTTTGTTTTATTTTCAGCGATGAGTGCGGCCTCCTGTCTTGCCGATTTAGCGACAGGCCCACTCCGTGTTGACCCGGATTACCGGGCGATGCTCAAGCGTGGCATGCGGGAAACAGCTGCAGTCGCACGTGCACACGGAGTAAAGCTTGAGCCGGATATCGTTGAACGCTCCTTGTCAATTGTGGATGAGATGGCTGCTGAGTCAGTGCCGTCGATGTTGCTTGATTTACGCGCTGGTCGGCGACTTGAGATTGAGCATCTCAGCGGTACGGTTGTGCGGCTTGGAAATCTGCTTGGGATAGATGTACCTTTTCATAGTGCGGCTTACGGTGCTCTGAAGCACCAAGCTAAGGAATAGGTGTTTGATCGAGTTACGCGAGAACGATGGCGAGTTTAAGGGGAGAGGTCTATGAGAGGACCGAAGCCTAGACCTGAGATTGCGGCGTTACCACTTTATGTGCCTGGCGCTACTCGGGGTACGGGTAAAGAGCCGGTAATTAAACTGTCATCGAACGAATCCGCACTCGGGCCGAGCCCAGAGGCATTACGCGCGTATCGTGAGTACGCCGAGACGTTACGTCTCTATCCTGATACTGGCTGTCTCGACCTCAGGCAGGCACTGGCCGAGTGGCACGGGCTTGAGGTAACGCAGATCGTTTGCGGCAATGGCTCCGACCAAGTCGTGCACGCGTTAACGCTTCTATACGCTGGACCTGGTGATGAGGTTGTTTTTAGCGAAAATGGATTTCTCCGATTCAAGTTGAGTGCGATTTCGTGTGGTGCCACGCCAGTGTCGGCTAAGGAAATTAATCACACTACCTCTGTGGACGCGCTTCTTGCGGCGGTTACCGACCGAACAAAAGTGGTGCTGTTGGCCAACCCGAATAATCCAACCGGTACTTACATATCCACTGGCGAATTGGAACGGTTATGGGACGGGTTGCCACGTACAGTATTACTTGTCATCGACTCAGCTTACGCAGAATTCGTTGAGAGCGCAGACTATTCTTCCGGAGCAGCCATCGTTGGACGAGCCGAGAATGTTGTCATGACACGAACCTTCTCCAAAGCCTATGGTCTAGCCGGAGTCCGTGTGGGCTGGGCCTACGGTCCGGAGCGTGTTATTGAGACCTTTAACCGTGCGCGGCTACCATTTCCGGTGAGTGGGGCAGCTCAGGCGGCGGGTGTGGCGGCTCTGCAGGACGAGGCACACCTTCGGGCCGTCATCGGGCACAACACGAAGGCCCGTGACTGGGTGGCTGAACAAATGCGAGATTTAGGCATGCCGCCACTGCCAAGCGCAACGAATTTCAACACATGCCGAGTGAGCGAGCCATCCAGCGGTCTGGCTCGCTCAGCCATGGAGTTTTTGACTAGCCGAAACATACTTGTCAGACCGCTGGATGCCTATGGCCTCGATAATTATTTACGGATTACTGTCGGTTTAGACAGGGAGAACGAGAAGCTCATCGATGGATTCTCAGCGTTCGTCCATAGTGTCGCGCCGGATGGCGTGGGCACGAGCAACCCCAACCGTTGAACGCCCTAACGGCTAGTCATTACAGCGTGCCTTCAAAAGTAACTCAGGTGCTCATCGTCGGTGCAGGGCCCACCGGCCTCATTGCGGCCAACATCCTTGGGCTAGCAGGAATTCGCACGATCGTCGTTGAGCGAAATAGTTCCACTTCAGATATTCCGAAAGGGATCTACATTGATGACGAGTTCTTTCGCACACTCGATACGGTTGGGCTCGCCGGTGAAATCGCAGAGCACTGTGTGTCGGCGGCTGGCGTTACTTACTTCTCTCGCTTTGGATTTTGCGTCACGCGAGTCAGGGGTTTTATCACCAAGAACGGCTATGGAAACCGGTCGGCCATTTGGCAACCAGAACTGGAACGGATACTGGTTCGGGGCGCTAGGCGGTTCGCGGCGGTAACGGTTCAGTTTGGAGAGACCCTGCTTGACTTGGATGAGCGAGGGGCAGTGGTGGTCGCCGGGATTCTGAATGATAGCGGAGTGCGACAAGAAATCTGCGCTGACTATGTCCTCGGGTGTGATGGTGGGAAGAGTTTGGTTCGAAACCTATTAGGAATTCAGATGGAGGGTCGTTCATACAAGCAGCCATGGGTGGTGGTTGATGTACTCAATGACAGTGATACGAGTCCATTTTCGAAATATTTCGTAAATCCTAAGCGTCCAACGGACAGTATTCCAGCGCCATTCCACGGTCGGCGATTTGAGTTTATGCTGCTGCCGGGTGAAGACCCGGAGACGATGCTAGAGGATCGCTCACTCCGCCGACTGTTCGCTCCATTCCGGGACTTTGATAATTTAGAGATCTGCCGGCGAGCGGTATATACCTTTCATGCACTGTGTGTTCGAACGATGCGGAAGGGGCGCGTATTTCTGCTAGGTGATGCCGCCCATTTGATGCCGCCCTTCGGTGCGTCAGGGATGAACTCTGGGCACCGCGATGCATCGAATCTTTGCTGGAAGCTGGTTGCCGTTTTTCAGGGTGTCACGTCGATGGCGACACTTGATACCTACGAGACCGAACGTTTAGCTCACACCCAAGCGACGATCAACATTTCAGTGCTACTTGGTCGGATCGTTAACACCCGATCCGCTGTATTAGCATTTTTTCGGGACCTGCTGTTCTGGGTTCTTTCGCGAGTTCCGCCCACCCGTGGATATATCACCGAGATGAAATACATTCCACGCGCAAGGATTGGGGAAGGACTAGTCGTGCACGATGCGTCTCGTTCGACGCCCACTTGGGTGGGTAGAATGATCCCGCAGCCTCATGTGCAGGACTCGACTGGATCGACGGCTCTCCTGGATAGCCATCTTGGTTACGGATTTGCACTCATTGCGGTGGATTGCTCTAGTCTGGATTTAACCAGTACGCTCCGCCACGCCTATTGGCAAGTGTTAGGCGTAAACGTAATCCATCTATTTTCGACCGATCAACGACCATTGGGTGGTGCGTGGCTGAGGCTCCTCGATGACCGGTTTCGCGAGGTTGTCCGGCAGCATACCGGTGAAGTGCTGCTCGTCCGCCCAGACCGGTACGTCGCGGCGGTAGCTAGTCCTCACGAACTTGATACCTTGGCGCAGAAGATTGAACACTTGTTTCACTTGGGTGGGAAAACTCCTGCGTTATAATCCGAGGTCGTTTCTCAACAGGCTTATGGCTTGTTTGATGTGATCAAACTGTTTTGACCAAAGGTGTTTTCACATAGCTGAGCTAGTAATGGGCACGTTTCAGAGCGCTAGAATCGTGAATCGGACGATGGTGATAACGCTGGTTCTTACCGGGTGCCTAGGTCTATCGAAAGTGGTATGGGTCCAGTCTAACGTCTTCGATCCAAGCGAACTGGGTCCGCAGGTCGGTGAAACCGTGCCGGATTTTACGCTAATCGACCATCGGGGTGAAACACGCACCCTCGAGTCACTCTACGGGCCACGAGGGTTGATGCTAGTCTTCAGTCGTTCGGCGGATTGGTGACCGTGGTGCAAGACGCAGCTCGTTGAGCTGCAAAGTCGGTATCAGGACTTGCGAGTGGCCGGACTAGAGTTGGCCGTGATCACTTACGACCCTGTTGAGATACAACAAGCCTACGTCGATCGCCAAGAACTGGAATTTCCAATGCTATCGGACGTTGGTTCGGCAGTCATTAAAAGTTACGGTCTTCTTAACGAGTCAGTCGAGACGGCAAGTCGTGTTTACGGTATTCCACACCCGGGCACGTTCATTCTTGATTCCAACGGTCGGGTCCTCGAGCGGTTTTTCGAGCGAGGGTATCAACCGCGAAATACCGTGTCGAGTATCGCCGTTAAACTCGGCAATCCGCTCAGAGGCACTGGGGTCGACGGGATAAGGCTGACGACCGACCATCTTGAGGCTGTAGCCTATCCGACCGATCGCATCGTTGCGCCCGGTAATCGGTTCTCGGTTGTCCTCGACGTGACACCGAAATTTGGCATGCACGTCTACGCGCCAGGTAGTCATTCGTATCAGGTGATTGCTCTTCGAATAAATCCTAAGGAAGGGCTAGTTACCCACCCTATCATTTATCCCGAGTCGGAGATTTATCACTTTGAGCCGCTCGACGAGCGGGTAGAGGTCTATCAGCAGCCGTTTCGGATGGTACAGGACATCACAATTCCGACCGTGCCAGAGATTCGACAGCGTGCGGTGGATGGTGGGTCGCTGATCATCGATGGCGTGTTTGAGTACCAGGCGTGTGACGACGTAATCTGCTACAACCCTGTGGTCTTACCTGTTAGTTGGACGCTTACCCTTCGCTCGATAATAGATTGATGGAGCACCGAGGAGCTCGGAGAAGGCGTCCTGTGTGCTCTTAGCGTCATCTGCTTTCCTGCTTGGATTTGTGCATGGCCTCGGCGCTGACCACCTAATGGCCATTGCCGCTCTTTCAGCCCATGGCCGTGATGATCAAGTAAGGGGGAAAGTCTTCAGGGTGGCCCTAAGGTTCGCGTGCGGTCACGCGGTAGTTCTGGGTGCCAGTGCTGCAGCCGTCTTACTGTTTGGTTGGCAGGTACCCGTTGTGCTAGAGCGAGGAGGGGAGTTGGTCAGCGGTTGGCTACTCGTGGTGTTGGGTGGGATGGGGTTTTGGGTGTTGATAAATCGTGAAGTCTATACACCCGCTCATGTTCACTCATCGAATCTTGCTAGGCATCTGAGTCTTGGCAGTCAGAATCAACGTTCGACCCACGCTTTGCATTCCTATATTCCAACGGCACTAGGCGCGATCTTTGCAGTTAGTGGTCTGCGGGCACTGACACTCTTAACGTCGTTCTCTGGTGCTGAGGCTGAGAATGGGTCGTTACTGGCCCTACTTGGGTTCGTCACGATCTTTACCATGGGGATTGTACTGGCGATGTGCTCGTTCGGAATATTGCTGGCACAGCTGATGTCCAGTCGTATCCTGCTCGGCGTGAGCCGTATTGCTGCAGGGGTAACGGCCGCGGCTTCGATTCTTCTCGGTATTTACTGGCTCGCCGTCTCTTGAGGTGCAAAATTCTTTAGGTGCCGCTGTGCTGGACCGAACTTTACGTCACGCCTGAGATGTAGATAGTTCTCGTCTTTGAGACTTTGCTTACAAAGTCCTGACCCCGTGACTTCGAGTCAGAAAATAACAGGCGATCACGGTGAGAGCCATGCCGTTTATTCCTAATACGAATGGTGCGGATATTCGGTCTGCCACGAAGCCAGCGATCAGGTTGCCCAGAGGGATTCCGCCACGGAACGCAACCATAAAAATACTCATGACGCGGCCGCGGAGTTCATTTGGGGCGACGAGTTGCACGAGAGAAGTGGTCAGCGAGAACACCATGATGAGCGTTGTGCCAGCGAAGAAGAGTAGGACCTCGCTTAGCAGCATTACACGTGAAAATGAGAAAGCGACGACAAGTCCGCCGAAGGCAAGCTGCACAAACAATAACGTCACGCCCATGTGACGGAACTTACCTAACCAAGCGACAGCCAGCGCACCCAAGACTGCTCCGGCGCCTACGAATGCCATCATCCGGCTGTACTGTTCGACTCCCTGCGCGAAGACATCCTGAGCGATGACGGGTAGTAGAGTCAGTAACGGGAAGCCGAGAAGCGTTGTTATGAAAGCTAGGCTAGTCAACGAGGTCAATGAGCCTTGGTGACGGACGTAGGACAGTCCACCTCGTAATTCATCAAGCATTCGCTGTCGGGTTGACGGCGGCAAATGCTTCACGCGCAGCGACATCAGTGCGACGATCACTGCGAAAAAGGAGAGCCCATTAAAGCCGAAGCAGGCGGCTGTGCCTAACGCTGTCATTGTCACTCCAGCGATGAGTGGTCCGATGAATCGACCGAGATTGAATTGAATCGAATTTAGTGCAATCGCGTTGGGTAGATTTTCTTTGGGAACGAGTGCTGGTATGAGGGATTGGTGCGCAGGACCACCGAATGCTTGGCCGCACCCGGTCATGAACGCAAGGAGCAGAATCTGCCAGATCTGAACGACGTTGAAGTAGACAAGCGCGGCCAAGATGAAAGCCGGGACCATCTGAATGCATTGCGAACCGATCAGTAGATAACGACGATCGTGACGATCAGCAATGACACCTCCGATGAGCGTAAAAAGTAAAACCGGTAGATCGCTCATGAACGAAGCTAGGCCGAGATAGAACGCTGAGCCGGTGAGTGTAAGAATGAGCCAATTTTGCGCGACCCTTTGTACCCACATGCCGACCGTGGATACGAAGGAGCCGCACCAGAGGATGCGAAAGTTACGATAGGCCAGAGCAGCACCGAGGCGGCGTAAGGCACGCGAGCCCGACGACGCTAGCATGGATCTAGAAGTGACGTTTGAGTTCTCTCTGTCATCTCTCAATGGTTTGGCCGCGTGGTAAGGATTCTTTGCAGGTGGTTGGTTGATTACGAACGGCGAGCTTGGCGGACGGACACAAGCCACTACCTTATCACTGGGTCTTCTGGGCTGGAGTCCGTTGGTCCAACATGAGCCGTTTCACGCACCGAGCAGGAAACCATGTAGCGACTTACCGGAGTGAGGTCAGCGTAGGTTGGCTTCTTGCAATTTTTCTTTAATGGCGAATAAAATACGAAAGTTGTGTTGAAAAAAGTAGACTTAGAAAGACTTCTCAGGAGTAAGAATCTAGGAAACACTTTATTATCAAATAGTTACAAAGATTACCATGAGAAAGTTCAGTTAGCGTCAACAGGTATTGATGCACTCGATGGGGCACTTGACGGTGGGCTACCTAAAGGCGAGCTTTCGGAGATCGTCGGGCTACGTTCATCAGGCCGAATGAGTGTGCTATGTGCGGCAATGGCAGCGGCGACCAGCCGTGGCGAGCTCGTAGGTCTTATTGACACGCTTGATACGTTCGCCCCAGGCTCGGCAGTGACATCCGGAATTAAACTATCGCATCTCTTATGGATCCGTGGGCATCCGGATACCCACGGCGAAGACGAGGCGCACGCTCTCGGCCGGGCGCTCAAGGCGCTTGGATTACTGCTCAATGCAGGTGGTTTCGGAATAGTCGCACTAGACCTAACCGATCTGTCAGAACGCACACTCAGTCGGATTCCGTTCACCACATGGATGCGGTTACCGCGTGCTATCAAGGGACAGCCAACAGTTTGCGTTCTGATGGGTAACCGGTCGGTTGCTCGAAGTGCAGGAGGGGTGACATTAAACCTGCAAAAGGCCGAAGACGCTGTCCGATGGTCTGGCAACATTGACCACGGTAGCCTGCTGAGAGGTCTTGAAGTCACCGTCCGTGTGACTGGAGCACGGCGTCCGGACGACGGCCGTGCTTTCAAATTGTTCATTTCAGCTGACGCGATGCATTCCTCGTCGCTTTCCGGCTCATAAGACTCTAGCTATGTTCGCTAGTGTGCATGTTACGGGATCTCGTCGAGGCCGTTCATTATCCGGCGACCAATTCTCTAAAGATCTCCTCTCTCTGGCCCGTTACTTTTCTCCTCGTCTGGAAATGGTCGATGCGCGGACGGTTGTTTTAGATGTGACTGGACTGCGTGGAATGTGGGGCAGTCCTAGAGCGTTTGGAGCTGCCGTGCAACGGAAGGCCATCGAACAGGGGATCCACTGCCGTGTGGCGCTAGCGGCGACAAGGATTGCCGCAGTTCTATCGGTCTACGGCCGTACTGATGCACTTACGGCGATTAAGCCCGGTAGAGAAGCTACAACTATTGCTACGTTGCCTTTGGACATTCTCACAAGGGTCGCAAATTTTGGTTTGCAGAGGAATGCTGCAATACCCCTCGAAGTACGTAATCGAAACGTAAGTCTGATGATCAACATTTTTAAACGCTGGGGGCTCGCAACGCTTGGGGATCTGGCGGCACTACCGCGCGATGCACTTTTTTCGAGATTTGGCACAGAAGGTGTTATGTGGCAGAAATGCGCTTGCGGCGAGGAATTACAGCCGTTGGTTCCTACGCCTGAAAATCGGCTATTCGAAGTGGCGCTTGACCTTGAATGGCCGGTTGAAGGGTTCGAGTCACTCGCCTCAGGACTCCGTCCGATGCTTGAGTCGCTAGTGTTACAACTCAGTCGGGAGGGTGTTGCGGCGGCTGTTTTAACTGTTCGTCTCTGGCTCGTCACACGGGTTTGGTATACACGAACGCTGCAACTACCGGCACCGATTTGCGATTCACGGATGCTCTGCACGCTTCTAGTTCTTGATCTTAAATCGCATCCGCCGCCAGCAGGTATCGACCGCGTGGTGGTCACTGCAATTCCCGCACCTACGCGTATTACGCAATTCTCACTTTTTGAGAAAGCCATTCCTTCGATTGAGCAGTTATCAACTTTGTTAGCACGTCTGAAGATATTGATGGGCTCAGAACGGTGCGGTGCCCCCGTGTTATCCGAGACGCACCATCCCAACGCGTTCGACGTCGGACCTTTCGACCCGACGATGTCATCGGCAATACATCTCGAAGTGGCAGAGCAAACCGGTCCTATCGCGATCTCACGTCGATTTCACCTTCCATTAGTTGCACAAGTGACGGTCGATTGTGGATGTCCAGTTCTAGTGTCGGCAAGTGGTGGTATCGGTCGTCGTTCGGTTGAGCGATGCGCCGGTCCATGGCGATCATCTGGACATTGGTGGGAGCAAACGCAGTCGGTCGACCAGGAGCTCTCAACTGGCTACTGGAGCCGCGACGAATGGGACGTTGAGCTTGATGACGGGAGTGTCTATTGCATTTATCGCGACCGTACACACGGTGAATGGTTTGTTGCTGGATTCCTCGACTGATGTACATCGAGCTTCATACTGCTTCAGCTTTTTCCTTTCTCGATGGTGCGTCGACGCCAGAGGCACTTGTTGATCGCGCGGCCGCTCTTGACTACCCAGCGCTTGCGTTACTCGATCGTGACGGGGTTTACGGCGCACCGAGGTTCCATCAGGCGGCAACAGCTGCCGGAATTAGACCGATTATCGGAAGCGAACTAACGATTACGCCGGTGCGAGAGGATGTTGCTGGATTTGGCGACGTATGCCCTTGGCGGCTACCGGTGTTCGTCGAGTCGAAGGAAGGCTATCGTAACCTCTGCCGACTCGTGACCCGGATGAAATTACGGTCGCCAAAAGGTCGAGGAACACTCACACTTGAGGAATTTGATGGTGCAACGCGTGGTCTTGTTGCACTGGCCGGTCGGCCGTTACTAGACAGTCAACAATATGGCGTCGGCGGGATGCTTGATCGACTCATTGGGCTATTCGGTTCTGGAAACGTCTATGTTGAAGTGCAACGGCATCTGCTCCGGGACGAAGAGGCCAATACGCAGGCTCTGGTGGCTCTTGCATCGGCGTATCATGTGCCGCTCTTGGCGACTAATGGCGTACGATTTGCCGCGTCAGCCGACCGTCCGCTCCACGACATCCTGACATGCATTCGCCATAGGACAACGGTTGACCAGGCTGGTCGACGTTTAGCACGTAATGCCGAGCGTTATCTGAAACCGTCCAGCGACATGGTTCGTCTGTTCCACGACTTTCCTGAGGCGGTTCGCGCATCCGAAGTACTCGCCGATCGGCTGCAGTACACGCTAGCTGATCTCGACTACCGTTTTCCGGAGTATCCAGTACCGCTGGGTGAAACGATGGCATCATTTCTGAGAAAGATTACGTTGGTCGGTGCGCACGAACGCTACCGACCGTACAGCGAGCGCGCTCGACGGCAGATTGCACGAGAATTAGACCTCATCGAGAAACTCAAGCTAGCGGGTTATTTTCTTATTGTCTGGGACATCGTCAATTTCTGTCGTCAGCAAGGAATTCTTGCGCAGGGTCGTGGTTCGGCGGCTAACAGTGCTGTCTGTTACAGCTTGGGTATTACGGCGGTAGATCCTGTAGGCATGGATCTACTGTTTGAACGGTTTCTTTCGGAGGAACGTAGAGAGTGGCCTGACATTGATCTCGACTTACCGAGCGGCGATCGGCGCGAGCGTGTCATCCAGTACGTCTATGAGCGTTACGGGCAGTTGAGTGCTGCCATGACAGCGAATGTTATTACCTATCGTGACCGTAGCGTGACACGTGAGTTGGGCAAGGCGCTAGGGCTAGACTCCAATGAGGTTGACCGTCTGGCTAAACGGAGCCGCTTCGAGTTGACCGACTCTGAGGAAATTCCTAAGCATCGTCTTCATGATGCAGCATGCGACACTGAGGACCCTCGTGTGCGGGCTTTTACCGCGCTCTGGCCTCGGATGCGTGATTTGCCGCGCCATTTGGGACAGCACTCCGGCGGTATGGTGATATGCCGCGGGCGGCTCGATGAAGTTGTTCCCCTCGAAAATGCCAGCATGTCCGGACGTACTGTTATCCAGTGGGACAAAGACGACTGTGTTGCCATGGGAATTATCAAGGTCGATTTACTCGGGCTTGGCATGATGGCTGTCTTGCAGGATGCGATTACTCTCATCAATTGCCAAGGAGGAAATGATGCGGACAGTAGGTCTGACGCCGTGCGTCTGGACCTAGCGCGTTTACCGCCGGATGACCCCGATGTCTACCGGATGCTCTGTGAAGCTGACACTATCGGCGTGTTCCAGGTCGAGTCGAGAGCTCAGATGGCGACTTTGCCTAGGCTCCGTCCCAAGTGCTTCTATGACCTAGTGGTAGAGGTTGCGCTCATCCGTCCTGGTCCGATCGTTGGTCAGATGGTACATCCCTACTTAAAGCGACGAGATGGGCGCGAACCAGTGACGTATCCGCACCCGTCACTCGAACCAATTTTGCGTCGCACATTAGGAGTGCCGCTCTTTCAGGAACAACTCCTGCGGATGGCGATGGTGGCGGCTGGATTCTCTGGTGGTGAGGCTGAGGAGTTACGGCGAGCTTTTGGTTTTAAACGATCAGAGCAGCGCATGGAGAAGATTGAGACGCGCTTACGCGAGGGGATGGTTCTGCAGAGGATTTTTGGTTCTGCAGCCGACGAAATCGTGCAGTCGATCACGTCGTTCGCACTGTATGGGTTCCCCGAATCACATGCGGCGAGTTTTGCGTTAATTGCCTATGCGAGCGCATATCTTAAGGCACATTTTCCAGCTGCCTTTTATACCGCTCTCTTGAATAACCAGCCAATGGGGTTTTATCACCCTGCAACATTAGTCAAAGATGCGCAGCGTCACGGTGTGCGGTTCGAAGCGATCGATGTGCAGCGATCTGGCTGGAAGTGTGCGGTTGAGGTAAACGGTGCGATACGACTAGGGATTTGTTACGTGTCCGGTGTACGAAGAGATGTTGGGCAAGCCATTGAAACTTCTAATCGATTGGAAGTGGAGGCAAATGAGAGCGAGGAGCTAGCACGCTTTGCGTCAATCGAAGATTTGATTGCACGGACCAGTATTCGGAAGGACGAACTAGCAGTGCTCGCGGAGATTGGTGCACTGAACGCATTCGGACACGATCGACGCAGTGCGTTGTGGCAGATTGAGCAGGCGGTTAGGCCGGAAGGAGACCTCTTCAAGGGGAAAGGTGGCAGTAAGTTGAAATCAGAAGTAGGTAGATCTCCTTTGAAACCGATGACGCTGACCGAACGCGTAATTGCCGATTACGCTGGAACAGGATTGACGCTTGGACCGCACCCGATGGCTTTACAACGTGGAGAGCTGGCGATGCGCGGTGTGTTACGGGCTATTGATTTACCACGTACGCGCAACGGTCGGTACGTTCGCATCGCGGGTATGGTTATTACCCGTCAGCGTCCCAGCACGGCTAAAGGTTTCGTCTTTCTAACACTTGAGGATGAGACTGGTACGGCGAGTGTTATCGTGAGTCCCTCTCTATTTGCCAAGCAGTGTCTAGACATCGTGGATGAGTCATTTTTGATGGCTGAGGGTACACTGCAGATTCAGAAGGGGGTGACATCGGTTAAGGCAGAGAGGTTGAGTGGACTCAGTGGCCAGTATCCAGCGGTCAACTCACACGATTTCTACTGAAAATGCTGTATGCATTCCTTGAGAGATTAAAATCGCATCTAATGCGCCACGATACAATGACGATAGTTAGGTGCCGAGTCGGTTTAACGAGTTAAATCCACGGAGGTGTAAGTGAGTCGTCGACGAACATTGGAGGATAACCAGGAGCGGGCGAAGACGTTGATCGAACGAAGGCGCTCAAAGATTCACGGCTGGGGTGTATTTGCAAAGACTCAGATCAAACGAAGCACGAAGATCATCAACTACGCGGGTGAGAAGATTACCCAAAAAAAGAGTCTCCCGCGTCAGGACAAGTATCTGGAGAAAGGACACATCTGGTGTTTTGAATTGAATAGCAGATGGGTGAGGGATGCAGGCGTGGGCGGGAATATCGCGCGCTTCATCAATCACAAGTGTAAGCCTAATTGCTGGGTTGATATTGAAGGCGACGTTATATGGATCCGAGCGGCTAAAAATATTCGAAAGGGCGAGGAGTTGGGTTATGACTATGAGACCGATGGGGATAAGACCATTCAGTGTCGATGTCGGCCTGGTTGTAAGCGTAAGCTCTGAGCTACACAGAAGCCGGCAAGTATCTTGACGAGTTGTGTCTGCCCGAATGCATCTATTTTATCTGCATGGTTTTGCGTCGTCCGCTAAGTCCACAAAGGCGATGTGGCTTGCGGAACGCTTACGGCCCCTTGGTTTACCGTTGCACTGCCCAGACTTTAATGAACCCGAATTTAAAACTATTACAACATCTCGCATGATTGGGCAGGTCGACAACGCCATTGCGCGACTGTCTGGGGGACCGGTTGTCTTAATAGGGTCCAGTCTTGGGGGGTTTGTGGCGTGGCATGCTGCCGCGCGCCAATCTTTCGAGGCAGCGGCTCGTTCACCAATTACACAGCTAATTCTCCTAGCCCCGGCCTTAGACTTTGGCACCAATCGCCGTATGGGGACGGTTGGGGTTGAGCAGTGGCGAGATGATGGGCATCTCGATATCGTTCATCACGCTTTTGGTGAGCACCGTCAGGTGGGTTATGAGCTTTACGCTGACGCGGCGCAATACGACTCATTCTCAATTCAAGACGGACCATCGACGATCATCTTCCAAGGGCGTTTGGACGACGCTGTTGAACCAGTCATGGTAGAGCGCTTTGCCCGGTCACGTTCCTACGTAGAGTGCTGCCTACTTGACGATGGCCATCAGCTTCACGATAGCCTAGACACTATCTGGGATCGCATTACCACTTTTCTTGGTCTAAAGGGCAGCAGGTGAAACTTCTGAATCGCGTGCAATTGCTCTAGGAAAGTAGTCCAGCGGTGTCCTGTGTTGTAGTTCAGGGGATATGACACGTACGAGCGAACCGTTTATTTCGATCATTATTCCTGTGTTACGCGATGCGGAGCAATTGGCACGTTTGATTAATACGTTACCAGTAGTGAGCGTAGAACGCTCAAGTGAAATCATCGTTGTCGCCGGCGGCTCCGATCCGGCCCTCGAAGAGTTACGCGTCAGGTTTCCGAACATCCGCTGGTTGCAGTCAAGGATTGGACGTGGGCCACAGATGAATCATGGAGCTGCGGTTTCGAATGGCCAGTGGCTGTGCTTTATCCACGCTGACACCTGTTTACCTGTCGGGTGGGACCATGAGATCGCTCGCATTAACGAAATGTCGGACGTCGTTGGTGGGAGTTTCCGATTCGTACTCGATGCTGAAAATTGGCAAGCGCGTCTGCTCGAACGCGGTGTGGAGTGGAGAGTCCGGTGGCTGGACTTGCCCTTCGGTGACCAAGGACTATTTATCAGGCGCGATGTCTTTGAGGTGATGGGCGGTTTTAAGTCATGGCCATTGATGGAGGACGTTGACATCGTGCGCCGGCTTCGACAGCGAGGGCGGCTCTGGCATTCCGATCTACCCATCCGAGTATCGCCGCGACGTTGGCGTCGCGACGGCTGGTTCCTTCGAAGTGCGGGAAATCTCTGCCTGCTGATGTTGTATATGGCCGGCATGTCGCCGGAACGACTGGCAAGGATTTACTACCGTCGCAACATTCGGGGTTAGTGTCGACAGGTTTTAGGCAAACAGTTCGTATTCCCTAGGAACCATTTGATATGGACGCTAATTCGCTTATCCATCCACTCGACGACGCGAACCTCAAGTTGCTGTCACATGTACGTCCTAAGAACTGGAGGAATCCTACCGGTGACGAAGTCTACGATTTACTCGTTATTGGTGCTGGCACAGCCGGTCTTGTGACCGCTTCTGGTGCGGCAAGATTAGGGGCGAAAGTGGCGCTTGTTGAACGGGCACTTCTGGGTGGTGATTGTTTAAACGTGGGGTGTGTGCCATCTAAGAGTTTATTGAGGGCAGCTCGAATAGTTGATGAAATACGCAAGGGTGAGGTGCTAGGTATCAGTGTTGGTGCAGTGGAAGTTGATTTCAGGGAGGTTATGCGGCGGATGCGCCGCCGCAGAGCAGATATCGGCACGCACGACTCAGCCCAACGTTTTGCGAGTCTTGGTGTAGACGTCTTTTTTGGTGACGCCCAATTCACCGGTCCGGCCGAGGTTGCAGTAAACGGGCAGGGGTTACGGTTTAAGCGCGCGGTTATTGCAACGGGTACGCGGCCAGCCGTACCATCGATTCCTGGTCTCGCTGACATTCCCTACTTAACGAATGAGACCCTGTTTTGGCTGACTGAACGACCAAGTCGACTTGTGATCATTGGTGGAGGGCCTGTTGGCTGTGAGATGGCTCAGGCTTTTGCGCGGTTTGGTAGTGAAGTGACATTACTTGACTTGTCGACTCAGCTCCTACCACGGGAAGACCGCGATGCTGCTGAGGTGGTGGCAAATCAGCTTCGCCGTGATGGGGTGCGAACGGAACTAGGGCTACGGCTTCAGCTGGTGAAGCCGAGTAATGATGGTTTCCAAGTGCAGTTTGAACGGGATGGCGTCCAAAGTGAAGTTATCGGCGATCAACTACTTGTGGCGACTGGTCGCACGCCGAACGTGGAAAATCTTAATCTTGAGGCCGCCGGCGTTGCTTACAGTCAGCAGGGTGTGGTTGTCGATGACCGGTTACGAACCTCAGCGGCACGCGTTTTCGCCGCCGGAGACGTCTGTTCTTCGTTTAGGTTTACTCACGCAGCCGATGCGATGGCTCGTATCGTTATTCAGAATGCTCTATTTTTTGGTCGGAAGAGCGCTAGTGCATTGGTGATTCCTTGGTGCACCTATACTGATCCCGAGATAGCCCATGTGGGTATGTATGAGCAGGAGGCTCGAGAACAGAGACGACAGGTCTCAACGTTGACGGTCCCGCTTTCTGACGTCGATCGTGCAGTAATTGATGAAGAAGCTAGCGGATTTGTGCGTGTCCATCACGACCGAGGCAAGTTGCTTGGATGTACTATTGTGGCAAGGCATGCTGGTGAAATGATAGGTCAGGCAGCGTACGTTATTACTCATGGTGGCAGTCTGGCTGACTTATCTGCAACGATTCATCCTTATCCGACCCAAGGGGAAGCGCTTAAGAAGATTGGTGACATTTATCGGCTGAAGTTATTAACACCGCGCTTACGTACTTGGCTTAAACGTTACTTCGCTTGGTGCCGATCAGGGTAAGCCTCGATTACCGCTGAAACCTTTTGGTCTTTGATACGATGAGGGGGTACGGTGGCCCGTAGTGATTACAGGCATCGCTCTGGCCAACGACGATAAGGAAATGGAGAGTATTTATGCTGATACAGCCTCCGCCGGACATCGCCTCCTCTGAGATTACCGAGGAGCGCATCTTTCTAAATCGGCGGGAGTTTATCCATACTGCGGCCGGTGCCACACTTGGTGTCGCGACGGGCGGTCTTGCCTTGGGAAAGGATGCTGAGGCGATGTCGCTGGGTCAGGAGGAGATTCCAAATGTTCAACCCGGTCCTTTTGGAACCGATGAGCCAAAAAATTCATTTGAAGATATTACGAGTTACAACAACTACTACGAGTTCGGTCTCGATAAACGTGATCCATCACGCAATGCACATACGTTAACTACGTCACCATGGACAATCAGGGTCGATGGTCATGTGGCAAAACCTGCGGATTATCACATTGAGGACCTCCTTAAAGGAATCCCTTTAGAAGAGCGTGTATATCGCCTTCGCTGTGTTGAAGCATGGTCGATGGTCATACCTTGGGTTGGCTTTCCCCTTTCCACCCTAATTAACCGTTTTCAGCCAACATCCAAAGCGAAGTACGTAGAGTTCACTACGGTTCTCCGCTTGTCGGAAATGCCAGGTGCGCGTCGGCCGGTGCTCGACTGGCCGTATGTTGAGGGCCTTCGTATGGATGAAGCGATGCACCCACTTACAATTCTCGCTGTTGGGCTGTATGGTAAGACGCTTCTCAATCAAAACGGCGCTCCAATCCGACTAGTAGTGCCGTGGAAATACGGCTTCAAGAGTATTAAGTCAATTGTTCGAATGCGGTTTACAGCTGACCAGCCAAGAACTGCGTGGAACAAGGCCACTCCAAACGAGTACGGGTTTTTCGCCAATGTGAACCCCACTGTTAACCATCCGCGATGGAGTCAGCGTTCGGAACGGCGCATCGGTCGTTTCTTCCGGCAGCCCACTTTGATGTTCAACGGGTACGACGATCAAGTAGCGTCCCTTTATAACGGTATGGACCTGCGCCGGTTCTTCTGAGGCTGTTTGGTTCGAAGTAGTGAGGTTTCGTTGTGAGTCTCGGCTCTCTCAAGCGAGCGGTATTTGTGGCTTGTGTTCTGCCTGTCCTTTGGTTGGTTGGTAGGGGGTTCACAGATGATCTTGGTGCCAATCCGATCGAAGAGGTCACCCATCAAACAGGTATTTGGACATTTCGTTTCCTCCTAGCCACCTTGGCGATCACTCCGCTGCGCTACTTGACGGCTTGGAGCAGGCTTGTGCCACTTCGGCGTATGGTCGGCCTGTTCACATTCTTTTACGCATGTCTGCATTTCCTGACCTATGGTGTCGACTACTGGTTTTTCGATCTGGATGCGATTCTTGATGACGTCATCAATCGGCCATATATAACGGCTGGATTCACCGGATTCGTCCTGTTGATTCCATTGGCTGTCACATCGACACACGCCATGGTCCGCCGACTTGGTGGTCGGCGGTGGCAGCAACTACACCGGTTGGTCTACTTTAGCGCTGGCGCTGGTGCTGCGCACTTTCTTTGGCAGACCAAGATCGACTTGAGGCGTCCAGGAATATATGTAGGTTGTCTGGCGTTGCTATGTGGGATCAGATTATGGGAACGTTTTGGTTCGAGATGGCTGAGCAAGGTGACGAGATAGCGACCCGAAGGAGTTATCGTTCACTGATGTCATTCAAGGTCCAGTCGTACTTTAAGAACCTGATTTTTGGCGTTCCGGTATGCGCTAGTGAAGCGATTTCCCTAGGTCCGTAGGTTGCGACCAGTCCAAGGAAGGCCCTGTCACGTTCAGCACGATTAGCGCCGACGGTCTGTCCAAAGTGCGAAACGAAGTCTTCGCCGAACCAGTCAAGGATGGCGGTTAGATACAGAGTATCGTCATGAAGTCGCAGCCAATTGGTTTTTGCGAGGGTTTTTCGGGTTGAATCAGCAAGCTGAGTCTTGAGGGTATCGGCGCGATAAGGCTCGTTTCTCAATGGTGGACAGCTTACCGCGGCGCAATTGATAGCGAAGTGTAGAAGTGGTTCATTGAAGGTCGGACGAAGGATGTCGTGTTCAATTTCGTCCAGAGTAACTGTTTGCCCACCTGCCTTCCACGTAATAGTGTCCCACGCGCCATCGATCTGTTGAATGCTGTTACGAGGATAAAGGCTGAACCAACTTCCTTGGATGGGGTAATGATCAACGATCATCCGCAACGTGAACAAATTGTAAACGTTTATCCAATAGGCGAGGCGCTTCTCTCGGCTCCACGCGTTAAACGTTAATCTCGAAACTGCAGATAATTCTTCAACTACGGTGTCTAGACTATCGCGGTTGTCAGCTAACCTACGGTAATCAACACGGTCATCGACGACAAATTGGGACAGGATGAGGGCATAGGTTGAATAATCGTGATCGAATTTCGGCTGGGCAATGCTGGAGGCAGTGATGGTAAGCGTTCCTCCAAGCACGATTCCGACGAGCCCATGTCTCAGCATGTTTCTGTTCTTCTTTAGTTTTTGAAGGATAGTGCCAAGCTGGACTGTAACATCCACTATTTAAAAAATCTTTCGTTGCTGGACTCGCTGCTTTGCTGAGAGGGTGAAAAGTGGCTCGACTGGTCCCTCGTCTTCGATGCGATCGGTCACGTATTTCCCGACGGCCGGGCCATGCTTAAAGCCATGGCCTGATCCTCCACCAACGAGCCAAACATTGGCATGCTCAGGATGACGGTCAAGCAAGAAATCGCCAGTCGAAGTATTTTCGTATTGGCAGACTCGGGTCTCCAATAAAGGCGCCTTATCAAGTGCGGGGAAACGAAGTCGAAGGAAAGTGTGGGCCATACTTAGGCCGTCAGAAGAGATTCGTCGGTCGCCAGTGTCGGGGTCGAAAGGGGGACCATGACGATCGATTCCCACTTTTAGACCACGTCCTTCTAAATCGGGCATGCCGTACACCTCGTTGTCGAAGTCAATCCAAGCTGGCAATTGGGATGGTGCGAACGCTTGGGTTCCACTTGGACAGCCAAAATAGAATACCTCCTGACGGGTCGAGAAAATTTTATCGCCGAGTAAACACGGAAACATCTTGGGTAGCCACGCCCCGCATGCGTAGACGTAAGTTCTGGCGTGGACTTGTTCACCATTTACTGTGGCTAGGGAAGTCAAGTGGTCTTCCGGTGGCGGCAGCACTTCGGCGATTCGGTATTCAACCCCAAGGTCGATCGCAGCATTGACAACGGTTTGGACTGCGCGCCTTGCCATGAGCACGCCAGAATCTGGTTCTAGAACAGCCCATGCCTTCTTACCCAGCTTCATCTGGGGGTAACGATTAGCAAGCTCGTCGGCGTTAAGTAACTCGCATCGTATTTGTAGCCTCTGCAATGTTGTTAGGGTTGCTTGCGTCAGAACGTCATTCGGTCTTGCGATCCATAGAACCCCGGTTTGATGGAAAAGGGGTTGTTGCTTGGCGGCGAAAAGGGCACTCCACCCGGTTAGGGATTGCACTGCCCACCGTGAGTACAACTCGGCATCGCCGTAGCCCATCCTTATAAGGCGCGATTCACCTCCAGAACTGGCACGCGTGTGTCCTGCACCATAGGCATCAAGCAGAATGACTGACCGGCCTGATTGGCGCAGATAATAAGCGATCCAGGCTCCAAAGACTCCAGCGCCAATGATAGCCACGTCGGCCGAAGTCGAGCCTCTCGTCATCTATATTGGCTACAGGAGCGTCAGGAAATGGCCGTCAATATCTATCCGCCGCGGGTGTGCATTTCGAGGTGGGGTTCTTCTCGAAGCCGCCGAACGGGGATCAGCGGTTCACGTTGGTCTTCTGCAAGGCGCATTTCAGCTCCGCGGTCGACTCGCTCCTTCCATGCGGAGGTGATCTGATCTTGGAGGTCACCGATTGAGGCACCTTCACGAAGCGACTTTCGAAGGTCAGTCCCAGAATGAGCATATAAGCAGAGATACCAAATACCATCTGCAGTCAACCGACTGCGATCACAGCTTCGGCAGAACGGTTGGGTTGTCGAAGAGATGATGCCAAAAATTGTACCGTCCGGTAAGGTGAACCGGTCTGCGGGGGCGGAGTTGAACTCCTTAACCGGCGTGATAGGGCCATATTTCTCGGAGAGAGTGCTGAGCATCTCGCGCCTTGATACAACCGCTTCATTTGACCATTGCGTAGCTCCTCCGACATCCATGTATTCGATGAAGCGGACCTCCATATGGCGTTCACGGCCGTAGTCAATTAAGTCTGATAATTCGTCATCATTGACGCCTCTAATGACTACAGTGTCGAGTTTGATGTTGTCGAATCCAGCTTCGATGGCCGCGTCGATACCGGCAAGTACGGCTCGATGTGAATCCATCCGTGTCAGTTTGACAAAGCGCTCGGGCCTAAGGGTATCCATGCTCACCGTGATACGGCTTAGTCCAGCGGAGCGCAGTGCTTGGGCTTGGCTGGATAGGAGGACGCCATTCGTCGTAAGTGCGAGATCGCGTAATTTATGTTTCGACGCTAGTAAACTGATGAGAGCGTGAAGATCCTGGCGAAGCAATGGCTCACCACCGGTTAAACGGACTTTATCTACGCCCAGGGCTGTAAATGCACCGACAAGGCGGGTTGTTTCCTCGAATGTGAGGATACTCTCGCGTGGAAGCCAGACATAATCGGCTTCTGGCATGCAGTACTGGCATCGGAGATTACATCGGTCGGTGACCGATAACCGTAGGCTGGACAACGGACGGTTGAGCGCGTCGCTGACTCGCATGGTACCTACAATTATGCCATGATTGATGGCAGTTGATGATTATCCTTCCATTGGGATTGCCACGATCATTTACTGCGACCCTCGCCTTGTCGTCGGTCGCTGAATAGCTCGTGAGCACACGACATAGATGATTTCAGCCGTTAGAGGAACGCGGGACATCCTACCGGACCAGGTGGAACGCTGGCGGCGGGTGGAGGAAGTCGCGCGGCGGGTTTGCAGCCGTTACGGATATTACGAGTTACGCACTCCCATTATTGAACGGGAGGAACTGTTCTCGAAAGGGACGGGTGAATCGACTGACATTGTTCAGAAGGAAATGTACGCATTTGACGACAAGGGTGGTCAGCGGGTAACACTGCGTCCTGAGGCGACGCCTAGTATTGTCAGGGCGTTTGTCGAGCACTCTCTCGAACAGTCACTATCCGTAGCAAAACTCTTCACGCTAGGTCCAATGTTTCGGTACGAACGGCCGCAAAAGGGAAGGTATCGACAGTTTCATCAGCTAAACGTCGAGGTCTTCGGTGTTGCCGAAGCGTCGCTTGATGCGGAAGTCATGGAGATGGCCTGCACACTCGTTGGTGAACTGGGGATCGACGAATCCGAGTTGGTGATTAATTCGGTGGGTTGTCCTGACTGTCGGCCGGTGTTTAGCGAGGCTCTGCTAAATGCATTAGGAGGAGACCTGTCGAAGCTGTGCGGAGATTGTCAGCGGCGAGCCAAGACCAACCCACTACGGATTTTCGATTGTAAGGTAGAAGCTGACCAGTCGACTATTGACCGACTGCCACACTCGGCGGATTATCTGTGCGATGCGTGTCGTGGGCACTTTGAGGCCGTGCAGCGGCACCTACGGCTATATGATCAACCGTTCCGATTGTCTCATCGTCTGGTTCGGGGTCTCGATTACTACACCCGAACGACTTTTGAGCTTCTCTCATCGAAGCTGGGCGCGCAGAACGCATTGTTAGGTGGCGGACGCTACGATGGTCTTGTCAAGCGCCTAGGTGGCCCAGACCGACCAGGCATCGGTTTTGCAGCAGGCCTTGAGCGGTTGGTGCTGGCGCTGCCGGATGTGAATGATCAGATGGTGCCTGATGTGTTTGTGGCTGCGATCGGTTCGTTAGCACAGGATGCTGTTTTTGTGCTCGCCCGAGCGTTACGGGCGGGCGGGCTCAGAACGCTGGTGGACTATGAGGCTCGGAGCGCCAAGGCGCAAATGAAACGCGCCAATCGTGCTGGAGTAAGCCATGTGGTGATTCTTGGCGATGATGAATTAGCCGCCGGTGAGGTGACGGTCAAGACGATGGCCACAGGAGAGCAGTGCAAGGTGGCGCGCGACAAGATTGTAGACGTATTGTTATCAGCATCATGATTGAGGAATAACAGCTCTAGTGAGTGAACAACTAAAAGATCTCGTCAGGACCCATACCTGTGGTGCGATAAGGGAGGCCGATGTTGGTAAGCCGGTGGTCTTGCTCGGCTGGGTACATCGCGTCCGTGACCTCGGCGCACTCATCTTCTTCGATGTGCGTGACCGTTACGGTGTAACACAAGTGGTTGCTCGGGATGACAGTGATTTGCTAGCAACTGCCAAGCGGCTGCGTCCAGAGTTCGTGGTGGCGGTTATCGGCCCAGTGGAGATGCGGTCGGCGGAAACTGTGAACCCTAAGTTAGCCACGGGAACAGTTGAGATTACTGCCGGTGAGATTCGAGTGCTCAATGAAGCCGTAACACCGCCATTTCAAATTGCTGAAGAGACTTCTGTATCTGAGGATCTTCGCCTGCGGTACCGTTATCTCGATCTGCGTGGGCCGCGAATGCAGCGAAACATTCAGCTCCGCCACAGGGTGACCAATGTGATCAGGCGGTTTTTCGATACCCATGATTTCTTGGAAATTGAAACGCCGATTTTGACTAAATCGACACCGGAAGGCGCAAGAGACTACTTAGTGCCGAGTCGAGTTCACGCCGGACAGTTTTTTGCATTACCCCAGTCGCCGCAGATCTTTAAGCAACTGCTGATGATTGCCGGCATGGATCGTTACTTCCAAATTGTGCGATGTTTTCGTGACGAAGACCTTAGGGCCGATCGGCAACCAGAGTTTACGCAGGTCGATGTCGAGGTCTCGTTTGCCAGTCAAGATCAAATCTTTGAGCTTATTGAGCGATTGATGCATGAGTTGTTTACTGCTGTTGGGCTCGGAAGCATTGAAATACCGTTTCGACGACTGGAGTATTCGGAGGCCCTAGCTCGTTATGGTAGTGACAAACCTGACCTTCGCTGTGACCTAGCTGTGGAAGATATTTCCAAGGCTTTTGTTGACTCGAACTTCAAGGTGTTTAGGCAGGTGGTGGAGACAGGTGGTGCAATTCGAGCCCTGCCGATTTCTGGTGGTGGAACTGCGTCCCGGCGTGAGTTGGATGACCTGGTAGCCCGCGCTGGTGAGTTAGGCGCGGCTGGACTTGTTTGGGCCCGTTACGGTCCTGACGGTAAGGTGCAGAGTTCGGTGCTCAAGGTGGCTGGTGAAGCGGCCGTGCGATCGGCGCTCGAGTTAGCGGGAGCCGGGAAAGAGGACCTCATTCTGATTGCTGCGGGCGATGGTTTGGTCGCATCGAAATTACTAGGGCAGTTACGGCTGGAGATCGCTCAAAAGCGCGGATGGCTCGACCCGAACCGGTTTGTTTTTACTTGGGTGGTGAACTTTCCGCTACTCGAATGGGACGAAGCCAGTCGCCGGTACACCGCAATGCACCATCCATTTACCTCCCCAATTGATACTGACTTAGAACGGCTCTCAAGTGAGCCTGGGGCTGTACGGGCGAAGGCCTATGATCTTGTGCTGAATGGAAGTGAGATCGGTGGAGGTAGTATCAGAATTCACGACCAGGCGGTACAGCGACGAATGTTTGAGTTACTGAACATCGGGCCTGAGGAGGCTAAGTCGAGGTTCGGCTTTTTTCTCGATGCTCTTGAACACGGTACTCCCCCGCACGGAGGTATTGCGCTTGGCCTCGACCGAATTATCGCTTTACTCGCAGGTGAGACTTCCATCCGGGACGTGATTGCTTTTCCAAAGACTGCTACGGCCGTGGATTTGATGGCTGGTGCACCAGCTGATGTAGATTCGAAACAACTCAGGGAACTAAAACTGCGTTCAAACGGTTGACACGAGCATGGCTCCGTCCTCTTCATCCCCCACTCGAAAGATACCGATTCCAGTTGAAGGGATCGAAACATTATTCGGATCGTTCGACGAGAATCTCAAGAACTTCCAACTTCTCTTCAACGTTGAAATCCGTACAAATGGAAACGAGCTACTGGTCGAAGGACGCGCGACTGACATTGATAAGCTTGCGGGTCTGGTTGAGCAGTTGGGCAAGTTATTGCGAAATGGTCACGACTTCGCTAAAGGCGACGTAAAACGGGCCGCCCAGTTAGTAGCTCAGGATCCGGCTGTCGATCTCTACGATTTTTTTCTTCGCGGCACGGTGGTTCCATTGGGCAAACGACGTGTGGTGCCCAAAAGTATTAATCAGCGTAAATACCTAGATGCCATTGAGCAATGCGACATCGTCTTTGGAATTGGTCCAGCAGGGACAGGAAAGACCTATCTTGCGATGGCCGAGGCGGTGTCGTTTCTGGTCGGCAAGAAGGTCAGCCGGATTATTTTAGCTAGGCCAGCTGTTGAAGCCGGTGAAAGGTTGGGTTTTCTACCTGGCGATCTTCAGGAGAAAGTGAATCCCTATCTACGTCCTCTTTATGATGCACTTTACGACATGCTCGACGCTAAAAAAGTCGAGCATCTCCTTAGTCGTGGCGTGATCGAGATTGCACCAATTGCGTTCATGCGTGGTCGAACCCTGAGCGACGCCTTCGTCATTCTTGACGAGGCGCAAAACACAACGTCTGAGCAGATGAAGATGTTTCTTACGCGCCTCGGCTTTGGATCAAAAGCTGTAATTACGGGTGATATCACCCAAATCGATCTTCCGTCAGACCGAGTGTCAGGCTTAATTGAGGCGATGGCCATCGTTCGTCAGATCAATGGGATCGCGTTTATCAAATTCGATGACCGCGACGTTGTGCGCCACGGTCTTGTGCAGCAAATCGTTAAGGCCTACGATGTATTCTCGCCCGGTTCAGTACGAGGTGAGGGTGTGAAGCGACCGGTGCGTGCAGTCGAAAGGCCTTGGCCTTCAGTTGTTTCCGATAGAGACGACTAGTCATTTAAACGCTGATATGTCTATTGGCCGCGGTCGGGGTTCCCGTGGGCGACTAGTTGTCACTGTGACTGACGGATTGGGACGAGGAATTAGGCAGAACAATCTGAGAAAGTGGCTTCTCATGGCTGCACCAGCCTCGGCGAGTGGGGTGTTTACGATTGCGTTGGTATCGGACGCGAAGATCCGCGCGTTGAACAGACAGTTTCGTGGGATTGATCGGGTTACTGACGTCCTGTCGTTTCCAATGGAAGAACAGGAAACCCACCTTGAAGAGCGCAGAGCGAAACGATATCTTGGGGATATTGTTATTGGCCTGGGAAGAGCCAGTCGTCAAGCAAGAAGAGTGGGCCATTCTAGGATAGCCGAGTTGAAGATCCTCGCACTTCACGGGTTACTGCACTTGCTTGGTTATGATCACACTAGTGACAACGGGCGCATGGCTCGAGTTGAACGGGAATGCCTTCGCCGTGGTGGAGTGAACGTGGGTCTACTTGCCCGGTCCAATAGTGATAATTTTGATATTTAGTGCTCCCAGTGCGGTTAAGCGCTTATGAAGGCTGGTTTCATATCTTTAATCGGGCGACCCAATGCCGGGAAGTCTAGCCTCCTCAACAAAATTATTGGGGCGAAGCTTGCAATTGTTTCGGATAAGCCACAAACGACACGAAACCGGATAATCGGAGTCAAAAGTTATCCATCTGGTCAGGCGGTCTTTATGGATACGCCTGGAATTCATCGGCCCTTGCACCGTATGAATGTTCGGATGGTAGAAATGGCCCTTGACTCGATTCGTCGTGTCGATGTGCTTGGGGTAATAGTGGATGCTGCTGAGATAATTGGCGGTGGCGATCGATTTATATTGCAGCAGTTGAGGCGCGTTAAGAGTCCAGTGTTTTTGGTGCTTAATAAGATCGATCTAATAGCGAAACAGAAATTACTGCCGATGATTGATTGGTATCGCCAGCAGTATGAGTTCAAAGAGATTGTGCCGGTATCGGCGTTGGTTGGTGATGGAGTGCCTGAATTGGAATCGTTGCTTCTGAAGCATCTACCGGATGGTGACCCGCTTTATCCCGAAGACTATTTGACCAATCAACCCGAGAGATTCTTTGTAGCCGAGACCGTTCGGGAAAAGTTATTGCAACATACGCACGCAGAAATTCCATTTTCGAGTGCGGTCGTGGTAGACGAATTTCAGGAGGTGGATGAACGGGGCATAATTCGTCTCCATTGCTCGATCATAGTGGAGCAGGCCTCGCAGAAGCCTATCGTGGTCGGTCGAGGTGGGTCGATGGTGAAGACGATTGGCATGGAGGCTAGAAAAGAGCTTGAAAGCTTTTTCGACACTAAGGTCTACCTTGGCCTACATGTTAAGGTGCGTTCTGACTGGCGTGAAAACGATCGCCTGCTCAACGACCTCGGTATGCTGAGCTCAGGCGACTGAGTTGGTCTGAGCACTCCGCAACAATTCTGATTCCCTAATACTCAGGTCGAGACAACAAATGGTGAGCAGCACACCCGAAGGGGTGGTGTTGCTGTTTGTCTGTAGAAGTTGAGTGGTAATAAGAGAAAAGAGTTTGATGTTCTTAGTTTATTCTCGTGTTTTGATGGACATGGAGAATGTAACACTTAGAGAGTTCTGTGGTATCGTGAGGGGTTGCTGATCGCTCTATGAACGACGACAGTTACCCATCGGACCGGAAACCCTCTGCTGTGAGAATGAACCATGCCTGCCCAGCGCCGAATCGATCTGGTGCTCGAGTCAGTCAAGCGACTGCAGCGGATCGGTGCGAACGCTAACCTCCTCAATCTCCTCCAGAAGCAGCATCCAGCAGACCTCGCACAGGTGTTTGGCGAGCTGACCGAGCGCGATCGGCGCGACAGTTTTGCGTTACTAGTGGAACGTTACAGCAGGCTCGCGATGGAAGCGATTAGTGAGCTGGGACCAGAAACCGGTGCTGCAATGCTAGCCGATCGGTCAGCTGAAGACCTGGCTGAGCTGCTTCAAGAGCTGCCGAGTGATGATGCCGCAGCGCTAATCGAGCATCTTCCAGAGACGTTATCAATCGCAGTTCTCGATTTACTGGAGCGACGTGAGGCCGGCGATGTGCAGAATCTGCTCGAATACGCCGAGCAGACGGCTGGCCGCATCATGAATCCTAATGTGTTTGCGTTGTCCGAAGATCTGACCGCAGGTGAGGCAATCGCGGCGCTTCAGACGTCACGAGATGTAGAGATGGTCTTCTACCTTTACGTCGTAGACGTGCGCCGGCATTTAGTCGGTGTCGTGTCTTTGCGGAGGCTCTTATTGGTTTCGACCGAAACGCCACTTAAGCGGATCATGACGACCGACATAATGAGCTCACGCGTCGACACAGACCAGGAAGAGGTGGCACGGATGGTCGCGTCGTATAACTTGCTGGCCATTCCCGTTGTTGATGAGGAACACAAATTGGTGGGCATCATTACGGTGGACGATGTGATTGATGTCATTAAGGATGAGGCGACTGAGGACATTTATCATTTAGCTGGAATGGCGGGTGATGAACACATTTCTACGCCACCGGCCGAGGCCTTACGTAAGCGTCTACCGTGGCTTGGTGTCAATTTGGTAACGGCCATTATGGCTGCCGCGGTCGTGGCGCTTTTTCAGGAGACAATCAGTCAGGTGGTGGCACTTGCTGTCTTCATGCCAGTCGTAGCTGGTATGGGTGGTAATGCAGCCACCCAGACACTCACGGTCACGGTCCGAGGAATCGCGTTGGGTGAATTAACGTGGGGAAACACCCGGAAAGCATTGGTAAAGGAAGTCCTGATTGGTCTTGGGAACGGTCTTGTCTTGGGCTTTGTTGCTGCGGGTGTGTCTTGGGCCATGCAGGGGAACCCCGTCCTAGGGCTAATTCTGGGCTTGGCGATGATCTTGAATATGCTGGTTGCAGCGACTGCTGGGACCCTAATCCCAATCGTGCTGCGGGCGTTAAATATTGATCCAGCGCTGGCATCTTCGGTCTTTATTACGACCCTGACTGATGTTTTTGGCTTCTTATCGTTTCTGGGGCTTGGTACGTTGTTTCTGCGTTATCTCATCTAAGACATCACCTAAAACAGGCTGCGAGTACATTAGAATACTGCGCGTCGGGGTGTCCGGAGTACTAAGCCACCTTGGGGGCCGCTGCCGTAGCTGATTATGCCGCTGTTTAGTTCGGAGGCTCTTGTACTTCGTACCTACCGATTGGGAGAAGCTGACCGAATCGTAGTCTTTCTGACTAGCGACCGAGGTAAGAAACGTGGTGTGGCTAAGGGTGCCAGACGTACCCGGTCAAGATTCCTTGGAGCCTTGGAACCGTTTACGTGCGTGCATGTGTCTTACTACGAACGGGAAAATCGAGACTTGGTGCGTGTAAGTGAGGTGGAGACGGTTCGGTCCCCTTTAGCAGCACGAGATTTGGGTTCGTTGAACTACATTGGATACTTTGCCGAGTTAGTCGACGAATGTGCTCAGGAGGCCGATCCAAATGAGCGCTTATACCGCCTCGGAGCATCGATAGTTGAGGCGATGGTTTCAGGTGTGTCGATCGAGCGGCTGGCGCGTTATTTCGAGTATTGGCTGCTTCGGCTACAGGGGGTCTACCCGCCGGCGATTGCATGTCACGAGTGTGAGGCCGCACTTGAAGACGGCGGTGCGTGGATTTCAGCTAGAGAAGGGATGTTTCTCTGTCCAAGCTGTGGAGAGCTGAGAGAGGGCTTACGATTGTCGGCGTTGTCGATCAGGTTTCTTCATGATGCGTCACGAATTGGACCAGCCGACTTGGAGGAGATATCGTGGTCAATTCAGATTAGCCGTGAATTAGAAGCGGCTCACAGCTCGTTAATAGCTACACATTTGGATAAGGAGTTGAGATCGATGCGAGTGATGAGAGAATTGCAGAATTGATTGCGGTGTCATCGCTCGCTGAGATTCCATAAGACGAATCGTGACTTTTCAAGATCTCATTTCTGCTCTATCCAACTATTGGGCTTCGAAAGGGTGCTTGATTTACCAGCCGCTCGATTTAGAGATTGGAGCGGGGACAATGCACCCGGAAACGTTCTTACGGGTGCTAGGTTCGTCCCCATGGCGGGTCGCTTACGTTCAACCCTCACGGCGTCCTGCCGATGGTCGTTTTGGTGAGAACCCGAACCGATTATTTAAGCATCATCAGTTTCAAGTGCTTTTGAAACCATCCCCAGACCAATCTCAACAACTCTTCTTGGAGAGTCTTGATGCGTGTGGCATCAACTGCGCGGCCCATGATGTTCGATTTGAGGAGGATAATTGGGAGTCCCCAACCTTGGGTGCATGGGGGATTGGCTGGCAAGTAATGCTCGATGGTCAAGAAATTACGCAGTTCACCTATTTTCAGCAGGCAGGTGGCCAGGTGTTGTCTCCAGTTTCCACGGAAATCACTTATGGCCTAGAGCGTATCGCCATGTTGTTGCAAAGGGTGGACAATGTTTTTGATATTGAGTGGTCACCGGGAGTCAAGTATGGTTCGGTTCGATTACAAGAGGAGGTCGAACAATCAAAATATGTGTTTGGAAGGGTCGACCAGTCACCCGAAGACTTTGCTTCCTTCCATCGAGGATTATTTGAGCAGTATGAGGCTTTTGCGCAGATGTTGCTTAAGACGCGTCTCGTAATTCCTGCACTGGACTACTGTCTTAAGTGTTCCCACATTTTTAACATCCTTGACGCAAGTAGCGGGATAGGAGTAGCTGAACGCACGGCCTATATTCTTCGAGTGAGGAAACTCGCCGTTGCGATCGCGCGAGCATATGTCGACAATGGAGAGGTCAATGAAGCAGGTGACTAACACCTGCATACTCGAGTTCTGAATGCAGGTTAAGACTGGATGGAACGAGAGCTTTTAATCGAGATCGGTTGCGAAGAGTTGCCAGCAGCTTGGTTGCCAAAGGTGACACTTGAATTTGCTCGCCAGCTGGAAGTTCGCTTGAACGAAGCGAGGATTCCGAATGGCAGTCCACCGGAGGCTTTCAGTACACCGAGAAGGCTCGTTGTGACAGTCGCCAAACTTGCCGATCACCAGAGTGATGTGGAGGAACTGATTACCGGACCAGCAGTGGCAGCGGCCTATACTTCTGATGGCGCGCCAACTAAGGCGGCGACAGGCTTTGCTCGTAAGCATGACTCAGAAGTCTCTGAACTTATTGAGATTGACACTCCGAAAGGACGGTATCTTGCTTACTCGCGTCATCAGGCGGGTGCGGCGTCAACGGCAGTGTTGCCGGCAGTCCTTGCTGCTACACTCCGTGACTTAAGTTTTCCGAAACAGATGCAGTGGGACGCAGCGCTCGACGATGGTCGTGGCGAACTGATGTTTGGACGTCCGATTCGATGGATTTTGTTTCTGTTTGGTGGGCAGGTGGTTCCGTTTGAAATTGGTCGAACCACCTTGGCAGAGGGTATTGATGTGGAGGCGCTCCAGTCATCCAATTTTACCTATGGCCATCGTTTTCTTGGTAAGAGGGCAAGTGAGCCTGTCAAGGTGAAGTCAATAGCAGACTATCGAGCAAAGGTCGGCGAGAGGTTTGTTGTGCTCGATCACGCTGAACGCCGGCAGAAGGTTCAGAAGGCCCTGCTCGCTAGAGCTGAGGAGCATAGTGGTTCAGTAGATCTCGCATCTCCTTCAGTTTCAGCGCTGCTTGAAGAAGTATCAGACCTTGTTGAATGGCCACAGGTTGTGGAGGGTAGGTTCGATGAAACATTTCTCGAATTGCCCCGAGAGGTGCTCACAACGACGATGATGCATCACCAACACTTTTTCCCACTAGCAGGTCCTGGCCAGAGCCTTTTACCGGTCTTTCTGGCTGTGACGAACACAGCCAAAAGTAACAGTGAACGCGTCTCGCGAAACGCCGAGCGGGTAATAGCGGCTCGCTTACGAGATGCAAGATTCTTCTGGGAGGCTGATCGTGAAATTCTGCTCGAGTCAAGGCTTACCCGATTAGACACACTGCTCTTTCATAAAAGCTTAGGAAGCTATCGAGAGAAATCGGAAAGGATTGAGAAGCTGGCAGGCTGGATTGTGGACAAGATTTTCAATCGCAACGATGTGCGTCCTGATACCTGTAAGGCCGCTCGGCTGGCGAAGGCCGATTTAGTGACCGAGATGGTGGGTGAGTTTGGAGAACTGCAGGGCATCATGGGAGGCATTTACGCTTTGGAGCATCAGCTTCCCGAACCTGTTTGGAAAGCCATTTATTATCACTATTTGCCCGTTAGTCCGGAGCCCGGGGCACGTCCCACTGCAACTGATCTCGGGACGGGTGCTGTTACCTGGGCGGCGGTAGCGCTTGCCGACAAACTCGACACAATCGTGGGATTATTCAGCGTCGGAGAGCGTCCAACTGGCTCTCGTGACCCGTTCGGTCTTCGGCGACAGGCGCATGGCATTTTTAAGATTCTCTTAGATTTGCCGGAACTGACTGGGTTGACTGCACGGCCATCGTGTGACGACCTCCTTGCCGCAGCGGCCTTACCCTTCGAGTCATGGAAGACCGATGCCAATGTTAAAGAAGCTGTTTCGACCTTCATGCTGGAGCGATTGCATTACGTTCTGGATCAGAGGGGGCATGATATTCGTAACGTCAGAGCGGTGATCAGGGCAACTGGTTCAGAGGTCAAGCCCTTGGAAGCTCGTGGGAAACTCGAGGTGCTTCCTGAGTTTACTGAATCGTCAGAGTTCAAGCAGCTCGCCATGGCGTTTAAGCGGGTTCGGAACATCGCGTGCGATTTATCCGATACCGACTATGAAAAGGCTGAGCAGTCCAGGCCCGATCTAGGAAGCCTTCTCACGGAAGACGCTGAGCGCCATTTATTGGCCGAGATCGAAGCTCGCCAACCGATCATTGAAGACGTCATCGATGCCGGCGAGGATTTTCGACGTGGCTTTACCGAGGCGGCTAAATTCGGTCCTACTGTTAATAGATTTTTTTCGGAGGTATTTGTCATGGCTGACGATCCAGTCGTTCGGGTTGCTCGGCTAAGGCTGATGAAGAGGTTGGAGCGTCTGATTCTTCAGTTGGCGGATATTTCAGAAATCGTGGTCGAGTCTGGTGAGGGCAGCGTTAGTCATCTGACCGGTGATGTTGGAAAGTGACTAGTAGTGGGCAAAGGGAATGACAAAAAGAGCTAGGAAACAAACAACGAAAAAGGTTGTCCGTGGACGTCGTGCCGCACAGCGGAAAACGACTGGGAAAAACGGTCGTGGGCGAGTGACAAGAAAGGCCCGAACAGCGAAGAATGTCTATTTCTTCGGCGAAGGTAAGGCCGAGGGGAACCGGGATATGCGGAACTCGCTGGGTGGCAAGGGCGCGGGTTTGGCAGAAATGACTAACGCAGGTCTCCCCGTACCGCCAGGATTTACGATATCGGCCGGTGTCTGTGGGCTCTACTACGCGCGTGGAGGAAAGTTACCAGGTTCATTAGACAAAGAAATCCTTAAGCATCTTATGCGGCTCGAGCGGGTCACTGATGCTAAGTTCGGCTCAACAGAGAACCCTCTTTTGGTGTCCGTCAGGTCTGGTTCGAAATTCTCAATGCCCGGCATGATGGACACAATTCTGAATCTTGGTCTGAATGACAAAACGGTTGAAGGTCTAAAGCGTAAGACGCGGAACGGTCGCTTTGCAGCGGACAGCTACCGTCGTTTCATACAGATGTTCGGCAATGTGGTGTTAGAAATTCCGAAGAAAGCGTTTGACGGTGTGTTTGAGCGAGTCAAGCGCGACCAACGCACGCGGCAGGATACGGCGCTTAGTGAAAGAGCGCTAAGGACAGTCATTGTTCGTTACAAGCGACTTGTCAAACGGAAAACAGGAAAATTATTTCCCCAAGATCCATATCAGCAACTTCAGATGGCTCGTGATGCTGTATTTCGATCATGGCAGAATCCGCGCGCGATCGAGTACCGAAGGATTTACGATATTCCGAGCGACATTGGAACGGCTGTGAATGTCCAGTTAATGGTGTTTGGGAATACCGGCAATCGGTCGGCCACCGGTGTAGGATTCACGCGAAATCCGGCTACGGGTCAGAAGGAGTTCTACGGCGAGTTTCTTGTCAACGCTCAGGGTGAGGATGTTGTGGCTGGCATTCGAACTCCAAGGCCGATCGCCGAGTTGGAAAAGCTGATGCCGAGCGCCTACCGCCAGCTCAGAAAAATTACTTCTCGGTTGGAACGACACTATCGTGATGTGCAGGATTTTGAGTTCACAATTCAGGACGAAGAGCTGTATATGCTGCAAACCCGAAGCGGCAAACGAACGGGATACGCCGCGGTTGTTATCGCCACCGACCTTGTTGCGGAGAAGCGGTTGTCCTCTAGGGAAGCACTCTCGCTAGTCGATCCCGACTCGCTGACGCAGTTGCTCGTGCCTATTTTTGATCCAAAGGCTTGGCGCGCCTTACCAACGGTGACGAAAGGCCTGCCTGCTTCACCTGGAGCAGCGTCTGGTCACGTTGTATTTACTGCTGACGATGCCGTTTTATGTGAACGAAAGGGTGAACCCGCATTGCTCGTTCGGAAGGAGACCGTGCCAGATGACATTCACGGTATGTATGCTGCTCAAGGTGTATTGACGGCGACAGGTGGCATGACATCTCATGCAGCGGTGGTTGGCCGGCAGATGGGTAAACCATCGGTCGTCGGGGCTGGGGAGCTCGAAATCGATGAGGGACGAGGACGTGTGCGGGTTGGCGGAGTAGAGATTTTTAAAGACGAATACTTATCCTTCGATGGACTGACAGGTGAGGTGAAGTGTGGTCAGGTAGCTACAAAGCCAAGCGAGATTCTCCAAGTGCTCAGTGGAGATCTTGATGGCAAACATTCCGAGATTTATCAACGATTTGAACGATTACTTCGGTGGGCCGATAGACATCGCCGCCTCGGAGTCAGGGCAAACGCGGACTTAGCCGATCAGGCGACGATTGCTCGCTCATTCGGAGCTGAAGGAATTGGACTCTGTCGGACGGAACACATGTTTTTCGGCGAAGAGCGCATTCCGATCGTCCAGCAAATGATCATGGCGGACAATGAAACTGACCGCCGCGCGGCGCTTGAGAACTTGCTTCCGCTGCAACGCGACGACTTCTATAGCCTATTTAAGGTTATGGAAGGGCAGCCGGTGACCATCCGTCTGATCGATCCTCCTCTGCACGAATTTCTACCAAAACGTGAAGAGTTGATGGTTGATATAGCTGTCGCCGAGGCGCGGGGGGAAGTGGATGAGGTCGTCGAATCCAAGCGACAAGTTTTACGACGAGTGGAGCAACTTCACGAGTTCAATCCCATGCTTGGTCATCGTGGCGTTAGGCTCGGTATTACTTATCCGGAGATCACTGAGATGCAGTCTCGCGCCATCATTGAAGCTACTTGCCGTCTCGCGAAGGAAGGTGTCAAGGTTATTCCAGAAATAATGATTCCCTTGGTTGGCGACGTGCGTGAACTCCGAGCACAGAGAGTAATTATCGATCGGGTGGCGGTTGAAGTAATGGATGCCCAAAGAGTGAAAGTGCGATACCTCGTGGGAACCATGATTGAGGTGCCACGTAGTTCGGTCACTGCCAATGAAATTGCATTAGAGGCAGACTTCTTTTCGTTTGGTACGAACGATCTTACGCAGATGGGCTACGGTTTTTCACGCGATGACTCTGGACGATTTCTCGGAATTTATAAGGACCTTAAGTTGATTGAGCGGGATCCGTTTCAGTCAATCGATACTGTGGGCATTGGCGAGCTCGTGCGAATTGGCGTAGAGCGAGGGCGGCAAACCCGACCGAACCTAAAGCTTGGTGTCTGCGGTGAGCACGGTGGTGATGCTGCGTCGGTACACTTTTTTGATCAAGTAGGACTTGATTACGTTAGTGCTTCACCGTTTCGCATTCCGGTCGCTCGCTTGGCCGCAGCCCAGGCCGCGTTGCGCGATTCAGCTTGAGTCTCGACGTCCCCGAACGTCATGGCTAAGATCATTCGTCTTTCCGCTGAGCTAGCCAACCAGATTGCTGCGGGTGAGGTGGTCGAGCGGCCCGCGTCTGCTGTCAAGGAGCTTATCGAGAATGCTCTGGATGCTGGAGCACGACGGATCAGCGTGACGACTGAACTAGGGGGAAAAAGGTTTATCTCAGTTGAGGATGACGGTGAAGGAATGTCTCCAGACGAGGCGATTCTGGCGCTTGAGCGGCATGCGACCAGTAAGCTGGCGAAATCAAGTGACCTTGCTGCCATCCATACGTTGGGGTTTCGCGGTGAAGCGTTACCAAGCGTGGCATCAGTGTGTCGTCTAAGACTTAGAACTTGCGGTCGTGGTCAAGTTGCCGGGACGCTGATCGAAGTGAGTGGTGGCGTGACTACATCGGTTCGCGAGGTAGGTGCGCCAGCAGGAACGTTGGTTGAAATCCGAGACCTTTTCTTTAACGTGCCGGCGCGGCGGAAATTCCTTAAATCAGATAGGGCGGAATCAGCCAGAGTCTCAAAACTGGTAACACAGTTAGCGTTAGGTTATCCGGAGGTCGGATTCAGTTTGAAGAGTTCTGGACGTCAAGTGGTCCAATGCGGCCCGGCCGAAACGGTCATGGAACGCTTTTATCAGCTTTACGGTGACAGGCCAGATCTCCTCGAGGTTCATAAGAAGGCTGGGGGAATAGCGATTAGTGGCTATGTCGCAGCTCTCGCCAATCAACGACCGTCCCGTGGCCCACAGAATATTTTTGTGAACCGGAGGATCGTGAAGGACCGAACAGTTGCACATGCGATCATTGACTCTTACAGTCAAGCGACGATCAAGGAGCGTCGACCAGAAGTGCATTTATTTATCGAGGTGCCCGCTGATCGGATCGATGTCAACGTACATCCGATGAAGGCCGAGGTACGATTTTTGGATCAATCACTCGTCCACGAGGTATTGCGGCGTGCGCTAACCGAGGTCCTTGGTGAAAGTGGCCCCTCTCAACTGCACTCCAAGTTAATGCCGACAGATCTCAACGAGCCTAAGCTAAGCCCGATTCCTGGAGTCATGGTCGGTGCATCAATTCCGAGCCGGTGGACGCCAGTGGAGGCTGCTTTCGTGCGGGAATCACCATCGACTCTGATGCCTGGAAATGTCCCTGGGAATGAGGTGACCACCTCGGCGTTACAGCCTAGTGCTGGCATCAAGCCGATGATAGCTCTGGGACAATTTCGTGACACCTTTATAGTTGCCGTGGATGAGGAGGGCATCGTTGTAGTTGATCAACACGTAGCCCATGAGCGTGTGTTATTCGAACGTGTAATGAACCGTTTATCCTCGGGTCGTTTAGAGAGTCAACGATTACTTCAGCCCATTTTGATGAAGTTATCCTCTGGTCAACGTCAGGGACTCGCAACACACGTTGAGGCGCTTACTCAGATAGGCTTCGATATTGAGCCGTTTGGTGGGGAAGATGTACGTGTTCGGGCTGTGCCAGCGCTATTGACACTTGGTGACTGTGAAAACGCAATTCGAATTCTTGCTAACGACCTGGATGACCTTGATGCTAGCCATGGTGTTGATGAGGCGCTACGTCGGATTTCGGCGACCACTGCTTGTCACGCAGCCGTAAAGGCAAATGACCCGCTGACCTCAGAAAAGATGCGATACATTCTCGATGAACTCGGTCGCACCTCGTACTCAACCGTATGCCCTCACGGGCGTCCTGTCTTACTCCGTCTTGGGCGGCGTGAGATCGAGCGTGGCTTTGAGCGGTCGTAATGCATTGGGCTTTCTACTACATAGGCCGATTTCTGGAACTCTTGGGAATGTCGATTTTGCTGTTTGCAATTGTCAATGCTGGACCACTCGGCCCGAGTCCTCGTACTTTCGCTAGTGGTATAGCTTTGTTCATTGTTGGCTGGTTATTATTAAGGCCGGCGATGCACAAGTGAGAGTTTCTATTTCGATCTCCAAATTGGGCTTGGTCGACGTTTCGTGATTCAGTTAGTGTTCTAGGAAAGCACTAAGGCTCGTTCTCACGTCTTCCGATTCTTTTTGGCTTTCGACCTCTTCAATTCAAGTAGACGTTCGGAGATGGTTCGCTCGTAACCACGGTCGGTCGGCCTGTAATACTGGCGCTTCTGCAGTTCAGGGGGTAAGCAGTCCATCGCGGTGACGGCACCGGGCTCATCGTGTGCGTAACGGTAGTTTTTTCCATAATTGAGAGACCGCATAAGTTTTGTCGGTGCGTTGCGGAGGTGGAGGGGGACCGGTTCTGCGGTGCGGCCGTGTGCATCTGCAGCGGCGCGTGTATAGGCGGCGTAGACGGCGTTGCTCTTTGGCGCCATTGCTAGGTAGAGCACGGCCTGTGCGAGGGCGGTATTGCCCTCAGGCATTCCGATAAAGTGCGCGGCTTCCCTCGCTGCCACCGCGAGCATCAAGGCACGCGGATCGGCGTTACCGATATCCTCAGAGGCAAACCTAACCAAGCGGCGTGCAATGTAAAGTGGGTCTTCACCTGCTTCGAGCATTCTGGCAAGCCAGTAGACCGACGCATCAGGGTCGCTATTGCGCATCGACTTATGGAGAGCCGAGATGAGATTGAAATGCTCTTCGCCGGTTTTGTCATAGAGGAGAGCTCGCCGTTGGAGTAAATCGGCAAGTAAAGATGTATCAATGGTTATCGGTAAGCCATCTTGCTGTAATTCACTTTCCGGGGCCTCTCTCTGGGCCAACGTTGCTGCGAGTTCGAGTAGGTTTAGCGCTACTCTGGCATCACCGTTTGCATGCCGAGCAATTGCTTCTAGGGCATCCGACGTTGCTGTCAGACCGCAGCCACCAAGCCCACGTTCCTGATCGTCGAGGGAGCGTGTGAGGATAGTTATGAGGTCAGTTACTTCTAATGGCTTTAGGACAAAAACTCGAGATCGTGAGAGGAGTGCCGCGTTCACTTCAAATGAAGGGTTCTCCGTCGTGGCTCCGACGAGCGTAATGTCACCAGCTTCGACCCGAGGCAGGAATGCATCCTGTTGAGCTTTATTAAAGCGATGAATTTCGTCGATGAAAATAATCGTGCTTTTGCCCAACCGCTTTCGTACATCTTGGGCCTCGGCCATAACAGTCTTGATTTCTCGAATTCCGGAGAGCACGGCGCTGAAGGCTATAAAGTGTGCGCGTGTATCGACAGCGATTAGTCTGGCGACGGTAGTTTTTCCAGTGCCTGGCGGACCCCATAAAATAATTGATTGAAGTGTATCGAGTTCAATCGCTTTTCGGAGTGGGCGGCCAGGTGCAAGCAAATCGTGTTGACCGACGAATTCAGCCAATGACCGCGGTCTCATTCGTTCAGCGAGCGGCGAAGCAGTACCCTGAGATTCGTCTTGATTGGGATCAGAGAAAAGGTTGTTCGACTCCATCATCAGTTACCTTCCAATGAGGAAGCACCGGCGAGGTAACGCTGCCTAAACGCTTCGTAAATAATCAGGGCAGCGGCAGTTGCAGCATTTAGTGAGTCGGCAGAGCCCAGCATTGGAATGAAAAGAGCTTGGTCAGTTGCGGAAACGATCTCCTGCGAAAGGCCAGAGCCTTCACCGCCGACCATTACCAGGGTTGGCACCGTTAAATCGATCTCGTACAGCGATTTACCACCACCCACAGTTGCAGCCACAACTTTGAGTCCAGACGCCCGAGCATCGGCAATGATCGACAACGAGGCAGTGGGCCATGTCACTGGAATATGAAACGTTCCACCCATCGCTCCTCGTAGGGCTTTCCAGCCGTAGGGGTCGGCACTTTTCCCGGTTGCTGCAATCCCGGTAGCCCCACCGGCCTCCGCGGTACGTATGACAGCGCCAAGATTTCCAGGATTTTGGACGTCGACCAGCCCAACGACGAACTGGGGAGTCCTACGCAGGACATCGTCAACTGTTACGGGTGGCCGCTCAGCAAGAGCGACAATTCCTGATGGAGTAACCACCGGACTAATTACGTCCATCACACTTTCGGTAACACTAATCACCTTAGTGCCCACTTCGACCAATGACTCTGCGAGTAAAGTGTTATCAGCTAGGCGCGAAGCCGTCATTGCTAGGGTTTTGATGGAAAGGTCAGCCCGTAGTGCCTCTTCAACAAGATGCTTACCATCGAGCAGTAGCTGTTCCTGCTGCCCGTCGGCGGCGGTGCGAAATGCGGTGACGATGTCGTTTCTTCGACTAGAGATTCGGTCCATGTCGGAGCACCCGATACGGTGACAACCACGGCCTGTTGTAGTAGACCGCGGTGCTACCAAAGGAGAATAACAGACTGTGCTAGTCTTGTGAGGTGAGACTGTGGACGATTCTTAGAGTCAGGTGGGCGTCATACTCCAATGGTTAAAGGACCACTACTTAAACGTTTCGATGATGAAATTCAGAAGCTCGAACGAGAGCTCAAACACGAGCTCCCTAAGGAGATTAAGAAGGCTCGTGAGCATGGGGACCTCCGCGAAAATGCAGAATATCAGGCTGCGAAGGAGCGTCAACGGTTGGTTCAGTCGAGGGTTTCAATGCTCCAGGAGCGCGCATCCCAGATCTCCTTAATGAACTTTGAGAAACTACCGAGAGATCGGGCTGGATTCGGTTCCACGGTCGAACTACGAGAGTTGGGTGGAGAGATGGTGACCTATCACCTCGTTATGCCTGAGGATGCTGAGCCTGACAAGGGATGGATTTCGACTGCCTCACCGATTGGTCGTGCAGTTGTGGGCAAGGAGGAAGGTGATGAGTTAGAAGTGCCCACGCCAACTGGCACTCGGAAGTTCGAGCTCATCAAGCTAACAACTGTACACGACGGTTGAATGACAGACGCCACCATAAACGCTCGCAAGCCGACGTACTCACCGAGCCTCCGGACGGCACTCGTCCTCAACGGTACTGGCACGGCTGGTGCTTATCATGCCGGCGTTTTACAAGCACTGAACGAAGCTGGTGTGAGGATCGATCTGGTTGCTGGGCGAGGTGTGGGTGCCGTGAGTGCTATGTTTGCGGCGGTCGATGGCGGAGCAAAGCTCTGGGAGGAAAAGGGAATCTGGCGTGGTGGTCTAACTCGGCAGTTCTATCGCTGGCGACCCATTCTGCGCGTAGCAGGGTATTTGTTCGGCACGGCAGTAGCCACTATTCTTCTACCGCTAGTATTGCTGGTGGGTGCAGCATTGGTCTATCCGATTGTCTTGTCGCTTCAAATGATCGAGGGCGGTGCTGGCGTTGCATTATTGGATGGGTATAGCGAACAACTATTGGCAATGTTCGATTCGATGTCGCTACCTACTATTTTCCCATGGTTGGTTGTCTTCCTACTACTGTTGTTATTGGCAGTTTTTGCCGTCACGGTACTCCGCTCCCTACGATCGCGACGTCGGGCCCGTGGAGCAGTATGGTGGCAAATACTTGTGGTTCCTCTAACACCGACCGGGGTGCTCGACTGCTTTACGAAGGCGCTATGGGAGCTCATCCGCGGTGTATCGGTGACGGAAAGGCCAGTTGGCCGTGAGATCAGTAACGATTATACGGAGTTACTGTCTGACAATCTTGGCCAACCTGGTTTCCGCGAACTGATTGTTACGGTACATGATGTTGATATTCGGCGGGACCTAGTATTTGCGCTACTGGCCGAGCCTTACCGCGAGGGGTTCTTTAATTCAACTGATGAACGCGGACGACGGGCCTCTGAAACTTGGGACCTTGCTGGTACGGCCCGCGCGCATGCACTCGACGCTTTGGCGGCGTCGGTCAGTCTACCTGTTGTTACAGAGCCTCACCTGATCGCATTTGCGCCAGACAGCCAATGGAGAGGCGAGGTCCATCGTGCTGCCGATCGCGTAGATGCCATTACGCGGATTCTTGAAGAGGTCCTCAACGCTGGGGTTGAGCAGGTGATCGTTGTATCCCCGACAGCCGAACTCTCAGGACCCCACACCCTCAGTGCGGGAAGGCGAGATGCACGCGGAAGAGTGGGGGAGTATCTCGGAGCCATAGAAGGTGCTTCTGTCCGCGATGCTGTTGCAGCCCGCGTTGGTCACTTTCAGAGACTGTTCCTAATCCGTCCTGCGCATAATCCGATTGGTCCACTCGATTTCTCTGGGGCATACGATGACCGATCGGATCGACGGCAATCGGTGGTTGAACTCGTCGATCAAGGATACCAGGACACCTATCGCCAGTTCATTAATCCAGTCATTGCAACCTCAGGTGAGTGATTGCGATCAGCGAACCGAGATTGACTGCCAAAGGTCTAGTCGGAACAGGAGAGAGAGTGTGAACTTTGAAACACAGATCATTAAAGCTAGTCGATTGAACTCTTCAAAGGTAGCGCCTCTGACGACGCCGATTCACGAGACGACAGCATTTAGGTTCGAGTCTGCTGCTGCCGTGGAGGCTTATGTCGAAGGTCGATCGGACAACTATTTTTATTCGCGATATGAGAATCCCACTGTAGAAGCGGTTGAGAAAAGCGTAGCCGAACTTGAAGGTGCTGAGGCTGGTTTGATTTTCTCTTCAGGAATGGGAGCGACTTTAACGACGCTCGTGAGTTTACTCGAGTCCAATGACGAGATTGTTTGCTGTTCAGCGATCTATGGTGGTACCCATCGTCTGCTCCGTGACGTTCTGTCTGACTTTGGGGTGAGAACGCGGTTTGTCGGCCTTGATGAGCTAAAGGCGCCAGCTGATGTACTTAGTGAAGCGACAAGAGTCCTATGGTTTGAGTCGCCGATTAACCCCACGCTTCGATGTCTGGATATTGCGGCGATCAGTTCAGCCTGCCGGGAGAGAGGCGTCGTATCAATAATCGACAATACATTTGCTAGCCCGGTGAATCAATCACCGCTAGAGATGGGCGTAGACATTTGCATGCATAGTGCGACGAAGTATCTGAACGGACATAGTGATCTCATTGCCGGTGCGATTGCCGGTCGGGGTGACCTCATAACTTCTATTGGTTTAGCGAGACGTCTGGTTGGCACCGTGCTTGCTCCACAGGCAGCTTATGCGCTGGGGCGAGGATTAAAAACGCTGTCAGTGAGAATCGAGCGTCATAACGCCAATGCTCTTAAGGTTGCAAACTTTCTTGAATTGGATCGTCGGGTGGCTCGGGTGTATTATCCTGGACTCACGTCGCATCCCGATCACGAGATTGCTTCCCGTCAGATGCATGGTTTCGGGGGCATTGTGTGCCTTGACCTTGATGGTGGTCTGCAAAGGGCGTCTGCATTCTTTGATCGACTAAAGGTGTTTGCTAGGGCTGTGAGTCTTGGTGGGGTGGAGAGTCTGTGTAGCCTACCGGTGCTCACTTCGCATTATGGCTTATCCGAGGATGAATTACGGGCTGCCGGCGTATCTGATGGCATGGTGAGATTGTCTGTGGGCCTAGAAGACTCAGAGGATCTACTTACCGATCTCGATCAGGCACTGGGTTGAGAGATCAGTAGTAGGTCAGGTCTTCAAGCGTTCCTACGGCGATCGGTGCCTGGTTAATCTTTCAGAAAAGCATTAATTAACTGGTGTAGGGCCTGGGGCACTTGGGCATCGTCGAGATTGCCGAACTTTTCTCGAAAGCACTCAAGTGGCACCAGTGCCTTGGCCATCGAGCGGTGCCCTCCTGCGCTACCGATATCGGCAAAGCTTTGGCGCACAAACTCCCCAGCGTTTCGCGTGTAGCCAAGATTACGCACTGAAACGATAAGTGTGTCGTCGACCACGCCGGCGACGACAGTCCACTTCACGTCCTCGAGTTGGAGAAAGAAGTCCGCCAAATATGGGATGAAATCTTCACGCGATGAGCTTCCGAGAAACGCAGTAAACACCTGGTTATGTAAGGCGCCATGTTTCATTGCTCGACGAACATATTCCATTCGTTCAAGAGTAATTTCTGCACCTTCCATCTTCCGGATCATGGCAGCATCGGCTAGCGGATACAGGTAGGTAAAGGCGTCCAAATCTGAACGATTGGTGTGGCGTGCAAAGAAAAGGGTGTCCGATTTGATAGCGTAGAGCATCGCTGTGGCCGTGCGTTCAGAAATGGAAAGGTCGACCGCGCGTAGGTGTTCAGTCAATATTGTTGATGTTGAACCGAAATCGGCTCGGATGTCCTTATAGATGGCGGTGTATCCTGGTTGCTCGGGGTGATGGTCTATCACGAGATCGACTTTGGGTAGTGCGTTGCCGAAGTAGTGAGGCTGCACGTCGACAGTAGCGATACGGTCGAAGTCATTGAATGCATCGGGCGTAATCCGTTCGACGTGGATGTCAAGTAGCTTTTCCATGCGGAGGTTCTCGGGGCGAGTAACTTCCCCGAGGGCGCCAATAATTGCGGTGGTTTTCGTTCGTCGAAGCACTGTTCGGAGTGCAAGTCCGCTCGCCATAGCGTCTGGATCCGGTTCGTTGTGTAAGAGGATCAGAACACGGTCGGCATCGGCAAAGTAACGCTGATATTGCTGCACCTTTGCCCTTGTCGTCGATCGGCTAAGCTGTACCAGGAGCGGACCGGAGAGGAGTTCAGCGAAATCTAATTCTGTGACCTCGGGAAATTCTAGACGTAATTCGTCGTTCCAGCTTCGCTGTATAAGATTTGGCGTTTTGAGCACATAGAGGAGTGTCGCACCAGCATCTTGCACCGCCATTAGAACCCGCCTCAACCCGCGCTTCCCTGGATCTTCTATAATTACGCAGGTCTGAGAGGTTACGTCAGCTTTTACGTAACTATCAGCACGACGGGGATCTCCTGACAGGCAGGGTAGGCCAGAGTCCTGCAGTCGCTTTGCGAGAGACTGCCTCTCCACTAAGCACGTGAACTCGAATGTTGGTACCAGGGCGTGATGCAGCGTTTTGGCGACAGCCTCGTCCTGGCAAACGGCCAGACACTTCATCGTTATCGTGTAAATCTAAATTGGTGACTCCATATGCAGCTTCGTTGGCCATTATACGAAATACTAGATGATTGGCGTGGGCTAGTGAGGCGAAGAGGGTATTACATCGGCGGATCAAACTGAGACGTTGCCTTCGAGTGGAGTTCCAGTATGATTGAGCAGAAGTTCATGTCAACACGCGGACGAACTCAATCAATGACGCGATTCATTCTTCTTGCTGCCGCGCTGGTTATTTCACCGTGTAGCGTTGCTCGGGCGCAGCCCATGTTTACGACTGGTATCGATCTTGTTCGGTTTGGAGTTACCGTAATCGATCGTGAGGGGAATTTCGTCACGGATCTAGTCGAAGGCGACTTTGAAATCCAGGAGGAGGGCGTTGAACAGTCCATAAGCTATTTTGTAGGTCCGAACACGCCTGAAGCAACGAGTCCACCGTTGCACCTTGGGCTTTTGTTCGACACGAGTGCGAGCATGGAGACGGACTTACGCCTTGCCAGAACGGCGGCCATCAAATTCCTCAACACTGTCCGTCAGGCTGAAGACATTACCCTTGTGGATTTTGACACCGAGGTGAGGGTTGGACGTTATCGGCAGTCGGATTTTCCAAGGTTGATTGAGCGCATTCGGGGCCAAAAACCAGAAGGCTGGACGGCGTTATACGATGCCTTGGGTGTCTATCTCGACGGAGCGGCTGCCCAAGATGGACAAAAGATTCTCGTGCTTTATACCGACGGAAGTGACACGCGAAGCAATGTGTCCTATGGCGAAGCGCTTGATCTAGTTAAGGCCTCTGACGTAACGGTGTATGCCATCGGTTTCTTGAAGAACGATCCTGGTAATGCGCGACTCATGAGGCGGGTTCGAACATTGGCGGAAACGACAGGCGGAGATGTATTCTTGCCTTTGACCGCAGAGCCGTTGGACGAAATCTACGCGCAGATCGCTGAGGAAATTGCTGCGCGGTATTCTTTCGGTTACGCATCCACGGATACGCGAACAGACGGCGCTTGGCGCGAGGTCAGAGTCAAGCTATCAGGTACGCGGCCTGAACTTGATGGCGCCACTGTGCGCACCCGCCGCGGTTACTTTGGACCCTACAAACCTCAAGAATCCTAGGCCTTTTCAGATCAACTACTACCTCTAATCTCGGTTCATTAATCTTTCGATCTTGGCTTGTGGTACGATGAACGGTTAACGTTGCTTGCCAATTGCTTACAGACTAGTTGGCAAGTATGGATTAGATCTAGGGGCTATTGTGAGTGATACGTTCCGCCTCGTTTCAGACTTCGAGGTCCGTGGTGACCAGTCACGAGCGATTGATGAACTGACTGCTGGGCTTAACCGAGGAGATCGTAGGCAAGTTCTTCTTGGTGTGACAGGGTCGGGAAAGACCTTCACGATGGCGCACTGTATTGCGCAAATCAATCGTCCAACGCTTGTTATGGCACATAACAAGACTTTGGCGTGGCAACTCTATCAAGAGTTTGGACGATTCTTTCCAGAAAATGCGGTCGAATACTTTGTGAGTTACTACGACTACTACCAGCCGGAGGCATACCTCCCGGCCACCGATTCATACATTGAAAAAGAAGCCACGATTAATGACGAAATTGATCGCATGCGGCTATCGGCTACACGGTCACTGTTTGAGCGCCGAGACGTGATTATTGTCGCAAGCGTGTCGTGCATCTTTGGTTTGGGTTCGCCCGAGGCTTACTACGACATGTTGCTAAGTCTTCAACGAGGCCAGCGCATCGAACGTGACTGGATTCTTCGGAAGCTGGTAGAAATTCAGTATGAGCGAAACGACACAGAGTTTCAGAGGGGTACATTTCGTGTTCGTGGCGACATTGTTGAAGTGTTTCCATCGTACGATGATGAAGCGGTGCGGATCAGTTTATTTGGTGACGAAGTTGACGAGTTGGCAAGTTTTGATCCTGTAAATGGTCAATCGAAACGGACGCACGACAAGATGACGATCTATCCAAGGTCTCATTTCGTTCTTCCAAAAGAGCGAACATGGGAGGCGATTGAGAAGATTAGAAATGAGCTAGACGAGTGGGAACCGAAGTTGAGGGAAAAGAATAAACTTGCTGAAGCTGATCGTCTGCGTCAGCGCACGTTGTTCGATCTCGAGATGATGCGGGAGATCGGATACTGTCACGGCATTGAAAATTACTCACGACACCTTTCTGGGCGTGCGGCTGGTGAGCCACCGCCGACCTTGCTTGACTATCTTCCCAACGATGCGTTGACAATTGTGGATGAGAGTCACCAAACGTTACC